>Ga0334901_1002060_pt1 | contig 18165 bp, 13 predicted proteins | sample GraSluR3_MG_3_FD_207216 | JGI IMG/M metagenome (GOLD analysis project Ga0334901, IMG submission 207216) | Sludge microbial communities from methane-producing bioreactor in Wageningen University, Netherlands - Granular Sludge_15_08-R3 | ecosystem: Engineered > Bioreactor > Anaerobic >... | reverse complement strand
ATAATACTCCAGCAGGCTGGGTGCTTTGCCGGCTGAAAGCTTTGTAATAAGACGGGCAAGTTCCAGCGAATCATGACGCAGGTATTCACCCTGTATCGAAACCAGGTCTTGTGATACGGTCTTAATCTCCGGCCTTATCCTGTCCCTGTCGGCTTCAACCGGCCGGGAACCGTCCAGTTCGTACCTTTCGAGATGTTCAGGGTCAATGCTGCCGTTATTTATAACCACCACATCCAAAAGTTTCTTCCCGGCATGCTCCTCCAGCGCTTTAATATGATGCGACACCGAATAACCGTCGGTTTCCCCGGGCTGTGTCATAATATTGCACACGTAGATTTTAAGCGCTTCGGACCGGGAAATTCTATCAACCACACCGTCGGCCAGCAGATTGGGTATTATGCTGGTATAAAGGCTGCCGGGGCCCAAAACTATTACATCGGCATTTTCTATTGCTTCCAGCACCTCCGGCAGGGGCCGGGGATGCTCGGGCTTTAGAAAAACCTTTTCCACGGGAGAATTATGCTCCAGCGCCTGTACCGGAATATTCGATTCGCCCTTTATCACCTTTCCGTTTTTGAGCTGTCCGTACAGGACAATATCTTCAAGGGTCAGGGGCAGTACCTGCCCGGTCACCGCAAGGACCTGGGAAATACGTTTGACCGCTTCTTCAAAATTATCTGAAATACCGTTCATGGCGGCAATAAGCAGGTTCCCGAAGCTCTGGCCCGAAAGGCGTCCTTTTTTGAACCTGTATTCAAGCAACTGCTCCATCACCGGCTCGGTATCCGCCAGGGCCAGGATACAGTTCCTGATATCTCCCGGCGGCAGCATGCCCAGGTCCGCCCTCAATACCCCCGACCCGCCGCCATCGTCGGATACCGTAACCACCGCCGTAATGTTTGCTGTATAGTTTTTAAGCCCCCTCAGCAGTACCGAAAGGCCGGTGCCTCCGCCTATGACAGCTATACGGGGGCCTTTCATCAGCAGCCTTTCGTGGATTATGTTCTTGCCGCCATCCCTGCCGGCACCCAGCCCTTTCCTTCGCCTGAAACCCAGGAAGCTGGCAATCAGTCCCCTCAGGGCCAGGTATTCCAGCAGTATTCCAAGTATTACAAAGCCGGCGGTAACCCAGCTGCCGTACCCGCCCATACCCATTCCTACAAACATATTCGTAAAACCGGCCGCCAGAAGCAGTATGCCGACAAAACCGGTCAGAAGCCATCTTTTTATCTTTAGACCCGGTCTGATCCAATCGGTAAGGTTCATTTAACATCCTCTCCCGCAGCAGATTTATCAATATCCCTGTGGTCTGCTATGACCCGGTGGCCTTCCTGTTTCAACAGGTCGGTCAGTTCGTTGGCAATTATAACCGACCGGTGCCTGCCTCCGGTACAGCCGATGCCTATAACAAGGTTGCTTTTTCCTTCCTGTATGTACCTCGGTATTAAGAATTCTATAAATTCACCAAGCATGTTCAAGAACTTCTTTGTGTCCTTCCATTTCATTACATAATCCCTTACCGCCAGGTTTTCGCCGCTGTGGTCCTTTAACACTTCATTGTAATAGGGATTAGGCAGGAACCTTACATCAAATACCAGGTCCGCATCAAGGGGTATACCGTGCTTGTAGCCGAAGGAGACCACCGACACCAAAAGCCCTTCCCTTGTCCCCTCAACTTCAAACAGGTTCACCAGTTCTTCCTTAAGCTGCCTGGGCCTCATACTGCTGGTGTCCAGAATATAGTCCGCCCTTTCCCTTATGCCCTTAAGCCGCTGCCTTTCTTCCTCTATACCTTTGATTACCCTGTCGTCGGGAGACAGGGGGTGTCTTCTGCGGCTTTCCTTAAACCTCTTAATAAGGGTCTGGTCGGAGGCTTCCAAAAAGAGCATCTCCCAGCGTATCCCCTCCTCCTCAAGGTCGTCAAGCCGGGAAAGGAGCTCGTCAAAAAATTCGCCGCCCCTTATATCTATTACAAGGGCAATTTTTCTTATTTTGCCCCCGGTCTGGTAACAGAGCTCCGCGAACTTGGCAATTAGTACCGGCGGCAGGTTGTCCACGCAGAAGAAACCCAAGTCTTCCAGGCTCCTTACCGCCTCTGTTTTACCGGCCCCCGACAGGCCGGTTATTACAACGAATCTCATTTTCCGCCCTCCTTAACGGCATTGATTATATCCGAAGCGGTGAGCCCCGCCTGCCGGGCTACCCGTACCGCAGCCTTTACATCCCCCACCCGCCCAGGTTTATGGGCGTCGCTGCCCAACACAAACTTTGCACCCTCCCCTTTGGCTATTTTAACATAATCCACCGTCATATGCCCGTGGCTTGAATTTATCTCAAGGGCCACTTTCTTTGCCGCTGCCGCCCTCGCAAGGTTCTTTGTGTCGATATCCGCCTTTGCCCCCGGATGGGTTATAATCCTGACCGGATACATATCCATTGCCCGGATAAGGGCACGGGTGTTACCTTCCCTTATACTCTCTTTCATTTTATTGGTCCAGCGGCCGGCAAAGTTTTTTATGTGTATGTTGTACCCGTCTTTGAGGGTAGCCGGCAGTGCACCGAAATGAAATCCCACCAGCAGGATATCCAGAACCGAAAGAACAGGCCCGTCAACGTCCAGTCTGCCTTCGGCTGAAACTATGTTTGCTTCCACCCCGAGCAGCACACGGATATCCGGGTACTTTTCATTGAGCCTGTCAACTTCTTCCCTCATCCTTGCCAGGGATTTTCGCGTGACTCCATACATAAAATGCCCCGGCCCGTGGTCGGTTATGGCGATCTCTTTTAACCCCTTCCTCCTGGCTTCAATGACGTTGTCCTCTATTGTACCCCGGCCGTGGCTGTATAAAGTATGGGTGTGATAATCGGCGAATATTTTCAAAGATTTGTCCATTAAGGTTCACCTATAACCTTAACTTCAGGTTGAAGTTCAACGTTAAATTTATGCCGTACTACCTTTCTTACGTGGTTGATAAGGGATATGATATCGCCGGCGGAAGCCCTGCCCAGATTGACAATAAACCCGCAATGCAGTTCGGATACCTGGGCATCGCCTATCCTTGCACCCTTAAGCCCTGCGTCCTCAATCAGCTTGCCGGCAAAATGCCCCTCCGGCCTTTTGAAGGTGCTGCCGGCACTGGGCAGGTGCAGCGGCTGTCTGGACTTTCTCCTCCTGGTGTACTCGTTTATCCTGCCTTCGATATCTTCCCTGTGTCCCTTTTTAAGCTTCATCCCGCAGTCCAGTACTATCAGGTCGTTTTTCTGTATTATGCTTTTTCTGTACCCGAACTCCAGCCGGTCCTTCGAATAGGATAATATGTCCCCGTCGGAGGTAATCACCCTGGCCCATTCCAATATATCCTTGATTTCCCCGTCGTAGGCACCGGCGTTCATGGCAACGGCACCGCCCAGGGTTCCCGGTATCCCGCTGGCAAATTCAAAACCTTCCAGCTCGGCGTCGGCTATATGCTTTGAAAGGGTGGACAGAAGAATACCCGCCTGCCCGTACACGTTTTCTCCTTCTATTCTGCAGTCATTCATATTGGCTGCGGTTTTGATGATAACTCCCCTGTACCCGCCGTCCCTGACCAACAAATTGGTCCCGTTGCCCATTATGTAATAGGGACAGTTGTTCTGCCTGCATATTTCCAACGTGGCAATAAGCTGCTGTACGTTGGCCGGCAGAACCATTATATCGGCGGGTCCTCCCACGCGAAAAGACGTATGCTCGCTCATCTGTTCATCAAGTTTTATACCATCGGGAGGTACCCGGCTTTTCAGCTTTTCATATACAAAATGTATGCTCATTATTCCACTCCCAGAAAATTCCGCTTAGTAAGTAATTATTCTATAGTATTTTAACCCATTTTACAACCTGTATGCTAATTCTCCTTCAGGTAAAGGTCAATCTCCCTCTGTGCCGCTTCCAAGGCTTCAGACGGTTCCTCGTTTCCAAGCAGCGCCTGGCGTATATGGCTGTTTAAAACGTCTTCCACATGGGCCCAGTTTTCCAGCCTGGGTATAATCACAATTTCGTCTGCATGCGCCGCAGCCTCATGTTCCGGGTTATCGCCGCACAGTACCGTTAAAAGCCCCCTTTCCCGTATTTCCCGGTGGTCAATGCTCCGGGCAATATGCCGGATAAACTCGATACACATCCTTTTTCTGTCGGGGTCCGGCTGTCTGAACAATCCGTACGCTGCCACGTCTCCCACCGTGACCGGAACACCCCTGTCCCCGGCCGGGTATCCGGCGGCTGCAAACTCAAATCCCCTGCCCTGACTTTGAAGGTTTTTCAGTTCCAAAACCGCCCAGGGGCCTTCGGGATATACCGCCACCTGTTTTTTGACCGCAAAACCGTTCCATGCCTGGGCAGGTGAACATACCGCCATGTCTTCCTTTGCGGCCCCGTATTCGCGGGACAGCGAAGCCAGCTTTTCAAGGCCGGATACCGCCTCGGGCGTGTTTATCCTGTACCCGCCGGTTACCGGATCGAATAGCTCCCACCCGTCTGAAAACAGTATGCCCCACAGGTTGTAATACCCGTTCATAACAAAGGAACCAAGCCCGTACTGTTCGGGCTTTCCGTCCCTGTCTTCGTCTATCGTAAGCTGCTGCAAAGCCGTTACAAACCCGTCATAGGTCCAGATGCCGTTTTCGGGCGGCTCGACACCGGCTGCTTCAAAGCTTTCAAGGTTAAGCAGCATTACAGGGGCGGCGGCATACAGGGGTACGCCCCATACACTGCCCCGGTGGCTTACCGCCTTGACGGCGTATTCCATGTATTCTTCCTGCCAACCGATGTCAAACAATTCATCCAGCGGTTCCAGCACGCCCATGTCGGCATAGCCGAGATTACAGCCCACCGGTGCGATATCAGGGTATGTGCCGTATGACACGGCAAGGTCAAGCTGTATCCTGCCCTCTTCCCAGTCCAGCGGACGCAGTTCTATAAAAACTCCCGGGTTGGCCCTTTCAAATTCCTTAATTTTTTCTGTTATCCAGTCGAAGCTGCCGCCTTGGCCAAGAACAGGCCGCGGGTAGTCCCAAAGGGTAATTACGCCTTCCCATTCCTTTGGCCCTGTCTCCTGCCACTCGGGCCCGGGTACCGTCACTGTCCTTAACATCCTCCACCCGAAGGCCATGAACAGGGCTATGCCGATACATAAAAAAAGAGTAAAGGGTTTAAACCTTTTGCTCATTTATATTACCTCCAAACCCCTTTCACTCTTTATATATATTATTGAAAAAGTACATATATACTGGATTTTTGACGGCTGCTGCGGTATGCCCGCCGTATCAGACCCTTTCGGGCATTATTATCCAGGCGATTATATACGCAAGTATTCCCGAACCTCCTGCAAGCATAAAAAGTATCCAGCCCAGCCTTACCAGCGTGGAATCTATTTCAAAATACTCGGCTATACCGCCGCATACCCCTGCAATCTTCCTGTCGGCATCCGACCTGTACAGTCTTTTTGTCATAACTCCTACCCCCTTTTATTTCATGCTGCCGCACCCGTTTCAGACCGTCGGACGGGACTGTCCCCTGAAGTGATTGTAAACCTCGCGGGCGGCAGCAGCGTTCATTCCCTCCACCGAAGCCAACTGTTCAATCGTGGCCTCTTTAATTTTACTAATATCACCGAAATATTTCAACAGCGCTTTTCGTCTCTTTTCACCTATGCCCCTGATGCCGTCCAGCACCGACCGAACCTGCCCGCTGCTTCTAAGGCTCCTGTGATAGCTTACGGCAAACCTGTGGGCTTCTTCCTGTACAAGGGAAACCAAGCGCAGGGCGTTTTTATGCCCGTCAAGGGATATTTCCCTGCCGCCCTTTACTATGCCGCGGGTCCTGTGCCGCTGGTCCTTGACCATCCCGCATACGGTAAGGCCAATACCCAGGTCGCACAGCTCCTGCTCCACCGCCGACACCTGGCCCCTGCCGCCGTCCACCAGCACCAGCTGCGGCAGTGCTTCCTGCCCGTCTGCTGCGGTTTTTCCGTACCGGCGGCCGGTAATCTCTCTCATGCTGCGGTAATCGTCCGGCGGGTGCCCTTCCTTCAGTTTGTACCTCCTGTAATCGCTTTTTTTCGGCCTGCCCTCTTCAAATACCACCATTGAGCCCACCTGCTGGACACCCTGTATATTGGAAATGTCAAAGGCCTCTATCCTGAAGGGAAACTCATCCAGCTCAAGGGCGGAATACAGCTCATCAAGGGCGGCATACGCCTCCTCCCTTTCCTTTTTCAGCCTTTCGCCAAGGTTGGAAACAAGCTGGACAGCGTTGTCCGCAGCCATCTCCACCATGCGCTTTTTGTCCCCTCTCTGAGGTATTTTTATATAAACTGCACCGCCTTTTTTCTGGCGCAGCCATTTTTCTATTACCGTCCTCTCCCCGATGTCGTGCTGCAGCAGTATCTGCTTCGGGATAAAGGCGGTGGCCGAGTAAAACCGCTTGACAAACTCTGTCATAAGCCGGCTGTCGGTTATTTCGCCGAGGTCCTGCAGAAAATAATGCTCCCGCTCCAAAAGCTTTCCGCCCCTTACGAAGAATACCTGGACACAAGCGCTGTCCCGGCTGCGGGCCAAGGCAATGACATCCTGGTCCTCCATGCCGGTGGTTATAACTTTCTGTTTCTCCGCCATTGATTTGAACACGCCTATCCTGTCCCTTATGCCAGCAGCCTTTTCAAAATCAAGGTTTGCCGCAGCCAGGTCCATCTCGGTTTCCAGTATGGATATAAGCTGTTCCAGCCGGTGGGATAGGAATAGGCATATCCGCCGCATGGTTTCCCTGTATTCGTCCCTGTCCACGCCGCCCTGGCAGGGAGCCATGCACCGGCCGATATGATAATTGAGGCACGGCCTGTCAGTACCTTTGGCCCCGGCTTTTATACGTTTACTGCAGGTCCTTATCCTGAAAAGCCTGCTTATGGTATCTATCGTCTGCTTTATGTGATGGCTGTTCCTGTAGGGCCCGAAATACCTTGAACCGTCCTTTTTCATGTTCCGGGCAAACACCAGCCGCGGATAATCCTCCTCCATGGTAACCCTGATATAGGGAAAGTTTTTATCGTCCTTGAGCAGTATATTATACCTGGGCCTGTGCTTTTTAATGAGGCTGCACTCCAGTATGAGGGCTTCCAGCTCGGTCTGGGTAACGATGTATTCAATATTTTCAATCCGGTCCACCAGCAGCCGTGTTTTTATGTCATTGCCGCCTTGAAAATACTGCTTAACCCTTTTTTTAAGGCTTTTTGCCTTGCCTATATATATTATGCGGCCGCTTTCATTCTTCATTATATAAACGCCGGGCCTGTCCGGGAAATCCCCGGCATTAAAAACTTTCGCTTTGTCCATGTCAATCACCCCTGCCTTACATATCGCTATTGAATTACCCTTTATCCTATTGTATTATATAGATAATCATTTTTAAAATAAAAAAAATGTAAAATATTCAGCGGCTTCACTTAAAGCAGACAGCTTTTCCGTGAAGCCCATACTGAAGATATGCAATTTCGGAGGGGGACTTACAATGAGGTTTACCACAAAACAGCTGGTATTAATGGCGCTTTTGACTTCGCTGAGCATAATACTTACAAGGATTGCAAGCATCCGGATAGCCTTTGCGGGGGTGGAAGGCATAAGAATAGGTCTTGGAGACCTGCCTGTTATCCTTGCGGGGATTACCTTCGGCCCTTTTTCGGGTGGTATGGTGGGAGCTCTGAGCGACGTGGTTGGGTATTTCATTAACCCCATGGGAGCCTATATGCCACATTTCACGCTGGTTAAAGCCCTGAGCGGTATAATACCCGGCATTATGATGCTTGTAAACAGCCAGGGATACAAAAGCCACCTTTACATCGGCTGGATAGTGTTCGTAACCCAGCTTGTTACCTCCACTATTCTCACCCCGTATTTTTTGCAGATACTGTTTGGAATCCCGGTTGGCGTCACAATACTGCCGAGGGCTGCGGCACTGCTCATATACACCTTCACATTCCCCTTCATAATCCACACGCTGCTTATCCGCCTGGGCATAATGGGGTACTGCAGGGATTCGCTGTCCCGCGAACAGTAGAAAGCTGAGTTTAAATCGGGTCTTACGGCAAACCGAAACGGCAGTCCCCCATACCGGGGGCGCAGCCGTTTTTTTATGCCCATGGGTTTTATAACCGAAACAGGTATAATATATGTTTGCTGCGGCAATAATCCGGGTATAAGAAAGGAGGATGCCGTATGTCAAAAACAACGGTAGCAGCAGTCATATTCCTTATACTTACATCGCTGACCATCAATGCAGCAGGCACGGCCGAAACCATTGAAGTACACCGCAGCGGTGTGCAAATACTGGTGGACGGCCGGCCGGTGGACCTTGAGCAGCAGCCATTTATACACAACGCCAGGGTGTACGTGCCAATCAGGTTCATATGTACCGCCCTGGACAGGGACGTGGAGTGGAACCCCGATATAAGAACCGTGGTGATAAACAACCCTGATTTAAGGTTTCCCCTGACCGAGTGCCGTCCGGATGAGGGCGAACTATTCGTGTACGGAGAAATAACCGATATAGACTATGAAGCCTATAACATTACCATACAACAACACTTTGACGACAACAGTATTCCGGTGCAAAACCCCCTTGCAGTAAACCGGGACGCGGTAATAATACTGCATCAAAACGATGAAAAGAATATTCACTTTTACCAGCTTAAATGCGGAAACACCGGCGGCTTTATACTGGATTCCGGCGGCATGGTCAGGGGAATTATAATATAAAATACAACCGGTATCACAGTACAGGTACTATTTAACCCCGGCTGAATAAGCCGGGGCTTCTTTTATTTTTGCAAACAAAAAGAACCGTCCCTACTGTTTCTGTTTCTCTAATATTTTTTTTAGGAACTGGCCGGTAAATGAATGTTTCTCCCGGGCTATCTCCTCCGGGGTACCGGCCGCTATAACCCGGCCGCCCCGGTCCCCGCCCTCGGGGCCCAGGTCTATTATATAGTCTGCGGTCTTTATCACATCAAGATTGTGCTCTATCACTATTATAGTATTGCCGCCGTCGGCCAAACGGGATAGAACGCCAATCAGTTTGTTCACGTCTTCGAAATGCAGCCCGGTGGTGGGCTCGTCCAGGATGTACAAGGTTTTGCCGGTACTTCTTTTGCTGAGCTCGGTGGCCAGCTTGACCCGCTGGGCTTCTCCGCCCGACAGCTGGGTGGAGGGCTGCCCCAGCCTTATATACCCCAGCCCCACGTCGTACATGGTCTTAAGCTTTCTTTTCAAAGGTGGTATATTCCCGAAAAACTCCAGTGCCTCCTCCACCGTCATGTCAAGCACGTCGGAAATTGTTTTACCCTTGTATCTGATCTGCAGCGTTTCCCTGTTGTACCTCTTTCCCTTGCACAGTTCGCAGGGTACGTACACGTCCGGCAGAAAATGCATTTCTATCTTGATTATCCCGTCCCCGCGGCAGGCTTCGCATCTTCCGCCCTTAACGTTAAAGCTGAACCTGCCCTTTTTGTAGCCCCTCATCCTTGCCTCCGGCGTGGATGCAAACAGGTCACGGATATGGTCAAACACCCCTGTGTAGGTGGCCGGGTTTGACCGCGGAGTCCTGCCTATCGGCGACTGGTCGATGTCAATTATTTTGTCAATATTCTCTATACCTTCTATACTGCCGTGCTTCCCGGGTTTTGCCCTGGACCTGTACAGCCTCTGGGCTATTCCCTTGTACAATATTTCGTTCACCAGCGTGCTCTTACCCGAGCCGGACACTCCGGTTACGCACACGAACACTCCCAGCGGAAAATCCACGTCCAGGTCCTTAAGGTTATTTTCCGCGGCTCCCTTTACAACAACATGCTTGCCGTTCGGCTTCCTGCGCATTTCCGGCACCGAAATTTCCCTGTCTCCCCTAATGTACTGACCGGTCACAGACTGCCGGCAGGCCAGGATATCCTCAAGGGGGCCCTCCGCCACCACCCTGCCGCCGTGGATACCGGCGCCGGGACCTATGTCCAGTATGTGGTCCGCCGAGCGGATGGTCTCCTCGTCGTGCTCCACCACTATAAGGGTATTGCCCAAATCGGTGAGCCTTCGGAGGGTATCTATCAGCCGCCGGTTGTCCCGCTGGTGCAGGCCTATGCTGGGCTCGTCCAGTATATACAGAACCCCCACCAGGCTGGACCCGATTTGTGTTGCAAGCCTTATACGCTGTGCTTCTCCCCCGGACAAAGTACCCGCCGCCCTTGAAAGGGTAAGGTAGTCAAGTCCGACGTTTACCAAAAATCCAAGCCGCTCCTTTATCTCCTTTAAAATCTGGTGGGCAATTATTTGCCTGCTGCCTTCCAGTTCAAGGCGGTTGAAATAGTCGAGGGCTTCAGCCACCGACATGTCGGTAATCTGGGCTATGTTTCTGTCACCAATCCTCACCGCAAGGGCCTCGTCCTTGAGACGGGTACCCCGGCATTCCGGGCAGGGTATTACGCTCATAAAGGTCTCGATATAATTCTTAATATAATCCGACTGGGTTTCCCTGTAACGCCTCTGCAGGTTGTTGACCACGCCCTCAAAGGGAACACTGTACACCCTTTCGCCGTATTTACCCCTGTGACTTACACGGAACTTTTGGCCCTCCGAGCCGAACAGTATCATATCCATCGTTTTTTTGTCCACTTCACTGAAGGGGGTATCGCCGGTATAGCCGTAATGGTTCAGTATCGCTTCAACCATTCCGTAGTACCAGCTGTCCTCGGAAGCCGACATGGATGTAACGGCCCCTCCCCTCAGGCTTTTTCCGGTATCGGGTATTATTAAGGCGGGGTCCACCTTGAAGAAATTCCCCAGACCGTTGCATTTTGGGCAAGCGCCGTAGGGGCTGTTGAATGAAAAAAATCTGGGACTTAACTCTTCCATGCTAATACCGCACTTTATACAGGCATAGTTCTGGCTGAACACCATTTCACTGCCGCCTGTCACGTCTACTATAAGCACGCCCTTGGACAGCTTGAGGCAGGTTTCAATCGAATCCGCCAGCCTTTTTTCTATGCCGGCCTTGACCACCAGCCGGTCCACCACCACCTCCAGCGTATGCTTCTTGTTCCTGTCCAGCTTTATCTCTTCCCCGAGGTCCATGGTCTCGCCGTCCACCCTTACCCTGACGTAACCGGACTTTCTCATTTCTTCCAAAAGTTTTGTGTGCTCGCCTTTCCGGCCCCGCACTATAGGTGCCAGCAGTTGAATTTTGGTCCTCTCTGCAAGGCCCATAACGCTGTCCACCATCTGTTCCACAGTCTGCTGGGTTATCTCTATGCCGCACTGCGGGCAGTAGGGCGTACCCGCCCTTGCAAACAAAAGCCGCAGGTAGTCGTATATCTCGGTAACGGTGCCCACGGTGGAACGGGGGTTTTTGCTGGTGGTCCTCTGGTCTATGGATATGGCCGGTGACAGGCCTTCTATATAGTCTATGTCCGGCTTGTCCATTTGACCCAGGAACTGTCTTGCATAGGCGGACAAGGATTCCACGTATCTTCTCTGTCCCTCGGCGTATATGGTATCAAAGGCCAGGGAAGACTTCCCCGACCCGCTTAACCCGGTTATCACTATAAACCTGTCCCGCGGCAGTTGTATGTCCAGATTTTTCAGGTTGTGCTGTCTTGCTCCCTTTATAATTATTTTGTCCTTTGCCATGGTTTCACCCGTTCATCCCTTTCTTTACAGCAAATATCCTGTCCCTTAAGGCCGCCGCCCTTTCAAAGTCCAGCTTGGCGGCAGCCTGCCTCATTTCCTTCTCCAGTTCACTAAGCACGTCCTCCACCGCCCCGGGACCGTCCAGGACATTTTCCAGTACGCTGTAGGGCACTTCCTCTTCCTCGGCAACCTTGGTGGCTTCTATTACGTCTGCAACGGCTTTTCTTATGCTCTGCGGGGTAATGCCGTGCTTTTTGTTGAACTCGAGCTGAATCTTCCTTCTGCGTTCGGTTTCATCAATCGCCCTTCTCATCGAGCCGGTAACCCTGTCCGCGTACATTATCACTTTACCGTCCACGTTCCGGGCGGCCCTGCCCACCGTCTGTATCAGCGATGTCTCTGAGCGCAGGAAGCCTTCTTTGTCGGCATCAAGGATAGCAACCAGCGACACTTCCGGCAGGTCCAGGCCCTCCCGAAGGAGGTTAATCCCCACCAACACGTCAAATACGCCCAGCCGCAGGTCCCTTATTATCTCCATCCGCTCAAGGGTGTCTATATCCGAATGCAGGTACCGCACTTCGATATCAATATCCTTCAGGTAGACGGTCAAATCCTCCGCCATCTTTTTGGTAAGGGTTGTGACCAGCACCCTCTGGTTTTTGTCAACCCTCTGCCTTATTTCACCCACCAGGTGGTCAATCTGGCCCTCCACCGGCCTCAATTCTATCTGCGGGTCCACAAGGCCTGTGGGGCGTATTATCTGCTCCACTATCCGGCGGCTGTTCTTCCTTTCATAGGGCCCCGGCGTAGCGCTTATAAACACCGCCTGGTTGACCAGTTCTTCAAACTCTTTGAATTTAAGGGGCCTGTTGTCCAGGGCCGAAGGCAGCCGGAAACCGTACTCCACAAGCGTTTCCTTCCTGGACCTGTCGCCATTGTACATTGCCCCTATCTGCGGTACCGATACGTGGGATTCGTCTATTATAATAAGGAAATCCCTTGGGAAATAGTCGATTAAAGTGTAGGGCCTGCTGCCGGGCGACCTGCCGCTTAAATGCCGCGAATAGTTCTCTATACCGCTACAGTAACCCATCTCGGTAAGCATCTCCAAATCGTACCTGGTCCTCTGCTCCAGTCTCTGGGCTTCCAGCAGTTTGTCCCGGGCCCTCAGCTCTTTTAGCCTCTCCTCCAGTTCCTCCGAAATAGTCTCTACCGCCCTTTTCAGCTTGTGCCCGGAGGTGGCATAGTGGGAAGCGGGGAAGACCGAAAGGTGGCTCCTGCTGCCCAGAACTTCGCCGGTTACGCTGTCAATCTCGGTTATCCGCTCTATTTCATCGCCGAAAAATTCCACCCTCATCGCCCTGTTGGAAGCCTCGGCCGGGAATATCTCCAAAACGTCCCCCCGTACCCTGAAGGTGCCCCTGATAAAGTTTATATCGTTCCTCTCGTAATGTATTTCCACCAGTTTTCTTATTACCTCGTCCCTGTCCCTGATCATGCCGGGACGCAGGGATATCATAAGCTGGCTGTAGTCCTCCGGGTCGCCGAGACCGTATATACAGGACACACTGGCCACTATTATTACGTCCCGCCGTTCGAAAAGCGCTGCGGTGGCCGAGTGTCTCAGCTTGTCAATCTCGTCATTTATCGAAGAATCCTTTTCGATGTATGTATCGCTGTGGGGAACATAGGCCTCGGGCTGGTAGTAATCGTAGTAGCTAACAAAGTATTCCACCGAGTTGTCCGGAAAAAAACCCTTGAACTCGCTGCACAGCTGCGCCGCCAAAGTCTTGTTGTGCGCTATGACAAGGGTGGGCCTCTGCACCCTTTCTATTACATTGGCCATTGTATAGGTTTTGCCGGTACCGGTGGCGCCCAGAAGGGTCTGTAGCCTGTCCCCCCTCTGCAGTCCGTATACAAGATCATCTATGGCAGCCGGCTGGTCCCCCGCCGGTTTGTAATCCGAAACCAGTCTAAATTTATTATCCAAATTATATCACCCCTGTTCGGAACACCTGTTCGCCTCCGAATATTATATTACTAAATGGTTTCAAGGTCAATATCCTTCCAGCGCCTTTTCAAAAATCTCAGGGTAAGCAGCCCGGATTCTACCACAAACTGTATAAGGGTTGCAACCCATACATAGGTTACTTCCATACGCCACACGTAAACCACCATATAGATAAGAGGAAGCCTCACAAACCAGTTGCTTGCCGCTGCCACCATGAACGGGCCCCTGGTATCCCCGGCTCCCCTCAGCGAAGCGGCCATTACCATACTGAGGGCGATAAAGGGCTGTTCAAAGGCACCTATCCTTATACACTTTACCGCCAGGGCCATAACGTCCGGCAGGTTTGTGAAAATGGCTATTATTAGCGTCGGGAAAAGGAAAAACATAAGGCCGGTAGCCGTCATGAAAAGAACTCCCATAACGGTGGACTGAAGGGCACTGTTCTCGGCATCGTCCTTCATGCTGGCGCCCAGGTTCTGTCCCACCAGGGCGGAGGCCGCCACGGCAAAACCGTAACCCGGCATAAAGGATATGCTCTCCGCCGATACGGCTATTGAATTGGCGGCAAAGGGTACCGCACCCATACCCGAGATCCACAGCGAGGATATCACCCTGCTACCGCTGTTGATGAACTCCTCCATCGAAGCAGGTATGCTCAGGTGTAAAATCTTCCGGACAAAATCTCTATCCAGCCTGAACATGTGCCTGAACCTGATCCTGATGCCCCACCGGCCGCATACCAGCATACCTATTATTACTGCCGAACCTATAACCTGGCCTGCGGCGGTGGCGGAAGCCGCACCCAGCACTTCCAGGCGCGGGAAGCCGAATTTGCCGAAAATCAGCACATAATCGCCCACAACATTTATCCCGTTGGCAATAGCCGCAATAACCATGGGCGTCCTGGTATTGCCGGCACCCCTCATTATATAGCCGGATACGCTTAGGGGAACCATAAACGCCGCGGCGGCAGAAGTAATTTTCATATAGGACACGGCGTATTCAAGCACCACCGCGTCCTTTACAAAACTCTGCAGCAGTGCCCGGGAGAAAAGACCCAGCGTCACCGCCAGGGAAATTCCTATAATAAAGGAAAGCCCAAGGGCCCGGGAGGCCACCCTTTCTATATCATCCCTTTCCCCTGCACCGGTGTGCCTGGCCACCAGGGCCATTGCCCCGATGCCTATGCCCGCAAAAACAGCGGTCAACGTAAAGACTATCTGCCCGCCAAGCCCTACCGCGTTAAGGGCCTCGGCGCTCAGCCTGCCCACCATTGCAGTGTCGAATACCCATACAAACATGTGCAGGGCCATTTCCAGTATCACAGGCCATGCGAGAAAAAGTATTTTCCTGTTCAAATCCGTTCTGCCCCTAATTATGTTCATATTTTTATGTCTCCCGTATATTCTGGTAAAAAAACTAATAAGGCTATAGGGTAAAACCGTCAGGCTTGTCCCTATAGCAACCTCTGTCCGCAAAGCTTAATGACGGCCGCTGCCCTGGCAGGCCGCGGCTTTATGTATGGTTTCTACGCCTTCTCCATTTTCCAAGCATCCTTTTTAAGGGGCTTGATATTTCCACCGCGGTTGTGGACACGCTGCTGTCCTTTGGTACCACAACCAGATCCAGCCTGCTCACCCCTTCGGAGTAACTGGAAAACTCCAGGGTCCTGGTTTCACCCTCAAGGGTAGTAATATCCACCCATACATAGGGAGGATACTGCTGCAGCACCGCTGTCAGGTCATCTTCCCCTTCCACTTTCCTGCCGTTTATACCGGTAATTATATCTCCCGACGATATGCCCATTTTTTGGGCAGCGCCCCCTGAAAATATATCCAGCACACGGACACCGCTGTCCGGGGCGGTATATATCGGTATGCCCGCTTTCTGCCTCCGCCTGCCGGTAATGATAAGCAGTTCGTGGAACATGGGGCCGAATATGGCTACCAGCCACTGCAGGGACCTGTGGTGTGAGGATAAAACCGAAATGGCAAGCAGTACAACGCTGTATGCAAACAAATTCATCGCCGAGCTGCGGCTCTTTTTAACCGGCGTATCGGCCATTGCAATGTCGCTATAGCCAAGTGCCGCCACCACCGGCAGCATCAGGAACATTACATCCTCCATGTCCCCGGTGACCCCCATCGGCTTTAAAAGCGGCCACCAGTCGGGCATGGGCACCGACCCGGCAGGAACAATATCGCTGCTGACCACCGTCATAATGATTATGGGGATGGGCCAGAACCTTACCAGGTTAAAGGCCCCGACCACGCCGTAGGTTTTGTCCTCCATAAACACCGGTATGCTCTGCCTGGAACCGTTCAAAAAAATGAGCATGCTTTCCACCAGGTGTAGTATCGCAACAATGGCCATAAGTGCCGGAACGTCAATCACCGGAAAACCGAAGATAAGGCTTGAAAGGGCCACTACTCCCCCGGCGTATGAAAAACACATGTACCTGGGATTTATTAGCATAAGGATTATGGCTATTACCCATACATAGAGGATTCCGGTATTGTCCAGGGTTACCCCCACTATAACCATAACGATGCTTCCTACAACCCCGCCGGCCAAGCCGGTTATGATAGACCCCGACATCCTTTCCCAGGTTGAGTACCTCTGTCTGCCCAGCATACGCTCTTCCAGGACAGTGCTTTTCTGGTACTGGTTGAACACCAGCACCAGTACAACCCAGAAAAGCGGGTTTATAAAAACGGTTATTATGGACTGCAAAACCATCATTATTAAATCAACAAACGGAAGCATCGGGACACCTCCACGGTTAAACAAATCGTTGGTACCGCGTACCGGCTGCCAAAGGCAGGATGCCGGTTACCATAAGTATGTCAATCGGGAATATTTTTAATCAGCTCCAGTGCCTCGGCCAGCTGGGTATCTTTCCCTTCACTGTAATCGCCTATAACCGCATCCTCAGGCCGTTCCACCACATAATCCGGCTGTATGCCGCTGCCCTGGATGCTTCTGCCCTTTGGTGTATAGTACTGGGCAATGGTCATCTTAATGGCCGAACCGTCGCCCAGCCCCTGTATCGTCTGCACCAGCGCCTTGCCAAAGGTCCTTGTACCCACCAGTATACCGGTTTCCGAATCCTGTATCGCGCCGGCCAGTATCTCGGAAGCGCTGGCACTGCCTCCGTCCACCAACACCACGAGGGGCAGGCCCAGTTCACCTTTGTCGGAAAGCTCTTCGTTCCTGTTTCCCTGCCTGTCTTCGGTATATACTATAAGCCCTTTGCCCATAATAAAGTCCGCAACCCTTACCACCACGTCAAGCAGCCCTCCGGGGTTGCCCCGAAGGTCCAGTATCAGCCCTTGGATGCCTTCCCCCTGCAGCTGCTTTATCTGTACCCTGAAGTCCTCGTCGGTTTTTTCGTCAAAGGCTGATATCCTGACATAACCTATGTTATTCTCGATAACCTCGGACTTAACCGTTACAAGCCGGATCTCCTGGCGTACAATCTTTACGTCAAAGGGTTCGGGAAGCCCCTCCCTCATTATCGTAAGCATCACCTCGGTGCCTTCGGGGCCCTTCATCATTGCAACCGCCCGTTCCAGCTGGTCCGCATACACTTCATGGCCGTCCACCCTGATTATCCTGTCGGCTGTCCTTATCCCGGCCCTGGCGCTGGGCGTATCCTCTATGGGTGCAACCACCCTTATGTAACCGTCTTCTCCTCCTTCAACCACCAGGCCGATTCCTTCATAGGTACCGGTTGTGTGGGTCATAAAGGAATCGTATTCGTCCTTATCCATATAAACTGTATAGGGGTCTTCCAGGGCTTCCAGCATACCCCGTATCGCCCCTTCTTCGAGAACCGCCGGGGCGGTGTCCCGGTAGTAATGCGAATCCAGGAATGTTTTAACCCTGATGAATTTATTGAGCTCCTTCAGGCTGTTATAATCCCTTGCAGATAAAATTACGCCCCCTCCGGGAAGCGGTATGGATACAAAATTGATCACGCTCAGGGTAATCATAACCGCCACCAACAAAAAGGCAGCTGTTCCCAGCAGTGACCTTAGACTAAATTTCATTGAGGCTTCCTCCCGTCAATCTTTACATATAAACAATATACGCAGTTACACCCGATAATATTAACACGTATCCATTATACCACCAGATAATTGCCATTTCAAAGAAATAGATTGCCCTGCCGGGCTTTATATAACGGGAGACGATACTTGTTCCATAGTTTCAGTTTGCCCAATAGATTTTGATGCAAACAAAAAGAACCGTCCCCGGTGTTTGCGGTGTTTGTGTTTGCATTTATAAAAGCCGGTTTCCCGGCTTTTATACTTTGAGAAATCTCCTCAGGGATATACCGCTGCCTGCCACGCCTATCACCATCCCTACCCCCAAAAGGATAAGGGATGTATCGTAAAGGGACTGGGAATAGGGTGCAAGGTAGCCGGATATCATTACAAAAATACCGCCAA
>Ga0334901_1002059_pt1 | contig 18174 bp, 16 predicted proteins | sample GraSluR3_MG_3_FD_207216 | JGI IMG/M metagenome (GOLD analysis project Ga0334901, IMG submission 207216) | Sludge microbial communities from methane-producing bioreactor in Wageningen University, Netherlands - Granular Sludge_15_08-R3 | ecosystem: Engineered > Bioreactor > Anaerobic >... | reverse complement strand
TAATATTTAATTTTCCATATCCTTTAAATTTATTAAAATAGGTTCTGTAATTTTCCCTTTGGAGCATACTCCCAGCATATATTCATCCTTACAAATATTCCAGACTGCGAAATTGGCAGTGTTTTCCGGGTGTATCAACTTGATTTTGTCATTAATTTCTATACAGAATTCATCAAGGGGAAGTCTGAATCCTAAACCTGTCATTTTCATATAACTTTCCTTTAAGACCCATAATTTAAAAAAAGCTTTCTTTTTATCCCTTTTATTTAAGATATATTGGTATTCACTGCCGTAGAAATAATTTTTTGCTACATTTAAATCTATATCCTGAATGTGTTCAATATCCACACCTACCGGTGAATCAGAAACTGCACAGGCTACATATTCCTCTGAATGTGACAGGTTAAAAAAAACATTAGAATAGTTCTTTAAAAATGGTTTACCATGTTGGTCTGTATCATATGAAGGATCAAAGATGCCGATTTCTCCTAAAGCATGGTTTAGAAGAATTTCCACGCCAATAGATAAATAGCGATCTTTTTGATGTACATATCTTTGGGACTTTTTTATTCTTTCTTTGGATAAAGAACTCTTTAGTTTATTGTAATCAAGTTCTGATACATCCATGTAATATAACAACATTGTCTCACTTTAGATAATGTTTGATTCATGAATTACCATATTTTAAAAAAAATAACATGGATTATATTTGCTATCTATCATTTGTTTAATGTTAATTGATTTTTTTTGCATCTTTTCCTGGTTTTTCTCTTGAAGTTTCTCTAATTTGAATTTTAATAAATTTTAATTTTCATAAGGAGGATTGTCTTAATTTAGGTTACTAATTACTTTCATAAACTAATATAAATAATTTCTCAAAATCATATGAGAATAATCCATGTCTAATAAAAATAAGGATAGCTAATCTAAAGTTAACACTGGCAATATTCAAGTAGTAGGTGTATTTGTCCATTAGTACCACTCATCCCCATTAATCTAAAAGACACCTCCACCAAAAACTTTATATAGGGTGTTGTTAATACACACCATTTGAGTGTAGACAAAACATAGAAAAATCAGGGATATCTCTGACAATTACTATGAGTATACTACACCCATCAAACCCCCCCTCTAGGTTCTAACCTACATTTAACTCTACTTTTCGGTTGGAACTAGAAACATGCTTCCAGAGATTTGAAGCCATTTTTCCCCCCTACAAACCCCCTTTCTTATCTCTGGAAGCTTATATTAATATTATTTTTTTAATTATTGATATTACACGCGGAATCAACCCACATCTTAATCCTACATTTAAAACCAATTTTTATATTCTCGAATTAAGCCCATATCTACATAAATATCCCATATCTACATAACTAATATATTATAACTCATTTTCCTGGTTAATCTGAGTCATCTGGATTATTTTCTTCAATAATTTTCATTTTCAACTCAAAAATTAGAGCCCATGCTTCTTCAACTTGGGGAGAAAGGGTGGGTGAAGCAATTTTAATAAACTTCTCCAATGATTCTATAGCTTCTTTATATTCCCCTAAAAAACGATGCGCTGATCCTTTACCAGCCCATGCAGGAGCATTTTCAGGATTTAAGTGTGTGGCATGGTGGAATGATTCTAAAGCTTCTTTGTATTTTCCTAAACTGAACAGGGCTGTTCCACGATTATTCCATGTCTCATCATTTTCATTTTCCAGTTTCAGTGAATGATCAAATGAATTAATGGCCTCCTCAAACCGGCCCTGGGCTGCGTATAATACTCCCAGGTTGGACCATGCTCGGGCATTATCTGGTTCAAGATCAAGAGCTACCTCAAAAGACTCCTGAGCTTCATCTTTAAGTCCCACACGTGAAAGTGCCACCCCACGACTATCCCATATCTTACTATTATCCGGGTTAAGCTCCAGGGCATCATCAAAATATAGGAGTGCAGCCTTATAATTTCCCTGCTGGAAAAGTTCATTACCCCTTTTTAGTAATTGAAGAAATGCATCCTGTCTTTTTTTCCCATCACTTGTTTCACTATCCAGATTGGAATTATCAGCACTCAATTAACATCACCTGTAATTTTAGCTTATCAATTAATCTGATCTCACCAGACAATAATTTGATCTTACCTAATCCATAATCTCAACTTACCCAATCAACAATCTGATCTTATATTCTATTTTGATCCCTATCATAGTTTAAATTGCTGCTTATCAAATTTTCTCAGTGCCTTTCAATGTCTATTACTCCCTTCATAATGATATAAAGGTTTATTAAATTGGATATTTCAAACAGTGCCTCAACAATACTCTTAAAAGAAGATATGCATCATATTAAAATCATTACCCCATAATCATATAAATAAGGATAAACAGGAATTGATTATGGATGTTTTCTCAATGTTTTTCCTGGCTGTTGGTCTGGCCATGGATTCTTTCAGTGTTTCCATTACCCGGGGAATGATTCTCAAATGTAACCTGAAGTATGCCTTTATTATTGCCCTATTTTTCGGAGTATTTCAGGCTCTAATGCCAGTGGCGGGTTGGTTGGCTGGGGAACAATTAGCTGTGCTGGTTAAACTATGGGCCCCCTGGATTGCCTTCATTCTTTTACTGATTATTGGGGGAAAAATGGTTTACGAAGGATTATCACATACTGAAGAAGATGAAATATGCCAGATTTTCTCCATTAAAGACATTCTAGTACTTTCCATTGCCACCAGTATTGATGCTTTTGCTGTGGGAGTGAGCTTCGCCTTTTTAAACACCCCTATTCTTTTACCTATCCTAATAATAGGTCTGGTGACCTTTGCATTATCATTTATAGGAGTTTATATTGGTAAAAAGGTTGGACATCTGTTTGAAGGAAAAATCGAAGTACTGGGTGGTGTTATTTTAATAGGAATTGGACTTAAGATTCTGTTGGAAAATTTAGTTTAACAGAACTGATTATGGCATATTTGCCTTTAAAATTGCAAGAATCAAATCGTCTGGATTCATTTCAGATTTTAGAGCTTTAGATTTTATATTTTCAATCATCTGGGAAGGTGACAGATCATGGTCCTGACTTATTATTTCACGTAATAATTCTTCACCAGAACCATCAGAGTTATCTAAAGCTTCAATAAGTCCATCTGTGTAAAATAGTAATACATCACCCTTTTCCATTTTTACTTCATGCTCCTCGAGTTCAATTTCCCCCATCCGCCCCAGTGATTTAGTTCCTTTATATAGTTCTTCTAATTCTTTTGTACTGTCCCTGAAAAGGAGTGGAGGGAGGTGTGCTGCATTCACATAGGTGAAACATCCTTTTTTAATGTTTAATTCACCGTATAAAATTTTGATTAGTATATCTGGCCCAATATCCACTGAGATAAGATTATTAAGATACTTCATTAGGCTGGGTGGATCTTGTTGCTTTGCTTCTCCCCGGATAATAGTTTGAGAAAGGGCCATTAACAATGATGCTGGGAAACTATCACCAGCCACATCTGCAATTACCACACCAACTTTTTCCTGGGATATGGGTATGAAATCATAAAAATCACCACCTACTTCATGGGCAGGAATGTTAAGTGCTGCAACATCAAAACCGGGTATAACTGGCAGTTTTTCAGGTAGGAAACTTTTCTGAATTTTACTAGCCACCTTTAACTCATGTTTTTTCCGTTCCAACTCATCAAAGTATAAGTCACGTTCTTTTTCAGTTTCTTTCTCTCTCAACAGGTTAGATATTATAAAAGCAAAGATAAAAACCCCAATAGCGTTGGAAACGATCATGGGGACTGTTAGCTCTTCCACCACTGCTAAAGCCTGGGAATATGGTCTGGCTATTGCCAAAGTTATTAGCATATGCAATGATTCCATTAAAACTGCGAATACCACTGCCCAGAATATTCCCACAAAACGACGCTTGTTGATAATAAAGATCAAACCGGCTAATAAGCCAGACAGGATGGTGGATATTGCACAGGGTATTGCAGTGAAACCTCCCAGACTTAAACGATAGAGTCCACCAATGAGACCTGCACCTAGCCCTATGATAGGTCCGCCAATGAGACCTGCTACCATGGGGCCTAAGTCTCGGACATTAGCCATGGCTCCGAAAACATCCACCCCTGAATAGGTTCCGAAGATGGATATGGCTCCAAAAATAAGGATAAGGATAGCCTGATTTTTTAGGGTGAATTTTCCATCCAGAACATCACTGAATACTTTTAAACGACTGACCACATAGGCTATGACCACTATTACACATGCTTTCTCTATCAGGACCAGGAGACTGTGTTGCACATTAGACATGGGCAGTTCCCCGAATTCCAGGATCATGAGAACACTCACACTACCCACAATGGCCATAATGGCATGAATATACATTATAGGAACTTCTTCATCTCCGGTCATGTAATCTCTGATCTTCCTAATCCGCTGAGCAAATGTGATTTTTGACACTTTCCCAAAACTCCCTTTCAAATAGATTCATAGCTATATGAGTTATATTAATTAATTAAGTGATGTGTGAAAGTAATTACCAATATAAATTATTTTTAGATGTTAAAAAAGGCTTCTATACAAACTGAGAATTAGTTAAAAAACAGAGAATTGTTAAAAAAGGGGTTTAGAAAAAAATTAATTTCAACAGAATGCAACACTGATAATTAACTCATATAAAACTAATTTAGCACGATAAGAATGGTTTAATTGAAATAATTTAATTTATAAATAATTTAATTAATATATTTACTTTATATTTTCACTAATACTCCAAAGTTTTTCACCATACATGGAGCTAACCTAATAAACTCGGGAAATTAACATGGAAAATGAAGAAAAACTGATTTCCATCCTGAAACGGATTGATGGTAGAGGATATAAAGCCTATCTGGATTTGAAAGGTAGCTATGATTTTGGGCTTTTTTCTCTTTATATTGACCATGTGCAGAGGGATCCCTTTGCCAGTCCATCTCTGATGCGGGTGGAAGTTGCTGATGTTTCATTTCCCCTAAAGTTATATGAAAACCCTGCCCGTAAGATTGCACTGGAAGATTATATTTCCAGAGCCTTCCGAAATGCTATAAGAAAATTCTTAGGTGATAGGCGTGGAAGTGGGAAAAGTGGGGTGTTGCGTATTGATGCGGGCAGTCAGGAGATCCTTGAGCGTAGCTGTGTTAATATCAACCCCCATAGTCTTGAAATACGTTTTCAATTAGGGTTACCAGCTCGCGGTAGGAGGATAATGGGTAATGAAGCTCAAAGGATCTTAGTGGAAGTTTTACCTAAGTTGGTGGAAAGCTCCTGTTTATATGGTAACCTCCCAGAATCGGAATTAGTTGGCCATGTGGAAAGCTTTGAAGATGCTGAACATCTTCGTAACCAGCTAAGAGACCAGGGTTTAGTGGCTTTCATTGCTGATGGTTCCGTTCTTCCCCGGGAGAGTGGAGTTTCAGATAGGGCTATGGTGAATGCTGTAACCTTTCAATCTCCACCTTCACTCAGAATTTCTTTAGAAACACTCCACCATGGACTGGTAACTGGTATGGGAATTCCTGAAGGTGTGAATCTTATTGTTGGTGGAGGATATCATGGTAAATCAACTTTACTACGGGCGGTTGAACTGGGAGTGTATAATCATGTTCCTGGAGATGGACGGGAGATGGTGGTCACCCGGGATGATGCTGTTAAAATCCGGGCTGAAGATGGTCGTCGCATTGAAAAAGTGGATGTGAACAGTTTTATACATCACCCTCCTGGTATTGGTGATACTCATGACTTTTCCACTGAAAATGCATCGGGTTCCACTTCTCAAGCAGCCAACATCATCGAAGCCTTGGAAGCTGGTTCGAAACTACTCCTGTTTGATGAGGATACTTCAGCAACTAATTTCATGATTCGTGATGAAAGAATGCAGCGTCTGGTTTCCAAAGATAAGGAACCCATTACTCCATTTATTGATAGGGTTCAGGAGCTTTATGATGAACAGGGAGTTTCCACCATTTTGGTGATGGGTGGGTCTGGTGATTATTTCCAGGTAGCTGACACCGTGATTATGATGGACCATTACCAGCCGTATGATGTTACAGAGGAGGCGCAGCGAGTTGCCGAGGAAATGCCTCTTAACCGGATCAAAGAAGCAGCCGGTGAATTTCATTATCATCAACGTTACCTGGTTCCTGAATCTATCAAGCCTTATAAAGGGAGAAGATTGAAACTTGATAGTAGAGGTGTTTCCACACTGATGATTGGTCCTGAAATTATTGATTTATCTCAGGTAGAGCAATTGGTTGATTCCAGTCAGACCCGGGCTATAAGTTATGCTCTTTATCATTATTCACAGGATCCTGTTAAACATGATAACCACCATTCTCCTTCTCTGGAGACTGATTTGAAGTTCCCTCCTCTGGGAAAGGTTTTGGATTATCTGGAAATGTGTATCAATACAAAAGGACTCGATTTCCTAGCACCTCCAGGTAGAAACAGACCACATAATCTGGTAAGACCTCGTAAATATGAGATTGCTGCGGCAATAAACCGTCTGCGGACAATCAGAGCTAAGAGTTTGTAAAAAGTTAAGAGTATGTGAATATATTAGTACATGGAAAAAACAGGGAGAATGGTTCCAGTTTTATTAAGAACGTTCAATTTTTATGAGAAATAATTTAAATCAAAAGTACTAAATTATTATATGGAGGGATTTGATGGTTTACTGTCATAACTGTGGAACAAAAAACGATGATGATGCTGAATTTTGCTCTAAATGTGGGGAACCACTGAAAGATTTAAGGGATTATGGTGGAAAACGCCGCCCACGTCATTATGATGATAGGTACTATCGTCAGAGAAACGAATGCTTTGGACTCCCCCATGGAAACATCATTGGCCCACTCATAGTCGGAGTAATATTAATCTTACTCGGTCTTTCATCTTTTTACGGATTTGAAGTTTGGAGTATACTTTGGCCCGCCTTAATCATTATTATTGGCCTATTAATTGTCATAGGAGCCATTTATAGAACTCAAAGAGGAAGATAAAAAATAATTATAAATAAGGGATTTAGGATTTATTCCGTACCCCATCCCCCTCTTTTAACTTATTATATGCTGATTTTATAGTCACTTCACTCCCTAATTTTTATATTCATAAATCAATGTATCCTCCTTTATTAATCTGGTCAATACATTATTAATTTAACCTAAAACCCTTTCACTACACTTAATACTTATCATAAATGCAGAAAGATTCTTCCCTACACTTTTGACAGATTATTTTATGATTAATCTCTGAAATACTCATTCGGGTTAATATCCAGAATACCACCAGAATAAGGAAATAAAATTCTATAATTATATTTTTTTTCACAGCATCAATACCTACCAATAGAAAAAGCGATCCCAGGACCAAGGTCATGTTAGCAATTAATTTCAATCTATTTCCCAAATCCAGGAAAATAATTAGTAACAACATCAGAAAGACCATTCCACATCCTATCCAAAATGAGATATGTAAAAAAATAGCAGGGAAGTTCAAAAAATAATAAATTGAGATTCCTAAAATAGCCAAAAAAGCCCCTACTGAAAGTCCAGTACATCCCGGACAGTATTTTTTCCCTTTTATGAGCAAAGTGTGCGATTTGAATTTCCCACAATCTGGGTGATGGCCCTTAAATCTTATTTGGTTCCTTTTAAGATTTTTAAGATTTGTTTCCTCTTTTTCATCTAAAAACTGCAATTCATTCTCCAGTTCATCTATTTCATTAAGTTTCCCACCGGATTTCATTAACATTTTGCACTTTGAAGGATACAGGGCGCTTATTATACCTAAAATACATATTAAAATAAAAATGGATAGAATTAAGGGTTTTTGTAGATAATAATAAGATTTCACGGAAGGGATCCATATGTACATTGCCATGAGTAAAATAAGTCCCAGAAAAGAAGTTAATATTAGGAAAATAGATTGAATTCCCACATCATTTTTCCTGAATTTAATCTTAAATTTCATATATAGGAATCCTCAATAATCCCTTAACTCAACTCAATAACCTTAACTTAACTAACCTTAACTTAACTAACCTTAACTTAACTAACCTTAACTTAACTAACCTTAACTTAACTCAATCCAATAATCCCTTAACTTAATCTTATAACCGTTCCACCCTAATCTATATCTTTTTAAATTCAATATAATTCCTTTAGTGATTGCATGAGGCCTTGACCTGCCATGTAACGGTATGTTTTCCTTTTAAACTTGTTTCGTGAGAATACACCAGTAATTCGCCTCTTCATACTACCATAAAAGCTCCGGTAACAAAGGTAGAGTTCTTCCTGGACTTCACTGCGTGAAAGGTGTTCTGTGGGCATGACTGCGTGGACCATATCATAATTAGCCCAGTTATCATCTTCCAGCCACCCTTCTCTGCGGGCTGTTTCATATAGTGCTGTTCCTGGAAAAGGGGTTAAGATCATGAAGATTGCAATATCTGGATCAACGTAGTTAACAAAATCTCGTAAGTTCTGGATGGATTCATGATTATCTCTTCTATCCCCAGTTATCAGGGTTGCCTGGGCAAATATATCGTTTTCTTTTAAAAGATCCATGGCCAGTTTGGAATCAGAGGGCCTGATTCCCTTATGATAATTTTGCAGACTATCATCATCATGACGTTCTAACCCTGCCATTATCCAGTAATTACCGGCTTTTCTCATTTTAGAAAGATTTTCACGATTTTTTATTATATCATCACTTCTGGCCTGGAGAAACCATGCTATATCCTCGGAAAGATTCCTTCGGATTAGTTCATCACATATTTGACTGGTGCGTTTACCCAGGCCCAGGTTGTCATCAGTCATCCATAAAAAGTTTATACCGTATTCTGTGTAGATGTGTTCCATTTCATCTGCGATTCTTTCCGGGGATTTGGGTCTCCATTTACTTCCCCAGTGCTTCCACTGGGAGCAGAAGGTGCATTTATAGGTGCAACCTCTGGATGCTTCCACCAGGGCATATCCTGCACCTGAAGGTGCCATCATTTTGAAGTTGTATTTATGCATATGGTCTTCCACAAAATGATATCCTGGGAAAGGCAGAAGATCCAGATTAGTTATGAATGGTCGGGGAGGGTTATGGATGATTTGGGAACCGTTTCTAAAGGAAAGTCCTTTAACATTCTGTAAGGGCCTGTTTTCGTCCAGACTTTTTACCAGTTCATAAAGGGTTTCTTCTCCTTCTCCACGTACCACAAAATCAATTTCAGGATACATTTTCAGACTTTCATCTGCCAGGGCAGTAAAATGCTGACCACCAACCACGGTTTTAATGTCAGGGTCTACTTTTTTGGCTGTTTCCAGTGTTCTGAGGATGGTGAATGTATTACATGAAGCAAGTGCACTGGATACCAGAACATCGGGCTTGGCAGATTCAATATAACTCTGGAGTTTTGTCCAGCCTAAATCTTTTGCCTGAGAATCCAAAACCTCAAGATCCCAGTTATCATTTTTTGACTCCAAATAGGCAGCTAATTGAAGAATACCCAATGGTGGGGGCATGTACTCTCCCATTACAAACCAGAATGCCTTTGGTGGCTCTACAAATAATATTTTCATATGATCAACCATTCCCCCTTAATAAACCATTCCTTTTCAATCAATCCCCAGGGTTAATAAATTCTGTAAACTATGATTACATTGATTTTTTTACATTTTGATTTTTTACGTTGATTCATTTTAAGGAATACTTCAAATACCATTATACAGTTTTAGACATTGCAATTAAGACTTATACAATAATAGATTATTTTCTAGTAAACTAGATATATTTTTTTAAATTATAACTTTTAAATGGGTTTACGTAAAAAGAGCAGTACATATTAGCGAGGTATAAAAATGACATGGATTACTTCAGTAACATTAGTATTGATTTTAGTGGTGTTCCTGGTTTTGATTATAAGATACTATTTGCTTTATCGTAAGGGTATGCGATCATAAATCAATCATGATAATACCTGGAAAATTAGAAGTGATATAAAAATATTACATCAATATAATTTCCATCAATATATTCACATTAATATACATTTTTTAAATAACCCTCATTATATCAAATCAAATAACATCTACTATATCAATATAACACTTATCATCATTTTAATGAAATAAACTCAGACTTTAATAGGTCCACACGGGTATTTCTTTCCATTTTGCTTCAAAATTTTTCAGAGTCTGAATTATCATGGATGAATTGAAACGGTCCACCATTAACACTCCTTTTCCTAATTTCTGGGCCTTGATTTTCTCTACCAAACCAGGGTATTCCTTAATAATTCTCTCACCATCTTTTTTATAGGTGGAAATACCCCCATAAAGGGCTCGGTTTAGTTTATTTCGATTATTTTGATTCAGTTTAGTGGTATCGTAGGTCAAAATCACACGTGATTTTAATTGCATTCCCTCTGCAGTTACATCCACAGCTTTACCATGTAAAAGGACTCCTTCTCCACTCATTGCAGCTTTAAGTTCAGGGTTGTCCTTCAATTCATCAAGTGTGATCTGTTTGATCCGTGATTTGTCAGGAACCAGATCATCAACCAGTTTAAAGGAATTTTCGATGTTACTCGAGTAAACAACAACCATATCCATATTTTTTAATGTTTCTGAAGTAGGACCACTGAGATATAGTATGGATATGACTCCTTTTACCTTTTTAATTTCTTTAGTAAGCTTTAATCCGGTTTTAAAGTCCATTCCACCCTTTCCTCCTTAGTATTGTCCCCATACCATATATGATATAATAATAAAAAAATCCGTTGCACTCCAAAAACACTTTTCTGTTATATTGATACACTAAGCTTAAGTAAGTTTGCACTGGCTAATACACCACCTTACCAATGGTAAGTGAACTACTAAAAAAAAGAACTACTGAGAATAGTTACAATAAATCTTTAGATATTACCATGGAAATTAGAAAATCCTGGAAAAATGAAAGAAACTAAGAAAATGAAAAAGTTATGGGCAGTCTATATCAGCCACAAATGGTTTAATATCCAGAACAGGAGAATTATCCAACGCATCTAACCCTTTAACAGTTAAAACATTTCCCTGTTTTTTTACCAGTTCAACTGTGCATAATCCCAGAGGGTTAGGGCGTACCGGTGCTCTGGTAGAAAACAAACCTGTTTTTTCTTTTTTTCCATAGGGAACAACTTTAAGTGATGCAGAATTGACACGATCTAACCAATAAATTATTATTAGGTTCGACCATTTTCCAATGCCTTCCAAACCCTCTGCATACTCTTCAAAAATAGTTATATCACTTAATTCTTCTGAAAAACGTCCCTGATGAGGAGATCCTTCCTTAACTTTGAAAGGAGATTTAACCAAACCTATAGTTTTTACTTCCATGATTTAACCTCTGTTACTAAATTTAACCTCTGTTATTTAACATTCATTTTAAATTCAATTAAATCTATGGAAATCATTCAATTTATTATAGAACTTTCAATTCAAGAAAATGTCCATGATTAGTTAACTATGTTTTTCATAACCCCTGATGAACATCAGATCTAAAAAATAAGTAATAGTATAATTTTTTTTAAACATAAATCAATTATAATTAGATTTAAATAGATTTTAACCAGATTTTATTATATATTTTGATATTTAAATGTATATATTAATATTAAATGATAAAAAACAGCATATTTAATCACAGGCCTTATATCATATCAATGGAGAACCCCGCAGGGGTTGTTTGAATGGGGAGTTTTGGTTGGGCCCTGCGGGTATGATTTTAGGGAGGCAATCAGTAAATATTGCTATTGCTTCTCCATTGATCGTGGTTTAATAAAGTATTTGCAAATTAAACTAGGATTCCATTCCTTATATAGATTACGGAGACCTAATTAAATTTATATGGGAATATTAAGGTATTATAACAAAAAAATTAGTTTAAGATAATTTTTTTATCTGCATATATTTTTGATGAGTAATACCAAACTGAGTGAAACTAACTCAACTAATGGTTTGAGGTGTAATCACCAAGGTAACCTCATAATCATTCAAATTTTTATTCGTATTTGCTTTAGGGTAAGGTTCAACCTTTAATATTTTTATCATGTACCCCAAACTCGTTTTTTGACTTTGAGTTTCATTAAAATTTAAGGTAAGATTGAAAATCTCCTGATTACTCTGATTTACCTCTAAAAGGAAAAGTGCTTTAACCTGACCTGCCCAAACACAGACTGCACCTTCAGGACAACGGGAGTCTTCAGTAATGTTAAGGAGAGTAATCTTTATATTTCCTGACTCTAAAACTGCTGTTTGATTTATTTTTAGCTGGAAAGGTGTGTTAAGTGAAGCATTAATTTGATTAATTGAGTGGTTTTGAGTGTTGTTAACTTCTGAACTGGTGGGTGGATAATAAAAAACAAGGATAACCATAATGATAATAATTAAAAAAAGGAAGATTAAACCAGTTTCTTTTCTTTTCATGGTATATAATAAATTTCTTATTATACAATTAAATTTGGATTATAAATGAATAAGAGTTTTTGTTAATGTTTTAGTTTCTAAAAGTTGCTTAGTTATCTTATAAAATTTCTAGTTTCCCTCTTAAACATGATTTTTGTTACTTAAAATCACATTTAACTGAAGTTCACTGATTTAATGGTTTGGTTCATTTTTTGGTTTATAATCACCAAGGATTTTTTTAATATTTTGTAGCCTTTTCCCATTTTCAGATGTTTTTACTGGTTTTTTAGGCGAATTTATCCTTATTTTTCCAAAAATAGTTTTACCCCCTTTAAGGCTGTTCTTTTTTCACGAAATATTAAATGTTAATGTGACGTTATTCACAAAAATTTCTATTTTTAACCAATCTCAATTAAGAATATTATAAATCCATATGAAAAGGCCAATATTCCTGGATCAAGAGTTGAAGGAGTATTAATCCTAAAACTATACATAACTAACTGCAACCATTAGAATAAGATTTAATATAACGTTTCTGTGGTCCTAAAATAGATTTGGGGCATGTCATTTAATATGATTAAATATGTTTTTTTTATTAATACAAATATTTAAATACCATGCTGTTTTAAAATGTAATTAGATGAATTAAGCTTAATCAACAAAGCAATATTTACCTCAATTAAAATTCATGCCTTTACACCGCCTCCGTAAAGTCATGGCATGGCAACGTCTCTGAGGCATTAAACACCTCAGGGACCTATTTTCTGTAATATATAATATTATTAAACTTTTTGAAGAATTTAATGACCTTTGAATCAGCTTTTTATTATAATTTTATGTTTTTATGTTGGCTATTTAAAGTGCACTATTGAAAATTTTATCAAAAACTTTATCCATTACGGTGTTATAAAATGAAATAGGTGAAAATATGGCGGACTACATCAAAACAACATACACAAGTTCACTGGATGTTAAGGACAAAAATGGTGACATACTGGGCGCTGTGTGTGTTGCACCTTCAAAGGAAATTGGTAAAAGAGACATATTATTAATGGATGAAAAAACAGGCACACAATCAGTCCGAAGCACAACTGAACTGATTAACATGTTATCCAAAAAGAATGTGTCTTTTGAAGATAGGAAACAGGTATTAGATTTCCTAGCAGAAAGGTTAAGAGTCTTAGAACAAGAATTAGCCTTCAACACCCTGAAAACGTTGAAAGAAGCAGAAACTAACAAATGAATCCTGTTTAATCATCATTTAAAAGTTAAAGAAATTTAAATATCGGTCAGATTAATCCTTATCAAAACTTATATACTAATAATTTTGTGGAGATGATGGTTTGGCCATCATAGGCATAATCATCGCTGATATGTTTGAAGACGTGGAGTACACGGAACCTGCAGAGGCTTTCAAAAAAGCAGGCCACCAGACTATCCCTATCGGTTTAGAAAAAGGAAAGACAGTTAGGGGTAAACGAGATAAAACACCGGTTAAGATAGATAAAGATTTAGATGAAGTTACTCCTTATGATTTTGATGCTATTTTAATACCTGGCGGATACTCTCCTGACATCCTTCGCGGTGAAGATAAAGCTGTTGAATTTATAAAAGCTTTCTTTAATAGTGGTAAACCCATTTTTGCAATTTGTCATGGTCCCCAACTTTTAATAACAGCCCAGGTTTTAGATGGTAAGAAAGTAACTGGCTGGAAATCAATTATCCAGGATATAAAAAATTCAGGTGCTGAATATATTAACCAGGAAGTTGTGGTTGATGATAATCTTATATCCAGTAGAGGACCTAGAGATCTCTCTGCATTTATTAAAGCAAGTTTGAAAAGGTTAGAGTGAGATTAATAGTTTTATACTCTTTATATTGTTATATCAATTATTATAAAACTTTATTTTCTTATATAACCCTAATTCAATATAATTAATATGGTAACAAATTATAATTATATATTAAAATTAAAAGGAGGGGGCGGAGGTTACTGAAGGCCATGAAGTTAGTAAATTAACCAAAAAGTTTGGTAATGCTGAAATTAGATTAGAATCTGTTATTAATGGTTCTCCTTTACCTCAATTTGTAATTGATAAAGATCATAAGGTTATTTACTGGAATAAAGCCCTGGAAAAATACAGTAAAATTAAAGCCAAGGATATAATTGGTACTCGAAAACAATGGGAAGTATTCTATAGGGAAAAAAGACCTTGTTTAGTTGATTTGCTGGTAGATGAAGATTTTGAAGGTATTGATTACTGGTTTTCTGATGGTTACAAAAAATCTGAACTCATAGAAGGAGCTTACGAAGCTGAAAGTTCAGATGGAATTAAAGGGAAAGACAAATTTCTACGTTTCACTGCATCACCTATCAAAGATAATGAAGGGAATATTATTGGTGGTGTAGAATCTTTTGAAGATATTTCAAAGCGTAAAATAGCGGAAAAAAATCTTAAAAAGAGTGAGAAAAAGTTCAGAAGCCTGGTTGAAAACCTTAATGTCGGTGTGTATCGCAACACCCATGATGTAGAGGGTCATTTTATCCAGGTGAATCCTGCTTTTGCCAGAATGTTCGGTTATAATTCTGTAAGTGAACTCATGCAGATTAAAGTTTCAGACCTTTATCTTGAACCCCAAGAAAGAAAATTATTTATAGAAGAAATTAACCAGAAAGGCAAGATTTCAGACAAAGAATTACTTCTTAGAAAGAAAAATAACAATGAAATATGGGTTTCTGTATCTGCACAGGCCCATTACAACGAAAATGGGATCATTGACTGGATTGATGGAATAATCGAGGACATTTCTGAGCGAAAAGATTCAGAGAAGAGGCTTAAAACTAAAGCAGAATTACTTAACTTAACTCACGATGCGATTTTTACCCATGATCTGAATGATAGGATTACCTTCTGGAATTTGGCTGCTGAAAAAACCTATGGATGGAGCCAAGAGGAGGTATTATGGAGAAAAATACATGACCGGCTCCACACACAATTCACAACACCTTTAAACAAAATAAAAGCTGAAGTGTTAAAGCAGGGCCACTGGGAGGGTGAACTAACACACACCAAACATGATGGGTCTAAAATAATAGTTTCCAGCCGATGGTCCATTCAAAAAAATGGCGACGGAGAACATGTCGGGTTCATGGAAGTGAACAACGATATCACCCAACGTAAAAAAGCAGAAAATAAAATACGTGCAGCTGAAAAGCGGTACCGTTCCATTGTCCAACACCTTAATGATGGATTTATTATTCATGACTTTGAAGGGAATATTTTCGATTGCAATGATAAAGCTGCATATATGTTTAATTCCACCAAGGAAGAAATGATAGGTTCTCATCTCAATGAATTTAGTACGCCAATTACTCCTAACTTTTCAGACCGTATAGATCAGTTAATGAAAACTGGAATTTTTGAATTTGATGCAGAATACGTACATGAAGATGGGAGTATATTATATTACAATGTTAAAGCAAGTGTTGTTTCTTTTGAAGGTGATGGTCGGATTCAGAGTTTCATCAGAGATACAACCAAAAATACTCTGGGTGAAAAAGCTTTAAAAGAAAGTGAAAAAAAGGCTCAGAAACGTCTTGATGAGATTGAAGCCATTTACAATTCAGCACCTATTGGTTTATGCGTATTAGATCCCAATTTACGTTTTGTGCGTATAAATAATCGTTTGGCTGAGATAAATGGCAGATCTATTGAGGAACATATTGGTAAAACTGTGGGTGAAATCGTACCAGATCTAGAGGAACAATCTATTGCACTAGCCCAAGAAATTTCTGAAACTGGTAACACAGCTATGGGTCGGGAATTTAATGGTATAACACCTGCACAACCTGGTGTGATCAGGACCTGGATAGAGCAATGGTATCCTATTAAAGATTCTAACGGGCAAATTTTGGGTATTAATGTAGGAGTACTTGAAGTTACTGATATAAAAAAGGCAGAAAAAGCTCTAAGAGAATCTGAAGAAAAATTAAATCTGGCAATTACTGGTGCTGAGGCTGGAATGTGGTTCTGGGACCTTAAAAATAACAATTTAGAGTGGACTGATCGTTGTAATACTATTTTTGGTATTGAAAAAGACTCGGAAACATCTTACGATTTATTTTTAAATGTTGTACATCCTAACGATAGAGACATTGTGAATAATGCCTTTGAAAAGTCCTTAGATACTATTAATGAACTTAAATTAGAAATACGACTTTTATGGCCGGATGGATCACTTCACTGGGCATACTTGATTGGAACTGCATATCCAGATAGTGAAGGTAATCCTAAAGAGATGATGGGGATTGTAATTGATATTAGTGATCGTAAAAGTATCGAAGCAGAACTGAGAAAAACCTTGAAACAGCTTAAAAGGTCCAATGCTGAACTGGAACAGTTTGCCTATGTTGCTTCACATGACCTTCAGGAGCCTCTGCGGATGATTACCAGTTTTCTGCAACTTTTGCAACGCCGTTATGAGAACCAGCTGGATAGTGATGCAGATGAGTTTATACATTTTGCTGTGGATGGAGCGACTCGTATGCAGGAATTGATAAATGATCTTTTAACTTATTCTCGTGTGGGTCGTAAAACCGGGAAAATTGAAGATGTGGATAGTGAAGCGCTTATAGAACAGATACTTTTCGATTCTAAGGTTTTAATTGAAGAAACCAATACTTCCATAACCTATAATGATCTTCCATTAATCAGAGCCGATTACACCCAGATGGCACAGGTTTTTCAAAATCTGATTGGTAATGCTATAAAATATCAGGAAAATGCATATCCAGAGATCCATATAACTGCCAAAAAAAATGGTAAGGATTGGATTTTTAAAGTGGAAGATAATGGTATTGGTATTGATCCTAAACATGGAGAACGTGTATTCAGAATATTCCAGCGTCTTCATGGGAGAGATGAATACGAAGGCACAGGTATTGGTTTAGCCATAGTCAAACGGATAATTGAACAACATGGAGGAATGATCTGGTATGAATCTGCACCAGGTAAAGGATCAAAATTTTATTTCACTATTCCTCAGGGGGATGATCCGAGATGAACATTAATATAAGTAAACCAGTAAATGTATTTCTGGTGGAGGATAATCCTGGAGATGTACGCCTAATACAGGAAGTTTTCAAAGAAGCAAAGATCAATAATGTTCTTCATATTGCTAGGGATGGTGAAGAAGCCATACATATGTTGAATCCAGAAGGAAATCCCAACCTTCCCCATGTTCCTGATTTAATATTACTTGACTTGAACTTACCTAAAAAAGATGGTAGGGATGTTTTAATCGAAATAAAAAATAACGAACGGCTTAAATGCATCCCAGTGGTGGTTCTAACCAGTTCTAACAGGGAAGAAGATTTAATAGAATCTTATAAGAACAATGCCAACTGTTACATATCAAAACCAACTGAATTGAACAAACTGATCCAGGTAATTAAAAATATCGGTGAGTTCTGGCTTGATATAGTTAAATTACCCCCCAGATAGTAATTGGTGATATTATGAATAACAAGGGAATCAAAGTCCTCCTGGTTGAGGATAATCCCGGTGATATGGCACTTATTAGGGAAATGTTTCTAGAAATTCCTAAAATTCGTTTCAACATTTCACATACCGATAATCTAAAAACTACGTTAGAATATCTTAAACATGATTATTTTGATATTATTCTGTTAGACCTTCATTTACCGGACA
>Ga0334901_1002054_pt1 | contig 18256 bp, 5 predicted proteins | sample GraSluR3_MG_3_FD_207216 | JGI IMG/M metagenome (GOLD analysis project Ga0334901, IMG submission 207216) | Sludge microbial communities from methane-producing bioreactor in Wageningen University, Netherlands - Granular Sludge_15_08-R3 | ecosystem: Engineered > Bioreactor > Anaerobic > Unclassified... | reverse complement strand
ATGATTTGGAACCTTTTAATCCGCGAATGGCTGTTCCAATGGATTCACCCTTTAAAAAAACAGAAAATCACGCCATCAAAAATGTATTGATTATTGTGCTGGAATCGGCGGGGGCAGTCTATTTCGATGATTATGGCGGCACATTTCAGCTCAGTCCCAACCTCGTTAAATATTCCGCGCAGGCAACAGTTTTTGAACAAATGTATGCACACGGGCCTGCAACAAACCGGTCGCTGGTTTCGGTGCTCGGGTCGATGTATCCTTACCTTTCCTACAAAAGTTTAACCCAGGAAGCTCCCGCTGTGAACCACCCCACAATTTCTTCCGAACTTAAAAACAAGGGGTACCGGACATCCTTTTTTTCAACCGCCGATCTGAATTTCCAAAACTGCAAACAGTTTTTGGACCACCGGGGATTTGACGTTATCGAGGATTTTGCTACCATAACATGTGCTGAGGAATTTCATCTGGATAATCCGGATTACCTGCAGGGAAACGGAAAAGACGACATGTGCCTTGCCGACAGATTAACGACCTGGTTGGACGAAGATACCACCGGCAACTTTTTTTCAATGTTGTGGACGGTGCAAGGCCATTATCCCTATTTTTTCGGTAAAGAAGAAGAGGATTTCGGAGTTTCGGAAGTGAATTACAACCGGTACCTCAACTGCCTGAAATACAATGACGCATTGGTTGGGAATGTGATGCAGGTGCTCGAAGATCGAAAACTGGCAGAAAAAACGCTGGTAGTAATTTTTGGAGACCATGGTGAAGCTTTCGGACAACACGGGCAATACGGCCACGCAACTGCTTTATATGAAGAAAACATCAAAGTTCCGCTTTATCTTATCAATCCGGTTCTGTTTTACGGCGAACGAAAAAATGACATCGCCGGCATGAAAGATTTGGCAACAACTATTTTTGCCGTAATCGGGGAAGAAACTCCTCCGGTTTGGCAGGGCCGGGACCTTTTAACAACCAGTTCGTACGAAAACTTTTTTCTTGCTCCCTGGTCCGATTACCTTTTCGGCTACCGGAACAACGACATGAAATTCATTTTTAACGAAACCCGCAATTCAGTGGAGGTTTTTGATTTGAACACAGACCCGAAAGAAACCATCAACCTGGCTCAATCTTTACCGGAAAGTGAACTGAAATTTGCCCGAAACCGTATTGCAGCATGGGTTCAATTTCAGGACAAGTTTGTTCGCGAACTGTTGCAAAACAAAAAATAAACTGGTAATTATCCAATGAAACGAGCTTTTTTTATTCTGCTAACTTTAGGCGGAATTGTGATGATTTCTCTGTTTGCAGTCAGGTACCAAAGTTATCTGAAAAGACTGCTGAAGGCGCCCAAAAAAAATACCATCGAAATCAACACTTCCGAAACGCCGCTGGCGTTGTTTTCCTTTCATCCCAATGCACAAACCAAAATGGTCGATTCCTGTTTTCATTTTACCATCCAATTGCACAACACCAAAAAATCGGACATAAAAAAAAGTGAAATTGAACACATTGCAGAACACTTGCCAATCCTTTTCACCATTGAAACCTGGAAAACAAGCGGAATTTCTTCTTATGAGAATAATGTGCTCACTGAAATTGCCGCGGGCAAATACGATAAAGTTTTGGAAGAATTATGTACCGGTTTTATCGGAAATCGACCGAATGTCTATTTCCGGTTGAATCCCGACATGGAAGTTCCGGTAAACCGTTATCCGTGGCAGCAAATTGGGGGACAGGCTTATATAACAGCATTCCGTTATTTTGCACTGTTGTGCAGAAATCATGCGCCGCAGGTGAAACTGATGTGGGGGCCGGCAGGTTATCCGGGGACAATGGAGTTTTACCCTGGGGACGATGTTGTTGACGCCGCTTCGGTAACCATAAAAAGTGATTCAGAAATTCCGCTGGATGTATATCCGTCAGACTATCCCGTTAATTATGATGTATTCAGAAGAGTACACCGATTGAGGTTTACCGGCAAACCGGTTTTTTTGCTGGGGTCGAAACAAATTGATAACGAAGCTGTTGATGACCAGCTATTATCTGCTCTTGCGCAAAAAATAAATGACGAAAGGGAAATTATTTATTCTTCGGATAATTTTAAACATCTGGAATACAGTAAGAAAAACGTCAAAAGAGAAAAAATTGAAATTGGCATTTTCGATGAATTTGAGCGGCTTAACGGTGAAGAACCGGTAACCGTTGAGCACCTTTTTGCCGACTTTCGAAAACTCGGTGACGGAACTTTTCAGAATGAATTTGCCAGGGTACTTGGGCGCGACAATGATGTAATTGTAACTTTCGAACCATTTTTCGGACCAAATGCAGAAAATGATTTGGAGGTGCTGCAAAATATTTCAGATGGAAAATACGATGCGGAAATTAACCGGTTTTATTCCATCATTCTTTCAACCGACAAAAATATTTATTTGCGTTTTGCCCACGAAATGGAAATTCCAATAACCCGCTACCCGTGGCAAAGCCAGGACCCGTTAACCTATATCAAATCGTACCGTTATTTTATGACATATACAGATGCGCTGCCTGCAAATATCAAACGTGTGTGGGGGCCGGCAGGCGACAGGGGTTCACTGGAATGGTATCCCGGAAACGATGTTGTCGATTTTATAAGTATCGCCATTTACGGACTGCCTGATAAAAATATTACCGACCCTGAAAAGCAGGAATCTTTCGAAAAAATATTTAACCGTAAATACTGGCGCATCCGATTTATAAACAAACCTTTGTTTATTACCGAATTTGGCGTAAAAGGCCCGGAAGATTACCAAACCAGATGGCTTGAAGACGCTGCAAAAGTTATTCGGGAAAACCCGCAAATAAAAGGAGTGAACTACTTTAACATGTCGGATACGCCAAAAGCCTGGGGCGAAATAAAACCTCCGGACTGGAGCATTACAAAAAATACCTTTTACCGGTTTTTGGAAGTGCTGAATAATTAAAAAAGTGATTCCCGTATTCAATACCTATCACGCAAATTGATTTTCTAAGTATTGAAAAAATTTTGGACCCAAAATACAGTAATCAATAAACCTTATCTACTATTTTTAACCTTAGTAGTAATATATTTGCCCATAATTTCCTAACCTTATTTTAAAATCTTTATTTCTTTTCTTCGAATTTTATAACAATGGTAGAACCTTTTCTCAATTCTTCTTTTTGATGGTATTCTGATAATGTTTTAGAAATTTCTCATATTCATCGTCAAAATTGTATTTTTTATGATGTTCGGGTTGGCTGAGGATGTATTTGCATACCCTATCAACATCTTTTTTTGAAACGGAAAACGCAGAGGCAGATTGTTGCCACCGGAACTTACCAATTGCCAGGTTATTTTCGTTAATAAAAGATTCAGAGCTATCAGCTATAATAGTTGCCAGTTCTTCGTCAGAAACAGACGGCGAACGTGAAACCAAAAAATGAACATGTTCGGGATTTGCATAAATGGCATACAACCGGGAGCGCTTGTTTTTTATAATTCCGGTTATGTATTTTTCAATCCGTTCCCTGTTTTTTTCAGGAATGATGCGCTGCCGGCCAATAGTCGTAAAAACATAATGAACGTAAATATTGTCGTATTCAATTTTCATTGGAATAAGGTAAATAAGGTTGATAAATCGATTATAAAACTATTTCGCTACTAAGGTTGATTAAATAAAAATAAGGTTTTCTTTTTCTTTATACAAAATTTGTTGAATTATAAAAGATTGTTTTGAAATAATATTCCCACAATTTATGAAGATTTCTCGAGGTTGTTTTTTTGTTTTCTAAAATAGACGCCTTCTGGTTAAAAAACGCGGAAAAGTGTAGTACCGGAAACAACCTAACCATTGAAAATCTTGGTAGAATCAACACAAAATGAAAGTTAAATTGTTTATTTATAGTATATTGGCATTTTTTCTTCTCCTTGCCTTTTGGGGATTTTTCACGTTACGAAACCGGAACAATAAAAAACCTGCTGATGAAACCCGAACGGTTTATATAAAAAAAACCGAAGAAGGCTACCAGTTTTTCAGAAATGGCGAGCCTTTTTTTATTCAGGGTGCCGGCGGAGACTCCTATTTCAAAGAACTGGCTGAAATCGGAGGTAATACTGTTCGGTTATACGACACGCTAAATCTTCAAAATAAATTAGATGAAGCGCAGAAATATAATCTGGCTGTTATCGTTGATTTACCGTTATATCGGTTCGAAACTGCCTATAATCCGTATTTAATTAAAGAGGATGTAACGCTTTTAAAAGAATCGGTTAAAAGTATTGTAAAAAAACACAAAAACCATCCGGCCCTGTTAATGTGGAACCTGGGAAATGAGATTCAATATCCGGTTGTTCTTCAAAAAAACAGGATTGCAACGAACATGGACGATGTAGCTGAAATTTTTAAAGTTTTGTTTCAACGAAAAAAGTTTATCAAAACATTTAACGAGTTAATAGAATTTATACATACCGAGGACCCAAACCATCCGGTAACAACAAGTGTGGCCACCAACAAGTTTTGGAAAAAACTACTCAATATTCGTGTTTATTCACCCGGAATCGACGTAATTGGCTACAACATTTTCGCCCCTCCGCAAAAAATAAAACCTCAACTGGAAAAACTCGCCAAATTTATACACATGAAACCATTTTATATTAGCGAATGGGGAATGGAGGGGCCCTGGGCACAGGAAAAAACCGCCTGGGAAGCGCCCATCGAAACAACAAGTACCAACAAAGGCACACAATACAAAGACAACTATTTAATATTTAAAAACCATTATTCAGAATCTTTGGGTACTGCAGTTTTTTACTGGGGGCAAAAACAGGAAAGAACACACACCTGGTTCAATATTTTTGATGAACACGGGCGAAAATCGCAGGTTTATTACGAATTGCAGAAATTCTGGAGCAAAAATACGGTAGTTCAGGAGCCACCCCGGTTAAAATACATGTTGGTTGATAACAAAGGTGCAAAAGACAATATTGTTTTTACGCCCAACGAACAGAAGAAAGCTCAGGTGTTTTTTAACGAAAAAGCCGATTCTGCATTTCAAATTAACTGGGAAATACACAATGAAGGATGGAACTACGAAGGCGGAGGAGCCAAACATAAACCCACAAAAAAAATTCAGGGATGCATTGAAAATACGAATGGCAATGAAGTTACTTTCAGAGCGCCGCAGGTAGAAGGTCCGTACCGGATTTTTGCATTTATTTATGACGATGAAGGCAATTTTGCCACTACAAATACCCCGTTTTACGTATTGAAGAATCCATGAACAAGAATAACTCCGTGATTAAAGCTCCAACCCGGAAAGAGAAATTGACCCTGAGAATGTTGATTATTCTGGGGCTGCTAAGTATTTTCAATTTTTTCTATTGGTATCTGAAGCCGGAACTAATCGATAACAACCTTCTTTACTGGCTGTTATTATTTCCAATGGCATTCGACAGCTTTCGGATTATTTACATCTGGTACCATTACTGGGATATTTCCGTGCCCCAAAAACCAAAACTTACCAAAAAGCTTACAGTTGACGTATTTACCACCTATTTCCCCGGCGAGCCTTATGAAATGATTGAAGGCACACTTCTCGCCATTCAAAAAATGAAATACCCGCACACCACCTATTTATGCGATGAAGCCAATGACCCTCATTTAAAGGAATTCTGCAAAAAAAACGGAATAAAACATGTAACGCGAAACAACCGCATTAACGCCAAGGCCGGAAACATCAACAACGCACTCCTGCAAGCTACCGGAGACATTTGTGTGATACTGGACCCCGACCATGTTCCCAAAGCGCATTTCCTGGAAGAGGTGGTTCCTTATTTTGAGGATGATAAAATCGGGTTTGTACAGTCGGTTCAGGCCTACTACAATATTGATGAATCGCTGGTTGCAAGGGGTGCTGCCGAGCAAACTTTCCATTTTTACGGCCCGGTAATGATGACCCTGAACACCTACGGAACAGTAAATGCCATTGGCGCCAACTGTGTTTTCAGGCGAAAAGCGCTCGATTCAATCGGTGGCCATGCTCCTGGTTTGTCGGAAGACATGCACACCGCCATGCAACTGTATGCAAAAGGATGGAAATCGGTTTATGTGCCGAAAATTTTTACAAAGGGTCTGGTTCCGGCATCACTGACATCGTACTACAAACAGCAGTTGAAATGGTCGAGAGGAACGCTGGAACTACTGGTCTCTGTTTTCCCGAAACTGTTTAAAAAATTTACATGGCGCCAGAGAATCCATTTCGGAATTTTGCCGCTTCACTACCTTTCCGGATTTATTATTCTCATAAGCTTTCTGATACCAATTCTGTCACTGTTTACAGCTTCCACACCCTGGAAAGGCAACGTAATTAATTTCGGACTGATTTTTATTCCCATATTAACCTCTATTCTGGGCATCCGTTTTTACGTGCAGCGTTGGGTAATGGACAAAAGCGAACGGGGAACCCATCTGATGGGTGGATTGCTGCTGGCCTGCACGTGGTGGATTTATATAATTGGTGCTGTTTACACCGTTATCCGCAAAAAAGTGCCTTACTTACCCACGCCAAAAGAGGACAAAGAACTTACCAGCTGGAAAATACTTCTGCCGAACCTTTTGGTTGGTGTAATTTCAATCGTTGCCGTAATTTACGGATTAACAATTGATTTCACACCGTTTTCAGTTTTTATGTCGGGTTTTGCCCTGATTAACGCATTTTTTATGTTTTTCACACTGGTGCTTGCCTTTGAAAAACAAAAGCCTGTGGCAGTAAACCTGGAATTTAAAGCACAAAAAAAATCACTTTTAAATGCCGCGCAGAATATAGGCTATGTTACCTGGCAGAAAGCGGCGCTTCCTCTGGTGGTTGTTATTTTAGCCCTGTCGGGCGGATTTTATTACCACTCGGAATATGTAAAGTGGGGCGGGGTTCAACCGGAAATTCAGAAAAAAAATGTGATCAATTACATTGGTATTTTCGCTCCGCAAAACGATGATGGGATAACAAGCCTCCGAAATGTAAAAAAAGTGTCGGGCCAGATTGAGGAAAATTTCGATATCGTTTCACTTTATCTGGCATGGGAAAAAGATATGGAATCAAACTTTCCCGGTGCTGTTCTGGATTCCATATACCTGAACAAGTCTATTCCAATGATTACCTGGGAACCCTGGCTAAATTCCTTTGAAAATGAAATTAACGGCAGTGCGCATGTTTACGATCACATTGCCAGCGGTTTTTTCGACCATTATATTTTGCAATTTGCTGAAAAGCTGAAAAATTTGGATAAACCCGTCTTTTTAAGGTTTGCACACGAATTCGACAACCCGTTTTATCCCTGGTACATTTCAGGAAATGAGGGCGCTTCGAAATTTAAAAAAGCCTGGATTCATACCTACGAAATCTTCAAAAATAATAACGCCCACAATGTAATTTGGATTTGGAATCCCTGGAAAGCAGAAAACCTGGCAGAATTTTATCCCGGAAGAGAATATGTTGACTGGATTGGAGTAAACATTTTAAACTATGGAGAACATAACCCGGATGGGGAATGGTATGATTTTGAAAGTTTATACGAACCTTTTCATAATGAAATAATTAATTTACCGCCAACTCCTGTAGTAATTTCTGAATTTGGAACATTACGTGACGGTCAAAGCCAAAATCAATGGATTGAAGATGCGTTTGCAGCTATTGAAAACAACTATCAGGAAATAAAATCGGTAATTTATTTCAACAGCAAGGTAGATGACAACTGGCCTAAAGGACTCCAATTAAATGATTATCTTGACTGGACGATTCCCCAAAATCAGGTGATTAAAACCTCGTTTAAAAGCAAAGAAGTTCCTGAATATGTTTTTATGCCGTTGCCGGTTCTTACCAGTGATGTTAGCCAGAAAAATCCCGCTTTAACCCGCTTAAAAGAAATAAAAGGCATTAATCTGAAATATGGCCACGACTGGAGGAAAAATTATCATGTGTTACACCGCAGAAAATTAAGTGCCGATTTTGAAAGAATTAAAAAACTCGGTTTAAATGCAGTTAAATTTTCGGGGAATTCTGTTTACGACTACAACCTGCTGAACATTTCCAAAGAATTTAACTTTTATGTGACTTATGGGTTTTGGATCCCCGCTCACCTCGATTTTATGAACGACACGCTGGAAACCAATCAACTAAAAAATGCTATTCTGAAGAAGGTAGCAAAGTACAAAAAGCACGCAACTATTTCTTCATGGAATATTCAAAATGATGTGCTTTTCAACCAGAAAGATTTTTTCCATAAACCCGAATTATTGTATCAAAACCGCGCTTATATTATTTGGTTAAAAAACCTGGTTTCGGAAATAAAAAAGATTGATCCGGAAAGACCGGTAATTGTCGATCTGGAAGTCAACCTGCTTTCCATGTACCATTCACAATTGCTGGCCAAGAATGTAAACGGAATCGGTTGTTTTGGTTTAACGGTAAAAGAAGATGACCATTTAAGTGCATTGATTGATTATTTCGAAAGCTCCGAAATGGATTTTGTATTCAGCGAAATTGATACCGAAACGCTTACTCATCCTGAACTATGGAGTTCGAAACCTTCGTTTTTTGTTACCTCCTGGCAGGACCAGCACGAAAGTAACAAACTTACTTTTGACGGACTTATTGACAGGAAAGGAAGGGCAAAAACAGCATATCACATTTTGGGAGATGTGTTGCAATCCGCGAAATACATAACTGAAAAACCAGCTATCCGGATCCTCAGGCCTTCAGTTCTTCTTTACGGAAACCAGGCTTTGGAGTATTACGCAATGTTATATGATACGGATTCCGGATGGAAATACGGTCTGGCCTATGAAAATTATTCCTTCGAATGGGCGCTTGTAAAATGTGACGAACATGGAAACTATCTTGCAGTTAAAGACATCGGTACAGGTCCGGTACTGCGATTAAAAATTCCTAAAAACAATGAATACTTTAAATTATTGCTTACTGTGTCTGACGGTAAATCCATTGCATCAACCGTAACAACACTGAACACGCCGTTGGTGCAAAATGAAAATAATATCAGATAACTGTTTTGCAGACATTTATACAAAAATACCGGACTGAAATGCCCGGTATTTTTTTGACCCTGCTAAAATTCGTCAACACTACCTTTTTATCAATTTACGTGTGGCAATTCCTCCTTTTACAGGAATTTTAACAAAATATACTCCCGACTTCAGGTTTTCAATATTCATTACGGTTATATCTGATTCAATTACTCTGGAAATCAATTGTTTGCCCGATATATCAAAAATAGAAATTGCAGCTCCGATTTCGGGCATTGCAGAGAATCTGATATTCACATTATCGGTGGCAGGATTTGGATAAACGTCGATTTCGATATTGAACGCCGTCAACTCATCTACGCCAACCGTCAATTCAGACATTGCAACAAATACACTGGCCTGACGGTTGTAAACCATATCTCCTTCAACGACTTCCGATGATAAATTCATTTCCTCGCCGGTATCACTGTTCCAAACTTTCAGTTCTACAGCATTACCTTCAAAAAACCCGTTATTCAAGCCTTCTTCGGCGGCTGATGCAGGAATACTTACCACATCGAGCTCAAAATGCTGTTCTGTTAATTTAACAGCTCCAACACAAATGGTGTTGTCGAAAGCTGCGATCTCGTCTCCCGCTTTTAAGCCTGAACCGGCTAATTCAACAATATTGATATTCATGTGATCAACCCCGTTCCCCTCATAATCAGCCTGAAAATAAGTTGGCTCAGCACTTTTTGCCACAATCTGACCGGATTTTGTATAAAATTCATCGATGGTAAGCATTCCGGCACTTTTTACCTGAATAATATATCCTTCTCCCGGCTCAAAATTTCCAATTCCATTCAACCAGCCATGCTTATTCCAGTATTCTATTGAGTTCCCGGCTTCGTCCTGAACCTTTACAAGAATTCCGGCATCGATTAATGATTGTACTAACTGCATGGCATCCACAGCTTCTTCGCCTGGGAAAGAAACTATATTCCAACCTCCTGACAATGGAATATTTAACGGCAAAGAAATTTTTTGTCCGCGAACTTCAAGTGCACAACTGGAGTTAACCTGGATTTTATATCCTTCGGTTTTCTGATAGTTTCCAATTCCATTTGTCCATCCAACGTTTTTATTCCGGTATTCAAAAGTATTGTTAGACTCATCCTGAACTTTTACCAAATCTCCGCTGCTTTGGAGCGATGCCATAACCGCTTCCATATTAACATCATCAGGTATGAGATACGAGGAAATAATGTTCCAGCCGGCATCCAGATAGATCGTTTGAGACGCCATTTGTTCCACTGTAAGATTTGTAACAACCGTGCTGTCGCAACCTGTAACTGAAACTAAATTGCGCTGGTAATTTCCTTCTTCAGTCCAGCCATTGTAATTTTCTCCGGAAGAAATGGTTATATCTTCCGTGACATAAAGTTCTTCATTAACGGTCAGGGTTAATACAACTGTCGAATCACAACCATTTATTGTTTCGAAAACTTCGGTGTATTCACCCGGTTCGGACAGTACCTGAGCACCAAAACGGTAGGTTTCTCCTTTGCAGATGGCAGCATCTGCAGTTACAGTGTAAACCGGATTTACAGTTAAATTGGTCACTACAATACTGTCACCTCCCGAAACTGACTCCAGGGTACGCTCATACCGGCCTGAAGTTGTCCAGCCATTGTAGGAACTTCCTTCGCAAACAGAAACATCCTCGCTGGTGAATCGTGCTGAAATTACTCTTAAACTGGTTACGATTGTGCTGTCGCAGCCCGTTGAAGCAACCAGATTACGTTCATAAACTCCTGATTCTGTCCAGCCCGAATACTCCTCACCTTCAGCTATGATAACATCTTCGGTGACATAATGACTCTCATTAACGGTCAGGGTTAATACAACTGTCGAATCACAACCATTTATTGTTTCGAAAACTTCGGTGTATTCACCCGGTTCAGAGAGTACCTGAGCACCAAAACGGTAGGTTTCTCCTTTGCAGATAGCGGCATCTGTAGTTAAAGTGTAAACCGGATTTACATACAGGTTGGTAGTTACGATACTATCTGCTCCCGATGCAGATTCCAGTTTTCTTTGTAAAATCCGTTCATATTCTCCGGGCGCTGTCCAACCCATATAATCTTCACCTTCGCAAATTGTTATATCCTCAACGGTATAAATTTTATTCAACTCCCTGTTAACAGGATGAAACATTTCTCCAACTTCGGATGTTGAAATTGCATAGTTATAGATTCGAACTTCATCCAATAAGCCGTCATATAAAAGTGTAGGGTTTGTTTCGTCCCGGGCTGCTCCAACCAGTAAATTATAACCATACCCCGAGTCGATGGTTCCTTCTGAAGATATTACTCCTATTACCTCATTGTCCAGATAAACTGTTTTTTCGGTTCCGTTGTAAACCGCAACCAAATGGTGCCAGTTTCCATCCCAAAGTTTATTCACATTGTCGATCGCAAACCAGGATGGAGTTGTTCCGCTTGTTTTGAATCCAATGGTTTTCGTATTTGGATAAATATAAAGAGCATAAGTATCGGTATTGGGACCGCCATGCATAATTATTCCCTGGTAACCGGAACTGTTTGCGTTTGGTTTAATCCATGCACTCATCGAAACTTCGTTCTGAACATTTTCACCGAAACACTGCCCAAGTGCAATATAACCTGACCCTGAAAACGCTAACCCACGACCGTTAGCACCATCGACCCGTAATCCGTCATTTACGATTATGCCGTCATTTGAATTTTCTGAATCTATAATATCTACACCACCTGTTTCTTCGAATAAATATTCAGAGTACATTGGTGACAAATCGGGTAAAGTAATGACTACCGTTTTGCGAACCGGACTGGAAATATTGCCGGAAGCATCTTTCACCCAAGCAAAGAGATCGTGTGTACCCGCCGTTGAAAAAATGTATTCTTCCGGCGGAGCGACCGACCAGCCTGCATGCTCCGTAGATGGAGTTACATTGGACTCGGTCAGCAAGTATCCTGTAACTTCAACATTATCAGTTGCACTAAAAGAAGATACAGGAACAGTTAATGAATTATACCCGTCTGGAATGCTGAATGAAGAAATGGTGGGTGAAATGTTATCAGGTTCCTGTTTATCTTCAATACCTCCCGAAATATTAATTGTTATTTCTGCACTTGCCGATAAAGGGGCATCGGCATTGTCTGTTACTTTAACTGTTAAAATGTAAGTTTGATCATCAGATTGCTGAATATCTGCATTGGCAAAGATTTCACCCGTAGCTGAATTTATAGCAAAGAAGTTTAATTCATTTCCATCAACAATTGAATGACCAAGGGTCTGGTCCGAATCAGGGTCACTGGCGATAACCTGCCCGATAAATTCATTTTGGTCGATAGGTGCAGCTATATTAAACGACTGATCATTAATTTCAGGGCTCTGATTCACCTGTACCGTTTTTGTTGTTTTTATCAGAATTTTGGATGTAAACGGTTCAAGCGTCAGTTTTCCTGTCACTTCCTTTCCGAAAATATCCCTGTAAACCGTTGTGCCGAGGTTAAATGTTTTGGATTGTTTGGTGTCGTTGTAAAAAAGTTGTTCGGTTTCGCCAGCTGATAAGGGTGTGTCTATGAAAGTTGAATTCTTATCCTGAGCGGTCTGACTTTTCCAATTAAAAAAGTCATTTGTATATGCAGCACCTCCATCGGATTTTGTATATCTGAATATATTCGTTTGGGAGTATCTTGCTACATAAATATTATCATCAAATAGGAATCCGCCATATTTACCTGTATATGAGAAAGTTAACTTCTGGTTTGCAGTAGTTGAAGTTGTTAGGATATGTTGGCCTAATCTCGCTGTCTGGTAAACTATGTTCTTGGAAAATAAGATATCTTCATTGCCAGCATTATATCTGTACCCAATCATTCCATCCATAAATGTATTTCCTTCAACAATATTCTGTCCTCCCCCTTGAATATAGATACCTTGACTTACGAAATTTACTGTATTATTTCTAACCGTAACTCCTTTTGAAGACCAATCGAGATATATACCGTTTCCATGTGGGTAGGCTGAATTAGCTGGTTTCCCTTCTTTTACTCCGTGAACATTGGTCACAATATTATTCTCAATAATGGTTCCCACTGTATAGTCGTTTTTAGGATATGCACCTGAACTTGAAGAAGACACATATATTCCTGCCCCATCATCTAAAACCTGGCATGCTCCATCAACATAGTTATATTTGATATTCACATTTAACCCAGTTGAATTTATTCCAATATATCCGGTATTAATTATCCTGTTGTATTGAATTACATGGTTATTTCCTCTGACAAATACTGCCATTAAATCTTGATTAGCTATTGTTTTATTCAAATTTCTGAGTTGACCTGTATTCTGGAATAAATTATTTGTGATTTTAGTCCCTGTACTGTACCACGTTCTTATCCCACTATTTGTTCCTTCAAACGAGTTATTATCAATTACTATTTTAGCATTTGTACTTTCATATATTCCAAATCCGTCTGGATTTGTTATCTTACAATTAGTAACATCTATATAATTTGATTTGGTAATATAGACCCCATCTTCGTGATGTAACAACTCTATGTCTTTAATGGCAATATAACTTTTACTTGAAACATCAATTCCCCTTTTTATTTTAGATACTCTAACCGAATAATTACCCGGAGAATCTCCGTTTTGTGTCCAAAAATAAAGCATATTTGTTCCTGAATCGTAATACCATTCACCAGCCCGTGTTAAAAATTCAAGTTTATTTGTAAGCCAGAAACCATAGTTTGCAGTAACACCATAGGTAGGTGAAGATGCTAAAGTTATTTTCTGTGAACTTGATCCGCTAACTTCAGTAGAATTTATCGCCCAGGGATTGCTTTTAACAAAACAAGTTGCTCCCGTATAGTTTATACCCCCATCTAAATCAGTAGATGAAAAAACAGTATTACTCGTTTTTGTTGTTACATTAAAATAACCTTTATCTGGATACCGGGCAAGCTGCATCCGATCATCGTTCAAAAACAATTGTGTTACGTCGCCTGCTTCTACTTTAGCTTTCCAAATACTTTCACTGTGCCTTGTCCAGCCGGTAACTTCTTCTGAACCATAAATTTTTGGGGTTTCTCCTGAACCATAAGCACCATAAACAATCGAACTTCCGGATGAACCCGAGGCTTTTACATAGATAGTTCCGATCCATGAATCTCCACGCTTAAATAGAATCTGGTCACCGGGTTTGGGTGTAAAACTATTTACCTTGTCTAAACTGCGCCAGGCTGATTTTTCACTTGTACCTGAATTTGCATCGTTCCCCATAGAAGAACTCACATAATAATTCGTAGAATAACCTGTTAAAGTTATTAATAGCAATAAAACTATTGTTGCTAACTTTAAACTTTTTCTCTCTAACAGTCCATTTACATTTTTCCGGGACTTCCCTAAACTAATTAAATGAATTAAAGCTTCCACTGTATTTAAAAAATTGGTTTGTAAATCAGTGGACAAAATTATAGCTGAGGCTATCTATTCATCTATTTTAGTTGCTGGTTTGGATTAGATAAATTGCTGAAAAACCTATAAGAAATTTTTCCCTTTTTCAGGAAAAAGGATTAAGGAATAAGAATTTAGATAATGCCTGGGTTATATATTATGATAAAACTGGAAAGCTGGCTAAGCAACAATTATCTTATTTGTAAAAACCTTATCTTCTACTAAGGCTTTTAAAATGTACAATCCTGAGGGCAGGTTTTTAACATCAATTTTTTCAATATTGGAATACACAATTTTCCGGATCAGTTCTTTCCCCGCGGCATCGAGTAAATATATTTCTGCCCCCTCTTCCGGAAGGATGGAAATTTCAACAAAAACAACATTTTCAACCGGGTTTGGAAAAATCCTGATATTTTCTGAAAGATTAGGTAGATAATTAAATGACATGAATACACTTGAATATTTACTGAATAATAATTGACCGGCTACAATTTCGGGAGTGAGTTTTACAATTTCGCTTTTATGTTTACGCCATACCAGAAAGTTTATCGGATTTCCCTCTTTAAAACCCGTGTCTGTTAATTTGTCAGTTGCTGAGGCGGGAATGCTAACGACATTTAATCTAAAATGCCAATCGTTTAGCGGAATAGCGCCAACACATTTTTCTTCATCGTAAACAGCAATTTCGTCTCCAACCATCAAACCAGATTCTTTTAAACCGGTAATATTAATATTCATGTGTGCATAACCATTTCCTTTAAATCCAACTTTAAAATACTTGAGTTCGGATTTCGTAGCGAAGACTGCATTTGATTTTTCTGAAACCTCGTTAATTTTTAAAGTTCCTGAATTATTAACGTGCACTAAATACCCGTTTCCGGCATTTAAATTTCCTATTCCATTTATCCAGCCAATCGCGTTCCAATATTCAATCGAATTTCCACTTTCATCCTGAACCTTCTCAAGAATTCCCTGGTCTATCAATGGTTGGAAAATATGCATGGCATCTATATCGTGGTCAAAAGGAAATGCAATAATATTTGCTCCTCTTTTCAGTTCAACCTCAAGGGGAAGTTCAATTCCTGTACCTGTAATTTCGAGTGTTGATGTTGAATTTACAAGAATTTTATATCCTTCAGTGTTTTGGAAATCGCCAATACTATTGGTCCATAAACCGGAAGATTTCCCTTCTTCATAAGTATTATCTGATTCGTCCCTTACCATTATCAAACTGTTCTGTGAACGAAGAGCGCTCATTAAGTACCCAATATCTTTTTCGGCAGGAACTAAATAAGAAGAAAATATATTCCATCCTTCTTCAAGTTCAATATGTTGTGTAATCCTTTCTTCCACAACTAGGTTGGTTGTAACAATACTGTCACAGCCTGTTACTGATTCAAAATTCATTCCGTAGGTTCCTGTTTCGGTCAAACCCTTATAATTTTCGCCTTTGCCAATTGTAACATCTTCCAGGGTAATATAAACTGGGTTTATATGCAAGTTGGTGGTTACAATGCTATCTGCCCCCGAGTATAACGGCGAAACTCTTTGTAATACCCGTTCATATTGCCCCGGTTCTTTCCAGCCCAAATAGTCTTCTCCTTCACAAATAGAAATATCTTCAGTTGTAAAAATCAGATTCAACTCCCGGTTAACTTTATGAAATAATTGGTTCACATTATTTGCTGAAATGCCAAAATTATAGATTTGAACTTCGTCTAATAAACCTTTATACAAATTTATGGGATTAGGTTCATCGGTTCCTGCACCAACCATTAAATTGTATCCCAAACCTATATCAATTGTGCCAGTTGCCGAAATTTTTGCGATAATCACATTATCGAGACAAATGATTTTTTCTTCTCCGTTGTAAACAGCCACCAAATGGTGCCAGTTTCCATCCCACAATCTGCCGGCATTCTCAACTTTAAGGCTGGGTGCTGTAGTTCCTGATGTTATAAAATCAATGGTTTTGAGAACTGAATTGAGAAAGAGACCAAAAGTAACGGAGTTAGGGCCGCCATGTATAACAATTCCTTTGTCGCCTAAACTATCTTCATCTGGCTTTAACCATACACTCACTGATATCTCATTCTGCACATTTATATCAAAACACTGACCTATATTTAAATATCCTAAACCTGTAAACCCCAGTCCCGATCCTTTAGCGCCATTTGTTCTTGTTATTTCATTTACAACTGTTCCATCATTTACACCCTGAGAATCGAGAATATCGTTTCCCGTCTCTTCTTCAAATTGGTATTCAGAAAATGTAGGTGAATAATCGGGTATAACAACAGTTACCGTATCTTTCACTGGGTTAGAAACATTACCAAAAGTATCCTTCGCCCAGGCATATAAAATATACGTACCTTCTGTGGTAACAATATATTCACCAGGAGGAGAAGAACTCCATTCGCTGGTATCTGTCGGAAAGGATAAAGATTCTGTAATTTTATAACCCGAAATTTCAAATTCTCCGGTTGCCGCAAATGAATGGACAGGAACAGAAAAACCTAAAACTACATCCGGTATTTCAAATGCTGATATTAAAGGAGGTACAATTTCTTTTCCCAAAATATTAACCACCACCAGTACTGTATCAGAAAGAGAATTTACAGCATTGTAGGTTACCTTAATATGTAAATGAAAAGTGACATCATTTTCTGTCTGGAAGCGTTTGTTGGAATAAATCACTCCGGATATAGAATCTACCGATAACCAACCATTTTCTTCCTCTGAAATTATGGAATAACGCATCTGTTGCCCTGCATCAGGGTCGTGGTCAGCTATTTTTCCAATGGTGTCATTATAATAAACCGGGGATTTGAAATTAAATGACTGATCTAAAATAACAGGTTCTTTATTAATACCAGAAAAATCTTTTCCGATAAGGATAACAGAGGTGAAAGGATCAAGTTTTAGTTTACCGGATACTTCTTTCCCGTATATATCTTTAAAAGTTTCTGTACCAAGATCAAAAATTAACGGCTGCTTAGTGTCGTTGTATAATATTTGTTCAGATTCGCCGGTGGTAAGTGGTGTGCTGATATATTTTGAATGTGTATCTTGCCCTGTTAACTTCTTCCACTCTTTAAAATCATTTACAAAAACAGCGTCCCCATTGGGCTTTGTAAGTCTTAACAAATTTTCTTGTGAATATCTCGCAACATAAGTATTATTTTCAAACTTATACTTACCATATGTCCCTGTATTTGAGTAAACTAACTTCTGATTTGCGACCGTTGAAGACGTAAGGATATGACGACCCAATCTCGCTGTTTGGTAAATTATATTTTCTGAAAACAATATATCTTCATTCCCGGCATTAAATCTGTATCCAAGCATCGCATCCATAAATGTATTTCCTTCAACAACATGCTGTCCACCTCCTTGAATATAAATACCCTGGCTTACAAAATTTACTGTATTATTTCTAACTGTAACTCCCTTGGAAGACCAATCGAGATATATTCCATTTCCATGAGGGTAAGTGTTATCGATCGGTTTGCCCTCTGTTACGCCATGAACATTAATAACAATATTATTCTCAATAATGGTTCCAACTGTAAAATCATTTTTAGGGTATGTACCAAAATTTGAAGAAGATACATATATTCCCGCCCCATCATCTAAAACCTGGCATGCGCCGTCAATATAGTTATATTTAATACTCACATTTAATCCGGTTGAATTTATTCCAATATACCCGGCATTAATTATCCTGT
>Ga0334901_1002053_pt1 | contig 18264 bp, 9 predicted proteins | sample GraSluR3_MG_3_FD_207216 | JGI IMG/M metagenome (GOLD analysis project Ga0334901, IMG submission 207216) | Sludge microbial communities from methane-producing bioreactor in Wageningen University, Netherlands - Granular Sludge_15_08-R3 | ecosystem: Engineered > Bioreactor > Anaerobic > Unclassified... | reverse complement strand
CCTGCGCCCGCCCCAGGTGCCGGTGCTCAGCAACGTGACCAACCGGTTCGTTTCGTCGGCCGACGAGATCCGCGCGAATCTGGTGGCCCAGATGACCACGCCGATCCGCTACGTCGATTTGATCGACCAGCTCGCCGGCGAGGGGGTGCGGGCCATGGTCGAGGTCGGGCCGCGACAGGTCCTGACCGGTCTGCACGGGAAGATTCTCGCGGGCCGTGACGTGGCGGCCGTTGCCTGCGACGACAAGACCCGCCACGGCTTCGCGCGGCTGCTGGCGGTCCGGGCATGCCTCGAAACGCTCGGACTGTGCGAGCGCCCGAGCCCGGCGCCGCCGATCGACGTTTTCGCCCCGGCAGCGGAAACGCGCCCCGCCGCGACTCCGGTTGCGGCCGAACCGGGCACCGAGTCGACCCGCGTGCCCCAGGACGCTTCGGAGACCGAAGCCGGGGCCGAGCCGCTCGTGCTGGCGGGCACGCCCTACGAGATCGGCCGGCGGCACGGCGCCGCCCTGGCCGGCGCGATCCGCCGCATTGCCCGGCGGTATGCCGACGTGGCCGGACTCGCCCCGCCGACCGACGATCTCGCGTCGATCGGCGCGTATCAAGGCCGGGCCGCACTGCTCGGGGAAGACGAGCGGGAAGAGCTGCGCGGCATCGCCGACGGGGCGGGCGTGTCGTTCGAGATGCTCTCGGTCTACAACGCCTGGGTCGACGCTTGCGGCGCGCAAAGCGAGCCGCAAGTGGCCGCATGTTCGACCCCGGGAGCCGATCTCTGGCACGCCTTCGCCGAGGTTCCCTCGCAACGGCCGGCTTGGGCCGATCGGGTCTCGCGGCGCGACCTGCGCGTTTACCGGCCCAACGGGGGTTTCGCCCACGCGGTCGCCTCGGGGCCGGGGATGCTCGGCGCCTCGGTCGGCCTGAACGAGCGCGGGCTGGCCGTCAGCAGTGCGGCGGCGGCGCCATCGGCGAATCGGACCCACCAGGTCTTGCGGACCGTGCTCGTGCGGCGCGTTCTGCAAAACGCCGCCGACATCGATGCGGCCCTCGAATTGCTCCGCGAGGCGGCGCGCGGCAGCGGCTGGGAGTTCGTGCTCAGCCACGGCCCGTCCGATCGGATCTGCCGGGTGCGCTTCGCCCAAGAGGGCGAGCAGATCGACGATCGACTCGGCGCGATCGGCGACGTCGCAGGCGCCGAGTTCGACGTGACCATGACCCCGGGCCGCGGCGAGATCGCGCTTCGCTCGTCGTCTGAAGGGCGCGAGACGGTCGCCCGCCACCGGCTGGAACCTGCCGAGCGACCGACCGAAACGCGGCGGGTTCGCGCGATTCCCATCGAAGAGTATCTGGCGGCCACCCAAAGCGTCGACGGGCAGCCCCCGTTCGATCGCAGCGGGCGCGTTTGCTCGCGGTTCGTGCTGCGCATGCTCGAAACTCGGATTCCGCCCGTCGAACCATCGCTCCGCGAACTGAATGGTCCGGCCATGATCGCCGGCTCGAACGCGGTCGGGCTGGCGCTGCGCAAGCGGATCGAGTCGCTCGGGCAGAAGGCGGTGGTCGTGCCGATCTCCGACGATCCCCAGAAGACTCTCGCGGCGGTCGAGAAGATCTGGCAGGCGTACCGGCCGCCGCATCTGTTCCTGGTCACGCCGTTGGACGACGATGCCACGGCCGGGCTCGACCCGACCGACTGGGAGCGCCGCCGGCGCCGCGGCGTCATGCTGCCCTACCTGGTGTGCCAGAAGTGGTTCGAGCGGATCTCGAGCGCCAAGATGGTCGAGCAAGCCTCGGTCGTGGCGGCCACGGCGATGGGAGGCGACTTCGGCCTGTCGGGCCGGATCGAGAGCCTCGAAAGCGGCGCCGTCGCCGGACTGATCAAGGCACTTTCGATCGAGGTCGGGTATACGACAAACTGGGCTTTCCGCACCAAGGTCATCGACGTTCTGCGACGCGAGCCGCCCGACGCGGTGGCGGCCGCCATGCTCCGCGAGCTGAGGGCGGTCTCGTTTTTCGCCGAGATCGGCTACGCCGGGGGCCGGCGGTACGTCATCGGCGCCCTGCACCAGCCAGCCGAGCCGGCGACGCAATGCGTGCCGACCCGCGGGCGGCCCTGGTTGATTACCGGCGGGGCCCGGGGCATCACCGCCGCCGTGGCCCAAGCGCTCGGCGACCGGTTCGGCGTGAAACTGCACCTGGTGGGCACGAGCCCCAGGCCGCGGGTCGATCCCGCCTGGCGCGACTTGACGCCCGCCGAGCGCAAGCGACTGCGGGCCGACGTCACCCGGCAGGCCATCGCCGAGAAGAAGGTCCCGGCCGACGCCTGGAAAAGCGTGGCCAAGGCCATCGAGATCGACAAGAACCTCCGCGACATGGCGCGGTCGGGCATCGAGGCCGTGTACCACGCCTGCGACGTGAGCGACCGGGCGGCCATGACCCGCCTGGTCGACGCGATCCGCCGCACCGACGGCCCTATCGAGGGCATCGTCCACGGCGCGGGGATCGAAAACGCTTGCCGGTTCGTCAAGAAGAACCCCGAGATGGTCTCGAAGACGTTCGCGGCCAAGGTCGACGGGGCGGCCGTGCTCATGGACTTGACCCGCGACGATCCGCCGCGGTTCTTCTTCGGTTTCGGCTCGGTGGCAGGGCGTTGGGGGTCGATCGGGCAAACCGACTACGGGCCGGCCAGCGACATGCTCGCGAAGCTGATCGACTGGTACCGCGCCGAGCGGCCGGAGTGCCGCGCGAGTTGCTTCCACTGGCAGCCGTGGGCCGACGTGGGCATGGCCGCCCGCGACGAGACGCGCGGGGCGAACGTGCTCCAGTTGCTCCAACTGTTGCCGGCCTCGGAGGGCATCGAGCACTTCGTCGACGAGTTGCTGGCCGGCGCCCCCGAGCCCGAGGTGCTCGTGACCGACTGGGATTTCTACAAGCGATACCATCCCGATTTGTCGCCGCGGGAGGTCGCCGAGGTCTTCTGTCCCATGCCCGCGCGGCCCCGGGCGGCCGAGGCGGAACGGGCCGCGCCCGCTGCCACGCGGCGCGTCGAGCCTCCTCCGTCGTCCCGGCCGCCGTCGCCCGGCGTCGCCATGCGGCACGTCATGCGCCTGGTCGAGGTTCCCTGGGAGGCGACCGTGCGGCGGCGCTTCGCGTTTGCCGGGCCCGCGTTGATTCTCGGCGACAACGCCGACGCCAAGGCGCTGGGCGAACGGCTCGCCGCGGCCGGGGTCGAGTCGCGGCCGATTCCCCTCCACGACACGGCCGACGAGACGCTGGCCGAGTTGCAGTGGCTTTGGGGAACCCACCCCTCGCCGCACCTGTTCGTGATGACGGGGCGCGATCCCGAGGCCGCTCGAATCGAAGGGCGCGACGCCTGGCTCGCGCGCCGCCATCGCGGCGTGATGCTGCCCTTCCTGGTCTGCCAGAAGTGGCTCGCCCTGGTGGCCGACGCGGGTCTGCTCGATCGGGCCAGCGTGGTGGCCGCCACGTCGTTGGGCGGCGATTTCGGCTTTTCGAACCCGGTCGTCGCGCCCGAGGGCGGCGCGCTGGCGGGCCTCGTGAAGGGCCTGTACATGGAGTTGGGCGGCAAGGGCGGCGACGCGATGCGCCTGAAGGTCGTCGACGCGCCGGCCGGCGAACCGCCCGAACGCCTGGCCGAGGCCATCCTTCGCGAGTTGGACGTCGAGGGCATTGACGTCGAGGTGGCCTGCGCGGGCGCCCGGCGGAGCGTCGTGCGCCTGGCGATCGAGCCGGTCGAGGCCCTTGTGCGCGACGACCTTCCCCGCGGCGGAACCTGGGTGTTCACCGGAGGGGCCCGCGGCATCACCGCGGCCGTGGCCAAGGAGCTGGGGCGCCGCTACGGGCTGAAGCTGCACCTGCTGGGCAAGAGCCCCGCCCCGTCGATCGACCCGGCCTGGCGCGGCCTCGGCGACGCCGAAATGCGCCGGCTCAAGCGATCGCTGGTGCGGCGGGCGACCGCCGAAGGAAAGCCGCCCGGCGCCTATTGGGACCGCGTGCGCAAAGACCTCGAAATCGACGGGAATCTCCGCGAACTCGAGGCGGCGGGCGTCGAGGCGACCTACCACGCCTGCGACGTGACCGATTGGGACGATCTGGAGCATACGCTTCAGCGCATCCGCCAGGCCGACGGGCCGATCCGGGGCGTGGTGCACGGCGCCGGCATTCAGGGCGACGCCGAGTCGATCGGCGAGACCACGCCGGAAATCGCCTCGGAGACGATCGACGTCAAGGTCGACGCCGCCGTGGCCCTGCTGTGGCTCACGCGCGACGATCCGGTCGACTACTGGGTGGGATTCGGATCGATCAGCGGGCGGTTCGGCTCGAACAACGCCGTGGTCTACTCGATGGCCAGCGACATGCTGTGCAAGCTGATGGGATGGCGGCGCGCGCGGCGCCCGGGCTGCCGGGCGGTGGGCGTTCACTGGCACCCCTGGGGCGAGGTGGGCATGATGACCCGGCCCGAGGCCCAGCACACGGTCACGGTCATGAAGATGCGGATGATGCCGCCGGCCGAAGGCGCGTCGCATCTGATCGACGAATTGCGCGCCGGCGCGCCCGAAGCCGAAGTGCTCATCACCGACGCGCAGTTCTACGAGACGTTCTACTCGAAGGACCTGCGGATCGCTCGGGCCGACGTCGCCCGCGCCGATTCGGAGCCCGCGCCCGCCTTGATCCGCCGGACGGCCGAATTCGAGCCGGGGCGCCGGGCGGTGGCCGCGATCCGGCTCGATCCCGTGGGCGATCCCTTTCTGCGCGAACACCGGCTCCGCGACAAGCCCACGCTGCCGATGGTGATCGCCTTGGAGGCCTTCGCCGAGACGGCCCGGCTCGTCGACGGGGGGGCCCGATCGGTCACGGGCATTCGCGACGTGCAGATCCCCAATGCGCTGCGATTCTTCAGCGACGAGCCTCGGGAGGTGCGGGTCCACGCCGAGCGGGAGGGCGATGCAGTCCGGTGCCGGTTGACCGGCGATTTCCGCAACCGGCGCGGGCATTTGGTGCAGAAAGACCGGCCGCACTTCAGCGCCGTGGTCGAGCTGGGCGCCGAGGCCGCGATCGAGGCGGCCCGGCCCGCGACGCGCGGCGCGTGGTTCGACATGCAGTACCCGCCGCGCGACGCCTTGCTCTATCACGGTCCGCCGTTGCGGTTGCTCGAGCGGATGGCGGTCGACGGATCGGAAGGATGGGGCGAAATCCGCCTGCCCGGCCGGAACGAACTCGCGGGCAACCGCGACCCGCGCGGATGGCTGACCCCGTCGGCGGCGATCGACGCCTGCTGCTACGCATGCGGCGTGTATACGTGGGTGTTTGCCGACCGGGGCGTGACCGTGCCCGACCGTCTGGCCGAACTGCGTTTCGGGCGCCCGGGCCGGCCTTCGGAGCGATGCGTGGTGCACCTGGTGTGCCGCGGTCTGGAAGCGCGATCAGGCCGGTTCGACTTCACCCTGTTCGGCGACGACGGTTCGGCGATCTTCCAGGCCAGGGAGTACCGCTGTCACGTATTGCGGGGAGGGGCCCCATGAAGATCGATCCTCGCATCGACTGGCGCCTCGCGAGGCTGGAGGACCGGCAAGCCGCCCTCGGCGAGTGGGGCGACGACGGCCCCGGCGACGACGACGCATGGCTGAGCCCCGGCGAACGGCAGACCCTGACGGCGCTGCGCGATCCGAGCCGCCGGGAGGGCTGGCTGCAAGCGAGGGTGCTGGCCAAGCAGCTTATCCTGGTGCACGAGCGGGCGCTGATCTGCGACGCCTCGGAGATCGACGTCGTCTCGTGCGACGCGTTCGGACGGGGCGTGCGCCCGCGCGTGGCGATCGGCGGCCGGGCGATGCCGTGGTCGTTGTCGATCTCCCATACCGAAACGGCCGCCCTGGTCGCCCTTTGCACGGTGCCGGGGTTGTCGGTGGGCGTCGACCTGGTGCATGCCGCATCGCCCTCGCGAGGGTTCCTGCGCATGTGGTTCGACGGTCCGGAGAGGGAGTTGATGGCGGCCGGCGACTGGCAGGAGCCCTGCCGCATCTGGGCCATCAAGGAGGCCGTCTACAAGGCGGTCAACCACAACGATCCTTTCGCCCCGCGCCAGGTGCGGGTTCGCCGGGCCTGGGGCGGCGAGTACACGTGCACCTATCGGGGCGTCGATCTGTCGGGACGATGCCGCATCGCCACGTGGCCGAGCGGCGAGCACGTCATTGCGATGGCCGGCGTCGACCATTCGGCCCGACCGGCCGCGCCGGGCGCGGCGGTCGCGCGTTCCATGCATTCCTACGGAGAAGACATCGATGATCGATCTTAGCGGACGGGCGGCGCTCGTGACGGGCAGCTCGCGTGGAATCGGCAAGGCGTGTGCGATCCGGCTCGCCGAGGCGGGCGCCGACGTGGCCGTCAATTACGTCACCTCCCAGGCGCCGGCCATGGAGGTGGCCGAGCAGATCGCCGCCCTGGGACGCCGCGTCGTGGTCGTCAAGGCCGACGTCGCCGAGGAAGACGACGTCCGTTCGATGGTCGAGCACGTCGGCGAGGCGCTTGGGGGGCTGGATATCGTGGTCAGCAGCGCGGCCACGGGAGGCTTTCGCCCCTTGCTGGCGGCCAGCACGCGCAACTTCGAGGCCGCCATGCGCACGAACGTCATGGCCCTGATCTACCTCGTGCAGGCCGCCCTGCCGCTGTTGGAGCGCGGCCCGCACCGGGGCAAAATCGTCGCCATCTCGAGCCATGGCTCGCAGATGGCCCTGCCGATGTACGGCCTGATCGGCGGGTCGAAGGCCGCCTTGGAGAGCATCGTCCGGCACCTGACGCTCGAGGTGGGCGATCGGGGCGTGAACGTCAACGCCGTGAAGGCCGGCCTGGTCGACACCGACTCGACCCGACGCATCCCCTACGCCGACAAGATGTTCGAAGCCCAAGTCGAACACACCATGGTCGGCAATCGGCAACTGACCGCCGACGACGTGGCCAACGCCGTGCTGTTCCTCTGCAGCCCCCTGGGCGACATGATCCAGGGCGAGACGCTTACCGTCGACGGCGGCGCCGGCATCCACGTGTAAACGGGCGGCGCGCCGTGGGAGTTCACGCTTCCGCGTGGGAAGAAGACCGCCTGAAGGCTGAACTCCAGCACAACAAAAGGGCTTCGTTGTCTTCTCGTGCGGTCGGTGCTATAACCGCGGAGTGCTCTTTTCCGATCGTCCAGAGCGGCTTTCGCACAGGAGAATCCCCATGCAACGGCTCACCACCTGTTGTTCCCGACGGCGTTTTCTCGCCGGCTGTGCGGCCTGTGCCGGCGGGGTGGCTTGCGGCGGCCTGCTTCGCGGCAGCGCGGCGCGGGCCGGCGAGGCGCCCGGCAACAAGCCGAAGATCCGCGCGGTCTTCTGCGAGACGACCAACGACAAGCCGATCTGGCCCAACATCGGCTACGACTTCGACGCTCGCCGCAAGGAAATGCTCGACGCGCTCACCCGGGGCTGCCCCGACGTCGAGTTCCTGCCCACCCAAGTGATGGACGATCCCGCGCACGCCGACGACGTCCTCCAAGGCGACGCCCAGGTCGACGGCTACTTGCTCTGCCTGCAAGGGCTGGGGTGGCGGAACGACGTGGTGAAGCTGTCGGGCACGGGGAAGCCGACCCTGCTCGTCGACAACCTGTTCGGGGGGTCGGGCCTGTTCCTGACGCGGCTGCCCCAAGTCATGGCGTCGGGCAAACCGGTCGACTGGGTGAGCTCGTCGAACGATCAGGACCTCGTCGCCTCGGCCCGCAACTTCGCCTTGCTCAAGCAGGGCAAGACGGCCGCCGACGTGGCCGCGGCGTTCCGGGCTGCGCGCCGCGGGAATACGCCGACCGAGGCCGATTGGACTTGCCGCGACGACCCGGTCGCCGTGCGCGATTTCGACGAAGCCCTCGAGGAGCTTCGCAACACGAAGATCCTGGTCGTGGGGGGCGGCTGGGGCGGCGACCCATTCCGCAAGGCCGCCCAGGAGGTGACCGGCCTGAAGCTGATTCCCCTTTCCTTCGAGGAGCTCTCGGCCGCCTACGCCGAGGCGGGGCAGGAGCCCGCCCGCGAGTTCGCCGACCGCTGGATGGATGCCGCCCAGGAGGTCGTCGAGCCCGACCGGGCCGAGATCGAGCGGTCGGGCAAGATGTACGTCGCCATGAACGCGTTGATGGCCAGGCACGGGGCCCGCGGCATCAGCATCAACTGCCTGGGCGGGTTCTACGGCGGCCACATGGCGGCCTATCCCTGCCTCGGCTTCAGCCAGTTCAACAACGACGGCCTGGTGGGCGGCTGCGAGGCCGACCAGATGTCGGCCCTCACCATGGCGACCCTGGGCGCGCTGGTCGGACGCCCCGGATTCATCTCCGACCCGGTCATCGACACCTCGACGAACCAGATCATCTACGCCCATTGCGTGGCCATGACCAGGCCCTTCGGTCCCCAAGGGCCGTCGAACCCGTACCGCATCCGCAATCACTCCGAAGACCGCAAGGGCGCAGCGCTCCAATCGCTCTTGCCCGAAGGCTTCATGACCACCACGCTCGAGCTGAACCCGGTGACCCGACAGATGCTCTTCCACCAAGCCAAGTCGTCGGGCAACAACCCCAGCGACATGGCCTGCCGCACCAAGCTCGAAGGCATCGTCAAGGGCGACCTCGAGAAGCTCACCGAACAGTGGCGCATGGGCTGGCACCGCGTCACCTTCTACGGCGACTTGAAGGAGCCCGTCGCCGAACTCTGCGCGCGCCTCAAGCTCGAGCGGATCGAAGAGGCGTGAGAGGGCGCCGACGCGGCGATCGCAGCCGCGCGAACGACGTGGTCGTTCAGCGAGGCCGGGCGGCGAGCTCGCTCGCCCGCTTCGTCTCATAGGTGGCGTACGGCCCGAGGGCCGCGTCGAGCCGGCCGCCGACCAGTGCGGCGCGGGCCTGGGAGTCGCCCTTGAGATAGGCGTCCCAGAACGTCGTCGATCCGGCGGCGATCAGGCGTTGGAAGACCGGGTCGCACCGGCCGTTCCGCGGGAGCACGTGCCCGGGATAGATCATGTGGTCGCCGCCCCGAAACGTGATCAGATACTGATCCGCCCCGCGGATCGTATCGAAGGGCACGCGGCGATCGGCGGCGCGGGTCGATCCGACCGGGCTGTCGTCGTCGGTGCCCGTCATGTGCATGCAGGGGACGTCAATCGCCCGGTACACGTTGTGCGCCTCGGCCTCGCGCGGCGAGACGGGCGCGCTCATCGCGACGACCGCCTTGACGCGCGCGTCGGCCAGCGCAATCTCTTCGCGCCGCGGCGTGACGAACACCTGGCCGGCGACCAGCAGCGCCGTCTGGGCGCCGAACCCGTGCCCCGCCACGCCGAGCCGCTCGAGGTCGAGCATCGCGCCCAGCGCCGAGCCTTCGTCGCGCATCTGCTCGAGCCGATCGACGGCGAAGCGCACGTCGCGCGGGCGAGCCAGGTGGTTGTGCGTCGATTCGAACGCCGCGCGCAGGTCCCGCCGGGCTCGAAGATTGCCCCGCCAGACGTCCTCGTCGCTCCCTTTGTGCTGGGGGTGGACCGACACGTAGCCGTGTCGGGCCCAGTGCCGTCCCAGGTAGGCGCAGCCCTCGCGGGTGCCGCCCAAGCCGTGCGAAAACACGATCACGGGAAAGGACCCGGCTCCGTCCCGTGGATAGTAGATCCGCACCGGCACCTGCCGGCAACGTTCGGCGTCGAACCAGCAAAGGTCGACGGTTCCGACCGAGTAGCGCGCCGCCGCGTCGCCTTCGGGCAGGGGCATCGAAGCGGACGAGTGAGCATGACCGAACAGGAGGCCGGCGACGACCACCAGCCAGGTCGGTCGGGCCGTCGAAAGGTGGCATCGGAGCATCGTGTCAACCGTGGCGAATCCGTGATGGTCATCCGTGGCGCGGACTCAACGACCGCCCCGTCTTGGCATGGCGTTTCGGGCTGGTTGCGAATCGCCCTTGCGAGGTTGGGCTCGACCTATTACATCGGCACGCATGCAACGCGGCCTTGGCGGCCGTGCCGCGAGGTCGGTTTGTGACGAGAAGGCGGAAGATCCCGGGCGGCGCCCCCCCAGAGCGGCGACGGGTTGCCGGATAGGGAGAAAAGGCGGCAACGCAGAAATCGCCGCCATCCGCCCTCCTGGGTGGGCCGGGGCAGTTCGGGAATTACGAACTCTGGGGTTGCCTGTTCGCGTTTTGCGAACTACAATGCTTCGGATGCCGATGGCAGGAGCAGCACCGGATGCGGGTCATTTCCAGGTCGCGGTTGAGGCGTTTTTGGGAACTCCCGGGTCGCCAGAGCGCCGAAGGGCCGCTGCGCGCATGGTACACGCACGTCAGCAACAGGACCGTCGCCTGGCAGTCGTGGGGCGACGTGAAAGCGGCGTTCGCAACGGCCAGCATCGTTGGGAACTGCGTCGTGTTCAATATCGGCGGCAACAAGTTTCGGCTGGTCACCCGGATTCTATATCCAAGCCAAAAGGTGTTCGTCCTCAAGGTCATGACGCACGAGGAATACGACGACGAGGCGTGGAAGCAGGAATGCGGCTGCTTTGAGCCGCCTCCGCCGAGGAAGACGATGGTCCGAAAAAAGACAACCAAGATGCCGCCCAAAGCCAGACGACGATAGCCGCGCCCCGCCACGGGATGCTACGGGCCAGCCGGGGCCCGAGTGAAGACGATCCGGCCGGGCCGAGTCGGCCGTCCGCCAAGCGCCGATACGACTTTGCTTCACCTCACTTCTCACCACACGAGACGAGCATGCCGACGAAAAGCAGATTAGGCTTGACGGGAAAGGACCGCGATTCGTATCTCGACCTCGTGCTTTCCTTCCCGCTGGCGTCGATTGGGTCCGAGGAGCACCTGGAGGCGGCTCAGGAAGTCATCGACCGGCTGCTCGTCAAGGGCGAACTCGACCACGGCGAGGCGATGTACCTCGACGCGTTGAGTGACCTGGTGGCCGTCTACGAAGACGAACGCCACGACATGGAACCGGCTTCCGACGCCGACATGCTCCGGCACCTGATCGAGGCCAAGGGAATCACCCAGACGCAACTCAGCCGAGACGCGGGGATCGCCAAATCGACGATCTCCGAAGTCTTGGCGGGCAAGAGGCCGTTCAGTCGGCAGATGATTCGCAGGCTGGCCGACTACTTCCAGGTCGACGTGAGTGTGCTCGCGGGGAACATCTGACCAGCATTACCGTTCTTCCGCCCCCTTCTTCGGCCCGTAAAGCAGCCAGTACACCACCGGGATCACCAGCAGGGTGAACACGGTCGATGCGAAAATGCCGAAGATGATCGCCCAGGCCAGCCCCGAGAAGATCGGGTCGAGGGTGATGACCCAGTTGGCCAGCAGGGTGGTGCCGGCCGTCAGGAGGATGGGCCGGGCGCGGACCGCGACGCTCTGAATGACCGCCTCGCGGAAGGGCAGGCCGTCGGCCAGGGCGTGCTGGATGAAGTCGATCAGCACGACCGAGTTGCGCACGACGATGCCCGCCAGTCCGATCATGCCGATCATGGCCGTCGCCGTGAAGAAGACGGGGTTCGGGTAGCCGCTGGGGCCGATGGGGCGATCGACCAGCACGTTCAAGAGCCAGAAGCCGGGCATGATGCCGATCGCCGTAAGCGGGATGGCCAGCATGATGATCAGCGGGATCACGCGCGATCCCGTCTCGAACATCAGCAGGACGAAGATCGCCAGCAGCGCCACGCCGAAGGCGATGCCCAGGTCGCGGAACACGTCGAGGGTGATCTTCCACTCGCCCTCGCCGGCCCAGTCGACCCGGTAACCCGCGCGGAGCGACCAGGGGTCGCGCCCGCCGGGCGAGAGCCAGGTTCGCTCTCCGGCCGGCCGGATCGCGGCCGAGGGCGTGGTGGGCGTGCCGTCGGGCCGGCGGTCCAGCTCCATGTCCATGATCGCGTCGGCGGGCGGGCGGCCCGCCACGTCGCCGAACACGTAGACCACCCGGCGGAGGTTCTTGTGGTGGATCGTCTTGTCCTCGAACGTCTCGCGGAACCGGCCCAGGGCACCGATCTGCACCAGCTCGCCCTGCTCGCCCCGGACGTACATCTCGCGCAGGTTCTCCTCGGCCGAACGGGCCCAACGGGGCAGGCGCAGCTCGACCTCGAGGGGATGCACCTCGCCCGGCACGTGCAACTGGGTGGGGCGCATTCCGCGGATGGCCACCTCGAGCGTTTTCGCGACGTTTTCTTTCGACACGCTCGACAGGGCCGCCTTGGGCTGGTCGACCTCGAACACCAGCCGCGTCTGGTCCTCCTCGGCGCTCACGTCGACGTCGACGACCTGCGGCTCGCGGAGCATGCGGGCCTCGACCTTGCGGGCCTCGGCGATGAGGGCGTCGTAATCGGCGTCAGGCGGGCCGTACACCTCGGCGGTGATCGTCGACATCACGGGCGGTCCCGGCGGAACCTCGACCAGCTTGAGGTTCGCCCCCGCCGCGTCGCCGATGGCGGTCAAATCGTCGCGAATCCGCAGCAACACGGCGTGCGACTGCTGGGCCCGCTCGTCCTTGGGAGCCAGGTTGACCCGGACCTCGGCCACGTTCGGCCCGCGGCGAAGGAAGTAGTGGCGGACCATGCCGTTGAAGTCCATGGGCGAGGCCAGCCCCACGTAGAGCTGGTAGTCGCGCACCTCGTTGACTCCGGCCAGGTAGTTGCCCAGGCGCCGCGTGACGGCCTCGGTCTGCTCGAGGGTGGTTCCCTCGGGCATGTCGACCACGATGAGGAATTCGTCCTTGTTGTCGTAGGGCAGCATCTTCAGGGGCACGAGCCGGAGGGCCGGCACGGCCATCACTCCGAAGAAGAGCACGAGCACGAGCCCCAACGTCAGCCACGCGAGCCAGCGGCGATCGGTGATGGGCCCGAGGATCCCCTTGCTGATCTTGTAAAGAGGCCGCTCCGTGAGATCGAACTCGGGCTCCTCGGCGCTGCGTTCGCCCTTGCCGCGAAGCGTCACCATGGCCAGCCACGGCGTGATCGTGAACGAGAAGAGCGTCGACACGACCACCGTCAACGGCACGTTCATGGCCATGGGAGCCATGTAGGGCCCCATCATGCCGGTGATGAACATCAACGGGGCGAAGCTGGCGATGATCGCCAAGGTCGACATGATCAGCGCGGGACGCACCTCCTGGACGGCCTGGAGGACCGTGTCGCGCGGCGGGAGCGCCCGCGTGGCAAAATAGCGGGCGATGTTCTCGACGTCGGTGATCGGATCGTCGACCAGAAGCCCCAGCGAGAGAATCAGCGCAAACAGCGTCACCCGGTTGATCGTGTACCCGGCCATCAGGTTGACGAACAGGGTCACGCTGTAACAGACGGGAATCGCCAGGGCCACGACCAGCGCGGCCCGCCAACCGATCACCAGGCCGATGAGCCCCACCACGGTGATGACGGCCACGAACAGCCCCTCGACCAGTTCGTTGACCTTGTCGTTGGCCGTCTCGCCGTAGTCGCGCGTGATGCGGAACCACACGCCGTCGGGCAGCATGCAGGTCTCCGAAAGGGGATCGGCCAGTTCGGCCATGCGCGCCTCGACGGCCTCGGCGACCCAGACCGCGTTCGTCCCCCGCTTTTTGCCCACGGCGACGTGGACGGCCGGATAGAGCCGCCCCGATTCGACCGCTCCGTGCGAAGGGGCCTTGTTCTCGCGGGCGGAACGGTCTTTCGAGTCGCGGGCATTCCGGGCGGCCGGACCGAAGCCGATCCAGGCGTAACGGTCGACCTCGATCGCGTCGTCCAACACGTCGGCCACGTCTTTCAGATAGACGGGCCGGCCGCCGGAAACCTGGACGACCAGGTTCTCCAGTTCCCATTTGTCGCGGACGAACGTCCCCGCCTCGACGATGAACTGCTCGTTCTGCTGCTCGAACTCGCCGGCGCGGACGTTCACGTTGCTGACACGCAGGGCCTCGGCGACCTGAAGGGCCGAGGTGCCCCGCGCGGCGAGCTGGCCCGGCTTGAGCTCGACGCGAATCCGGCGCGGGCGGCCTCCGATGACGTCGACCCGGTTCGTGTTGGGAATCTTCTGCAGCTCGTTCTCGACCTGTTCGGCGAGCCGCCGCAACTCGTGGTCGCCGTACAGATCGGGCCGTTCGGACCAGAGGGTCACGTTGACGATCGGCACGTCGTCGATCTCGATCGGCTTGACGACCCAGCCCGCCACCGCGGCGGGAATCTGGTCGACGTTCGACTGCACCTGGTCGTAGAGCTTGGTGAGCGAATCCTCGCGGTTCTCGCCCACGTAGAACCGGACCGTGACGATCGCCTGCCCGGCCCGCGTCATCGAGTAGACGTACTCGACGCCGTCGATCTGGTAAAGGAGCTTTTCGAGCCGAAGGGTCACTTGTTGCTCAACTTCATGGGCCGACAGCCCTGGGACCGACACGAGCACGTCGGCCATGGGGACGACGATCTGCGGCTCCTCCTCGCGAGGCGTCAGCCCCAGGGAGGCTCCGCCAAGGATAACCGCCGAGATGGTCAACAGGACCGCGACGTCGCCCCGCAGGAAAGCGGCGACGATGCGGCTCAGAAGCGGCGTTTTCGGGATCTCACTCATGGTGGGCCGGGATCTCCGCGTCGGGCAGGGTTGCGGCGTCGGGCTGGCGATCGGCGCCGGGGTTGCGCACGACGACCGTTTCGCCGGCCTCCAGGCCGCTGAGCACTTCCATGAACGGGCCGTAACCGCGTTGTCCGGTCTTGACGAACCTCCGTTCGAGGCGCTTGGTTTGGGGATCGACGACCTGGACGAACTCGAGCTGCCCGATCCTCTGGACGGCGCCGCGGTGCAGGCAGAGATGGCGCCGCACGCCGGCGGGAATCTCCAGGCGCCCGAACATCCCCTCGTAAAGTTCGTGGTCGGGCGGAAGCTTGACCTTGATGAGGAAGGAGCGGCTGGCGGCCTCGGCCTGGGGGACCTTTTCGTCGACGATCCCCGGGAACTCCCGTCCGAGGGCGTCGATCACGACGGTCAACTCGTCGCCCTTGTGGACATTGACCGCCAGGTTCTCCATGACCGGCACTTCGAGCCGGAGCGACTTCTGGTCGTAGATGCTCAGCAGCCGAGCGCCGGGCTGGGCCATGTCGCCTTCCTCGGCCCAGCGGTCGACGATCGTGCCGGACATGGGGGCAGGGATCGTGGCATAGGATAACCGAACCCGGGCCTCGGCGACCGCCTGTTCGGCCCGCCGCTGGTCGGCCAGGGCCGCTTGATAGTCGGAATTCAAGCGCCGGTAGTCTTGCTCGGCGATGGCGCCCGGGGTCGTGTCGCGCAGACGGACCGCTCGATCGAGGGCGTCCTTGGCCCGTTCGACCGCCGCCTCGGCGGCGGCCAGCGACGATTCGGCCTGGCTCAGTTGGGCCTCCAATGCCTGCCGGTCGATCTCGACGAGCACCTGGCCTCTCTCCACCGCGTCGCCCGCCCGCACCGCGATGCGGTCGATCCGGCCCAGCACCTGGGAAGAGACCTCGGTGCGGCTGGCCGCTTTGAGCGTGCCGATCGCCTCCTCGATATAAGGCTTCTCCTTGACCTCGACGACGTAGGTGTGGTCGCCCGGCGAGAGGGTGCGCATGGCGCGCGCGGCCTCGCGCTGGCCGGCCGGTATCTTCTCGGAAAACACCCCGGCCAGGTAGGCGATCACCAGGATCAGCGCGGCCAGCCCGACGACGGCGGGCAGCACGTTCCTGAGAACCACTCGCAGCAGCGCTTTGGTCTTCACGTTCGATCTCCCGAATTGCACGTCTCGCCCATCGCTCGATTCCCATGCCGCCGCCGAATCACGATCGGCGGCGCGTGGCCGGGATCGAGGGCATCGAGCCCCCGGAATGGAGCCGCCTGTGGGCTCGCTGCGCTCGACCACAGCCACCCCGCCGGCGGAACCATGCGGCGATGAAATCGTAGTTGTTCACCTAATCCTGCACCGTTGTCCCGCCCGATGCCGCGACCACGCGGCCGATCATCCAGGCGATCAGGCCAAGGCCCGCCACAAAGGTGAGCAGGAACATGGCCATGGGGCTCCACTGCACCTCGGTGCGCTGGCCGGCCACGTCCAGGTGAGGCAGAAGCTCCACGTTCTGCACGATCTGACGGCTCACCGCGTTGATGCCCAGCACGCCGAACTGCGCCAACCCGATCAGCGAGGCAGCGGGGCGCGAGGGGCCCGTTTCGCTCCGGCGAGCGCGGTACAGGAGCAGCCAGGGCAAGCCGGGCGCGACGGCCGTCAGCACGGTCAAGACGATCAGCGGCCCGCGGACCATGACATTCCACACGTCGGCCGACCAGGTGCCCAGCACGTACCACGTGCCCGCGACCGCGAACCAGGCCAAGCCGGCCGTGTAGAGCTTCCAGGCGAACTCGGGGGCCCAGCGTTGGTACTCGGGGCTCTCCGACCTCCCGAACCAGGCCGCGTCGACCACGACCCAGGCGGCGGTGGTCGTCAGGGCCAGACCGAACATCATCAGCCATCGGGGCCAGAGGCTCGGGTCGCCGGCGTTCGTGGCCGTACCCAGGGCTGCTCCGCCCACGTTGGTGCTCCACCACAGATCGGGCCATGCCTCGACGTTGGTCATCAGGCTGAAGCCGTTGGCGAACAAGAGTCCCAGGGCGACGAACAGCACGGCCGCCAGCCAGCCGCCGACCCGCTTCCGCGGCGTCATGCCCCGGCCTCCGTCGCGAAGCCCCCAGGCATAGGCGTACACCCCATAGTAGGCGGGGATCAACAGCACGACGATGGCGAACCAGAACCAGGCCGTCAGGATCGTCGCCGGATAGAACACCTTGAAGTAGGCTACCTGGACGAACAACAGCGGCACGATGCCCAGATTGACCCCGTAGGCCACGACGACGGGCATCTGGGCCATCAGCCGGCCGGCGAAGCGCTTTCCGTGTTCGGGGCCGGCCGCGCGCAGCACCATGGCCAACACGACGCCCGCGTACCACAGGTTCATGGGCACCGCGTGCAGCGTGAACCCCAGCACCTTGAAGAACTGGATGAACCAGAAGGGGGCGGGAACCGCCGGAAATCGGGTTGCGTCGATCAGCGATTGCGGATCCATCAGTCGGCCTCCCGCACGGTCTTGGTCGGATACAGCCCCTCGGGCCGCGGTGGGGCGATCTCGCGCAAGTAGGCGGCCAACAGCTTCACCTCCGGCTCGGTTCCCGCCCATCTCGGCATGAAGAAATGGGCTTCGTCGAGGTGCCGGATCATGGCTTCGGTCAGTTCGGGCGGCCGCCCTCGCAGCAGCGGTCCGGCCGGCGAGTAGCCGCGCCGGGCCGCGTGGCAGTCGTTGCAGTGGTACTGGAACACGACGTGCCCCAGGGCGATCCGGCCTTGCGGGTCGAGGTCCAACAGGTGCGACTCGTCGATGCGGTCGCGCTCGGTGTCGACGATTTTCGGATCGAGTTGGGGATACTGCTCCTTGAGAAACCGCTTGACGTACGCCTTCGTCCAGGTGCCGCCTTCGAGGTATCCTCGCACGCGCAGTCCGTCGATCTCCTGGGGAAAAATCTGATTGCCCAGCACGACGTTATAGATCACGTAGGGCTTGCGCACCGCCTCGCGGATGAACTCACCCGTGCTGAAGGCCGCGATGCCGAACAAGCACAGGGCCCCGGCAAAGCCCGGCGACAGCCAGCCCGGGTTGCGGTACGGCCCCAGGTACAACAGCACGAACACGATGGCCGTCAGGGCGAAGATCAAGCCGACGAGCACGTTGAGCACCCCGGCCGAGGCCAGCACGGCCTTCGCCGAGGGCGGCAGGAACGCGTACCAGCCGATCCCACCGATGGTGATCAGCACCGAGCCGAGCAGGGCGGGCCGGGCCGATCGCGAGGCGATCAGATCCCGCAGCCGTGCCTCCTTGAGCGCCAGCGACGCGTGCAGGTACACGTACAGCGAGCTGAGAAGCAGGGCCCCACCCGTCCGGGCGATCACCTGCCAAACGAACTGCGGATTGAAGAACCCGACCCAGAAGTCGGGGGTTTGCAGCCACCGGCCCGGGTTCAGCATGAAGGCGGTGATGCCCGTGATCAACACGAGGCTGATCCAGGCCGCCAGGGCGTAGATCCAGCCGATGGCCAGGTGCGTCGCTTCGGCGAGCCGTCCCCAGTAGTAGTAGAAGATGAAAGCGGCCGTCAGCTCAATCACGAAGAAGACCCACTCCGTGGCCCAGCCGAACACGAACGTGCGGATGAGCACTTCGGTGGCCAGGGGCGAGGCCAAGCCGATCGTCCACCAGATA
>Ga0334901_1002051_pt1 | contig 18279 bp, 14 predicted proteins | sample GraSluR3_MG_3_FD_207216 | JGI IMG/M metagenome (GOLD analysis project Ga0334901, IMG submission 207216) | Sludge microbial communities from methane-producing bioreactor in Wageningen University, Netherlands - Granular Sludge_15_08-R3 | ecosystem: Engineered > Bioreactor > Anaerobic >... | reverse complement strand
TCCGACATTTTCAAATCCATTCTTCTCGATTAACGACTTGATCTTTTCTCTGTCAAATTTCATCTTCTCTTCCCTCCATTCTTCTATTCCATTCTAGAGGGTTTACACAATCTTTTTTACATACTCGCGTAGAACGGGCTCTTCCGACCTCTTGCCTCTGACCTCAGGCTCTTCCCAACGCCAAGGACGGGTCCATGATCTGGGACGAAGGACTAAGGACGGCTCTTCCAGCGATCAGCGGGTCCTCGTTCTTAAGCGCACAGCGGATCTTCGGTGGACGGCGGACCGTTGACGGACAACGTTGTTTTGAGCAGCGTTCAGCGGGTTCTCCACTTTTGAGCGTTCAGCGGCTCTTTTGGCCGCGAAGCGGAACTGGCCTCGCCGAAGGCGAGACTGGCCAGGCGGAGCCTGACTGGCCACCGGAGGTGACTGGCATTTATTTCCCTCCTGCGCAGCAGCATCACTTCCCCGGAAGCTCCTCCGGGCATCACTTCCGCCGGCGATCTCTCGGCGCATCACTTCCCGACGAAGTCGGCCTCGCCTCCTGCCAAAGGCAGCCTTGCGTCAACAGACTGGCTTTTCTCTCGTCTTCTCGTGAGCGCAGCGAACGTCGCGACAATGCTCTTTCTCGATGGATGGCTTGCTCACCCTCAAATAGACAGCACATGTTGCAGACTATTTATATAAAAGACAATGAAGTGTAGCATTGAAGGTTTAATATTTTACCGACCGGTAAGTAAACATCTATTGGGGGTGCTATTCATGGGTATTGTAGAAAGCATGAAAGCTTCTATGCTGAGACAGGCAGGGAAGTATGTGGGTTCAGTTGTCAGAAATTCTTCGACTGAAAATATTGGAAGGCTTTTTGGTACTGTCGCCACTTTGACAAAGGAACCGACGAAGAGCGGTCTGAAGAAACTCACTCAGATGGCCAAGGATGAGCATCCGATGATCGTTTCATGGCAGAATGTCTTCAAGAGATCCAGTCCTAAGGCCGTCGAAAAGGCTATGACAAATCTCGTTGTAAATGAGTTCGCATTAGGCGAGAAGATTAGACAGGAGAAGATGCTGGAGCACGAGGTTGTTATTCCTAAGCTTCTAGTAATAAGTCCAACTTACGCTTGTAATCTCAACTGTGTCGGCTGTTATGCCGGTCTTTACGGAAGAAAGTATCAGCTCTCCAAGGAAGAGGTCAGTTCGATCATCCGGCAGGCAAACGAGCTTGGGATTTACTTCTTTATCATCACCGGAGGCGAACCATTCGTCTGGCCGCATCTTCTAGAGATTTTCGAGGAGTTCAACGACTCGTATTTCCAGGTCTACACAAATGGAACGCTTATAACGAAGGAAGTCGCGAAGAAGCTTGGCGAACTTGGCAATGCGACCTTTGCCGTATCAGTGGAAGGTTTCGAAGGCGAAACTGACTGGAGACGCGGACGAGGTACCTTCAACAAGATCAAGCAAGCATGGGAAATCCTGCGAGAAGCAGGAGTAATCTACGGTACTTCTGTCACAGCGACAAGACTCAACCACGAAGTAATGATGAAGGACGAGTTCTGGCAGTTCCTAAAGGATGAGGGCGTTTCTTATGCCTGGGTATTCCAGTTCATGCCGGTCGGTATGAATCCTTCTATGGACCTTGTCCCTACGCCGGAACAGAGATACGAGAGATTCTTCAAGACCGAGCAAGAGAGGCTCGGTGGAGACTTCGCATTCGTTGCAGACTTCTGGAATCACGGATTTCTTACGAATGGCTGTCTGGCCGCCGGCGCAAAGTATCTTCACGTAAATGCAAAGGGTTACGTTGAACCTTGTGTCTTCCAGCAGTTTGCGGTTGACAGTATAAGAGAAAAGAGTCTTCTGGAGATTTTGAAGTCTCCATTCTTCACGGCATACAAGAGAATGGTGCCTTACAGCAATAATCTCTTCAGACCCTGTCCGATTATTGACAATCCGAAGGTCCTCAGAGCCATGGTGAACAAGTTCAACGCTATCCCACAGCACGATGGAAGTGAAAACGTTGTTACAGAGCTTGCCGGACAGTTGGATGAGCTCGCAGCCGGCTGGAAGGAATACGCCGACAAACTCTACTATGAGGAAGGCTTTGCCGAGACCCATCCGGCCCACAGAGGGGTTTACGATTTTGATGTTAGAATGAGAAAGTACGCTAACAACGAAGAGAAGCTTGCTATAGACAAAAAACCTTGAGGGGACGGTGGATCCGGTGCGAGCGAATTTGTCTTCTAGAGAGAGGATTATAAAAGCCGCCCGGAAGGCCTTTGCGGAAAGAGGTCACGACGGCGTAAGCATGTCTGAGATTGCCCAGATGGCAAGTGTGAAGAAGGCCCTGATCTACTACTACTTTCCCAGTAAAGAGGACCTGTTTTACGAAGTCTGGCAATATTCGATCAACGAACTTGAAGATCATGTCTTTTCGGAAACAAGAAATGAGAGTATCTACGTTTCAAAGCTTAAGAGAATTCTGAGATCGTATATTGATTTCATCACAAGCAAGAATGAGATCAAGAAGATCATGGATCAGGAGAGGGCAAACCTCAGCCGAGAAGATAATGAATCCTGGAAAAGAGTGAGAGATAGGTACCAGATCTTGAAGGAAAAACTGTCTTCGGCAATAAACGATGCCAAGACCGCACATGAGATTTCCAAAGACGTAGATCCCGATAGCGCAGCAGACCTCATATTGAATGGTTTCAGTGTAACGGAAGACCCTAACGGGCTAGAAAGCATACGAGAGATAATCTGGAGAGGCTTGGTTAGCAACTCCGGTGAATGAACCCGGCAAAAAATGAGAGGGACAGAGTCCCTCTCATTTTTTCATCCCCCTTCTTTTGAAGTCAAGAACCTCTCTAAACTTTGAATATCTCTCCTCAAACTTTTTTCCAGAGATCTTAAGAAACTGAAGATAAAGCATGTCTACAATCATCAGCTGAACGATCCGAGTGACCAATCCGCCCTCTGGAAATACCAGTTTGGAATAGTAGCTTTCCAGGTTCACTTTGGAGTAACCACTGAGCATGGATCTAGCAGGCGTTATAGTGATCACTGATACACCGGACTTCTGCGAAAATCTCAGCGCATCAATAAGATCTGCGGAAGTCCCCGCACTCGAAATGGCAACTATTACCGAGTCACTTTCCAGCGTGTACGCAGAAATCATCTGCTCGTAGCCATTCTCAATCAACTTAACTCTCTTCCCGCTCTGAAGCATCTTAAGATAGAGATCATGACCGGCAAGCGCATCGAAACCAAAGGCGTAAATATCAACTATCTGCGCTCCCGCTAATAGTCGCGCCGCAGCTTCAACATCGTCCTCGTTCAGGCGCGAATATGCTTCGCGAATCGTCGATGACACAAGTTGATCATATGCCTCAAGGTCCTCGATCATTACGGAGGATTTCTCTCTTTGAACAAGTAAGTTGAGCTCGCTTGCGATCGCCAGTCTCAGTTGCGTATAACCGGAGAATCCGAGCTTCTTCGCCGCCTTGATTATCATTGAGGGAGCTACCTCCAGTCTTCTCGCCAGATCTTGAACGGGAAGGTCAAGAGCCTCCTCCGGATGACTTATTACGAAAGTGGCAATCCTCTCTTCGGTTTCTGTGAGATGATGAAGCGCTTCATTGTATGATTGAAGAAGGCTACTCATTCTTCGGTGAAGGAGCCTCGCTGTCTTTGAGTACTTCAAACCATTTCGCAAGCTCCGCGCGAATCTCAGCAGGAACATTGGATAGAAAATAAGGATCGTCGTGTGTATAATCAATCATTCCTTCAGCAATGCCGACCCTCTCGGAACTCCCGAACAGCAGCTCCCCCGCCTTGGCCTTCGCAATAGTCTCGCTAACAAGGCGGTCGATATGCTTCAGAAAGCTTGCAAGTATTACCTTCGGATTCAATGGTATAAGGTTGGAGTCAACGGTGATCACGTATCTACCCCTAACCGAAGCCTCTTCAATGACTCCAACACCACTGCCGCCCGCTATTGAAAGAATTATGTCTGCTCCTGCATCAAACTGCTTAGCTGCAAGTTCTCTTCCTCTTGATGGGTCGGACCAGCTGCCTACAACACCAAAAAGAACCTTAGCCGAGGGATTCACCGTTGCAACACCAAGTTCAAAATAGGGTCTCATTATGTTCGTCATGGCAGGATAGGTGTCTCCTGCTATCAATCCCACAACGTTCTCTTCGTTCGCACCCGGCAAATCGCTTGATGTAACAAGTCCAGCGAAGATACCGGCAAGAAAGGTCATCTCGTTATCTCTGAAGGCTGCAGAGTAAGTGTTTGGTAGTGGCTCCTCAATGATTCCGTCCAGCAACGCAAATTTCTGATTCGGAAACATCTGGGCTACTCGCATAACACTTGCCGGCATTCCTTCGGTAAAAGTCATAAGAAGATCGTACTTGCCTAGAGCTGCGAGGCTGACCAACATCGACTCCCATTTTGATTGATTGTAACCGCCTTCGACAATCTTGATCTCGATCTCTTCGGAAGCCATTCCGAGGGCGCCTTTCTGAACGAGCTCATATATGGCGTTCCCGCCAATCTCGCCCGTGATCAAGATCCCAACGCTGAATTTCGATGCGGCTAGTGCCGAGCTAATCAGAAGAAGCAACAACAAGAATATTCTTCTCATAATCTCACGCTCCATTTTTCTCACTCAATACGATTATAGTCGTGGTGAATGAAATTCTCAAGAGCGCGAATAATATTCTTGAATCGAATTACATAGTGGAAGATGAACTTGGAGTAGGCTTCTTCATTACGAAACCTTCATACTGGTTTATATTCTGATCCAGGAGTCTGACCACTTCAGAGGAATCAACAAGCCAGTGAAGCGAGAAGTCCTCTACGAGCTCAGCGACTTGAACTCTTATTTCGTCCAGATCCTGCCCTGCCATATAAGAATGGTAAGCATATGACCACACGTGAGGAGTTCTTGGACTGGACGATCTTATCTTCCCGAGATCCTCCGCAGCGAGAGCAGAATAGACCTCCGAATACTCTCCGGGGCTGTCAACTTGCCAGCCAGCTTCGCTCCAACTGAAGAAACGCTTGAAGACCGACAACTCGGTAGCTTCATGAGCCTTAACCATGTGATCATCGATGACCATAAGCTCAGCAACTCCATCACCGTCGAGGTCGACAACATTGTCTACCTTCATAGGGTCAACTGCAACTGCGAGAGAGTACACTTTGGAGTCGATGACAGTAATGTAAAAAGCTCCTAGCGGAGTAGAATAATCATCCGTCAGAAACCTGAATATCGCGGTCTTTTCACCATGGTAGGGAACATCGTTGACAATAACCGGTGTCATTATTGTCTTCCCCGCAAGAGTTCCCACTACGATCCCTTCCTTGTAGAACGTAACCACATCTGGGATACCCATAACAGGATCGCCAGACTGGAATTCGAACGTGATTCTACCCGGAAGGAGCCCATCGTAACATTTCTCGTATACCCAAAATGCAGTACTCTTGAGAGTCTCCGTGTTCAGTGAAGTCGCGCTTGCTGTAGCAATGGCCATAGACAACTCAGTAATAGCGTCTGTGCTTACCGGAACCGAAGGGATTGGGGTAGAAGGTGCAAGTTCTTCTGCAGGGTCCTCGTCAAAGAAACCATCAAGATTGAATAAGTCATCAAAAGAATCCATGGCAAGAATCTCCCTCGCCAGATCTTCGAAATAGGTAGTTACTGTAGCATCAGAAGAGTCTGTAGAATCGCTGCTCCCCGCCAGACTAGTAATCGTTATAAGGACGAACAACACAAAAAATAAATAGCGAAACAATGGCATTCTCATACTGACAAATCACCCACATCGCAATTATACGCTATTTTCGGAAACACGAGGCCAGAGGTTTGAAGAGAGGGCCTGACGGAGCGGAATTTCTTGATTAGAGAGCGTGAAGCTGTATCGGCTAGTCATTATGGATCATAGCTCATTGAAAATCCGCGGCCACGTTGTATAATTTGTTGTTCCACAAAGGAGGTGGTGTACATGGTAGATAACTTTAATGATTTCTTTAACCCCATGGGCTCTTACACCGCGCTTCATTTGGAATTAACCAGCTGACAGGCTAGTTTCTTCTGATTATTCGACCACGGTGGTAAAAGAACCCGTGGTTTTTTGCTTTTTTTGATCAAATTACTAGACTAATCGGAGGTAAATTGATGACTGGTGAAGTAACTAACGTTCAGAAAGGAATAATAGAAGTGCTCTCTGATACAGGGGATTACTTTCGGTGTCTTCTAAGGGGTAAGCTACTGAAAAAAGAGAGGACCGAGAAGAATGTAGTCACCGTCGGAGACAAGGTCGTTTTCGAAACTCTTCAGAGAGAGTGAGGTGTCATTACCGAAGTTCTTCCAAGAAAAAAGTGTCTCGTGCGAAGAGGTGCAGGAAAAAGAGGGAGGCACTTGGATCAGGTGATCGCGGCGAACGTGGATCAGGTCTTCATCGTTGTAGCAGTAAAGGATCCTCCTTACCGCAAGAGCTTGATCGAAAGATACATCACTGCGGCGAGAGGACCCGATCTAAATGTCATGATCGTCTTCAACAAAGCCGACCTTGGTATCGATAAAGAGACAGCCGCGGATATTCGAAATTATCGAGAATTGGGTTATCAGGTTTTTCTTACAAGCATTATCACCGGTGAAGGCCTTGAAGAAGTCACTTCAAGTCTGAAAGGCAAATCTTCTGTGCTTGCTGGTAGTTCTGGTGTTGGAAAGTCTTCACTAGTAAACGCAATTTGTATGACCGAAGTCAAGACTGGCGAGGTAAGTAATTCTACTCATAAGGGAAAGCACACGACAACCTCATCTCAAGTACACCTTCTTCGCGATGGCGGAAAATTGATCGATGTTCCCGGAATGAGAGAGTTTGCAATCAGTGGAACGGAAGGGCTTGACGAAGTCTTTGAGGATATCGCCGAGCTCTCCGCCAAGTGCAGGTTCAGAGACTGCACTCACACTGTCGAGCCAGGATGCGCCGTTCGGGAGGCTGTGACAAACGGAATTCTTGAAGAGAGAAGACTGCGAAACTACTCGAACATGAAGAAGGAATCGTGAGGCTCTTGATTCCGAACTAAGTGGGGGAGTACAGATAGTTGTTGAATAAAGCCTACTTATTCAAGTGATCGGGCCATAATTGCTTTTTAGCAATAGGTTCTAACGCTTGCTCCTTTTGCTCACTGCTAAATTGGCAGGCCCTGCTTGAAAAAGGCAAAGGATGAGTAAAGACATCTCAAGTCCTTCCCGGAACTCCATTTCTTACAAGCGCGTGGTGAATTGAGAATGCGGTGGTACGCCTGGCATTCTTTTCGTTTTTTCCCTTGTTTAGTGGTCTTCTGATTCCTTCTGTAAAAGTTGAATCTAGTTCACTAGACTAGGATCGGCTTAAAAGAGAAACCCCCACACTCTTAAAAGTGTGGGGGCAAACAGTCAACTTCCATAATCGTCTCGCACCGGTGCAATGATCAAATGATGCGATGTATTGCGTTGGTGGAGGCGGCGAGAGTCGAACTCGCGTCCGAAACCAAATTCCTTGCAGGCTCTCCGAGCGCAGCCTGTGATCATCGTCAACAGTCAAGACTTCACAGGCAGAGTCCGACTGTCCAAGCTCCTATATGTCCCCGAGAATTCGGAGCAGATCCACGGGTAAGGTCCGATTTTCTGACGCCCTTCATAGCCCACCAGACCAAAAAGCTATTCGGACGGCTACTTATTAATTAAGCAGCAAGTGCAAATTCGTTATTGGCATTTCTGCTTGTCCGGTTTTTTGACGCGGCTCCGGGACCTCGGCTCGCTCCTTCAAGTTCATTGACCCCGTCGAAACCGTTTCGCCCCCAATAATAAGTATATCATCGGTCCGTTTGGTTGTCAGTGAGACCGTGCTTTTCAAGCTTATAGTATAGACTCCTTATGCTTATCCCGAGTTCGTTTGAGGCTTTTGTTTTATTCCAGCTGCATTTGTCGAGCACAGCCTTTATGACCTCTCTTTCATAGCCATCCATTAGCACGGAGAGTTTTCCCTCCGGGAGTTGACTACGCTTTTCGTAATTTTCAAAGACTCCCTTTATGTGAGTAACCTTTATTACCTTCTCATCCAGCTCCATACTTATCATGGCTCTGCCGATGACATTCTCCAACTCTCTAACATTTCCCGGCCAATCGTGCTTTTTAAAGATAGAGATAACGGCCGGATCGATGGCGGTTACCACCCTTCCATACTCCTGATTTAACCTCATTACAATCAGCCTGGCTACTTCGGGAATGTCTTCGGGGTGTTCCTTCAAGGCGGGGATTACAATAGGGACGACATTCAGGCGATAATAGAGATCGGGGAGAAAGTTGCCTTCCGCAACGAGTTTCTCAAGGCTGACATTTGTCGCCGCAATGATCCTCACATCCAGCTTGACCGTTTCGTTTCCACCAACAGGCTTTATCTCTTTGTCCTGAAGAAACTTTAGGAATTTGGACTGAACCGAAAGACTCATTTTCGCGACTTCATCTAGAAAGACGGTTCCTTTGTCTGCCTCTTGAAGCAGACCTTTCTTTCCCCCACGGCGGGCACCTGTGAAAGCTCCTTCAACATAGCCAAACAGCTCGGATTCAAGAAGGCTTTCAGGTAATGCGGCACAGTTGACACTTATGAAGCTTGCGTCCTTCCTGTCACTAGAATTATGAATGGCGTGAGCAAAGAGCTCCTTTCCCGTTCCGCTCTGGCCGTTAAGCAAGACCGTCGCCCTTGTTGTCGATACTTTTCGCGCCTGGTCTATTGCTACCTGCATTAGTTTCGAGGACCCCGCTATGTCGTCGAAGGTGTACTTGGCCTTCACGTAACGAAGAAGCCTTCGAGTGTCCTCCAGTTCCCTGGCGAGCCTTTCGATTTCAGATATGTCGTGAATCACGCCAACGCTACCCTGAAATTGTCCCTTAACAAAGAGCGGCGTCACGTTTACTACCACTTCTTTCCTGTTTGGCCCTACCTTGAGTCTTGCATTGTATATTGGTTTTCTCGTCCTGGCTACTTCAAGATGGAGAGATGAACCCTCTGCTATGTCCACGGTGGCCATCTTTCCAACTACATAGTCCGGGCTCATCCCGGTTATCCTGGTGTAAGCTTTGTTGACAAGAACAATCTTTCCCTTTTCATCCGCAACGGAAATCGCGTCATATATTGCATCTATGATCGAGGTAAGAAGCACTTCCATTTCCTTGTGGTTAATTACCTCTTCGGCCATTCTCTCTACATTCGTTATGTCACGAAAGACGGCCATAGCAGCGTGTACTTCTCCCTTCGCATTAACGATTGGGAATCTCGATGTTACTATGGTCTTCTCTTCAAGATACTGAATTCTGTTCAGTTCTGTTTTTCCGGTCTTCAGCACTATGTGAAGCCTGGTGTTCGGAATAGTCTCCCGTACAGAAGCTCCGACTGCTTCTTCGCCGTCTACACCCAGAATATCGACCGCCTCATCGTTTATGAAAGCAATTGTCTCGTCTGAATCGACGACAATAATCCCCTCGATAAGTGAATTCAGTATCTTCTCGAAAAGCTCTCTTTCCATCACTCACCCGCTTTTGGGTTCACACCACGTTCGGATATATGTTCCTGAAGAGCCTTACGAAGTCCTCAACATCCAGTTCTTCAGCCCTAGCGTCAAGCCCAATTTCGGAAGCCTTTAAAAGGCTCTCGGGAGAATCTACGAGGCCCTTCAGGTTGTTCTTGAGCTTCTTGCGCCTTTGAGAAAAACACTGCCTGACGAAGCCTCTGTAGGCATCTCTTCTTTCTCTATCAATCGGCGGTTCATCCAAAAGCGAAAGCTCAATGACCATGGAATCGACTTCCGGCTGAGGGATAAACTCCTTTCGCGAAACCTGGAAAAGCTCGCTCACCCTTGCAAATGTATTGACGTTCACCGTCAGTATACCGTATTCCTTCGTTCGCGGTGTTGCGATCAGTCTGTCTGCATATTCTTTCTGAACCATTAGCACGGCTTTGACGAAATCCGGCCCTTCAAACATGATTCTTTCTATAATCGGAGAGGTTATGTAGTACGGGATATTAGCGACATAAGCGGCCGTTTCCGGCAGCGACGATAGATCTGCCTTGAGGAAATCCTCGTATCGCAAAGTGAACTTTTCTCCTTCAAGTCTTTTGTTTCCCTCGACAAACCTCGTGTCTATCTCAAAACCGATCACGGTATACCCCAATTCCAGTAAGATTGAAGTGAGCGAGCCTGATCCAACACCAATCTCAACTATGGTCAAAGAAGGATCCAGTGAGGCCGACTCAACGATTCTCCTGGATATCTTTGCAGATTTGAGAAAGTTCTGTCCAAGCGCCCTGTTCAGTCTTATGTTTATCGATCGTTCTCCCATCTCGCCTCCATTTCAGATAGGTTCTGAAGAAAGTGCTCTACCTAAGGAAAAACCCGTCGGAAAGACGGGTGGTTTTCTGGCGGAGAGAGTGGGATTTGAACCCACGGACGAGTTGTGCTCGTCATACGCTCTCCAGGCGTACGCCTTCGACCGCTCGGCCATCTCTCCAACAGTGCAATTATATAGATCATACTTTAAGTTGTCAACGAGATTCTATGGTAAACTAAACCATAGGTATAGAAATGTTTATATTTGGGGGTGGTTTGATGAAGAAGCTATTCGGAACCGATGGGATAAGGGGTGTTATTAACGAAGAGCTTACGCCCGAACTTGCCATGAAGCTTGGCAACGCAATTGGAAGATACTACCTTGGAAAGTACAACAGATTTATCATAGCTAAAGATACGAGAAACTCCGGTGACCTTCTAGAAAGCGCAATGGCTGCCGGCGCGGCCTCAGCGGGTATGAACGTTGAATTTGCAGGGGTTATCCCTACTCCCGCGCTAGCATATATCACCAAGAAGGAACAGACGCTAGGCGCAGTTATTTCTGCTTCTCACAACCCCGCTGTATATAATGGGATAAAGGTACTGGCCAAAGGAATGAAGATTTCAGACGAGGATGAGGTTGAGATAGAGAACCTGATTATCGATACCCCGTATCATTACACGGTCTACTCCGAAGTGGGCAAGACGAGGCAAGTAGATCATTACAAAGATGAGTACGTCGATTATGTGGTTAGTCTTTACAAGAATCAAAGACTTCCCAAGGACGGGATAGTTGTTGACGGCGCAAATGGCTCGATTTCTACAGTAATATCTATGGTATACGAAAGCCTAGGTATAGGTGCGGAGTTACGAGGGATCGATCCAAACGGATTGAACATAAACGACCAGTGTGGTTCGCTATTTCCTGAGTTCCTAGGAAAATCGCTGAGTTTGGGGCAGGTCGGTGTTCTATTCGACGGCGATGCCGACAGATGTCTCTTCGTTCTTCCTGGCTCGAAGTTGATTGACGGCGATATGTTGATGGCTCTGAATTCTAGAAAGATGGTCGAACAGGGAAGGCTGAAAGGAAATAGAGTCGTTGCGACGGTCATGTCTAATCTGGGCTTAGAGAAGTTTCTCACTTCCAGAGACATCTTGCTGGATAGAACCAGAGTAGGCGACAAGTACGTTTTGGAAAGAATGCTGAAAACCGGAGTCATCCTTGGTGGAGAGCAATCCGGACATATCATCTTCCTAGATAGAAGTACGACGGGGGACGGGCTTATAACTTCTCTCGAAACACTGAATTCTCTTGAAGAACTTGGCGAAACACTTGATGAGTTCGCTCAGTCTTTTCCTGTTTATCCTCAGCTGCTTCGGAACGTCCCTGTTACCGACAAAAAGGCAATCATGGAAAACGCAAGGCTGAAGGACAGGCTTGAAGAACTCAAGACCAGAAACGACTTGCGGATAGTTCTAAGACCTTCGGGAACCGAATCGTACGTAAGAGTAATGGTGGAGGGTATTGAGCAGTCGGAAGTAGAACGAATCTGCCATGAGTTAGAAGAGCTTGTACAGGAGTGTAATGATGGATAGGTATATATATGTTAGAGGCGCCAGGGTACACAATCTGAAGAATGTAAACGTAGCTATCCCCAAGAACTCTTTAACAATCATTACGGGGCTTTCCGGCTCGGGAAAATCCTCGCTAGCTCTTGACACTATCTATGCAGAGGGACAGAGAAGGTATCTTGAATCTCTTTCCACATATGCAAGACAGTTTCTTGGGGAGATGAAGAAGCCGGATGTCGAGAGTATCGAAGGCCTTTCTCCGGCTATCGCTATTGAACAGAAGACCGTCAGTCATAACCCCAGATCTACAGTCGGAACGGTTACAGAGATACATGATTATCTCAGGGTGCTTTACGCAAGAGTAGGAGTTCCTCACTGCCCATCGTGCGGGCGCGAGGTTCAGAAGCAAAGTCTCGATGAGATTGTCGAGGGAGTTCTGAAGGATTACGGTGAAGAGGACAGAATAGCCATATATGCTCCCGTAGCAAACGAGAAGAAGGGAGAGTTCAAGAAGGAGCTCGAAGCTCTCAGAAAGAAAGGGTTCGTCAGGGTGGAGATTGACGGTGAGACATATGATCTTGAGGAAGAGTTGAAACTGGACAAGAATAAGAGGCACACGATAAACCTCGTTGTTGATAGACTTAGGGTAGACGCGGAAAACGCCTCAAGACTTGCTGACAGTATTGAAATGGCTCTTCATGAGGGCGATGGCTTTGTGGAAGTAGGCCTGGTTGATTCAGAAGAGAGAAAGGTCTTCAGCGAGAATTTCGCGTGCCCTGACTGCGGTATAAGCTTGCCGGAAATCTCGCCGAAGATCTTTTCGTTCAATAATCCATTCGGTGCCTGTCCAAAGTGTCACGGTTTGGGCTATACGATGGAGTTCTCGAAAGATCTTGTTGTTGATGAAAACCTCACCGTTCTCAAGGGAGCGGTGAAGACGATGTCCAACAATAGGGACAGTTTCAACCTGAAGATGATTGTGAGAGTAATAGAGTCTCTCGGAGACGACCCGGCAAAACCTTTCAAGGATCTACGAGAGGACATCAAGGAAGCCATCCTTTTCGGAACCAGCAGAGACATCTCCATGAAGTATCATTCCGATCGCCTGACATATGAGCTGAAGAGACCGTATGAAGGAGTTATAAACAACCTCAACAGAAGATATCAGGAAACTCAATCTGAAGACATGCGTTACTGGATGGAGAGCAACTTCATGGTACAGCAAGGCTGCACTCAATGTAATGGCCAGCGTTTGAGACCCGAGGCTCTCGCCGTAACTCTAGGAAATCTGAACATTGCCAGTCTATCGGAAATGACAATCCAGGAGATCTACGACTTCATGAGAGAGATCAGATTGACTGATTATCAGCGCGAGATCGTTGGGGAACTCCTCAGAGAGATAGAGAAGCGGCTCAAATTCCTTGTTGATGTGGGGCTTGATTACATCACGCTATCTAGATACGCTATGACGCTTTCCGGCGGCGAATCGCAAAGAATCAGACTCGCAACTCAAATAGGTTCCGGGCTTACCGGCGTAACTTATGTTCTTGATGAGCCGACAATCGGCTTGCACTCTAGAGACAACGACAGGCTTATAAAGACTCTGAAGAATCTCAGAGATCTAGGAAACACTGTTATAGTTGTGGAGCACGATGAAGAAGTCATAAGGAGTTCTGACTATATTGTGGACGTAGGGCCTGGAGCGGGCGTTCATGGGGGAGAGATAGTCTACCAGGGGACCACCCAGGCGTTGCTCGACAATCCGCCTGATCGTTCTCTCACCGGCAAGTATCTTAATGGCGAGCTTTCCGTTCCCAGATTCGAAGTGCCCGTTAACGCCAACGGAAAGCATCTTACCGTCAAACGCGCCACAAAAAACAATCTCAAGGGCATCGATGTTTCATTCCCGTTAGGCAAGTTCATAACGGTAACCGGTGTTTCAGGGAGCGGCAAAAGCTCTCTGGTAATGGATACCGTTTATCCATCACTTAAGAGTGTTCTTGGAGGATCGAACTCTACCGGTGAGAAGCTCGCGGAACTAGAGGGATGGGAAGAAGTTGACAATGTCATTGTCATAGATCAGAACCCCATCGGAAGAACTCCAAGATCGAACCCCGCAACTTATACCGGGCTTTTCGATCATGTTAGGGATCTCTTTGCAAAGACTCAAGAGTCAAGAGCGAGAGGCTACAGCAAGGGACGTTTTTCCTTCAATGTGAAAGGTGGGCGATGCGAAGCCTGTCAGGGCCACGGATTGTTGAAAATCGAAATGCAATTCCTCCCCGATGTCTATGTCGAGTGCGATGTATGTAAGGGAAGAAGATACAACAAGGAGACATTGGAGATTCGCTACAGAGGGAAGACGATATCTGATGTTCTTAACATGACCGTAGAGGAAGCCTCTGATTTCTTCGAGCGAATCCCTATGTTGAACAGAATTCTCTCACTTCTGAATGATGTAGGTCTGGGATATGTACGCCTCGGACAACCGGCCACTACCCTTTCCGGAGGAGAGGCACAGAGGATTAAGCTCGCCTCTGAGTTGAAGAAGAAATCCACCGGCAAGACCTTCTATATCCTTGATGAACCTACTACCGGATTGCACTTCGATGACGTTGCCAAGCTTGTTCGAGTACTGAAGCGACTCGTCGAAATGGGCAACACAGTGGTAGTTGTTGAGCACAACATTGACGTGGTGAAGAATGCAGATCACATAATAGATCTCGGACCTGAAGGCGGGGCGCACGGCGGAGAAATAGTGGTTTGCGGGACGCCAGAAGAGGTCGCGGAATATAGACAGAGTCACACCGGTTACTATCTAAAGAAGCAGCTATCGCAGCTTGAAACGTTTTGATACTGAGCCGAAGAACATCGGTGAACGCAAGGCTGCCTTCGGCAGGAGGCGGGGCCGACTGCATCGGGAAGTGAGGCTCGCTGGCGCGAGGAAGTGATGCTGGGAGAATCATCCCAGGAAGTGATGCCGCTTTCAGCGGGAGGATTCAGAAGCCAGTCTTTGCTTCGCAAAGGCCAGTTCCGACTTCGTCGGGTGAACAAAAAAACGAGAAAGAGCATTGTCGAGAGGTTCGCTTTGCTCACGAGAGAAGAGAGAGAGCCAGACTCGCCTTTGGCGAGGCCAGTCATTGCAAGCAGTGGCGAGAAAAACTAGAAGAACATCAAACCGATTTCGTGCGGCCAGTTCCGGCTGTGCCGGGCTAAGAACCGTCGTTTGTGGTACGTGGTTGGTGTGTGCCAAGAAAGAGCTAGAGCCCCTATGAATCAAAGAGTAACGAAATCCAGTTTGCCCTGAACAGGAGACCCCAAACAGGTACATATTGGGGCAAGCTTTTCAGGGCAGGTTCTATGGGATAACATGAGGCGAAAATTTCAGAGCGAAACGAATTTGGCGCTTCCTTTCTTGTATGCTCTTACCAATAACCAACAACGAACAACCAAGAACCGCTCTTGCTAGGAGCACAACGGGATGACAACCTTTTCGTGCTTTGGACCATTTTGGCGCGCTTCTGGTAAGGATCTGCATCCTCTCACAATATGATCTTGACCAAGAACGAGGAACAGATCCTCGCTCTGGAACGAAGAACAGATTTTTTCTCTCTTGAACGGTCAACTAACGACCGAGGATGGCTTTTATCCTCTTCCCAGCGATCAGCGGTTCTTCTGCCCGCGAAGCGGAACTGGCCTCGCCGAAAGCGAGACTGGCCAGGCGGAGCCTTACTGGCCTGCCTCAGCAGACTGGCTTTCAGACAGCTTCCTGCCGAAGGCAGCCTTGCGTCCCCGGATGCTTTTCCGGGCATTGCGACCTGGCGTGATCTTCGCCAGCCTTGCGTCCGCCGATATTCCTCGGCGCCTTGCGCCTTATTTTGGCAGTGACCGGCTTTTCTCTCGCCTTCTCGCGAGCGCAACGAACGTCTCGAAATGATCTTTCTCATCTTCTCTCTATCTTATCGGTCAATGTAGGACTGCTCTTCAAAGCAATCAGCGGCTCTTTCAAGCGTACAGCGAAAAGCGGCTCTTAGATTCGAGATCCCGTGCAAAGGCATCACGGGATGACAGTTTTAGGTTATTCGGAATGCACCTCATCCCGTCATCCTGACGTGCTCTTGGTCAGGATCTGGTTCTTGATCTTATCGGAATCTGAAGTCTGCTCTTAGCCCGCGAAGCGGAACTGGCCTCGCCGAAGGCGAGACTGGCCAGGCGGAGCCTGACTGGCCTGCCTCAGCAGATGGCTTTCAGACAGCTTCCTGCCGAAGGCAGTTTTGCGTCCTTGGATACTTTTCCGGGCATTGCGACCTGGCGTGATCTTCGCCAGCCTTGCGTCCGCCGATATTCCTCGGCGCCTTGCGTCTTATTTTGGCAGTGACCGGCTTTTCTCTCGCCTTCTCGTGAGCGCAGCAAACGTCTCGACAATGCTCTTTCTCGATTGATCTTTTCGGTGAACGGCTCCTTGCTCTTGGACGGTCAACTGAGGGCTGATCTTATGTGGTAAGGGGTTGGTCGGTGATTATTCCAACTCTTCTGAAAGGAATCGCAGACAATAGACTCCATACAATAAGATAAGGCATAATTGAATAGGGTTAGATGACCAGTCTTGTAGACGTGTCGTGGCCCCTGGTGACAATTGATCCTGAACAGTATGGCCAAGCATTGCCTGGAGGTTGAGCGTTGGAGATAACGGTTGCTGAAGGAAGCGGCATCGAGCTCCTGTTGTTTTTATTCAGAGTGAATAATCATGAGAAAATGGCCCATAACGATGGTGAGTCATATGAACAGCTTTCGGAGTTGGTCTTCAATGCGCGACTTTCGATCTCTCGCAAATCTCTTGAGTGGCTCGGAAAGTTTTTCAGCTGGGAGGGGTTCCTGGGTCTCAGGATAGTCCCTTACCTGTTTATGGATGGTTCGCCCTCTCCTTCAGATCTTGTAGCGATTATCAGAAAGACTTCGCCCGAAAGACTCCTTTCTATGTTTTTTTGCGATGATTTCGAGAGTCCTGGAGAGCCCACAGATGTTTTCGTGAAATCTCTCGAGAAAGATGAAAGACGTGCTCTTGGGTACGTTTCTTCTATCTCTAATCTTCCTTCCTCAGATAGATACGAAGCGTTTGAGATGCTTCAACACCAGGCTGAAACTGCTGGGTCTTTCATCGAATTGCTTGAATATGCCAGGAGCAAGCTGGATTCTTTTCAGGGATTTGAGGAAATCATCCATAGTTCAGCAAATCTCGTCAATGAGAACCTGAATAGTCTCGGAAGCAGCTTCATTCCATTTCTACTGGGTATCGAAACCAAGTCGTTGTCAGTAGAAAAAATTAGGCTCTACATCTCGGCGTCACTCGGAGGTTCGGTGATTACAATCGATGTTCCCGAAAGAAATGCGATTATCTCACTTGCTGGCGTCGACAGAATAAGCAGGAGGAGTCTTCTGTTTGAGACGGGAAGCGGTGCCAGTCTGGCCGGTGCCATGGCTGAACGGAAATCGCTCGATCTTCTTCATCTTCTTCTGCAGTCAAGACAAAGTGTCTCCAGTATTCTTGAATTATGCGACCTGCATCCCCATGAGGCGATCGATATCCTTGCGGCACTTTCTAGGCAGGGATTGGTAATTCCCGAGATTCAAGATAAGAACCTTGTCTTCCGGACAGAAGAAGGAATCGTGGACGACGCTCTTGAAGAAATTCGGAGCCAGATAATCGGAAAAGCGGGCGAGTAACGCCCGCTACAAAAGTGTCTTTGCTAGAAAATCAGAGGAAACTGAAAAGAGTTCTTCTATCCAATCAATTCTCTGATACTTGTGATTCGCTCCCTCAACCGTATGGAGCTTCAATCCTCTGTCGAAGGCATACTTCTTGACAGGAAGATATGGTACTGATTCATCGTCGGATCCGTGAACTATGAGAAGATCTCCGTCATAGCTTTTCAATTCTTCCGAAGCGTCGACACTACGACCGTCGTCGAAGAAGATAGATCCGAGTTTCAATCCGAGTACGTCCTTATAATCTTCGGCAGACTCGAAAGTGTAATCTTTGCGGTTGAAGAACTCCTGGTTCATTATGACGGGAGACCAGAGAAGAAGGGCCTCTATTTCAGGGTGCCTGCCAGCAAACAGTGAGCCGACCATCCCACCTAAGCTGTAGCCTATGACACCCAGTCTGTCCGAACACCATTCCCGTGACCGGACGAATGAGTAGACCTCTTCCGCATCCCTCAGCTCTGTGAGCGGTGACATCTCGCTGAATTCTCCTTCGCTATCTCCTGAGCCCCTGAAGTCGAATCTTACGGTAGCTATCCCCTTCTCGACCAATCTCCTCGATA
>Ga0334901_1002050_pt1 | contig 18283 bp, 17 predicted proteins | sample GraSluR3_MG_3_FD_207216 | JGI IMG/M metagenome (GOLD analysis project Ga0334901, IMG submission 207216) | Sludge microbial communities from methane-producing bioreactor in Wageningen University, Netherlands - Granular Sludge_15_08-R3 | ecosystem: Engineered > Bioreactor > Anaerobic >... | reverse complement strand
CGAAAACCAAGGTTCAATGCACGAAAATCCCGGTTCAACGCATAAAAAAGAGTCCGAGCCAAGTCCATGCATGAAAACTGAAATTCAATGCACGAAAAGTAGGGATCAATGCACGAAAATCAAGGTTCAATGCACGAAATTTTCAATGCAACGTCCCCAATCTCATGAAGATTCGATACCTAAGTATCGAATCAGTTCTGTTTGTACGATCAAAATAAAAAATCTCCGATGTCGCTCGGAGATTTTCATCATCTTGTTTTGTTATTGCTGCAGATGAGGCATCTGAACTTCAATAATCGGTTTGGTAAACAGTCTGACAGGGCGGCTGGCGAGAAAATAACAGAGCGCAAGCGATGCAGCAAACAGAAATGAATATTGATATAAGTCTTGAATGTTGTCATAAATCGGGAACAAGACAAACGTTTTGATAAAAAATCCGTGAAGCAGATAGATGTACAATGTATTTTTTCCGAGTGTTGTAAAGGAAAATCGTTTCTTCGGAATCAACGCCATAAAAGCGAAAATCGTAATAAAGGATACGGTGTATACAGCAAGACGTGTGAGCCCGCCTTCCACATTCGACAGTCCAAATGCGTGATACGACGAATCATGCAGAACCCAGTCCTGAAGGTCTTTAGGGAAAATGAAATGACAGGCAAGGTAAACGCCCATTAATACAAATAGAGAGCTGATTCGAATGGAAGTACGCGTCAACAACTCTGTGAAATGCTCCTTCTTCAATAAATAGCCCAGATAGAAGAAGGGGAAGAATGCAAGTGTACGGGAAATGCTGTAGTCTGTCCCAAATGAATCTATGAAACCGGCACCGATACCCATCATGACTGCAATGGGAAAGCCGAGTTTTCCAAGCTTTGAGAACGGTATGATCATCAGCTTCCAGCACAACATACTAATTAAAAACCAAAGTGTCCAGTGCGGGGACACTAAATCAATTTTAAAGGCTTTTGTATATCCGGTCACATAATAGAAATAGGAATAAATAATCTGGAAAATTAAGTATGGAGTAATCATCTTTATGATCGAGTTTTTCACATAACCTTGCTTGTTGAAATGCTTCGAAAAGAAGCCTGAGATAAGGATGAACGCAGGCATATGGAATAAAAAGATAAACGTGTACAGTGAATAAATCTCAGGTATATCGGATTTAAGATTCGTTAGGCTGTGTCCGAAAACGACAAGCAAGATTAAGAAGAATTTGGCGTTATCAAAATAACTGTCTCTGATTTTCGTCATCAGTTTCTTCTCTCCCTTTTGATTAATGATCATTAGAAAACTTGGCTTCGCCAAGCCTCTGACGAAGGCGAAGACTTAGTTGCACTTACACTAAATTCCTCTAAATCTTTATACTTTCTTATTTGTGTTAGAAAACTTGGCTTCGCCAAGCCTCTGACGAAGGCGAAGACTTAGTTGCACTTACACTAAATTCCTCTAAATCTTTATACTTTCTTATTTGTGTTAGAAAACTTGGCTTCGCCAAGCCTCTGACGAAGGCGAAGACTTAGTTGCACTTACACTAAATTCCTCTAAATCTTTATACTTTCTTATTTGTGTTAGAAAACTTGGCTTCGCCAAGCCTCTGGCGAAGCTGAAAACTTAGTTGCACTTACACTTCCCCTAATTCTTTATACCCTCTTAATGTAAAAAGTTCGTTTCCTTTTGCGTCAAAAATGCGGTTGTCATGAAGTGTTGATGCGAATGCAAAAAGGATGTAACACTGTAACATACGGTCAATGGATTCAACTGTTTCTACGGTTATTTTCACAATGAAACTTTAATATTTGATTAAAAAATGGGTGCCGTATAGACTAAAATTTCGCGCAAAAAAACTCCTTAAGTATCCCTTGCCTTTGCTCCGGATCAGTTCCGAAGCGAAGAGAAATTAAGAAGTAAGATATGCTATAGCACATTTAAATAATGGGTTCAATCCGCCTAAGCGCATTAAATCTAAATTGCATTTTTCACGAGAATAGCGGAGGGTTCTTAACCATTCAATGATGAATAACGAAAAAAACAGCCTCAGTGAGAGGCTGTTTTTGACTGAACGATTTTCAGATTTCGGATAGTTTTTTTAGGTGTTTCTCGGAAATAGCCTGAACCTTTTTAATCCGGTTCGTGTATTTCTCGATGCCGCTCAGTACATCGGTATGCATCCATACATTGACGATTTCCAGAGCGATTCCTGAACCGATGATTTTTCCACCAATGCATAGCACATTACTGTCAGTGTGCTGACGGGCAAGCTTTGCACAGAACGGATCTTGACAAACAGCGGCATTCAAACCATAGATTCGGTTTGCGATCAGTGCACTCCCATATCCGACGCCGTCGACAAAGATGCCACGGTCTGCTTCGCCTTTTGCGACTGCGAGCGATGCGGGATAGACGTAGTCGGACAGATCGCAGGATTCCTTGCTGTCTGTACCGAAATCAATCACTTCATGGCCTTCGTTTTCGAGCCAAGCTTTAATTTCGCCTTTTAATTCATAGCCGGCGTGGTCACTTGCCATTGCAATTTTCACATTCATACCTCCAAGGGATTAACGATCATATTTAGTCTTTCAATCCTTATTATAATATATGTTTTCGTGAAGTTAAGAAAAAGCAGACCTTATTATGAAAAGTTAGTCGAGAAGAATGCCGTTATCGTAAACATAAGGATGACTTGGTTCTTTAATTTGCGTTACCTGTGCATGAGCGAGTACGGGAATCGTGCTGCCTGATTGCTTCATTGTATTAATGGTACCGCGGACACGAATCCAATTATCCTTCTTTAAATCGGCAACATTTCCTTCTGTACGTATTCCATATACTGAGGCATCGGCAATGCAGCAAGAGATATCGAATCGTGCGGTGACGATCTCATGAGCAGGCACTTGTTTGTCACGATAGACAAACCCGGTCATAATGAACTGCTTTCCTTTAAAAGCATTCGGGTCCTGCTCAAGCATATTTAAAATATATGTGTAATGGGAATCGTCGACTGTAATGATTTTCTGCTTAAGCAGTTTCTTTTTTAACGCATTAAATTGTTTTTGGCTGATCGGATTTCTCAGTGCACCGGCGGGTTTGACAGATCCTGATTTTTTTGCTGTGCTCTGAACAGATGGCGCTTGTTTCATAGCTCGGTTTGCAGCCACATCACTGCCCAAGGTATGGTTCGGAAAAATGAACCCAGAGAGGACGGGTAAAAAAAACAGACAAAAGAAAATGAATGAATGCAGCCCTTTTTTGGGGAGGGCATGCGCGTGTTCATGCTCGCAGCCTTCACAATGGTTATGATCAGGGGGCAAGATAAAGTGCATGAAGCTGAGCAGAGCAAGAACAACGATGGCTATCTTTGTGTAGCCTTCAAGTTTCGGCGATAAATAATATTTAAGATCACCATAGAGTGCGAGCCGAAAGAGAAACAGTGCTATTCCTCCAAGCGCAATACCTCTTAAATAATGATGAAATGCAAGTCGCTGATCATCCAATATCCGTCACCTCACACGAAAAGATCCATAAGTCTGCTGAATATATAAACGACCGTTACAGAGAGAATCATAAAGACGATGACAAATCTGAACTTGAAAGCGCCAACCAGCATCATCGTGTTTTTAATATCCAGCATTGCGCCGAAAACGAGAAAAGCTGTAATGGCACCGGGTGAGAACATGCCGGAAAATGAAGAAGCAAGGAACGCATCGGATGTTGAACATACAGACAAAAGATAAGCCATCCCCATCATGGATGCCGGACCGATGGACGGATTCGCACCAACCGTGGAGAGCAGATGCTGGTTAAAGAATGTCTGAAATGAACTGGCGATGATTGCACCGAAAATGAAATATTTGGCTGTATCGAAAAATTCGCCGCTGATATGCAGAAAGATATCATGAAGTTCAGGTCGTTCGTTCTCGTGATGATGGTGCCGGTGATGTGCATCTTCATAAAAAGCCTGCCAACTGATTACGCCTGTCTCGCGCATGCTCGCGCTTTCCTTCAAGATCGATTGCTTTCGGAACAAAAAATAAACAGAACCGCCGATGAGAAGTGCCGCGAGAAGCGCAATCGTCATGCGTGCGTAAAGAATAACAGGATTGTTTTGAAAGGCGTAGAACGTGGACAAAAAAACAATCGGATTGATGATCGGAATGGATGCGATCATGACGACGCCAAGATGCTGCGGAAGGCCCTTTTTAATTAGACTGCGTATAACGGGGATGATCGCACACTCGCAGATCGGAAAAACGATGCCGGTCAATGCTGCCGGGATCATGGCAAGCAAACCTCTGCCGGAAAATAAGCGATGGATAAAATTTTCATGAACATAAGACTGGATCAGAACAGAAATTACAACGCCGATTAAAATAAAGGGCAGCGATTCAATGACCATACTTAAAAAGATAGTGTTAAAACTGTAGAACTGCGTTGGTATTTGCTTTGGGGCAATACCATTTGTTTTCTCTGAAAAGTAAATAAGCAGAAAGAGAAAGACGAAAAAGATAAGTGTCATGGGATTGCTGATGCGTTTAAGAGTCGATGTGTGCATGTATGCTTGTCTCCTTTTATGCGATAGCTGCTTCATCTTGGCAAATTAATAATCTGTTACTATCCCTATGAAATACATGCTGATTTAGAACATTTGTACAGGCTCCGACTTGCAATTGAAGACATTAGGTGCTTTAATAGAAAATGTAAAACGTAATTATTACGATTTAAAAAAGGAAGGATTATTTGAATGGCTAAAAAATCGAAAGTAGTCAAAGAACTGAAACGTAAAGCAATCGTTGCCAAATATGCTGAATTGAGACATGAATTGAAAGAGAAGAAAGATTATGCTGCCTTAGCACAACTTCCTCGTGATTCATCACCCACAAGGATGCACAATCGCTGTCCATTGACCGGGCGTCCGCATGGCTATATGCGCAAGTTCGATATGTCGCGTATTGCTTTTCGTGAATACGCGCATAAAGGTCAGATTCCAGGCGTGAGAAAAGCGAGCTGGTAATAGGAGAAGGCATCTTCAACATTGGCCAATCAACCTTTATCTCGACTCATTCAGGTGTGCGCTTGCCGATTAGATGAGTGTGGTCGGATACCTTCACGGGATCAATTGGAGATTAATCAGATTGGTACTTGACAGATTAAAACGTAATCATTACTATTTATATTTGTGGGTAAAACGTAATAATTACGTTTTATTGATACATAGCACAGAAGGGAATTAAAAAAGATGAACCACTTAAAAAAAATGAATTTCTTATTCCTCACCTTAGTTTTGTTAGTTGGTATTTTAGCAGGTTGCGGCAATAATTCGGCTTCAGGAGGACGTTCATCTTCCGATAAAATCAGCATTGTCGCTGCCGAAGATTTTTATGGGGAAGTCGCTAAAGCGGTTGGCGGCAGCCATGTGGATGTGACCTCAATTATTAATAAACCAAGCATGGATCCGCATGACTATGAACCGACAACGGGAACCGCTAGAGCGGTCAGCCAAGCGAAGCTCGTAGTCTACAATGGCATTGGTTATGACGGTTGGATGAGCAACTTAGCAAAGAATTCAAAGGATCAAACGATTGTCCGCGTTGGTGAAGATGTTATGAACAAAAAGGATGGGGACAATGAGCATCTTTGGTATCAGCCGGAAACGATGCCAATGCTCGCTGATTATCTTGCTGGCAAACTAGCGAAAATAGATCCAAAGCATGCTGATGAATACAAGGAAAATGCGAAGACCTATATTGCAAGTATTAAGCCGGTTAAGGATGAAATTGCAAAACTCAGTAAAAATGCGAATCAAGGACTTGTCGATGTATCCGAACCTGTTTTTGACTATACGTTGGATGCACTCGGCTATAAAGTAGCTAATAATCATTTTGAAATTGCAGTCGAGCAGGAAACAGATCCATCGCCTAAGGACATTGCAGCCATGCAAAAGGATATTAAAGAAAAACGTATTGCCTTCTTTGTCAGCAATATACAGGAAATCAGCCCGACCGTGAAGAAAATGATGAAACTTGCAGACGAAAACAAGGTACCGGTCATCAAAGTGACTGAAACCCTGCCTGCAGGAAAAGATTATAAAAACTGGATGCTTGATCAACTGAAACAAATTGAAGAAGCGCAAAGCGCCAATTAATCAAATTACGGGATGAATTGGAGAGAAGCAGGCAATCAGTTTCTCTCCTTTTTATTTCAAACCTTGGCGGCAGCCAATGTCTTGACAAAACAAATCGAAATCATTACTATTTATCAGTGCGACATTTCTCTTAATCTGGAAAGTTACTACATTATTTGTTATCTATGAAAACATGAAAAAAATTTATATAGGGGAGGCTTCGTCGCGTTCAGATCAATGATCTTCAAGTCAGTTTTAATGGAGAAGAAATCTTGAAGGATCTTTCGCTAGATGTTTCGCCAGGTCAAATGTATGCCATTATCGGACCAAACGGAGCGGGAAAATCAACCCTGTTAAAATCGATTCTTGGCTTGATTCATCCTCAACACGGCGAAATTGTGCTGAGCTGTGATCAGAAAAAACCGGTGATCGGTTATGTACCGCAATCACGGGTGATTGATGATGACATGCCGATTTGTGCCAGGGATTTTATTTCACTCGGACAAGTGAGTTCATTTTTTCCATGGCCGTCAAGGCGTGAAAAAAGAATCCTACATGAAATGATGATTTTTACCGACACGGATCGCTTAGCAAAAAAGCCAGTAGGCAAATTATCCGGAGGAGAGCGTCAGAGGGTTTTTCTGGCCCAGGCACTTGTGCGGCACCCGGATTTGCTCCTACTTGATGAATCAACAGCGAATCTCGATCCTGATGCTCAGACACGCATGATGGAACTTGTGAAGAAGGCCGTTCATGAATGGGGCGTAACTGTTCTTTTTATTTGTCATGACTTTCAAATGGTCAGAGCGTATGCGGATCATATCCTGCTCATGACTCGAGGGTACTATAAAACAGGGGATGTGCAGAGCATTCTTGATGATCAAGCGATGTTAAAAAATGTTTTTCAATCGTCTTTCGATGAAGGCGTTACTCATCATGAGGGGTCCGCCTCCTCAGGACTGTCGGTTTCAGCTTCCTCTAGGTAACACCGGATGAGACTGACGATATATAGGAGAAGCAGTTCTTCGTAATGGTTAATATGGAGGGAAAAGGATGTTTCAGTACGACTTTATGCAGCACGCATTTATCGCGGGGACGCTCATTGCAATCATGTGCGGTGTGATCGGTGTTTTCATTATTGCACGTTCGCTCTCATTTGTTGCACACACCATTTCTCACATCGGCTTTGCCGGCGCTGCATTTGCGGCTTATGCCGGTATTGACCCGCTAGTGGGTTTGCTTGCTTTTACATTAGCCGGATCTGTTGGTGTCGGACAGATGGGGGTACGAATGTTTCGACGAGATGCATCGATCAGTGTCATTCTCAGCTTGGCACTTGGCCTGGGTATTTTATTTTTGTCGCTGGGGAACATTCAAGGAAATTATTCGCGCACCTTGCTGTTTGGAAGTGTTGTGGGCATTGATTTGCAGGACATTTGGCAGATTGTTGCCATTACCCTGTTTGTACTGATTGCTCTCTGCGCAGGTTACCGCTGGCTCAAGTTCGATTCTTTTGATCAGGTCGGAGCTCAAGCTGCCGGATTGCCGATCCGCTGGATTTCGATTGGCTTTCTACTGCTTATGGCTGTAGCAACCAGTGTGACGATTCAAATCGTCGGCGCACTACTCGTCTTTTCGTTAATGACCGTGCCTGCTGCAGCCGCCAGACTTTATACTCAGTCCATATTTGGAATGATCCTTCTTTCTTCACTGATTGCTGTACTGAGCGTTTGGTTCGGTCTTGTTTCCGGTTATTATACCAATGCACCGGTCAGCTTCTTTATCGTCGCATTTGATGCGGTCAGTTATTTTCTTGGCATCATCTATCATCGGCTCATGGAACGTCGGCGTGCTGTGGCGTGACATGCAAAAAGGCCCGGTCAGGACAGATGTCCTGATCAGGCCTTTTTTTTATTCCTCTTGTTTTAAATAACTCCAGCCGTCTTTTTGGAACAGCTTGCCTTCTTTCATCAGCTGGCCAAGGGCTTTCTTGAAATCGCCTTTGCTGATACCGAATCTCTTTTTGATGTCTTCAGGAAGACTTTTATCCCAATAAGGCATGGCCCCATCGCGACTGTTCATATAAGCGATGATTTTCTCGGAGTTTCCTTCAATCATTTCGTAACTGCGCGGCTTCATGGAAAGGTTCAGGCTGCCGTTTTCCTTCACATCGATGACTCGGCAATCGAATGCTTGTCCCAATCTGATGGTTCCATTGACCTCTGCGTTATGAATGAATCCGATATATCCTTCATCGGTCAGTACATGGGCTCCGTCCAGAACAAGGCGGTAAATGGTGGCATGTACATTTTTATTCTGCAGTTTCTCGGGCGCCGGAATGGAAATTCTCCGGATCTCCGTTTCATCCGCTAATCTTGCGAAAAGGCGCTGTTTCTTATCCAGTTTCAAGCTGCAGTACACACGATCGCCGGGCTGCGGCCAGCTTTCCCATTCATACGTCATATCGTCCTTGGAAAGCAAAAGATCCTTGTTAATGCCAATGTCGAGAAAAGTGCCGTACTTTTTATGCAGAGAAACGGCGGTTGCCCAATCAAAGGCATCAAAACGAACCGTGGGAAGCGTCATCGTTGCTGCGATTCGTCCTTGATGATCCTGATAGAGAAATACGGAGATTTTTTCATGCTCGCCTAATGAGCGGGTCACGTCATTCTCATGGAGAAGGACTTCTTGATCTCCGCCGTCACTGAGAAAATAGCCAAAAGGTGCTTTATGTGAAACCTCTAGGGTTGTAATCATGCCGGCTGTTAATTCTGCCAAATTTGTTCCCTCTTTCTCACGTTGATCATAATCATAATCGACCCATTTTCTTTCATTATAACATGGTAATAGCCTTTCTTATTCAGATCCCATTCAAATAGTCGAAGAATGTCATGGATTAATACTTGATTAATCTGGTCAATAAGAAAAACCGGGCAAGCCCGGTCCTTACCTCTGCAGGACGTGATGGCTTTCGCGTTGCATACAGGACGTACTTTCACAGGATGTGATGGCTTTCGCGTTGCATACAGGACGTATGCATATTTAGCGAAAGTTCCTTTACTCCTTTACTCCTTTACATACGAAAGTTCCTTTACTCCAAATGCAGCCTTGATCCATTAATCCTATAACTTGAGTGACACTTCAGCCGCTCGCTTGCCGCGGGCGCACCGCGAGCCTCCTCATACATAAATCCTATCTGCGGGGTCTCGCTGGCACGCGATCAACAGAGCCGCACCCGCAGGCGTCTCGCGATTTCGTGTCTAGTTTCCTACTTTGTTATTAATTCGAAAATCTTATGCTTTCTTTCCTTGAAAAAAATAGAAAGCGCATACTTCTAAAAAGCTGTATGATTTCCGTCACACTTTTCACGCTAAATTAAGAAAATCTCTTGTATAATGAAAGAAGAAAAGGCAGGAATTCTCGGAAAAAGCAATTTTGGTTTTTCTTGTTTCTAAGATAATTATTGATTATAGATGTTTGATAGTAAAAATAAGGGCGTGATATGATGGAAGAGCTCGCTTGTTTGAATCAGAATGGTCTGAACAATACATGCATGTTCTCGAAGCAAAGCATGCAGTCGCTGAAGTCAGTGATGACCGTGTCGACATATAAAAAAGGCACGAATGTCTTCTGGGAGGGAGACCCTGCCGACAAGCTCTATTATGTGCTTGAAGGGCGCGTTAAATTATTTAAATCCGCGTACGATGGAAAAGATTTGGTGCTCCACTACTTTATGGAAGGCGATCTGTTTGGTGAGATCGGTTGCTTCGGTAGTGCCGAAAATTTGTTCACAGCTGCGGCGGTTACTGAATGCAAGATTGGAATCATTTCTGAGAAAGAGTTAGAGCCGCTGCTGCTCTCGAATGCAGGGATGTCGTTTGAATTTATGAAATGGATCGGTATGCTGGGCCAATTTACTCAAATTAAAATGCGCGACTTGATCTTCTATGGGAAGAACGGCGCACTTGCCTCTACCTTGCTGAGAATGATCCATGGCTACAGCCGTTCGGATGAAGACGGTATTCATTACACCATCAGTTTGACGAACACCGATTTGGCTCAGCTCATTGGCTCGACACGTGAGACTGTGAACCGGATGCTCCAAGCTTGGAAGAATGATGGAGCTATTGATTATTATCATGGATCTATTGTCATCAAAAACTTGGATTATATTAAGGCGATCTGTCATTGTGAAGATCGCTGCCCATTGAATATTTGCCGCTTGTGAGGCGGCAATCGTCCATTGAACGGCCTCTTTTTACAGCGGCCGCTCAATTTATGCCCAAAAAGAATAGGTGAATGCAATGAAAAGAAATAGTTTAAGTTGGCGCGGAGTAAGCTATGTGCTCATGATGATGCTCCTGTCGCTGTTCCTTCTTTCCGGATGTGCGGAACTCAGCAACGGTGAAACGTCGAACAATGCAGGCTCAACAAGTACGGCTGCTGTATCAAGTTCGGATTCGGCGTATTCATCAAGTGAAACTGCCGCATCAGTCAACGATTCATCAGATATAGCAGTAAGTAACAGCGAAAAGCCTGAGCACGGTGTCACCGTAAAAGTAACTAAAGTTGTCGATGGCGATACGTTTCAAGTGCTTTATCAAAAGAAAATAACCACAGTCAGGGTCCTGTTGATTGACACACCGGAAACCCATCATCCCAAGTTAGGGGTTCAGCCCTACGGACCGGAGGCAAGCGCACAGGCACATCGGCTGCTTGATGGGAAAACCGTGACGCTTGAACTTGCCAAGGATGGCGGTCGTGATAAGTACGGACGGCTGCTTGCTTATGTCTTTGTTGATGGTAAGTCGTTTGAAGAACTTCAGCTGGCCAGCGGACTGGCACGGGTCGCCTATGTCTATCCGCCAAACACCAAATATATTGACCAGTATCGATCGGTAGAGAATCAGGCACGAGCGAAGAACATCGGTATTTGGTCGGTAAACGGATATGCCGAAGCGAATGGCTTTCATCCGGAAGTTATGAAGGGAACGGCGGCATACGACGAAATACATAAGAATAGCAATCAATCGTCAAGCACAGCAGTGGCCGAAAATTCGGTAGAAGGTCAGAGTACGCCAAATCAAGCAGGCGATTGCGGCGGCTTGATTAAGGGCAATATCTCGTCTCGAGGGAAAATATATCACATGCCATCCGACCGATACTATAAGGTGACGAAGGCAGAGATCTGTTTTAAGAATCGAAATGACGCTGTGAAGGCAGGCTTTCGAGCAGCTAAATAAATAGTTGAAAAAAGATCGTCAAGCAATTTCCGATGCTTGGCGATCTTTTTTGCACAAATTGAGAAAAATTTACTGCTGCTGCATTTGCTGCTGCGCTGAGACTTCTTCTTTTACTTCCTTATAAGCCGCATCTAAATTGCGAATTCGACGCATCAATTCGAAGTTTTTATTAATCCGATCTTGAATGATTGCCGAAACAACGGTGTGATAGTAGCTGTTCATCGTTTGAACAGGTGTCTGTATATCGCCATTTTTCTTTAGTTGCAGATGCAGTGCGTCTTTAAAGTAATTAACGCTGAATAAATCTGAATTCATTGTAGTCCCTCCTTGCGGGCAGTCACTAAAACTATATTCTATTGAATCAATTTTAATTCATGGGTACCGCCATGTACCTGCGTAAACATTTCCGCCATTTTTGTGATCAATTGACGCGCTTCATCGCTGTCCATTGAGGGACGCAAATAAACAATTTGCAAGGCTTGTTTCGTCTGTTCGGTCACACAGGTTCGTTTTGAATCGACGATCGGGCTTCCAAATGCCCCGACGATGTCCGAGGATACAATTTTATCTTTCATATGCATGGTCCGGCCGTTTAATCCGTCATAGTGATCTTCATCGGTACCAATCCTTATTTGAATAGGACTGTGAAGCTTTGCCATATCGTATAAGCCCATAGGAATACCGTACTGAACGCTGAAAAAGTTGAGCAGATCAACCGCTGAGTTTACAAAATGCGGTGCACCGTCTTTTTTTATTTTTCGCAGCAGCGCTTCCTGAGATGGTCGGTAACGCGACGGATCTGTACCCGCCTTTTTAAAGATTCCTCTCCATTCCTTGACGCCTGGAATCTCACTCACAGGATGTTCGTTTAAGGATAGTTGAATGTTTTCATAGTACAAGGGCAGACGATCGCCAATCAGCGGCGGCAAGTCGCTAACGACAATCGCCGGATAATAAATAACGCCGATCTTAAAATCGGTCACTGCCTCTTTCAATTGAGAAGAGATCGAAACATCAGACATGACGCGCCTCCTGAGTGACAATTTAATCTTAGTGTAGCATAAAAATCGTGAATTTCGCGTCAAAATGCTGTGTTATAATGGCGTTAATTAAAAATAAAGGGATGGATCCAATGGTAAAAATTAATCGTCACGATTCGGATTGTGACAGTGAAATTTGTCCTCCCAAATAAGTATGATCTGGGAATGACCAAGAGGTGTTCCATATGTTCCAATTTATTCACTACATTTCCCGAAAAACACTTTTCATCAATTTTATGGTTCTTATTCTTCATCGACTCGCTTTTCTTATGATACCGATCTTGACGATGCAAATGATTGACGCATTGGTCGAGAAAAATCTTCATAAGCTGCTTATCTATGTTGCATTATCAATTGTCTTCTATATCCTCACACAGCTATTGAACTATGCGGTTGATTTGGCGGAAGGCTTCGGAACAAGGGAAGCCTTTGTATCGATTTTCTCAACGCTTGATCGCGAAATAAAACAACTTAACCTCAGAGACAATCACGTCTCACAAGGCAGTCTGCAGCAATTTATGGGTCAGAACTATGAACTAGTGAAACGCTTTATTTTTCAAGTTCCACTTTCAATTGTCGTTAATGCACTCTACATTGTGGGGATAATCCTCTGTATGGTGTCACTGTCCTTTCCCGTTACCCTCGTTGTAACTTTAGCCATTCCTACTTTCCTGCTTTTGTCGCTTCGTTTTGCGCATACCATGAAAGAGAATACAGAACGAACGGTTCATGACATGGAGAAGCTTAAAGATTATGAATCTGATCAATACCGTTTAACGAAGGAAGAACGCTTCTTAGAGAACAAACAACTCAAGCCGATATCGGAATGGATCCGTTCGTACAAGATTCATATGAAAAAGAAGATCCAGACAGAGGCTGTCTTTGATAATCTTTTATCCTACGGTATGCTTAATGGAGTGATCCTACTGAGTACTTTATTGAGTGCCTATTTTGTTTATCATGGAAGCATGACAATCGGCGCTTTGTCAGCCATCGAGCTGTATACATCGCGCTTTTGGGACCCGGCAGAATTCTTTGCCACCATTCGCAAGGATTATTTAGCGACTAAGCCTGTGCTGACGAATTTTGCTCGATTTCTTGAGCTTCCAGTCGAGAAACGCTCAGATGTTTCCATCGATTCGGTTCAATTACGCAGTTATATTGGATTAAACGAGTATGGAGAAGCATTACATGCTCCTATTAATCAGATTTTTGTACCCGGCTCGCTTTATCTCATTCGCGGAGCAAACGGATGCGGGAAGACGACGATGATCGAATCGATCTTAGGCCTGAGCAGCCGTTATCATGGAGAGATTCAAATCAATGGGAAATCACGAAGCAGAGAAACTTCGGACTTTGTTTACGTACCCGCTGAGCCGATCATTAGTGAATACGGCCGCCTTTTGCTCAGTAACGGATCCTATGGCCAAAAGAAGCTTGCACAAATGAGCCATGATTTGAGCACGAATAAAAGTGTCTACCTGTTTGATGAACCGACCAATTTTCTAGATAAGAACAATAAACATATTGTTTGTCGCTTGATTAACGAGCTGGTTGAAAAAGGAAGAATTGTGCTGGTCATCTCACATGATGCTCTTTTTACGGAGCAGCCCAACCGATCACTCGTCGAACTTGTTCCGGCCGTTCAAAACGAGTGACCCAAAAATGAACAAAAGGAGATTCATACATGAATCAAAACGATTATCTCGCCGTTCATGAAATGGAAACGGCGATCGGAGCGCTGACATTATCTGTCTATGAAGATCAACTATGCCGCATTGATTTTGGATCGTTTGAAGAAAATGAATCCCGGCTAAGACAATGGGCAGAAAAGCATGAACTTCCATCAGTTCTCATAAAGGATCAAGAACAATGCGCGGAGGCAGCTCGGCAACTGGATGACTATTTTAATGGGAAAAGAAAAGTATTCACGTTAAAGCTGCTCATGAAAGGAACAGAATTTCAATGCAAGGTATGGAAAGCATTGTCGGAAATTCCTTTTGGAGAGACCCGGTCATATAAGGATATTGCGTGTGCTGTGCAAAATCCAAAAGGGGTGCGCGCAATTGGAATGGCGAATAATCGCAATCCGATTCCCATTGTTGTCCCATGTCACCGTGTGATTGGAGCAAACGGTTCGCTTGTCGGCTATGGCGGCGGAATCGAGGTAAAGCAGTTCTTATTAAATTTAGAAAAACCAGGGGTTGCAGTATCGGCTAAATGAAGCAGGCACGGCATGATTTCGTTACATTACGCATAAATAAATGATAACGAAATCATGTTGAAACGGGGAATTAGCGTGGACTGGAAAAATGCATTTCAGAACCATTTGACCATGCTTGGCGACTATTGGGTAGGCAATGCTGATCCACACAAGATGGCATTAGCGCCTGAAGAATTAAAGCGTCTGATGAATAAAACGAAAGCACTCAATGACCAGCAGGCTGAGATCGAGCATGCGGTTGTTCAAGCGCAAAACGTGCAAACGAAGGACAAGCGTGAGGATTTGGTTATTGACTATTCTTTGCATACTCAGTGGCTGATTAAAAAGCAGAATGATTTCTTTCTTGAAGAACGTTTGGAAGATCGGCAAGCGGTTGTTCGGAGCAGCCGTCTTGTCTCCGACACATTAGCACCTCTGGCAGCAGGAGAGGAGCAGCCGTTGCCGCGCGAATCGGGTGATTTGGCTCCTGCCGATGTCCGTTCGCGGAGCTATGATCGGCTGGCTGCTGTCCGCTATGCCGATTTATGGTGGAATCGCCGAAATCCACACTATCCGATAGTCAGCGATGATTGTACCAATTTTATTTCACAATGCCTACATGAAGGTGGCATCCGAATGTGGGGCAATCCGATCCGAAACAGGGGATGGTGGCAGGTACAGACGAACTGGAGTTTCAGCTGGACAGTGGCTAACAGTTTGTGTATGTATTTAAGCAAGCCGGACGGCGTGATTGGCGCAATTGAACGCGCTCAGGCAAGCGAATTGGTACCTGGCGATGTCATTTGTTATGATTTCGAAGGTGACGGTCGTTGGAACCATAACACGATGGTTACGGCAATGGATGCGTCCGGAGAACCACTGGTGAATGCGCATACTTATGATGCATATCACAGGCCTTGGCCATATACAGATTCACCTGCATATACTGCTAATATCCGTTATAAATTTTTCCATATTAAAGATCACGTGTAAATTCATGGTTCAAGATGTGCTATAATAAACCCTATTATAAGAGGTTATGAGGGTCGGTGCTCCCGGCCTTTTTTCAATGCAAAAATTTGATCTCACAAAGCGGCTGAGAAGTCGTCTGAACACGTATAGGAGTGTCTGAAATGGGTAATCATGTCGTTCTTTATCAACCGTTGATTCCGCCGAATACAGGAAATATCGCACGAACCTGTGCCGGAACACATAGCGGTCTCCATTTGATTCGTCCGCTGGGATTCTCTACGGACGACAAGCATTTGAAACGCGCCGGCCTTGATTATTGGGCATCGGTCGATCTTCATTATTATGATTCGCTTGATGATTTCTTTTCTAAGCATCAGCAAGGTGAGTATTATCTTGTTGAAACCGACGGCAGCAGACCTTATGATGCTTTCGATTACAGCGATCCAAGTAAAGACTACTTTTTCTTCTTCGGCCGTGAAACAACCGGACTTCCAAAAGAATTTGTGGCAGCCTATCAAGATCGCTGTGTTCGGTTGCCGATGACCGGAGCCATTCGTTCGCTCAATTTATCTAATTCTGCTGCAATTATTGTCTATGAAGCTCTGCGTCAGCAGCGATTTCCCGGATTATCCTGATTTAGAAAAAAAAGGTTAATGACTATTTGAATTTTAAAAAATAAAGCTCTAATTTTTTACTTTTCTGTAGGCCTTTCCATACTCTTGTGACACGTTGTTTCTGTATCTGTTCGTAGTTTCCATGAAAGATTACCGACCGACCGCATACACTTAAATACATGGGTGGAAGCATTGGTGAATCTTTTCTAGGGGGGATACAATGAACTTTCTTGATAAACTGAAACAATTCCGCGACTATGAGGGACAGCTGAAGTGGGAAGGCACGTTTGCAGACTACTTGGAACTAGTGAAGAAGAATCCGATGATCGCACAATCCGCGCATTCCAGAGTTTATCAGATGATCATTTCTGCCGGTGTTTCGGAGAAGGATGGACATAAGCACTACCACTTCTTTGACGGACAGATATACGGCCTTGATGAAGCAATTGAACGTCTTGTCGAGGAGTACTTTCATCCGGCTGCGCGGCGCTTGGATGTTAAAAAGAGAATTTTGCTTCTGATGGGGCCGGTCAGCGGAGGTAAATCGACCATTGTGACAATGCTTAAGCGCGGACTGGAAAAATATTCATGGACGGATGAAGGAGCACTTTATGCCATTAAGGATTGCCCAATGCATGAGGACCCGCTTCATTTAATTCCGCCTCATCTGCGCGAGGATTTCTTTGAAGAGACGGGTATTCGTGTCGAAGGGAATCTTTCGCCGCTGAACGCTATGCGCCTTGAGAAGGAATACGGTGGTCAAATTGAAGATGTGCCGATTGAGCGAATTTTTCTCTCTGAGGATAAGCGCGTCGGTATCGGCACCTTTAGTCCTTCCGATCCGAAATCTCAAGATATTGCCGATCTGACAGGAAGCATTGATTTTTCAACGATTGCAGAATATGGATCGGAATCCGATCCACGTGCCTACCGCTTTGATGGAGAACTGAATAAAGCCAATCGCGGACTGATGGAATTTCAAGAAATGCTGAAATGCGATGAGAAATTTTTGTGGCATTTGCTGTCGCTGACACAGGAAGGCAATTTCAAGGCAGGCCGATTCGCGTTGATCTCCGCAGATGAACTGATCATTGCGCACACGAACGAGACCGAATACAGGACCTTTATCAGCAACAAGAAAAATGAAGCACTCCACTCACGTATGATTGTGATGCCGGTTCCTTATAATTTAAAGGTCAGTGACGAAGAAAAGATTTATGAAAAACTGATTTCCGAAAGTGATGTTGCGAATGTTCATATTGCGCCGCACGCTTTGCGGACGGCGGCTACATTTTCGATTCTGACTCGGTTGAAGGAATCCAAAAGCCGCGGGATTGATTTGATTAAGAAAATGCGTCTGTATGACGGCGAAATTGTTGAAGGCTATAATGCGGCAGATATTAAAGAACTGCAGCATGAATTTTCCGATGAAGGCATGAGCGGAATTGATCCGCGTTATGTCATTAACCGAATTTCTTCAGCAATTATCAAGAAAGGTGTTCCCTCCATTAACGCATTGGATATTCTTCGTTCGATTAAAGAAGGATTGGATCAGCATGCGTCGATCTCTGACGAGGATCGCGCACATTATACGGAATATATTGCGCTTGCACGGCGTGAATACGATGAATTGGCAAAGAGCGAAGTACAGAAGGCTTTCGTTTATTCATTCGAAGAGTCGGCGAAGACGCTTATGGACAATTATCTGGATAATGTCGAAGCGTACTGCAACAGCAACAAGATTTTTGACCCGATCACTGGTGATGAGGTCGATCCTGATGAGAAATTGATGCGCTCTATAGAAGAACAAATCGGCATTTCTGAAAATGCGAAGAAGTCCTTCAGAGAAGAAATTCTGATTCGTATTTCCGCCTATGCGCGCAAAGGCAAGCGCTTCAACTATAAGTCACATGAGCGCTTAAAAGAAGCCATTCAGAAAAAACTGTTCGCAGATCTGAAAGATGTAGTAAAAATCACGACGTCAAGCAAGACACCGGATGAAGATCAGCTAAAAAGAGTTAATGAAGTTATTGCCAGACTTGTGGACGAATACGGCTATAATTCAACATCGGCGAACGAATTACTAAGAT
>Ga0334901_1002048_pt1 | contig 18295 bp, 21 predicted proteins | sample GraSluR3_MG_3_FD_207216 | JGI IMG/M metagenome (GOLD analysis project Ga0334901, IMG submission 207216) | Sludge microbial communities from methane-producing bioreactor in Wageningen University, Netherlands - Granular Sludge_15_08-R3 | ecosystem: Engineered > Bioreactor > Anaerobic >... | reverse complement strand
TTGATTGGTTTACAATGGATTGAATATGGAAATAAAAAAATTGCGTTCCATTATAGTCCTTGTGCTTTTTCTTCTGAACCTTCCACAAGCCAGTGCACAGGAAGTATCTTACCTGAAGCTTTGGTACAACAAACCGGCAACACAATGGGTGGAAGCATTGCCCGTTGGGAACGGTCGTTTGGGAGCTATGGTTTATGGAGATCCTTCCCGTGAAACATGGCAACTTAATGAAAACACCGTCTGGGCCGGGCAGCCCAACCGAAACGACAATCCCGACGCCAGAGAAGCTTTGCCTGAGGTGAGAAAGCTGATCTTCGAACAAAAATGCAGTGAAGCACAGGCTTTGATAGATCAAAAATTCATAAGCAAAACATCTCACGGGATGCCGTACCAACCTGTGGGTAATCTGAAGATTTCCTTCCCGGGTCATGAAAATTACCGGGATTACTACCGGGAACTTGATTTGGAAAATGCCACGGTAACATCACGTTACAAGGTAGATGACGTCACTTACCAGACACGTGTGTTTTCTTCTTTTCCCCACCAGGTGATCGTTGGCCGGTTTACCGCAGATAAAACCGCTTCATTGCATTTTTCCGTCACTATGGATTCTTTTCCCGGCGCAGAGCTTTCGGTAAAGGGAAAAGACGAGCTTGTGTTATCCGGAACTACCAGTGATCATGAAGGTGTCAAAGGTGCCGTTACCTATTGTGCCCGGATAAAAATTCTGACCGACAATGGAACGGTGACTGCCGGTGACACGGTTTTGACAGTGACAGGGGCACATACAGCAACCCTGTATGTTTCCATAGCGACCAATTTTGTCAATTACAACGATCTTGGCGGGAATGCTCCCGAAAAGTCAGCTGCATACCTGGATCAGGCTTTGAACCATAAATACGACCGGATCCTTGAAGATCATAGCTCGGATTATCAAAATTATTTTAACCGGGTACACCTTGATCTGGGAAAAACGCCTGCGGCCAAGAAACCCACAGATCAACGGGTTGCACGGTTTTCAACGGAAGACGATCCGCAATTAGTGGCTTTGTATTTCCAGTTCGGGCGTTATTTGCTTATCTCGTCTTCCAGGCCCGGAGGTCAGCCGGCCAATTTGCAAGGTATATGGAACGACCGGCTTTTCCCCCCCTGGGACGGCAAGTATACGGTGAACATAAACACGGAAATGAATTACTGGCCGGCGCAGATCACCAACCTTGCCGAGTTGGAGGAGCCGTTGATCCGGATGACTGCCGAACTTTCACAAACGGGAAAACAAACGGCCCGGGACATGTACGGCGCAAATGGCTGGGTCCTTCACCATAACACCGACATATGGAGGATCAACGGGCCTGTTGACGGTGCTTTCTGGGGCATGTGGCCCATGGGAGGGGCCTGGCTTTCGCAACATCTTTTTGACAGATATCTGTACAACGGAGACAAAGAGTACTTGCAGCAAGTGTATCCCGTGATCAGAGAGGCTTCCCGGTTTTTTCTTGATTTTCTGACTGAAGAACCCCAAAATAAATGGCTTGTGGTTTGTCCTTCCATTTCCCCGGAGAACGCGCCGTCTGTACATCCCCAATACTCCGTTACGGCTGGCGCGACCACGGACAACCAACTGGTATTCGATCTCTTTACCAAGACCAGGGAAGCCGCCTGTATATTGAAAAAAGACAAAGATCTGACAGACAGCATTTCCAAGGCCCTTGACCGTCTGCCTCCCATGCAGATAGGCAGTTGGGGCCAGTTGCAGGAATGGATGTACGATTGGGACAGTCCCGATGACAAACACCGGCATGTGTCCCATTTATACGGGTTGTATCCCTCTAACCAGGTGTCTCCTTTCAGAACGCCGGAACTGGCTTTGGCAGCCAAAACCTCTTTAATGGCCCGAGGGGATGAATCCACAGGTTGGTCCATGGGGTGGAAGGTGAATCTGTGGGCCCGCTTGCTGGACGGAGATCATGCCTATAAACTGATCACGGATCAGCTGACCCCCTCGTTGCAACCAGTTGGCAGACAACAGGGAGGTACGTATCCCAATCTTTTTGATGCACATCCGCCGTTCCAGATAGACGGCAACTTTGGCTGTACGGCCGGTATTGCCGAGATGCTGCTCCAAAGCCACGACGGAGCCATTCATTTATTGCCGGCACTTCCACAGGCATGGAAAAGCGGCACTGTCCGGGGGTTGAGGGCCCGGGGAGGATTTGAAGTGGATGTTACGTGGGAAAACGGTGCTGTAAACTCGGCAATCATCAAATCATCTTTGGGCGGTATATGCCGCATCCGCTCTTATGTTCCTTTGACGGGAAAAGGCTTGAAAAAGGCACAAGGCACCAATCCCAACCCGTACTTCTTTGCAGCCGGGGTAAAAGCTCCCCTTATACACGCAACAAATCACCCGGTGGAATCCCTGCACAAGGAAGTCTATGAGTACGATATTCGTACAAAAAAAGGAGATGTCATTCATATAACAATCCCGTGAAGATAATTATTGCCACTCTTTTCTTACTTTTGTGCCCGCATGAAAGGAGAAACCATCGCAATAGGAGTGGCAGTTCTTTGGTCATTGAACTCCCTCTTTTTTGAACACGCCAGCAAAAGGATAGGCTCATTAAATCTGAACCTGATCCGTCTTGTTTTTGCTTTTTTATTCATTGGATTGACGCTATGGACTACCAGCGGCAGTTTCCTGCCCCTGAATGCAGACAGGGCCACCTGGGCCTGGATGTCTTTGTCCGGGTTCGTGGGTTTTGTGCTTGGCGATTATTTCCTGTTTGCCTCCTATACCATGATCATGGCCAGGTATTCCCAGTTGATGATGACACTGGCGCCTCTTTTTGCAGCGATTTTCGGGTTCATCCTTCTGGGAGAAGAAATGTCCTGGCTTTCATTGGTCGGTATGTGCCTGACGTTGACAGGTATTGCCATTTCCGTATTAAAAAAGCAGAACGGGACAGGAAATAACAGGGTTCACATGGACCTCCCCCTGAAAGGCATTCTGTTCGCATTGATAGGAGCCCTGGGACAGGGTGTAGGGATTGTGCTGAGCAAACAGGGGATGATTGCATACGAAAACGTTTACACTGCGGATAATGCGCTTTACATTCCTCTGGCAGCCACCCAGATACGAACGATCATAGGCGCAATCTCTTTTGCTGCGATTATTCTTTTACGGGGCGGTGCCGGGAATTTTATCCGTTCCATAAAAGATAAAAAAGCCTGTGGGAGCGCTTTTGCGGGTTCTGTACTGGGACCTTACCTGGGAGTAACCTTATCCCTTATGGCTGTGCAATATGCCAATACTGCGATTGCATCCACCATTATGGCAACGGTTCCCATAATGATCCTGGTTCCCGAATACTTAGTCCTCAAACGTAAAGTGACCTGGCAACAGGTCCTGGGAGCAGCATTGAGTGTAGGAGGAGTAACCCTTTTCTTTATCTGATAATCTGAAATCTGATACATACATCATGAAAAAGCTTATCATCCCTGTAATCTTAATATGTATGGCATTGCCTTTACGATCTCAGCAAGAAGAAAGAACGTACCGGCTTATGGTGCTAGATATAACCACCAATGAACTGGCAACGGTAAAAACCTTCCCATACCAGGTGGAAGCTCCCAACTGGACTCCGGACGGACGCTGGCTGGTCTACAACTCGGCAGGAAAACTCTACCGCATATCGCCTGACGGCCGGGAAGGCCCGTTTGAAATCCCTACCGGCACCATCAACCGCTGCAACAACGACCACGTGATCTCTTCCGACGGAAAGCAGATTGCTTTGAGCAGCGGAACGGCCGAAGACTGGCGCTCCCGCATTTACATTGTTCCTTTTGAAGGAGGTGAGCCGAGGTTAATAACCCCACTGGGGCCGAGTTACCTGCACGGCTGGAGCCCCGATATGGGTACGTTGGCCTATTGTGCCGAGAGGGACGGGGAGTACGATGTTTATACCATTCCGGCCGGCTGTGGCACGGAAACCCGCCTGACCGATGCTTCCGGCCTGGACGACGGCCCCGAGTACACCCCCTGCGGAGATTACATCTGGTTCAACTCGGTTCGCACCGGTCTGATGCAGCTTTGGCGCATGCGCATCGATGGCTCGGCACAGGAACAAATGACCTTCCATACAAAGATCAACGCCTGGTTCCCGCACGTTTCCCCCGACGGGGAGCATGTGGTCTATATTGCTTATTACGTGGGCGATCTGGAACCCGGAGAGCACCTCCCGGACAAAAACGTGGAACTGCGCCTGATGCCCGCTGCCGGCGGTCCTTCCCGCCTGCTGTTCAAGCTCTTTGGCGGCCAGGGCACCATCAACGTCAACTCCTGGGCTCCCGACAGCCGCCGGATCGCATTTGTGTACGTCGTACCTTTTATTCTTTAAGCTGATTCTTAGCGTGTTATGATTTTGGTGCCCCCGGGGCATGAATTTTGTTATTGCCTGATAATCAGTCAAAAGAATAAAAGGTACGACGTACACTTTTTTGCTATCTTAGTAGCATGAAAAAATCACTACTCCTATTATTGATTTTGTTAATGACTGTACCGGTCTATACCCGGGAGCCGGCCCTGCAAAAGAGTATTGTCAAGCCGCGTATGCGGGTGATTATTGTGAACGACTTCGGGGGAGATCCGGACGGACTCGTCCAGCTGGCGCATCATCTGTTGTGCGGTTCCACGGAAATCGTTGCCATAATTGGGTCGCATCTTACCGACCGCACTTCTTTTGACCGCTCGGCAAGTTCGGTGGAGCTGGCCTGTGAAAAGGCCAGGGAAGTGGTCTCGTTACTGGGAATGGAAAACCGCGTGCCTGTTTTGCAAGGGGCACCGAAGGGCATGACAGATCCGGGCAAACCGGTGGATTCGCCGGGAGCGCGCAAGATCATTGCCGAGGCGTTGCGTACGGATATTGATATGCCGCTTTACGTGGTATGCGGGGGAGGACTGACTGATGTGGCCAGTGCCTGGCTGTTGGAACCCTCCATTGCCGGGCGCTTCACCCTGGTGTGGATAGGGGGCCCGGAGTACGAAGGGATGGCTTTCCCGCCTCCGGGATATTCAGAGGTAGAGTATAATACAAGTATTTGCATCCCCGCTGTTCAAACAGTATTTAACTTGTCGGACATTCATCTCTGGCAAGTGCCCCGCAATGCCTATAGGCAATGTATTTATTCTTTGGATGAAATACAGAACAATATCAAACCTGCCGGACCTTCCGGGGCTTACCTGGCGCATTCCCTGGAAGAGGTCATGAGCAATATGAACCGGTGGGGCAACCCCATGGGCGAAACCTACATCCTGGGGGATTCACCGCTGGTGCTGCTCACTTCGCTGCAAAGCAACTGGGAACCGGACCCCTCGTCCAGCTTTTACCGCCTTGTCCCGGCACCCAAAGTGGACGGGCACGGGCAGTTCCTGGAAAATCCCAAAGGGCGCCTGATCCGCGTTTACGACCGCCTGGATCTCCGGTTGATGTTTGGCGATATGGAGGCAAAACTGGAGGCTTTGGGCCGAGGCGCTTGCGCGCAGGGACGCAATCCGTTCATCACGCATATGTATACGGCCGATCCCTCGGCTCGGGTTTTTGACGATACGTTATTTGTATATCCTTCTCACGATGAAGATGATGCCGTGAACTTCAGCATGAAGGACTGGCATGTGTTTTCCACTACCGATATGGAACACTGGACAGATCACGGGGTAGTCTTTTCCCTGGATGCTATCAGCTGGGCCTCTTCCCGTGCCTGGGCACCGGACTGCATTCAACGCAACGGAAGGTATTATTTCTATTATCCGGTGGAGGCGAGCAAGATCGGGGTAGCAGTGGCCGACACCCCCTACGGTCCCTTCAGGGATCCGTTAGACTCGGCATTGATCCATATCCAAAGCAAGGGGGTAGTGTGCAACCGGGATTTCATAGATCCGGCGGTCTTCATTGACGATGACGGCCAGGCATACCTCTACATGGGACAGCTGGTGGTCAATGCCATTAAGCTGAACGAAGACATGATATCCTACAACGGACAGGTGCATTTGCTGGAAGGTACCGATGATTTTTTTGAGGCCGTGTGGATGCACAAGTACAACGGAACGTATTACCTGTCGTATGCGGCGGAAAGCGGGGAAATAAAGTATTGTACGAGTGACAATCCCCTGGGACCCTTCACCTACAGCGGGGTGATCCTGCAGCCCATGAACAGCGGAACCAACCACCACTCCATAGTGGAATACAAGGGAGCGTGGTATTTGTTTTACCACAACTCGGACCTGTATTACCGGAACCATCCGGATTCCGTAGAAAAGTTCGGGTGGGGGCACCCGGGCAGTCCGCATCCGTTCCGCCGGTCTGTTTGTTTTGACAAATTGTATTATAACGAAGACGGGACCATTCAGAAAGTGATTCCTACAAAATAAAATGTTATGGGACTGATAAATTTAATTGTCGGTTTGATCTTTATTGCCCTTGGCTTCCTTGTGAGAGTTTATCCGGGGATGTTAGCCGGATATAACACCATGTCGGCTGAAAGAAAGAAAAACATTGACATAGAGGGACTTACCCGGTTTATGCGCAATGGATTGATCCTTATGGGATTGGCAATTATCCTGTTGTATCTTGTTTTAAGGTGGATCGACTGGAGCTATTTGGCCAACATGGTGATCATTCTTGTAGTGTTGACAGGGTCGGTGATCCTTTTCCTGACTTCCGGAAAATACGATCACAATCCGGAAAAGAAAAGCAGGTCCCATTATATTGTTCTGGGAATCGTTTTGCTATTATTAGGAGGCGTTTTCTTCTATGGTTTCATGACAACCAAAACACAGATAAACGGGAATATGATCCGTTTTACAGGGATGTACGGCAAAGAGATGCATGTTTCTGAAATTGCAGAAGTGGAGCTTATGGATACCATTCCCCGAATTGTAATCCGCACCAACGGATTCAGTTTGGGACCCGTACATAAGGGGAATTACCGGCTGGAGGAATTTGGGAAATGCCGGTTATATATAAATTCTGTCAAAGGAAAATACCTTATTATTACGGACATTGAAGGATTCAGAACCATTTTGAGGTATAAGAATGACCAGGAAAGCCTGAGAATTTATGAGCGGATCAGTGATTTGTTGTGATATCCGGACTGTTGCATTCCAACCGGCGAATCCCAAACGCTGGAACTACCAGAGAAAGTAACTCATCTAGTGAGCAGTATTATCATTTTTCAAGAATGATTTTATAATATCCTTGTGCGCGGTTGTGAACTGTAACAGGCATCAATAATCCTGCAATTGAATTCATAATCATTTCCCTGGGAAAAAAGGCAAGTAATAATTTGGAAAGTAAGGGGTATTTAAAATAACTCCGGGCAAGTTTTTGAAATCTCCCCAGGGTCGGCATGATAGCCTCGGATATGTTTTCACATGATATGACTTTGAATCCTGTTTCAACAGCGATTTTAAGCCACTCATCAATTGTAAGGCTGCTATTAACTGCCATAGACTTCTCTGATAAAACGGCGGCTTTTTTAAGTTCTTCGGGAATTTGCTCAAAACCGCTTAATCTGAATCCGTCGTATAATATGAAGATTCCGTTTTTTTTAAGTTTTGCATAGACACCCTCTAAAACTTTTTTGAGATTAAAGGCGTAGCAAATGGATTCAAGTTCAAAGATTATATCAAAAGTGGAATCGTGAAATTCCAGATCATGGAAATCACCATTGGAGAATGTTACATTTTCAAGGTGTTTTGCTTTTTTATTGGCAATGGATAAATGTTTACGGGTAATGTCAATTCCCTGGAACTGAATATTCGGGAATTGTTTTGCCAAAAATATGGAATTAAATCCTTTTCCACATGCCAGTTCAAGTATATTTGTTGCTGTGTTTGCATTTATTAGGGAGGAAATTTCTTTTGCCTGAGTCAGATATCCTGCTTCATCAAACACGCCGTCATAATTGAGGGCCATATGAACAGAGCCTTCTTTTGAATGGAAAAATTTATATCCGGTACTACTGTTATGATAATAAGATATTATGTTTTTTTTATCAACATTCTTACTTGCTAAATCGTTAATAGGGAATATTTTATCAATTTTCAACAAGTACTTGTGTACACTTTTAATGTCTGTAATAATTTCTTGCTCCATCATTGGGGATTGTATTCAATGTTATATTTATCCATCATGGTTTTTAAATAATTAACACTTCCGATTACTCCAAATTTACCTTCAGCTCCGGAAACAATTCCAACCAAATAACCATTTTTATCTATTACCGGGGATCCGCTTCTCCCGGCGGGATGAATATCAGTAGAAAGTGTTTGAGTATAAAAATAATCCCCGAGATTCATATAGCATTTGAGTTTTGTCAATGCAGGCCGGCTGTTGTCTTCTTGCTTTGTGCCCCATCCAGCGGCATAGATTATTTCATTAGTTTTAACCGGAGTGTATCTTATTTTTAATGGATATAAATCCAAATCCTTTTTGTCAATTTCAAACAGGATCCAATCCCGTACTTTAAGGGTATTAAACTGTCCGATTATTTCCAGTGAATCGGTATTTATCAAACGTTTAATAACAATATCCTTTTCAGAGTCATTCCTTGGATAAAGTTTCCAGTAATTGAAATCCTTTCCCAGGTCAATAGACTTTAGCCCTACCGGATATTGAAAAACCATAAAGATATGCTTGCAGGAAATGCCCAACGTGTCGTATCCGGTATCGATGAGAAAAGAATTAGCCAAATTTTTGTAAGTGGTGTCTTTAAAACTTATTTCATTGGTTAGAGCAAAGTCCGGCCATTCAGAGACGGGTTTCTCAATCCATGGTTCTTTTACTATAGGTGTAGCATTTTTGCATCCGAAAGCCAATAACAAGAGTCCGGTAGCAATAATTCTGATTCCTCTTTTCATTTTTTTTCTGTCTGTCTGTCTGTCTGTCTGTCTTTTTTTCTTTCTTTCTGTCTGCGTGTTGCTGACTGCTTTGTTAATTCAGGGAAAAAGGTTTCCCGGGTCTAGGGGGCTTTATCTATGGGAAATGTCGGGACTGATTCCTGAAAGGCCTGCATGATCAATGCGGCTTTTTCTGTTAAATCCAATTGATTCAGTCTGTGTACCAGAAATTGTAACCCGTGAATGTCTGTGTCGTATAGGTCGGGCTGGTCTTTAATTTCTTGTATTTTGAGTGCCATTTCTTCCGGGCTGCCGGTCACGGCCATTTTGGTCAATTCAACACTGGCTGTCAATTTTGGGATTTCCAGCAGGTTTTGATGCATGAGCCGGGCATAAGCGTGGTAAATAGTGCTTTGGTAAGACAGGTAGGCCAGGTAGTCGTTCATAAGGTATATAATCATGCGATCGTTGTCCAGGTTCCAGATGGAATTGGAAAGGTAGCCGGGCAATTCTCCGCCTCTTTGAATAATGGTTACTGGGGCATCGGCAATGCTCCATCCATATCCGAAACTTACCCCGTATTCATTTTCTCCGTAAAGATTGTGGGCCAAAATGTGTTTTTGAATGGCTTTTTCAAATGATTCACCGGTAATCAACTTCCCGGCATCCAGCGCCCGGTAAAAACGGTACAAATCTGTCACCGTGGAATAGACGTTGCCATCGCCACAAAAACCGCTTACGGCATAGCCCCCGGAAAACTCGGGTATCTTTATGGCTTCTTCATATTGTCCGGTGAAGGGGTAGAACAGGTATCCCTTAGCCACGTTGTCTGCCTGTTTGATCTCTTCCATGTCATAGATAGAGGTCCTTTCCATTTTTGCCGAGGTGAATATGTATTTGTGCAGGTATTCTTTGAAATTCAGGCCCGATGCCTGTTCCACGATTTGCGCCAAGACGTTGTATCCCAGGTTGTTGTAGGCGCTGCTTTGGCCGGGAGTGAAACGCAGGGCAGGCTTTTGGGTATAAAGTGCTTCCAGAAGGTCTTTGTTCTTGGCGATTTTTGATCGGTCCCAACCGCAATTTTGCAAAAGTTGGCTGTCTTCGGGCAGCCCCGCGGCATGGATCAAAAGGTGGTGGATAGTGACGTCGGGGTAGGGGAATCCGGGTAGGTGTTTTTCAACAGGGTCCCCGATTTCCAGCAGTCCCTTTTCTTCCAGTTGCTGGATGGCAATGGCCGTAAAGATCTTGCTTACCGATCCGGTATTGAATAAGGTGTTTTCGTTCAGGGGAATTTGTTTTTCCCTGTCGGCATAACCCAGGCAGTTTTGGTAAATGATCTGTCCGTTTTGGGCTATCAGTACGTTGCCGTTGAATTGTCCTCGTTCGTGCATGGTGGTGAACAGGCTGTCCAGCAATTGCGCTTTTTCACGGTTGGGGTTGTTGTTGCAGCCTGTGACCAGGACGAAGCAAAAAACAATTTTCAGGATTGGTATCTTTAATCCTGAAAAAGTTGTAGACTTAATCATAAAAGGCAAGTTTTGGGTTTTCTGGGTTCTTTCAGGGGGGCTAAGTTATATTGTCTCTTAAGTGCACTACCACCGGATCATGGAAGAGGTGCTGCAGGATTGCAAGGGGTTAGAGTTTTTTTGGGGCACTTTCACGTTTTCCTAGAAAGTACCAGAACACAATGACCATCGCGAGCGAGTAACCGGCAGTAGCAATGATATCTCTCCAACCAACTGTACCCTGATGGACTATCCGGCTTGTAATAGTAAACGAATAAAACAATAAGAATAAGCAAAGATGCTTTACGTTTTTTTGTACATCCATAATTGACAGTTTATTCGCAATAAAGGTAATAAAATTTATATTTGTGTAAAATTCTGTATACAAGAATGATATGAAAACAAGAATAATTGTGGTTAATGCGATTATTGTCATTGGTGTTTTCCTGATATCGTACTTCTGGTTATTCCATCATATATGGTGGGAAGCCCTGATATTTACACTTGTTATCTCCGGAGTCTCAATATGGACCAGCAATAAAGTAAAATTTTTACAATGAACCCCGGGCGTTTTCTTATCTATGCCAGCTTGTAGCTTATGGCATGAACTGAAAAGTCTTCAGAAAAAAATGTAGAATGCATTACTCAACCTTATCCTTCTTTTTTCTTTCCCTATAACGATCAAATAAGTAAAACACTAAGACCATAAGAAGCGAAACTATGGCCGCAGAAATCATATCACGCCAAGCAGGTCTATCGAATAAGAATAAACTCAGTGTTAGAAACACAGAATAAAAGATAAAAAATATCAGGTTATATCTAATTATTTTCATTACGTATTAGTTTAATTTTAACTGTTTTATAAAAAAGGATTGATGCCAGAGCTATATAAACACCAGCAATCAAACAACCGACCCAAAAAGGCGGATCAAACCCTTGAAGAATCAAAATAAGTCCAAGAACAATGGCTACAGAAGTAGGAATACTGATTGAAGTATCATACTTTATTCTACTTCCGCAATTTGGACATTCCCATGATGAAAAGGACGCTTCAGTTATTACATTATAGAATTTCTGTTTGTGACCACAATTGGGGCAGATAAATGTTTTTGTTTTCATAGGCATCCGGTTTTATATGATTAATCAAGCCACTTTTAATTCACAGTTGTCAGTTTGTTTGCAATAAAGTTATAAAAATAAATTTTTAGTGTAAAATTCTGAATGAAATAAGGTTATGATGCCAGTCCATTTTCATAAATGGGCTCAAATGAGGATGGATTGGAAAAAAATTACAGTTTGTCCTCAAAAAGGGGCTTCTATGAGGACGGACTGGATAAAAACTACAGTTTGTCCTCAAAAACGGGCTTATATGAGGATGGATTGGAAAAAAACACCGGTTTGTCCTCAAAAAGGGGCTTATATGAGGATGGATTGGAAAAAAATTACAGTTTGTCCTCAAAAAGGGACTTATATGTGGATGGATCGGCAAAAAACACCGGTTCATCCTCAAAAACGGGCTTATATGAGGATGGATTGGAAAAAAACTACAGTTTGTCCTCAAAAAGAGGCTTATATGAGGACGGACTGGGAAAAAACTACAGTTTGTCCTCAAAAAGGGGCTTATATGAGGAGGGATTTCGTCGCTGCGCTCCGACATCCCGGCCCCCTGCGGGGGGCCATCTTACAAGAAGCCTGCGCAGCATGCTGCTGCGCTTCCTTTTCCGCACCCGAACGGGCTTGAGCAAGCTCCATCCCGCCGGGTACGCAAAAGCCCTGCAAATTTTCATTCGCAGGGCTTCTTGTGATCCGGTTGGGATTACAAACAGGTGTTATACATCAGGCTTTTATAAAAGAGGGGACTGGAAAAAGGGACTGAAATAACTGTTTTGGAGTAATTTATTTACAATAATAATTTGTTTGATTTTTTTTATTATACAACAACTGATACTATCGAGATGGATTCTTTAATTATGATTATTGCTTTAAGTAGGATCGTTTAATCTCTGTTTCATAAACATCAATAACCTTATCAGCAAGTACGGCTAAATCTCTTGATACACTACGATTTTGGGGGGGCTCTCCATTATGAAATTTGACAATGTGAATTTTAGTCATGTTGTTTTTAACAAATTTAATTGCCTCCGCATAATCATAATCACCACTAACAAGAATGATTTTATCACATTTACTTTCAACGCTTAATGATATCATTTTCACAGCTAAGGAGATATCAACTCCCTTTTCGCCAACATAATCTTGCTTGAATGGATTAATTTTTACTATTCCTGTTTTAACTATTTCAATATCTTCAAATTCCAATGCCATTTGGTCATAGTTATATTCAATAGCAGAAAATCTGGTTTTTTCTTTTTTTATCCATTCTTCAACAGTATGCACCCTTTCATTAACATCAGCTTCAATGTTAAAAGGTATACGGGTTTGGTCGCGACAATACTCTTTTAATTGCTTAGGGAAGTCGTTTTTAATTATTTGATAAACGATATTTGTATGTGTATAATATGTATCTAAGATTTTTTGAGGTCTGAACCAATAAGTTCGAATTAATTCATCATCATCAGTTAAAAAGGATCTAAAAAGGTTGGACCAATGAATATCTTTCTCTTTTAACTTCATGCTTTTCAAGCCATAATAAAGATTTTGTCCATCAACTAATATAATTACTTTCTTCATAATTAAAATAACATAAATTAAAAAAAGGAATTGCCGAATAAACGACAATTCCATGATTATCAGGTATTTAACTACCTAGTTTAATCCCACCTTTCGGTGTCTGATATAAAAATCGATAATTATTTATATGCAAATATAAAACCATAAATAATAATTCCAAAAAAATATGTATATAAATACAATTATATGCATAAAAACGCTCTATATTGCTCTATAAATACTCATAAAGTATATATATTATGATCTATGCAATCTGTTTTTAACATATTTGAAAGCGAAGTGTCGTTGTAATTAAGGTTAATCGTTTTTGGTAAACGTACTCATTGGGATGATTTAGGGGAGGTATTATAACTGTTTTTTATTATTAAAATTAGTCTAAGGATTTATTCTGAAATTCAATGTCTCCCCTGACTCTACCTTTTATGATTTCTTCAATTACCTTTTCTTTCCATATTATGCCAAGTTGTGCTTCAAATTCTTTGTCTGCCCCGATTCTTCCAGAATATATACCAACAAAATTTTGAATTGTTCCAATAATCTCTTTTCCCTTCATTTGTTTTCCGTCATAGCCATGAAGTCCAGTTCTCCTCATGAGGACAGGTGAACCAGACATTCCAGATCTAGTTGCAGTGTCTACATAAATTATTGGAAGATTATCAAGTTCAACGAATGGTTCAGAAGCAATTGTTCCTCTTTTCCATATCGGGAGCTCAGTGTCATCTATTATATCAAAAGGATAACCCAAAATAAACACATCATCGGCAATCTCCAGATCGAAATCTGTATCAAAGTTATAATTGTTTATTGGAAATAATTTAATGTCATCTTTTATCTCATGTTTTTTTGCAAAAGGTATCGAAACTACGTCAATTAAGTATTTTTTTTCTGGATGTATATACCATAATGGTTGAGTGAATTCATTATCTGCGTATAAATCTATTTTAACGTATTCAGAGATTCCTAGTAAATTAGGATGTTTTTGTGGGGAACGTCTAACTCTTGTTAGTAATTTACTTGGAAATGCAGCTGAACGACTAAGCCTTTTTGTTTGCGTAGGATCCATTCCAGTAACATTATGACCAGTAGTAATCATAAATATCTCATCTTGAAATTCATACAAAAAGCCTGTGCCAGTAGAAAGAAGATTACCTGTCTCCATAGCTAAAATTCTTAAGTAGTGAGTTGCAAGTGAGGGACTATTGAGATTGATACGTTTTCCCATTTTTTAATTTTGTATCGTATTTTCCTTCCTCACCACCTCCACATAATTGTACAAACAGAAAATAAAGCAGCTCTCAAAGATATCCGGATAACGTTTCAGGCTTTTCCGGAGCTTATTTCTCCGAATCCACTCGTAGGTCAGGTCGAAAATTTCTTCTTTGAAATGCAATAGGGTGGTGGTGTCAAAATCGGATCTGTGCTTCTCGATCAGTTCAAACAGAAGATCGATCATTTCCTGTCCGATTCTTTCTGAGTTTTCTTTGTTGGCAAAGGAGAATAAAGTAATCGTCTCGTTGGACTGTTTAATCTGCTCCTGGTTGCTTTCAGGGGTGGATTTCAAGAGGTCATTGGCCACAGAAAATACTGATTCAAAGTTTTGGTCTGAAAAGAGGTTAATGTAGTATGTAGGAACAAAAAGGGGCATTATTATGAAGCTCAAGTTAGTTTATGAAATGATCAGTTCATTCAAGCATATTATTCTTGTTTATTTCTTTGAGGAGTATTAACCGTTGGAATATAATCAAATAAAGAACCTTGTATTGGAATCTTGTTTCGACACTCTTCTTCGTATTTGATTAATTCTTTTTGTTCTGCTAGCCTCATCTTTGTTTGTTTTCTTGAATTTGGGAATGCTATAGTGATGTTCTCTTTAAAGCGATCAAATGTTGAAGATGCTTTCATTATTCCAAGGATAGACATAATATGGTCAGAGAGAGTTTTATGTCCAAAATCATTGAATAATTGATGATGGTGTTTACTCCCTCCCGGTCTCGGGTTGTTTTCTCTTAAATAATCAGCAATGTCCGGATCCAAAGTGTCATACACAAATTGCATTACATATTTTCCAAACCTTTTTGGGTATGTATCTAAAGGCATAGGAGGTTTTATTCCTTCTAATTTATAAAGCTGTATGAAAAATTCTCTTGGGAAAGTTAAGGTCCACTCTCTGTATTCTTGTTGTAGATATGCCTGAATTTTTTCTTGTAATTCATTCGCTTTTCTAAAATATTGATAACCTGTTGCCTCGTCAATGATTGCGTCAATACCTGTTTTTGCACAAGCTGTAATAAAAATTTCCGCTTGTTCTGCCAATTTTGCCTGTTGTGGATGTAATGTGCCTTGTTGTCTGGCATTTAAGTATGCTTTGCATATATCAACGACATCACTAGCTTCAAGACCAAACACGATGTTGGTGCCAGCTTTGAAAACCAAGACGTTACGTCTATGATCACCCTGAAATTTGGGGGGTAAAAGTGGTTGTATGGCCTGCGCTTTTAAATACCTTCCCAGATCACCACTTTCACGGCCACCTGTTATTAATTGAACAACTTTGTTTTGAGCTAAAACTCTTTTTTCATTATTGAGAACATAACATGGTAATTCAAATTCACCAAGTTTAATAATTCCAGTGTGCAATGCTTCAAGTTCTGCCATAAGTATTAAGTTATTTTGTTTACACTGATAGTATGATCAACAGGATGAGAATTATATGAATCATTATTTGTTGTTTAGTTAAACATCCCCCCTCTCCCGGTCAACAGCCAATTGGCAGAAACTTTATAGTCCCGGACCAGGTAAACGAGCCATTCAGGTTTGATTCGGATTTGGTGCTCTTGAACTTTGTAGAAATTTCTGAGGTCCAGTCCATATCTTTTGACAAAAGTTGCCTTTCCCCGAATCACTTTCTGTTGTGAAAGGACATCAAGTGCTGAAAAGAAACGTTCTGTCAGCTCTATGGTTTCGGGTGGGAGGGAGAGGGTAGGCATTCGGTGTATTTCAATTTACTTTTTCCCAATTTTCATTAAGTATTGAATTTCCGAAGACATCTTGGCTGTATACTTTGCCCAGACCTATAATTGTGGTTTTCAATACATTCATAGTTTTCATATTTTTTAATTCATTAATCAGATTACTAATCATGAAGCTTATCCAAAACTCTATGCTCATAAAAACTTCAAATAAAATATCAATTCTTACACACAAGCAAATTAACCCTTAGGAGGAAATGGATCTGATTTTTTTGGATAAGTCCTTTCTTCCTGAATTTTCCCATCTGATTTATGAATCTTTACAGATGATTTTTCTTGTTTTTTTGCTATTTCAATAGTTTTCTTGACAACTTTTTCTTTAGTTTTTTCTTTTACAGAGGCTCTTTGTCCACCTTCTAATTTGCCTTGCCAGCCACCGTCAATTTTGGTCACATGATAATTTTTTCTTTTAGTCATAATTTCAAATTTTAGTAGAGTGCTTTTTTAAATTACCGCCAATATGGTTGATTCACTTATTTTATTTCTCTCTTTTATCACCACCTCTGGTTACGCAAACACAACATCTTGCCTCAAAGGCGAAGTAAAGGGCCATTCTCGGGATCAGACTTGGTGAGGTTTAGGGTTCGGTAGCGGGGCTATGGGGCAGTAGGAACTAATCAAAGAGCGGGTGGATCGTGGAGGCTGGGGAAATATCAAACTTATCTATTTAGGAGATCATCATCTATTTCTTTCTGGGCGTTCTCCATAGTAATTCTATTCATCACGACAACAAATTTTTCAATCGCATCAGAAGCATTCTGGTCATATAAAAGTATCAGATTCTCCCTCTTTTAAATAGGATATTCATTTGACGGGCCAGCTCTTTTCCGGCTCTCTTAAACCCATCACCCATCAAGTTCACTTTAGAACCATAAGTCCCTCCTGTCCCGGAAATAAAAAGCTTACACAACAAATCTTTTTGACCACGTCTTATAATATAACCATTCATGATTACATCACCCTTCTCAGAGATACTGCTGACTATCAGTATGATTTGGTATTTAGCATTTTCATGATTCCCAAATCTTACAGAATGACCATAATCGAATATCTGAAGGTTTAAAGCATTCATGAAATCAACGATGAGGCTAGGTTTATACTCAGATTCCCACAAGGTTGGCCAATCTCTATCAGAGCGAAGGTCTTCTCGATAAACAAAGTCAGATTCACTATATCCATGAATTTTTGCCCTGGAAATATCCAGGATGACATCAATCTCCTTTTCGTTTCTCAGGGATTTGAGTAATTCACGCCTTTCTTTCCGTTCTTTTTTGTCAATTTTTTCAGTCTGGGCGAATAAAGATTCTACAGGTGTGCCAATTGCAAAGATTACTGTAAATAAGACGAGTAGAATTTTTTTCATGACATATAAATGATCTTTATTTTGCAATAAAATCTTGAATTATAAAGCTAAAGAGGTACTCATTTACAGTGTCTTGAATTTGTAAAGGAAGAAGTATTTTAACTGTTTTTCCGATATACTTTTGGTTCATTTCCTCTAATTTTTCTTTGGATGCAGCATAAGTTGGAAACAGATCATTTGTTGTCCAATATCTATCGTAATATACATAATCAGATGGGACAATTATATCAGTTATGTTTGAATTTTTCACAATAACAGTTGGAGGCTGTGAATTGTTGCGCTCTGAATACTTAACACCAGAATGCATGACTCTTCCACTTGATCCATCTTTATCCACATATACTGCTTCGTCCCATATTATCCTAATTGAATGAGTTGATTTGTTTTCTAGCAAGAAAGAAAACTTAGTAGAACCAGGAAGCCAAACAATTCTAATCAATTCGTCTTCGTAACTATATTTAGTTGTGCCTTCTTCTTCTAATGTAATAATTGTAGATTCTCCATATCTCTCTTTAGTGTTTTCTGGTCGTTCTACTTCATTTAATACTATGTCATAAGAACCACTGATTGAAAGATCAGGTGAAGCGGGCGTACTATAAGTTGTTTGATAAGGAGTCCAGCAACTTGATAAACATAGGGTGGCTAATAATGGAAAGAAGATTAGTTTTTTCATGATGTATATAGTTTTAGGTTATATGATCTTCTTCATACACCCTAACACCTGGTAAACATCACGGATCAGGCTTATGGAAATCGGTTTAGGGTCAAAATCTTCCAGGTTCTCTGGGACCAACAACACCTCTCCCTCATT
>Ga0334901_1002046_pt1 | contig 18306 bp, 15 predicted proteins | sample GraSluR3_MG_3_FD_207216 | JGI IMG/M metagenome (GOLD analysis project Ga0334901, IMG submission 207216) | Sludge microbial communities from methane-producing bioreactor in Wageningen University, Netherlands - Granular Sludge_15_08-R3 | ecosystem: Engineered > Bioreactor > Anaerobic >... | reverse complement strand
GGATTTCATGTGGTGCCTCCCCTACTCTTTTAATGCACCAAGTGCAACACCGGCAATAATATATTTCGATAATAGGAAGTACACGATAAACAGTGGCAGTACCGTCAAGGCTAAGCCAAGGTAGACCGAACCGAATTCTGTTTTATAAATATCTCCTCGCAGAAGACTTACCATAATCGGCATGGTATATTTTGTATTATCTGTTAATAATATCGTCGGCAGGAACAACTGATTCCAGTGAAATACGAATTGAAAGATTGCCTGTGTTGCAATAGCGGGTTTCATGATAGGCATAATTATACGATTAAAAGTATAAAACTCTTTTGCCCCATCTATTCTCGCAGAATCGACAATATCAAGTGATAACGTTGCAAGTAAGTACTGTCGCATAAAAAAGACAACTGCTGGAGTAGCCATGGCAGGGAAGATAAGTGGCCAAAAACTGTTTGTCCACCCAATTCTATACATCATTTGGTAATACCCAATTGCAAAAACTACATTCGGAAGCATGAGAACTGCCATAATGAAAGTGAAGAACGGTTGTCTAAGCTTCCAATTATAGGCAACAAGACCATACGCAGTTAAAGAGGAGACGTACACAGCTCCAAGTGTTGCTCCTGTTGAAATAATCATAGAGTTGACGAACCCGGTTATGGGATTGAATGTCTTTCCCATGAGAATTTTAAAATTGCTCAACAAAAAAGAAGATGGGAACAATGAAATGGAACTCTGCTGTATCTGAAATGTACTTCTTGTTGCATTCACAACCATAATCCAGAAAGGGAAAATGCTCAGCACAGCAAGAAATGTACATACGATATAAATGATTATTTTATAACCTCTACGGGATTTTGACATGCCTACGCTCATACCAACACCTCCCGCTTTCTATTCCTAACTTCTTTACGTAAAGCCCTTTCCCGTTTTCGAAGCCTTACGGCATCGCGGTCTCGCATGACATAAAAGAGAATTGCAGAGAGTATCGCAATAATAGTAAACAGAATTATACTTGCAGCAGCTGCTCTATTGTATAGATAGCTTCCGCTGAAAGCCTGGTTATGTATATACACCGTAGTTGTCAATGTGGCATTATCCGGTCCTCCGAGCAAAAACAGTCGAGGAATATCGTACATCTGTAACCCGCCAATCATGCTGGTAATCAACGAATACAATAAAATAGTTTTTAGTCGAGGCAACGTAACTCTAAAAAAGATTTGCGTGGCACTTGCACCATCAATCTCGGCAGCTTCAAAAAGTGTTGGATTGATTCCCATAACTCCCGCAATAAGGATAATCATAGTATGCCCATACCACATCCAAAACTGAATAAAAGCAACTACGCCTCGAGCTGTCCACTTTTGAAGGTGAAAGTTGGCAGGACTATCGATGATACCCAGCTTGAGTAAAAGGTCATTTATCGGGCCTTTTGGGTATCCGAACAATGAGTAAAAAAGCAGAGCAATGGTTGCTGCTGTTATAATATTTGGCATATAGATAAGAACTTTATATACACCTTGAGCCCGGATCTTTAAGTGTCGGTTCGTGAACCAGGCTGTAAGAAGCAATGCTACAAGCATCTGTGGAATAAAGTTGAAAATCCAGATAATCATAGTATTGGATAGAGAACGTCTAAAAATCGGGCTATTAAAAATTGTAATATAATTTTCGAACGGATTTTCAAGAATATTCATTTCCGTTCTCATGAGCCCGCGTAAGTCGGTAAATCCAATAATTGTCGTATAGATGAGCGGATACAACGAAAAAATCAAAAAGGTCAACACAAAAGGTATGGAAAAATAATATCCATATTTTGCATAGTTAATAGTCTTGCGCTGCATGTATCATATCCTCCAGCGAAATATCTTCCACGTTATCATGTAGCTGCTACTCAGAGATGCCCACCCTCGCAGTGCATACAAAAAATCCATGGGCGGAATTAGTTCCGCCCATGATATGATTCAGAGTCTAAAAGGCATCAATATCCAAGTCTTCTTTTACGAGCGCTTTGAAATCAGCGATAGTGGCTGCACGACTCTTATTTCCTACAACATATTCTCGAACCTGATCTCTCCAAACCAGGTTGATTTTTTCATCGTACTGGTGCTTATTTCTTCCAGTTGCGAATTTACCAGCAGGGACAAAGACATCAAACATGTTCTGTCCACCAAGGAAGTCTAACTTACCATCAGATTTCTCCATGACGGTACCAGATGCAACGGTATCTTTTGTTCCGCCTGGCCCATAGAGGGTTCCATTTGCCCAGTAGTACTGGAGTCCAGTTTCTGAACTGTCGAGAGTAATCCACTCAATGATATCACCAATAACGTCTTTGTGCTTGCTATCTTTATTTGCAAGAACCCATGTTCCGCCCCAGAAGAAGCCAACGGGAGGTTCACACACTGCCCAATCTCCGTATGTGCCTTCACCTGGTTTTGATCCGCCGGAGTTGCCAGCCATTACATAGTTGATCAACCACGCAGGACCGAAGAATCCGAATACAGGCTTTTCACCAGCATCTTTCATATCAGCAAACCATGCATCAGTCCAGTCACGGGTATCATTCATATAACCCTTGTCTTTCATCATCTTAGCCATGTCAATGAATGCTTCTCTGTCTGGATCCAAGTATAACTTACCGTCAACAATCCAACCCTTCTCTGAAGCTCCCTCTATAGCATGCCAGAGATCTCCATCACCAGAGAGAATTGCATATCCTTTTGCGGCTAATTCTTCTGCTGCAGTCCAATATTTATCCCAACCGGGACCAACTTTTGAGCCAACCACTGCAGGATCGTCGGTTCCCCAGACATCCTTTGCAATCGATCTGCGATAGATGAATGCACCACCGGTAGCCTGGAAACCGAGGCCAACAAGCTCACCCTTAGCATTGGTTCCGATATCAACGGTGTATTGAGCGATATCGGCTTCTTTAAGTTTTGCATCAACTTTAATTCCCAAGTTCTTGTATGGGGCTGCAAATGAAGCTGCATCACCTTGCGTATACTTCAACACGAAGGCCGATTCTGCACAATAGATGTCAGGAGCGTTCTCTCCACCGCCAATTAATGCCTGGTCAAGTGCGGGTTGATACGCACCGTCTGTTGTAGCAATGATGGTTGTCTTAATCTCATAATCGAAATCAGGATGTAACTCCTTGTACCTCTCCACCATTTTGGGGACTTCATCGGTAAAGCTCCAGAGATTGATTACCTTTGGTGCTGTCTCAGCCTGTGCTGCTGCAAACAACGGTAGGCTGAAGCTGACCAAAAGCAACAGACAAACAACAATACTCAGTTTACGTTTCATACACTTTTCCTCCTTCATGTATGTGCCAATTGGCATCTGAATCCGGTCTATTGTGGATTTTTCTCAAGAATTCTATCCATAGTACACATCTCAATAAGCCCACGTATCCCAGAGTTACACCCACGTGTCTACATGCTACAATCGCTTAGACGTGCACGAAAGTAGGCATATGGCTAAACTTCATATAGGATAAATGTCCTAGGTCCAATAACACCTAATTCTCATTCAGATGAGCCCACTTGATTGCGAACTTTCTCAACTCCCTAGCATCTGCGATAGCAAGTTTATGTTTGATATTATCGCGATAGACATTGATGGTTTTCGCAGAAAGATTTAACGTCTCAGCAATTTCGGACACGCCGAACCCTTGCCCAAGTAGGCGTAATACTTCCAATTCTCTGACACTTAATTGCTCTACTGGGTCTAAATCGGACTTGCTGTCCTGCAGCACCATCGAATCTAGCAATCGCTCACGCATATCTGCAGATAGGTATATTTTTCCTTTTACCACCGTCTCTATTGCCTGAATGAGGGTCGAAGCAGCTTCTTGTTTCATTACATAACCTCGAGCTCCGGCTTTAAGAGCACTTGATGCATATATAATTTCATCGTACATGGAAACCACGAGCGATGTCACATCTGGGTAGAGGCTCTTTAACGTTTTGACCAATTCCAGTCCGTTCTCTTCATGAAGAGAAATGTCAATAAGAACAACATGAGGAGCTGTCTCTTTTACGAGATCAAGTGCTTCTGAGATATTTGTAGCTTCACCCACCACCTGATAATGTTGATTGTTTCCAATAACACTCACTAATCCCTGACGAAATAATGGGTGATCATCCACTACAAGAAATTTAACTATATGATTCATCGACTTCTCTCCCCACAATCACCCGCACTGTTGTCCCTTCCGATGAGGTAGCTATATCAAAATCAACCAAAGCCATGCTTGCACGGTTCTTCATGATTCTCAACCCTAATCCACCCTCCCGTATTTTTTCAGGGAGACCTACCCCATTATCTCGAATCGTTGCAATTCGCAGAAAATCTCCTGTTGGAGTGTATTGTGTATTAAGTGTGATCTCTACCTTTGTAGCCTTGGAATGCCGTACTGCATTCGTTAGGGCCTCTTGAATAATTCTAAAAACATGTAGTGCTCTGTTGGAATCCACAATTTCAAATTTGGGATCGGTATGGAGAATGACTTTTACCTGAGAGTATCGCTTTGTATCTCCAACCAAGGCTTCTAATTTTTCTGAAAAGGTGTGAGATTCCATCTCTAATGGAAGTAATCCTCGAGAAATTGTTTTTATCTTTGCTATTGAGTCGGTGAGAAGAGTACTGATTTGATCAAGCGTTTCTGGATTAACCTGGTTATGATTTTCTAATGTATTTTTGACGGATGAAGCTAAAAGCGATATTCCGAGCAGATGTTGGCACAGATCATCATGTAGGTCCTGACCAATTCTCTCCATGGTTTTACTTGATATCTCCATGACCTCATGCTCAAGTTCTCTTCTTCGTTTGACCTCATTGGATAGTTCTCGATTAATACGTATAAGATCTTTAGTCCTCAAGGCAACTTGTTCAGACAATGTACGTTCATGAGATCTCACTTGTTCCAGGAGAAGGGTTCCCTTCAGACTGCTCGAAATCTGTTCCTGAAGAACATCATACAAAGCCGGAATTACCGTTCCTATGGGAATGAGCAGATATCCCAGAGGTTCATCAACATGTACAAGAGGCATGAGTATCCACTGACCTTCTCTCCACTCTTTAGAAACATAGGAAGGAAGTAATTCTGAGTAATCAAAATCAACCGGTATGGAGGCCGGTTCGCCAGATTTTTCAACGATTTCCTGCATACTCATAAGCAACTGAGCATTTCCCGGCTTGCCGTTAAAAACCACGAGATAGCCTTTTTCAAGTCCACATAATTCCAAACTTTTTCTTAGATTTGAAAACATATCATCTAGTTCAAAAACTCCTGCTAGCATAGCACTCACCTGCCGGAGTGTTTCAAACGAGGTTTCAACTGCGATTCTTTTTGCTGCCTGACATCGTCCAAACTTTTCTCCAGTGAGCGCCCTTGCAGCCCCCATCAATGTTGCAAGTTTTCGAGATCTTGGTTCCATAATTTTTGCACAATGATTTTCAATGACTGAAAGATAATCATTCCATCGATCAAGAGCACCAGTTTCTGATGAGGTAGCATCGATAGCCCGATTCAGCCGGAGAATAACTCCATCATAATCACCTTTTCGAACGAGTATCATAAGGTCAAATATTGCCTGCCTTTCGGAAGTGGTTGCATATCGCGGTATCTCCTGCAAGTCGGGGGTATAGCTAAATCGTGGAGCACACCCACACGATTCCCTAATTACGGGAGTACAGGAAAGTTCCATATGCTCTTCGTCACCACCTGACATCATACGATCTAAAATCTCTACTGCCCGTTCGCCAAGTTCATGCATGGGCTGCACCACTGTGGTGAGCGGAGGCGTAGTATACCGAGAAGATTCTATACCATCAAACCCAATAACTGAGACATCATCGGGAACTCGAATTCCATTCTTTGACAACTCATCGAGTGCTCCCTGAGCCATTCTATCGTTCATGCAAACTAAAGCATCAAAAGGTAAACCTGTCTCAAGAAGGAGTTCTACTGCCCGTATTCCCGATTCTTGAGTAAACGTACCGGGTACAATTAATCTTTCATCAACAAAAAGACCATGAGCTTTTAGTGTTGATTTATAGGCTTGTAATCTACTTATTGCTTCATCATGACTTTCTGGTCCCCCAATTAATGCAAAATGTTTTCGCCCGTGTTCCACAACGAGGTGCTCAACAAGTTGTGAGAGTCCTCCTGTTCCCTCTACAATCACATCTGACATTCCAGGAATTTTCATTCCTATGGATACCCGAGGAAGCGATGCCCATTGAGCAAAGAAGTCTTTTAGGTCAACGGTCGAAAAGAATGTCGCAAGTGAAGAAGAAATGATTACCAAGCCATCGATATTTTGATCGTTTGCAAGATGGTACGCGAGGTTTGAGGATGCTTCAGATGCAATAGGTGACCCGAGTCGGGAACCAAGAAATGAAATTGTACCAAATCCACGATCTCTAGCGACTCGTTCAATAGCATGCCATACCGTTGATTGATATCCGTCATCAAGAGAAGCTGTGAATATTCCTATACATCGTTTTGGTTTTTGCATGAACCATAACTCTCCTTCATCCGCTGGGTTATTCTTTCCAATAAATCGGAATGGATATCCGAGTTATTCGCTCCACGACTTAGCAAAACTTTCGCCGGAAAGAAATGCCATCTGCAGTGTTTCTCTATTTTTTGCGGCAGAATTTGCCTGAAAATGTCCAGAGAAGACAAGAGAATCGTGAATTATATATCCAAGCACTTGAATTGCATCCTTCATGCTCACAACAGTATATCCAACCTCTTTTGGGTCATGTTGCTCGCAGACGCCAAATACAAGAGCTCGTCTCTGGGCATGAGCTAGTCGGGAGCTATAGGGACCTGGGCGTGGATTGGAGAAATCAAAAAAAGGATATAACCGGTCGATGAATGCTTTCATCCAAGGTGTTACATTGTAGTTGTATGTTGGAGACCCTAGAATAATTCCATCTACCCGCTCAATTTTTTCATAGAGTAGATGCATTCCATCAAAGAATTGAGTGCAAGTTTTATCCATTCTACACCGCTCACATCCAATACACCCCTCAATATGGTAGGACGGCAGGTGTATATATTCAGTTGTAGAGCCACTTTCAGCAGCACCCCGTAACATTTCTTTCATGATTGCTGTCGAATTTCCCATTTTTCTGGGGCTTCCGTTAAAACCGAGGATGTACATGACTTGAAATCCCTCCTCAAATAACTATACCATAGTTTTGTACCAGGTACGAAATTGAAATTATCGATACTTTTAAACAAATAAGTAGCGATTAAAAGGGGAAATATTATATGAAACCGCTTAAAAATCGAAAATATATGTACATATTTATCGTTATAGGGCTCGTTTTTCTTGTAACTTCATGTTTACCTGGTTCCCTAGAGATGACAAGTGACAAGCCAGCTGGGTTTTTTAAGGGGATTTGGCATGGTTGGTTAGCACCAGTGTCTCTGATAGCACATTTTTTCAACCCGGAAATTCGAATTTATGAGACCTACAACACCGGTTGGTGGTACGATTTTGGATTTTACATGGCAATAGTTGGAGGCTTTGGAGGTCTGTCACTCGCACGGAAAAAATCACACCATAAAGACAATCGCCACTGTTAACTTTGTACCCGGTACCAAATATGTTTGTTGCATCGTTTGTTCAATTATTACCAATACTCATCCTCACACTAAGCGGATATATAATCACCAGGATTTACTACATTAATCTTGACACCATTATTAAACTGCTCGCAGATTTCTTTATGCCGCTACTCATTTTTCACTCACTCTACTACAGCGACTTGAAAAGCGACCTAATTTTCAGTATAACCGGTGCAGTAATCGTGGTTATTGGTCTAAATGGAATTATTAGCTATCTATATGCCCGAATAGCAAAAATTGATGCACGCGGTTTTATGCCTGCGAATATTTTTTCGAATTCTGGGTTTTTAGGAATCCCCCTCATGAAACTGTGGGGCGGCCTAGCAGCAGTAAACGTGATTGTTGTCTATGAACAAATCAATTCCACCTTAATCTATACATTGGGAATACTAATTATCACCGGTGGACTGAGTGCCCAATCATTACGTTCAATCATAAGATCTCCCATCCTCTGGACCATATTCCTAAGTATTATCATCAAGGTCTTTTCCATAACGATTCCTGATCCAATACTTGCAACATGTGAATTTGGAGGTAATGCGACATCTCCACTGGCTGCACTCGTGCTAGGAGCCTCTCTATCAACCACAAAAATCCGTTTTAATCGACACATCTTTGTGGGAATATGTATTCGCATGGTGGGAGGATTTCTCTTTGGATATGTGGGAGCCACCCTTTTTGGTCTCACCGGACTCAGTAGAACCGTAGTTGTAGTTACCTCTGCACTCCCCGCTGCTGTATTCTCATCCGTACTTCCCATGCGGTATGGGGTAACGAGTGAATATGCAAGTTCCATTGTCATAATCTCCACTATCCTCAGTATCGTGACCATACCGCTTACATTCATGTTCTTCAGCTGAAAACTATCTCCCTTAATTACTACAAAAATTCCAGGCTATGCGAGTGAATCGACCTCTGGTATAGTACTCCTATGAAAATAGCGGAAAAAATAGTGAATGCACTCATGCGCGGCCTCTTTAGCTTGGTATATAAAATAGACCGAAAGGAATTCGATAAGGTCCCTCTCAAGGGCCCCTTCATTATCATCGCAAATCACACATCAGCTCTGGATGGGCCGCTCATGTATGTATTTCTGCAGCCGAGGAGCATGATTGCCATGGCCAAAAAGGAGCTATGGGGGAATTGGTTCACAAGATATCTTATGAATCTCTGGGACCTCATACCTGTGGACAGGGGAAATATGGGAAGAGATACTATGGAACAGTGCTTTGCAGTACTTGACCGTGGTGATATTCTAGCGATTGCTCCTGAAGGCACTCGAAATCCTGAAGGGGAACTGCAGGAGGGAAAAGCTGGAGTTGCATTCATAGCCCATAAAAAGCATGTACCCATGGTCCCTATTTATACTCTAGGGTACGGCGATGTTGCAAAAAATATCAAACGATTCCGCCGCACCCCGCTTGCAATAAAAGTTGGAAAACCCTTCGAAATCGTTCACCCGGGTGGCCGTCTGGACGCCACCGGTCGTCAGAAATTGGCAGACGAAATAATGCTTAGGCTTGCCGAGCTTATTCCAGAATCACTCTGGGGACACTACAGAAATCATGAGCTCACATTCTCACTCACGCAAGAATGTGATGTGTAACATTCCTTCTCCCTAGCGGGCACCATTGTTGCTTGATTGTGCCCAGATGTTTATGTTCCCTTCTTGAGCATAATAATCAATTTCCTGTAATTCATCTTCAGAAAAGTCTGGATGCTCTAAAGCCCCCACATTTTCAATTATCTGCTCTGAAGAACTTGCTCCAATCAGAACTGATGTAATTTCCGGTCGGCGCAACACCCAGGCAAGAGCCATCTGAGCCAAGCTCTGACCTCTTCTTTTTGCTATCTTATTGAGATTACTAATTCGATTTAAATTCTCCTCAGAGAGCATATTCTCCGATAACGAATCATGCCGAGTAGCACGACTGCCTTCAGGAATACCATGTAAATATTTATCGGTGAGCATACCTTGTGCAAGAGGAGAAAAGCATATAGCGCCCATACCCAATTCTTCTATCGTATCGAGTAACGATTCTTCCACCCAGCGATTCAACAGAGAGTATGACGGTTGATGAATAAGAACGGGAACATTTCTATACGTAAGAATTTTATATGCTTCTCGTGTTTTTTCCGCTGAATATGACGAAATTCCAACATAGAGAGCTTTCCCCTGTTTATAGGCTGTTTCTAATGCACTCATGGTCTCTTCTAGCGGAGTATTCGGATCATAACGGTGTGAGTAGAAAATATCCACATAATCCAAACCCATTCGTTTTAGACTCTGGTCAAGACTAGCCAATAGATATTTCCGGCTCCCCCATTCGCCGTAGGGACCAGGCCACATAAGGTAACCAGCCTTGCTTGAGATAATAAGTTCATCGCGGTATGAAGCGAGATCCTGACTCAGTATTCGACCAAAATTCGACTCTGCTGAACCTGGAGGAGGCCCATAATTATTTGCCAAATCAAAATGGGTAATCCCTAAATCAAAAGCAGTATGAATCATAGTGCGAGCATTCTGAAGCGAATAGATATCCCCAAAATTATGCCAGAGCCCCAATGAGATTGCGGGTAATTTTAATCCACTCGTACCACAATTATTATATTTCATGTGGTCATACCTAGAATCACGTGCTGTATACATTTTCAAAATCCTCCATTTTGTTTATATATTTTACTCTTACTTTAGCATACTCAAATTATCAGATGATGCCCACCAAAGCCGAAGTACATAATCAATCCCATTCCCTTACATATGAGAAATAGGAAAGAGTATTGCACCAGAGATAGTTTCGATTTACACTACGCGAAAGGCTTGAAAAAGGTGGTGACCACTATAGGTAATTCAGTTTCAAAACGGATAAAGTTGGGATTCGGAGTTGGAGACTTAGGGGGAAACCTCTTTTTCACTGTAATCGGCTTCTATTTACTCTATTATTTAACAGATATTGTACATCTCTCTGCCGCATTGGCAGGCACAGTCTTGATGATTGGCAAAATCTGGGATGCTATAACGGATCCAATTACCGGATACATCTCTGACAGGACACGCTCACGGTGGGGTCGTCGACGTCCCTATATGTTTGTTGGATCTTTCGTTGCATTTTTTACTATGGGACTTATGTTCACTAAGCCTGCTATGAGTTCTCAACTCCCACTCTTTTTCTATCTCACTGTACTGTACTGTCTTTTGAATACAGCTTACACACTCGTAAACATACCGTATGCTGCATTACTGCCAGAGTTGACAGATGACTACCATCAACGAACCGTACTCACTGGATATCGTATGAGCTTTGCTGTGCTGGGAACTTTTGTTGGTGCTGGTGCTGTTATGCCACTTGTAGGAAGTATCACGGATGTAACTCTTGCCTGGTCAGTGATGGGATATTTTATGGGTGGAGTTATGCTCCTCACTACCCTCATTACCATATGGGCAGTCCGTGAACCGGAACATCTTGAACCGCTACCTGAAATCAGTTTTGTACAAACCTACCTTGAGGCACTAAAGAATCGAGTTTTCCTCTCAGCACTTATTCCATGGTCTCTTTTCATTATGGGTACATCAATGGTGCAGGGGGCACTGGTATACTACTTTGCCTATATTTTTCATAATGAAGGGCTTTTCCAGATTGCGTTACTGTTTCTTCTTTCCACAAGCTTGTTGTTCATACCCGCGTGGGTACGAATTTCGCAAAAAATTGGTAAACGCGCCTGTTACATGATAGGCATGGGTATTATGGGAATAGGGGTAATGGTATTTTCACTGCTCGGAGAGGCTATTGGCCCAATAGCCTCCATTGTGGTCATGGCTCTAGCTGGAGTAGGTTTATCAACTCACTATGTAATGCCGCACGCAATACTCCCGGATATCGTTGAACACGATGCAATCAATCATGGAAATCTGCGACGCGAAGGTGTTTTTTCAAGCCTCTGGACATTTTCAAGTAAAATTGGACAGGCCTTAGCTCTCGCCATCAATGGTTGGATACTTGCTCTTTTTTCTTATACCCCTAACGAGCCGAATGCATTGGCAAATTTGGGGATAAAACTCCTTTGCGGTCCATTTCCACTGCTCTGGTATGTAATCGGGATAATTATCCTTCGATTCTACCCAATTGATAAAGCATATTATGCCGAAATGATGCAGAAACGGAGTTCGTGATGAGGAAGAAATCAGAAGAAGTGTGGTGTATTCCCCGAGCGACGAAAGGACGAGGATTTATTGCACCACAATTTTCCGAGAAGGCTAGAAAATTTGTAACTTTTATTGGCGGGTGGTACCTCAGAATATTCGAAGGTGTTTCACGCATAGAGATGGAACACGAGCAGGTGCTTATTGATGAACTTGAATCTTTCTTTCGAAAGAATCAGCGATTGATTATTGCTTTTCGACATGTTGCTAAAGAGGACGCTCCAGTACTTATGTACACGCTGAATCGCAAAATTAACCGAAAAATAAAGGAACGCAATAAGCAGAATGTACAGACTGAGCACATTATTCCTCATGCACAGTTTCTTTACGGAAGTGACGTTCTCGAATGGGCTGGAAAAGCCGCCGCCTGGATTTTTCCAAAAATTGGGTGTATCCCTGTCCAGAACCGAGGAAGAAACAAAAACGGTTTAAATCTGGTGAGAAGGGAAATGCAAACTGGGAACTTTCCTATCGCATTAGCTCCGGAGGGGCAAGTTACGTATCATATGTATCATTGTAGTCCTCTTTCCCCAGGAATAGCCTCTTTAGCCGTCTGGGGTGCAGAACATGGACAGGATGTAACAATACTCCCAGTTTCAATCGGATATCAGTATGCACACGACCAGGAATTCTTTATCCGATCGGTGTTGAGTAAATGGGAATTGAAAACTGGAAAGGTTTTAGCAAAAGATGAAACAACACCAATTCACTCGCTCCTCATTCAAGCTACAGAGATAACAATTGAGCTCCTAGAAAAAATCTATGGTAATGATGATTCCAGTAAAGATGGAGCTTCGTTGTACGAACGCATGCAGCATATCTGCATAAAGGCTTTGGAAAAAGCTGAGCGTATCGCACAGATTATCGGAGAAGGCTCTATAATCAATCGACTCTACACTCTGCGATATCTCGGCGTAGAGGCAATACATCCTGACCAGCATCAACTTTCTAAACTTTCTCAGGTAGAAAAAAGTATTGCGGATCTAAAAGCATTGGAGGCACATGCGTTTTTATGTCATACACAAGTAGTAGATGTGTTGGAATATATCAATCCTGAGTATATCTCACCTTCATGTAGCATCGGTCGATATTGTGAATACGCACTCAATCTACTCGACGTAATCAATAGATTACAGGGCGGAAATATCGATACACGATACAGCCCACACAGAAAAAAAGCATGTGTCCACATAGGTTATCCGATTCGTGTCTCGTCAATTCTCTCATCTCATGCTGCGTCACAAAGAAAAGTGCGTCTAAAAGCAATCAATCATTCAGTGTTCGAAGCATTGCAACGGGAATCTGAAGAATTGGAGAAATCTTGTAAATTTTATAAATAAATCCTATAGTAGCCGAAATGAAAAAATCATATCTTCTCGCACTCATACCTGTAGTTCTCTGGTCGACCGCGTTCATAGGGGTAAAAAGTGGTCTCGCATATGCTACCCCGTTCGCTTTTGCTGGTGTACGTTTCATGCTCGCAGGAATATTACTGTCGCTGTTCATCCGTGATTTTCGTGGAATTCTAAAACACACCAGAACCCACTGGCGACTTGTCCTGAAAACATCTGTATTGCAGACTTCATTATTCTATGCTCTCTATTATTACGGAATCGATAAAGTTCCCGCCTCTATTGCAGCAATTATTATTGGAGCAATACCGCTCTTCTCTGCGGTTACAGCACATCTGTTTCTCCATGATGAACGCCTCAATCGGAGAAAGATTGTGAGTCTTCTAGCGGCAATAGGTGGTATCGTACTTATCAGCTTGAGCAGAAATCCAACCACGCAGACAGGACAATTAGAAATTGTAGGGATTATGTTGTTATTGATAGCGGCAGTGAGTGAATCAATGCTTCAAGTTGTTCTTAAAAAGAACAGCGTGCCATACGACTCAATGAAGCTGAATGCTGCTCAGATTTTTATAGGCGGACTCACCCTCTTTCTTATTTCCATCCCTACTGAAGGATTTATGAATTTCAACCTACCGGTTTCATTCTACTTGAGTCTTTTCTGGCTCAGTATTGTATCGGCTGTTGGATTTTCCATATGGTATGGTCTTATTCAGAAAGCCGAGATACGAGTCTCAGAGTTGAACATGTTAAAATTTCTCAACCCAGTACTGGGTGCAGTACTGAGTTGGATAGTAATGGCCAATGATTCACCCGAATTGTACAGTATTCTCGGAATGATAATCATTTCCTTTGCAGTGCTATTTTTTTACAGATATAAATCCAGTTAATCACATTAATTCAAGGGATTACGCTGGTTCCATAATACCCATGGCTTGTATGTCCAATTCTGCATCAGTTTCAGGACCTGTGTATCCTCTGGGTTAATATTCTCGTAACGAAGTGAAATCATCTTATAATCATCATCCATTCTGACCAAATTATCATCGCGAATATAATCATATTCACGAAGCTCGTAATACAGTTTATAGGAGCCAAGTGACGCAACTTTCCCAGGTTCAACTGTAATCTTGACTGGCTCAGGAAGTGGATATTCCTGAATTTCAATAAATTCATCTTTTCGCTGCCCATCAAATTTCAGCTTGACAATGGGAGAATGCATAAAATTGTAATGAGTCATCCAGAGGTAGCGAAAACCTTTCAGCATATAATTCCCGGCAGGCAGATTCGCACTATGATACACGATTCCTGCTTCAGACATGCCCTCTATGTGTGAGAAAGCGACCTCGTTGCCCATTTCATCAACTACAATCGGGAAAAACCCTCTCCGGTAATTCACCTCTACCAGACTGTCACTGCGTGTCCCTTCTTCATCCCATGTGTATGCTATCAATTCCACAAAAAGAAGAGACGAATCCTCCGATTCTGGAGGGTCTACCTCCAAACCGAACATCCCTGCGAGCATACTGGCACATGAGGTACTCAGTAACACGAGAAGAATAACCATGCAGGTGAGCATTACAGCTCTTTTTCTGATTTTGTTATCCATCCACATTCCTCCCCTATTGATTTGATGTCTCAAAGGTACACGGTAACACCCAATAACGCAAATAAAAATTGTCATAAATTGTGACTCATGTTACGTACCGAACCTTTTTTTACAAGGAAATAGTCACTTGACTGTTCATCAATTCTTTCCGATTTTATAGATAAACATGATATATTAGTGATGTATCTACGAAGTTTTCTGAAAATAATTATTGTTGAGTTCCTGATTTACGGAGCGTATAGTAAGAATAATTACAAAGAATCTTTACCGTAGAACCGGAGGAAATTCATGAGTAAACAGGTTTTTCATGACCCAGATCCTGCTGAAACACAGGATTGGCTAGATTCATTAACAGGAGTAATCAAGCAGGAAGGTTCAGACAAAGTGGATTATCTCCTGAACGAACTCACCGCTGAAGCTCGAAATCAGGGGGTGAGAACCTCTCCTGGTGTAATCAGCCCATATAGCAATACAGTTATTCAGGATAAAGAAGCAGCATTACCCAAAGACGATTCTTTGGTCGCAAGAGATGTTTCTGCCTATGTACGGTGGAATGCAATGGCAATGGTTGCCCGTGCAAACCAGGATGGGAAAGGAATTGGTGGGCATATTGCAAGCTTTTCTTCCTCTTCAGCAATTTATGAAGTCGGATTCAACTGGTTCTTTAAAGGTCCGGATGCAGAGTATGGTCCGGACTTAATCTTTTTTCAGGGACACTCTGCTCCGGGAATGTACGCTCGAGCATATGTTGAAGGAAGATTATCAGATGAACAACTGGAAAACTTTCGAAGAGAGGTAGGTGGAAAAGGACTTTCATCATACCCCCACCCATGGCTTATGCCAGATTTCTGGCAATTCCCCACCGTTTCTATGGGATTGGGACCTATGATGGCAATCTACCAGGCTCGCTTTATGAAGTATCTTGAGGCTCGAGGAATTAAACAGGTCGGCGATAGAAAAGTGTGGATATTCATGGGAGACGGAGAGTCAGATGAACCAGAATCTCTAGGAGCTCTCTCACTTGCAGCAAGAGAAAAACTTGATAATCTCGTCTGTGTAGTTAATTGTAATCTCCAGAGGCTCGATGGGCCTGTACGTGGTAATGGGAAAATTATCCAGGAACTCGAAGGGAAATTCCGAGGTGCTGGATGGAATGTAATCAAGGTGATTTGGGGTTCTGAATGGGATTCTATCTTGGAACGGGATACCAAAGGCCTTCTACTGAAGAAATTTGGATCCATGGTCGATGGGGAGTTCCAGACCATACAATCACGTGGTCCAGCCTATCTTCGTGAGAAAATATTTGGTGATGATCCCTACCTGCAGGAACTTGTGGCAGACATGAGTGATAATGATCTTTGGCAGCTGACAAGAGGCGGGCATGATCCTCGAAAAATATATGAGGCTTTCCATGCTGCAACACATCATACAGGCGAACCGACTGTTATTCTTTTTAAGACGGTGAAAGGATACGGCATGGGAAAATCGGGTGAAGCCTCCATGGGAACCCACAATCAAAAAACTATGGATAAGGAGTCTCTCATTGCCTTTAGAGACCACTACCATGTTCCCCTTGAAGATGATCAAATCGAAGATCTTCCATTTATTAAACCGAAAAAAGGCTCACCTGAAGCTGAGTTTTTAGAGCGTCGCCGAAGAATAATGGGTGGTCCTGTACCGTACAGAAATCCACAAGGAGAAAAACTCGAAGTACCGGCACTCAAGGATTTTTCAGACCTCACCGGAGCGTCTGGGGATAGAGAAATTTCGACCACCATGGCGTTTGTTCGGTTACTCACAAAGCTGGTTAAGGATAAAAAAATTGGAAATCGAATTGTGCCTATTGTTCCAGATGAGGCGAGAACCTTCGGTATGGAGGGATTATTCCGGCAACTTGGTATTTATGCTCCAACAGGGCAACTCTACGAACCACAAGATTCAGAATCGCTCATGTGGTATAGAGAGGACGCAAAAGGACAGATATTGGAGGAAGGAATCACAGAAGCCGGTGCAATTTCATCCTGGATTGCTGCAGGCACCTCATATGCGAACAACAATGTTACGATGATTCCATTTTACACATTCTATTCTATGTTCGGATTCCAGCGTGTCGATGACTTCATCTGGGCAGCAGGCGATAGCAGGGCAAAGGGTTTTCTCATGGGAGCCACCGCAGGCAGAACGACATTGAATGGAGAGGGATTACAGCATGAGGATGGGCATGGACTACTTATTGCAGCAACACATCCTACTTGTCAGGCATATGACCCCACATTCTCTTACGAATTAGCTGTTATAATTCAACATGGGTTAGAACGCATGTATCAGCATAATGAAGATATGTTTTATTACATAACGCTCATGAATGAAAATTACACACACCCGGAAATGCCAAAAGGAGTTGCCGAAGGTATTCTCAAAGGAGCATATCTATTTCAAAAAGCAAAGAAATCATCTCATCCGAAGGTTCAACTCATGGGTAGTGGTACCATTTTCCGTGAAATACTTGCAGCAGCTGAGATTCTTAAAGAAAAATTTGATGTTGATGCAGATATCTGGAGTATCCCCGGTATTAATCAGCTTCATCGCGATGGTGTAGAAGTTGAACGCTATAACCTGAGTCACCCCGAAGAAAAACAGCGGACCCCCTATCTCACCGAAATTATGAGTGGTTTTGAAGGTCCTGTAGTGATCAGCACAGACTATATTCGGGCATATCCCGAGCAGATTCGAAGGCTTATTCCACAGGCAAAAATTACCATTCTCGGTACAGATGGATTTGGCCGAAGTGATACGCGAGAAGCACTAAGAAGATTCTTCGAGGTTGATAGATATTATATTGTACTTGCAGCACTTAAAAATCTTGCTGATATGAAAAAAATCCCTGCAAAAGTCGTGAGCGAAGCTATTGAGATGTTTGATATTGAGGTTGATAAGCCCAATCCCATTATGAGTTAAGGGAAGGAGAAAGGTTATGGCAGTGAAACAAATTAAAGTTCCCGATATTGGCGACTTTTCAGATGTTGCAGTAATTGATGTCTATATAAAATCGGGAGACACGATTGGGGTTGATGATCCCGTTATTGCATTGGAGAGTGCTAAAGCAGTCACCGACATCCCCTCCCCTTATGCTGGGACCATAAAAACAGTACATATAAAAGAGGGAGACCTTGTATCTAAGGATTCTCTTCTGGCTGATATTGAGATTGAGGAGGGTGAATCTCCAGAGACTGAATCAAAACCGGAGAAAGAACCTAAGGAAGAGCCTAAAAGAGAACCAGAAGCGAAGCTAGGGGTATCTGACAAAGATGATTCAGAAAAATCTATAAAAAAAGACAAATCCTCTGACCTAATAAATCGACAGGACTTGGGATCAACGTATCACGCAACACCTTCCGTGCGACAGTTGGCACGTGAACTGGGAGTTGAACTCAAGACCATCCAAGGGACTGGGCCACACGGAAGGATTCTACATGAAGATGTACAAGCACTGGTG
>Ga0334901_1002028_pt1 | contig 18451 bp, 13 predicted proteins | sample GraSluR3_MG_3_FD_207216 | JGI IMG/M metagenome (GOLD analysis project Ga0334901, IMG submission 207216) | Sludge microbial communities from methane-producing bioreactor in Wageningen University, Netherlands - Granular Sludge_15_08-R3 | ecosystem: Engineered > Bioreactor > Anaerobic >... | reverse complement strand
CATCCGCTACTACACCGGCGACGCCAACTACAACGTCACCGCCACGATTGATTCGGCCACCGCCGAGCTTGTCGACCGTTACGTCTACACCGCCTACGGCACGGCCACCGTCTACGACAACGACTGGACCAATCCCTCCGCCCCCACAACCGACGGCCCCCTCTACTGCGGCTACTTCTTCGACACGGAAAGTGCTCTGTACCTGGTTCGCAACCGCTATTATGATTCGGGGCTCTCGACCTTCATTAGCCGCGATCCGATCGGTTACTTGGCGAGAGACGAGAATCTGTATCGCTATGTAGGGAATAATCCGTTGAGCCGAAGCGACCCGAGCGGCGAGACCGCGTTTTGTGGAACCGCGACCCTGGGGTGTCGTGTGGGACGTGTCGAGGTTCCTGTGTATGGTTCATCCGCGCGCGCAGCCTCGATCTTGGCGCTGGATGGTATCGTCGCTGGATGCGTTACGCTTCCAACGGGGATTGAGTGCACAATGTCTTGCGCCGTGATCAAGACGACAACGACGCCAAGTACGCCACCACCGAGGGTAGTGCCTATACTTGAGCATGAGGCATGTCACTACTGCCTGCTGAAAGACTTTAGCGGACGAGGCAGACGCGGAAGTATCCTCTCGGATTGCCTACCCCTCATTTTGTACGTCTGCTCAGCAGGGACTGCTCCGGACTACTGCGTTGGACGTGAAAGACCCGCACGACCTAACTGGTAGCATCAGCGAAGTCGATATAGGAGACAGCAATTGTATAGAACGTACACTAAGACCCTCGTACAACGAGCTTTGATCGCTCCGGCGCTATTCATAGCCGTGTTTGCTCTGGGCTGCGATCCGATTACGCGCGTAGAGCAGAGTGTTGTACTGAGAGTCTCATCGGTGGACGGGCAGTCTCTCCTATCCAGTGTGTCACTTTCAGTCAGGGAGTACCATCAGCCTTCGGCGGACGACGAGGAGTTTGAGCGGTTTAATCCACAGCGGCGCGAACAGATGTATCCTTGGACACAAGACGTTGAGACAGATGAGTCGAGCCGAGCAACGATTGTCTATGGAGTGACTATGGTCGATAGAAGCCGGGGGAATGTTCCACCTAGCTCGCGTCGTCCGCTGGAAGGGCATGTCTTCACCGTGAGAATCAAGGGATCTGACGGCGAAATCGACGAACTCAACCTAGAAATGTCCGAAGGTACAACAGCCGAGGGACGGCGCCACCGAATTGCGGTCGAGAAGATCACGAAAGCGATCTATGTGAATCCTAACTGAATACTGGGGGGGACAAAGGGGACAGGCGCATATACCCGGTAGAGTGGGTAAGCTGCGCTCACTTCAACACGGCTACGGGCAGGCGCAAGGCATCGACGACATCATGTCCCGCTTGGCAACCATCGGTGACGGCACGAACACCTACGCCGCATACAGATACCTCGGCGCGGGCCGGATCGTCGAAGAAGACTATGCCGCCCCGGCCGTTCGCCTGAGCTACGACCCCGACGGCGACAACTCCTTCTCGGCGCTCGACCGCTTCGGGCGCGTGCTCGATCAAGTGTGGACCGACTACGGGGCCGACCCCGACGTGGTGCTCGACCACTACTTGTATACCTACGACCGCGCGGGCAACCGCACGAGGCATTGTTTTGGAGCTCGACTCCGAAGGGATCGGTGCACTGATGAGCGATCCGTCGTTCGCGCGACCGTCGATCGGTTTTCCGCGGTCGTTCCACGTGGTGGCCAAGCCGGTGGGGGCGGCGTGCAACCTCGAATGCACCTACTGTTACTATCTCCACAAAGAGGGTTTGCTGCCCGACCGCACGGCCGGCCGCATGAGCGACGATCTCCTGGAGGAGTTTATTCGTCAGTACATCGACGGTCAGGGGATCGAGGAGGTCAAGTTCAACTGGCACGGTGGCGAGCCGGCGCTTGTCGGCCTGGATTTCTACCGGAAGGTTGTCCAGCTACAGCGGGAATACGCGGGAGCGAAGCAGATCAAGAACGAGTTCCAGACCAACGGCGTGCTGCTGGACGAGTCGTGGTGCGAGTTTTTCAAAGAGCACCATTTCTATGTGGGCCTGAGCATCGACGGCCCGAGGCATCTGCACGACCGGTTCCGTGTGGCCAAGGGGGGAGCACCAACCTTCGATCAGGTCTACCGGGCGGCAAGACTCCTCCAGCAATACAAGGTGCCTTTCAACGCCATGACGGTCGTCAGTTCCGCCAATGCTCGGCACCCGGAGGAAGTGTACCGCTTTCTCACTGAGGATTTGGGCTGCTCGCGACTCCAGTGGGCGCCCTGCGTCGAACCGAGGGATTTCTGTAGGGTCGCCCCTGGCCGGTGGGACACAGCGCAGATGCCGATCCTGGGCACTCCGGCGGCCCGGCCCGGCCACCCGGATTCGGTGGTCACGGACTGGTCGGTCGATCCCGACGACTGGGGCGAGTTTCTCTGCCGGACGTTTGCGCTCTGGCTCAACGGCGGTCTGGGGAAGGTGTTTGTCAACTGGTTCGAGACCCTGGTGGGCCTCTGGATGAACGAGCCGGCGCAGATGTGCAACCTGGCGGCAGTCTGCGGCCGATCGCTGGTCACAATGGAGAAGGACGGGAGCCTCTATTCGTGCGACCGGTTCGTCTACCCCGAGTACCGGCTCGGCAACCTGCTCGGCGCCGGTTGCCGGCTCGCCGACGTGGTGTACTCGCCGCGGCAACGAGAGTTTGGATGCAACAAGCACGAGAGCCTGACCAGTGAGTGCAAGCGCTGTGGCTACTGCTTCGCCTGCCACGGCGAGTGTCCGAAGAACCGCTTCGTCAAGACGGCGGACGGCCAGCCGGGACACAACTACCTGTGTCCCGGCCTGAAGCGTTTCTTCGCGTATGCCGACCCGTACCTCCGTCAGATTGCCGCACGGGTGCGGCGCAAGTGGGCAACGCAGTTTCCCGGGACAACCGTTCAAACGGTGTTCCGCGAGTGAGGCGACCGTGTGGTCGATTGAACGAGGGGCAAGTCCTGACGCCATGCGGGCTGGAAGCACATTCGCGCGCGAGATTCGAGCCGAGGCAAAGAAGGCCGAAGGCGGGTGGCAGGCTGCTTCGAAGCCGTCGGCGAGTGCATTGGCCGCGTCGACGCAAAGCCTGGACGCCCGCTCTGTGGCGGCAACGGCAGGCAGCGTTGACGCTCTCACGCCGCTTTCCGCTCGTAATGGCGCAGCAGCCCGCCGAGGCGCTCGCGGACGACGACATCGTCCGGCCCAAGGCACTCCACGCGCTCGGGCGGCGTGTCGAGTCCCGGTGGTAGATTCCCCAATGCCAAGTGGGGCCTCTCGGCGCAAGCCCCCATGTGGTACTACAATGTTCCCGTCGTGGGAGTTGGGATGGTTTGAAACTCGTTCGACTCGGGGAGTCTTTGCGTTTTGTAGCGAACCAAGGCAGCCCACTTGGTTAACGCCCGACGCCCAGACCCCGGCCGTCGGGCGTTTTCGTTTTTCCGCCCTGTTTGCGGGGATTCTCGCCATTTGGAACCGGGCCCCCGCCGCTCTCGGTTTCGAGAGAGCCAAATCGGGGTCCGAAAGGAACCTCAAGGGTTGCGCTCGGACCCCGGAATACTCGGACCGAACTCTCGCGCTCTCTGGACGCGCCCCCTGATCCGGGTTAACAACCCCGTCGGTTTCGGAGCCCACAGAAAACCCCTCGATGGGTGGAATAGCAATCACGGATGCCACCCCTCTTGGTGGTGGTTCGCCGCAGGTAGCGTGCATGAGAGCCACGGCTGTTCGGGCGGGGCCGCGCCAGAATTTCGGTCCTGAGACGCGCAATTGACGACATGACCACGGCGGCACGAGGTCCTGAGCCGGGGCGGCTCAGTCGCTGATCTCGAAACGCTTCTTCAATCGTTCAACCGTGTGCAACCAGCGCTTGGCACGTGGCTTCGCCGCCGAGTTCTGATTGCCGAAGAAGCCCTTCTCCTTGACGGCCTCGTTTTCGGGCACCGTCTTCAGCCACTCCACCCTCACCATGTGCTCCGCCTTCTCTGGGTCTTTGGCGACGGTGGTCAAGTTCGCCGCCTGGATGGGCAGGCTGGTAATCGGCACCTTCCCTCCCGAGCCGTCATCCACCACGAATTCGTCGATTGGCACAACTCCGTCGACTACCTTCCCGACTCCAGCGTATCCATTGCCAGGAAGGTTCACCCAAATGCTGGCCCCTGGCTCGAGCATTGCGAGCGACTTCGTGTACCACGACCCGCCACCGGCAGAAACGAAACCATACTTGCGCGCCTCCTCCCAGCTCCGGTGCGAGTTCGCGCCACCGAAGCACACATAGAACTCGCCGTTCCACGGAAGCTTCTCCCGCTTCTCGACGACCTTCGCCTCGACCTCGCCCGGATCGATCAGCCAGGCCCGGCTGAGATACTCCGTGCCGCCGTCCTTGAAAAAGCGGAAGAAGACTGCGTTCATGGCGACGCCGTACTCTTCGGCCAGGTAGCCGATGATGCGTTCCGTGCTGTCATCGAGATCGCCGGCAACGACGACGAGTTCATGCGACTCGTTGACCGCCTCCGGCATCTCCTCGACACCGAACTTCTTGCAGAACGCTTCGTCGAGCGAGGTGCCCGAATGGTTCGGGTAGTACTTCTTCAGAAACTCCTCAAAGATGCCGGCGATGTCGGTGTCCTCAAGGCCTCGAACCCAGGAGCCATAGTCCAGCAGCTGTGCGACCACCTCGCGCGGTGTACGGTTGCGCTTCAGCTCGATCACGACCAGGTTGCCATCGGAGTCGAGGGCAAGCAGGTCGATGAACTTGCCGTACGCGGTCGGCACTTGGCGTCCGATGAGCAGTAGGTTCGGGTCGATGATCGTCGGATCGTCGGCCAGGATCTGCTCAAGCCGACTTTCCGCGTCGATTGGCGAAAAGTTGACACGCTCGGGCTTGTCGCCAAGCCGCCATAGGGCTACTTCTACCGGCATCCCACTGTCCTCTGACTCATCAATCGCAATTGGCTGTATTAGTAGTCAGACCAATTGACTTTCTCATGGGGGCTGACGATGAACTCGACGGTTCGAAACACTCGTTGGAACCGCTGTCTCCTAAGATCGTTTGCGTACGGATCGACGACCGTCACCTTCAAGGGGCGCCCTTCGACTTGCCGCGCTCGCGCGATTTCCGCGAATTGCAGCTGCGCCATCGCGTCGAAGTCAGACATGGAGAATCCCACAACAACGATACGATCCGCCTTGTGGATGGCACGCATCGCTCGCGTCCACACACAACCCAAGCCGGGAATCTGATACAACTGCTTGTACGCTCCAAGCCCTGCGATCCCGACGGTTCTCGGTATTGCCCCCTCAGGAATCGACTGAAGGTCGCGTCCCGAGACCCACTCTCGCAGTTGATCTCTTGTCCTGCACCGCCAGAGACGGCAATCATCCTCCACGTGGCCGCTGCACGGATTCGATCGATTCGCGTTGTCCTTGTCGAACAGTAGGTCAAGCTTCGAGAACTGCTCGCAACGATGGGCGAACATCCAGTCGATGGAGCCGTGAAGCTTATAAACTGGAAGCCCCTCATTTCCGTCATGTCTCCTGCTTGCCGGCATCGCCCTGGGCTACGGCCAGAGTCAGATCAACGAGACGATCCTCGTCTGGCTCCAACTCGATGCCGTTGATCGCGAGAAAGATGATGGCCGTTGCTGCACCCGTTCGCTTGTTCCCATCCAGGAACGGGTGGTTCTGGACGATGTGGTACAGGTACGCTGCCGCCATCTCGAACAGATCCTTGTGGAGATGCTGGCCGCCGAAGCACGCTTGAGGCATCGCGATGGCGGAGTGCAGAAGGCCCACGTCGCGCATGCCTTCCGCGCCTCCGTATTCGGCAATCAGGCTGCGGTGGGTCCGCAGAACACGTTCCAGATCCAGGAACAGCGGCGGCATGGCTCGCCCTCACTCGGCCAGCCGTTTCATGGCGCGGCCGAACCGCTTGTGGACCATCGCCAACGCCTCCTCGAACTTCTTCTCCTCATCCGGATCGCGGACCGGGGCGAGCACGAGGCACTGCCCGTCGGTAACGATCTGGAAGGGTGTCTCGGGCGACACGCGAAGCAGTTCGAGGATCGGCTTGTCGATGACCAGAGCGTAGCTATTCCCGTGTTTCGTCAGGGTTTTGATCATACGGCACCTTGGCGGTAGCGTTGCCACGTCGTATTTCTATTGTATCACCTTGAGGTCGGGCGGGCAACCTGTCTTCCCCGCAGCTCCGGCAGGACGATTCGTCATGATTTACCTCTGCCGTCGCGTTCAAAACCCTCTCACACCGTAACCCGACCTGTCGCGGCAGGTTACGGCACACCGGGAGGGTCTGGCGTTGTCGACCTGCTCGACGAAATGGACTGTCAAGAGGATGCCCTGCTCGCGGACCAAGAACTACGACGGGCTCGACTTACCGTCGATCCTTCGCGATCGGCATCGGCTCCCGCGGGTGCGTCAGGCCGCCTTCCGCTGGTAATGGCGCAGCAGCCCGCCGAGGCGCTCGCGGACGACGACATCCCCCGGCCCAAGGCACTCGACGCGTTCGGGCGGCTTGGCGAGTCCCGGTGGCAGGTTCCCGAGCGACAAGTGGGGCCTCTCGGCGTAAGCGCCCATGTGGTACTGCAATGTTCCCGTCGTGGGAGTTGGGATGGTTTGAAACTCGTTCGACTCGGGGAGGTGTACCGCGGCCCTCGGTGATTTCAACGATCCCCCGTTTTCGGCGACTGGGTAGACGAATTGCCGTCGCCGTCGCGGACCCATGACGAGTCGTCCTTCGGGTCGGTTGCGTGCGGAGAAACGCCGTCGCCGGTCCATTCCTTCAGGAGGGCTTTTCTCCGTTCGCGGAGCGATTCGTCCGACTCCAACGCGATTGACTGCCGCAAGCGTTTCAGGGCCTCGTCCGGTTTTCCCGCGGCGTGGTAGGCGCGGGCGAGGCGATCCAGGGTGCACGGGTCTTCGTGCAGTTCGAGCGCTTTCGAGTAGGCATGAATGGCCTCATCGTGCTGGTCCGGCAACTGCATGTGCGCCTGGCCGATCAGGTCCCACGTTTCGGCGGTGGGGGCGATTTGCGACACCGTCTCAAGCTCTTCGATGGCAAAGCGATACGAGCGATTCCGGAAGTAGATGATGCCTCGGGCCCGGTGCGCCTCGACGTTGCCGAGATCGATTTCCAGGGCGTAGTCGATAAGCCGGCAGGCTTCGAGAAGCTCGTCGTCGGTCCCGTTGAGGGGGTACGTCTCGAGGGCCTGGCTGACGAGTCCGATGACGGAGTCGTCGGGCCATCGGCAGGCGCGGAGCGCTTCGGCCATCTCGGCCACGGTGGCGAAGCGGTCGTGGGGGTTCCATCGCAGCGCGCGGGCGATGATGGTCGCCAATCGCGGCGGGATGAGGTCGTTCCGGCCTCGGGGGTTCAGCGAGGGTTCGGGGACGGCCTCGCCGCGCAGCAGGCGCTGGCGCTCGTCGCGCTGAAGCGGGAACGGTTCGGCGCCCGTCTCGGGCGTCTGGCCGGGGCCGGGCGCGTGGACGGCCAGGCTGTAGAGAATGGCGCCGAGCGCGTAGACGTCGTCGGCGGGGCTCGGATCGTGCGTGGCGGCCAGCATCTGGGGCGAGAGGTAGGGGATTTGCGATTCGAGCCCGCCGAGCGACGCTTCGGAATGGCCCGCGAGGCGCCGCGCCCGGAAGATCGGGCTGTTGCCGAGGTCGTGCACTTGAACTCGCCCGCCCGCCACCGTGATGGCATAGGGTGAGAGAAAGCCGTGGCAAACGCCCGCTTCATGAGCCGCCGACAGGACGCCGCAGGCCGCGGCGACGATTTCGCAGAGCCGCTCGAGCCGGGCAATCCCCTGGGAGATCTTCTGGAATTCCTCGTTCACGTGGGGGCCGCGCGGGATTGCCGACACGATGCCGATGAACTGCTCGTTGCGGAATTGTCTTTGGGGCAGTTCGATTCCTATGGGGCTCACCTGTTCGAGCAAGCTGACCTGGGCGGCGAACTCGGTCAAGGAGGCGGTCGTGGCGACGATCCGCACCGCCACCTGGGCTCCCGTTTCCTTGTCTTTGCAGAGAAACCTGCCGTCGTCGAGCGTTCCGAGCCGTTCGTAGCGGTCGCCCAACGGATGGCGGGCGGCCTGAACGCGCCGCAAATCGGCGAGCAACTCGGAGGCGTCGGGATAGCGGGCCGCGACGTCGTTCTCGAGGGTCCGCAGTATGCACTCGGAGAGTTCCTTGGGGATTTCGGGGGCCAACGCGTGGGGGGGCGTGGGCAAGCCCTTCAATCGCTGCTCGAAATTGAAGAAGGGCAGCTCTCCCGTGAGCATTTCGTACATGACGACGCCCAAGGAATAGAGATCGGACTGCACGCTGGCGCGCCCCTTGAAGCACTCGGAATCCATATAGATCAGCGTTCCGGCGAAGGAGACGAGCGCCGAGGAGCGCTCGATGACCCGCGATATCCCGAAATCGGCGATTCGGGCGATGCCGGTGTCGTCGTCGATCAAGAGGTTTTCGGGCTTGATGTCGCGGTGAATCAGCCGGTAGGCGGCGCCGCGGAATCCGTGCAGCGATTCGAGCCCCTGGCAGACGTCGATCGCGATGCGCAGCGCCTCGTCGATGGGGAGCCGCCGGCCGCTGCCGTGGTACTGCGGATTGCCGTACTCATCGAGCTCGACGTGGTAATCGCCCAGCTTCGATCGCAGGCTCGTGCCGCCGAAGGCCATGTTCAGGTAGTAGCGCTCCTGCTCGACGCCGTTCCACTCCATGACGACCTTGCCGTACTGGTGAAGGCGAATGATGTGGGGGTCGAGCAGCTCTTCGCTGAGCTTGCGCAGGTGCTCGCCCTCTTTGCGGAGTGCTTCGGTCGTTCGCTCGTCCTTGGGCAATTTGAACACTTTGCGGCGCCCCTCCACTTCGTCGTAGACGAGGATCGCCAGCCCGAAATTCCCCTGCCCGAGCTTCTTGATCGGCTTGAACTGGTACAGGCAGCGGAAGAAAGCGTCGATTTCGGCTTGCGTATCGTACATGGAAAGCAGGCTCCTCGGCGTTCGGCGAGCGGGTTCTCTTCGGCAGGGCGGGCGGCGACCGGTGCCGGCACCCCGAAAAAACGTCCGACGGCGGCCTAGGGAGCATCGTCGTCTCGCGGGGCTCCAACCTCCGACTGCTCCTCGGCGTCCGCGCCGGGCGTGTCGTGCGCGGCGACGGGAGGATCGATCGCTTCGATCTGTTCGATCTGTTCGATCTTCGCCAGGGCGGCTTCGGCGTCGGGGAGGGGTGGGCTGCCCAGACTCTCTGCCGCGGCAATCGCCTTTTTGAGGTAGAATGCGGCGAGATCGTACTCGTCGCACTGCGCCAGCAGCTTGCCCAGCGCGGCGAGGATCGTCGGGTGCTCGGGATTGAGGACGGCGGCCTTCGTCAGGCTCAGCGCCGCGCGCAACGTCCTGCCCCGCTCGGCGTAGAACGCGCCTTCGGCCAACAACTGCTCGGCCAGCCCGTTCATTTCCATCCACTGCCCGAGATGGTCTCCACACTTGGAACATTGCCACGCGCCTTGCTCGAGGGGGGCATGGCAGACCAGGCACTTCATGAGGTTTCTCCGGCTCCCGGCGGCACGTCGTCGAGAAACTCGACTTTGGCCACGGTGTGCTTGTTCGGATCGCAGAGGATCAGCAACCCATCGGAATCGACGGCCACGTCGCCGCCCACGTCGGGCGGCAATTCGCCCCCTTCGAGGCTGAATTCGGCCCGGAAATCGCCGGCGGGACCGAACCGCTGAACGCGGGTATTGTTGGCGTCGGCGACGTAGATCAACCCGTCGTCCATGACCCGAACGTCCGTCGGTTCGATGAATTGCCCCGGGGCCCCGCCTTGCTCTCCGAAGGTGAACAGCCAGCGGCCCTCCGGATCGTACTTGAGGACGCGGTGGTTCTTCGTATCGGCGACGTAGATGTTTCCCTGGGCATCGGCCGTGACGCCCAGCGGCTCGTCGAGCGGCAACGGCTCGCCGCCCGACGGGTCGCATCCCTCATGGATCGTCAGCAGGAGCACGCCTTGCGGAGTCAGCTTGTGGATCCGGCCGTTGTAGGTATCGGCCACGTACAGCATGCCCACGTCGTCGACGTCGACGTCGCAGGGGAAGTCCATTTCTCCGGGACCGTCGCCGTGCGCGCCGATCGGGCCGAGCGGGGCGCCCTGGGGGCCGAATCGCTGAATGCGATTGTTGCCGGCGTCGGGTACGTACACGTTTCCGTGCCGATCGGCGGCAATGCCCTTGGGCAGCTTGAGCTCGTCGGGCCCCGAGCCCTTGTGGCAGGTGAAGACCGTGCGGAGGAACTCGCCGTCGGACGCGAAAAGCGACACGCGGTACGAGTCGCGCGTGGGGCGGTCCATCACGAGGACGTCGTTGTCGCCGCACGTGGCCACGCTGAAAGGGTGGCGAAGCGAGCAGGCGTCGCTTTGCCCGAACTCGACGACCCGGTGCGACTTCGAGCGCGGTTCGGCACGCGCCCGGGGCTCGTCGGGCTGGGGCGTCCGATCGCCCCCGACGGCCTCGGCGCCGATCGTCTCGGAGATCTGCTTGCTCAGGTCGGCCGTCCCCCGCGACAGGGCGGCCAGTTTGTCGGCGCAGCTTGGGCACAGGCCTCGCGAGTCGAGCGGGCCTTCGCCCTGGCACATCGTGCACGGCATGGATCGGGGTCTCCTGTTGGCGCCGTCGGCGGCCGCCGGACCGTCAGTGGTACTGCGATTCGAGCGAGGCGATCTCCTCGCGCAGCTTCGAGCCGATCTCTTTGATCTTTCCGTACCGGTCGGGCTGCGCCTCGCGCTTGAACTGATCGCACAGGTCGACCAGGCCCAGCTTCGACTTGTTGAGGCTCGCTTTCTTTTCCGGCCGGATCTTGTCGCCGTGGACCCGCATCAGCCGCTCGAACCGGTCGAGCACGCTGAGCTTGTCTCCGCTGGGGCTCTGCAAGCTGACTTTGGACGTCACGACGCGGTCGGGGAAATTGACCATCCGGGCGGTAACCGTCAGCAGGTGGTCTTCGGTGATCTGGAAGAGGATTTCGAGCGGTTCCTGGGTGCTGGGGCTGGCCGCCGTTTCGAGCATGAGCGAGGCGAGTTGGGTGTTCAGCACGCTGTAGGGAACTTCGCCCTCATAGATTTCGATCAGGGCCTGGCCCGGCATGTTCGGAGCCTGCGACGTGATGCAGTAATTCCGGCTCGTGACGCTGCAAGGGATCTCGGTTTGCTCGGGAATGATGACGCCCAGGATGTCGTCGTTGCCCGTGACGCGGATTCCCAGCGTTCGGGGCGTCACCCCGCCCCCGACGCCGATCGTCTTACGGCGCCCCTTCTGCTCTTCTCCGCTGAAGCTCGCGTCGTGCCGGATCTGACAGCCGGTCTTGCGCTGTTCGCCTTCGAGGCTGGTTGCCACGACCACGATATCGTTCGTGGCGTCGCACGTCAACTCGATGGGAAAGCTGAAACGTCCGCCGGAGTCGGCTTCGCCGCTGGCGGTCGTCGCTCCCCCGCGAACCTCGATCCTGGCTCCCGGGGAGGTGCGCCCCTTGATCGTGCACTGGGTGGCGGCCGTGACCATCGGTATGGGATCCAGCCGAACTCGGTGAACGCCCTTTTCGATCGACCCCGATGCCGTGTGCACCGCGGCGCCCAAGCCGACGGCCAGATCGGGGTTGACCTTCTTCGAGGCCGGCTTGCCGAAGTACTCGCCCAGCCTTTGTTGCACCAGAGGAACGTACGTGGAGCCGCCCACGAGCAAGACCGTGTCGATGTCGGCCTTCGAGAAGGACTCGTCCTTTTCGCGGGCCTTGGCGATCGCGCCTTCGACCTTCTCGAGGCTCTTTTCGACCAGGTCGGCGATCATGCGCTCGAACTCCTCGCGCGTGACCTTCACGCTCACGTTGACCGGCGTGCCGCCGATGACCGCCTGCAATCGTATCGTGGCCGATTCGCGATCGGAGAGCTTGATCTTCGCCTTTTCGCACTCGGTTCGGGCGATCTGCAGGGCGTCGCGGCTGGACTCGAGGTCGGCGCCCGTCTGCTTCTTGACCTCGTCGGCGAGGTGGGTCATGAGCTTTTTGTCGAAATCGTCGCCGCCCAGGTAGTTGTCGCCGTCCAGCCCGAGCATCTTGTAGTCGAAGCAGTCGATGATGGCGACGTCGAAGGTGCCGCCCCCGAGGTCGTAGACGAGCACGGTGTCTTCGGCGCCGTAGGCCAGCGCGGCGGCAATCGGCTCGGCCAGCAGGCGCACGTTCTTCAGGCCGGCCTGCTCGCCGGCCCGCTTGGTGGCTTCCTTCTGGGCCCCGCTGAAGTAAGCGGGAATGGTGATCACGGCGCCGTCGATCGGCTCGGCGAGCCGCTCCTCGGCGGCCTCCTTGAGCTGCCGGAGGATCATCGCCGACAGATCGACCGGCGTGTACTTGTGGCCGCCGAGGTCGTAGCTCATGTCCGTGCCGATGTGCCGCTTCCACGAGAAGACCGACGGCAGGGCAATCGCCTCGTCCTTGGCCGCCTGGCCGACCAGAAGCTCGCCGTCGTCCCAGGCGACCACCGAAGGAGTCCACTGCCGCCCGCGGTTTTCGATCACCTTGGGCTCGTTCTGCAAGTGTGCGACCACCGAATTGGTCGTTCCCAGGTCGATTCCGATGTCTGCCATGCGTTTTCTCCTCTTATCTCGACGGATCAGTAGACAACCTGGGCGCGCCGGAGCACCGACAGGGTATCGCCGACGACCTGCACCCATAAGGAACGAACAACTCGGCGGACGGTCCGCTGTTTTCCGTGCAGGGACTCGTCGCGGGGAGCCCCCACGACGGTCCAAGGCTCGGGGATCGGCACCCCCTCGAACTCGACGTCGCCGTAGCTCTTGCCCGTCACGTCGACCCGGTAGGCACCGTGGTCCTCCAGCACGTCCAGCAGAATGCCGCAGGTCGTTTGAAACGCCTGCAGGGTTTCTTTCTGCTTGCGCATCGTCTTGTTCTCGTCGCACATGCGAAACACGTCTTCGAAACTGTCGGCGACGCGAATGAACTCGAGCAAACGCCGGCGTTCGGCCTCGGCGAAGCGGCGCCGACCGGCGGCCTCCTTGCGCTGCCCCCGTTTCATCTCGCCGTAAAAATACTCGAGCTTGGTGCGCAGCCCCAGGATCCGCTCTTCGGCCGACGCGGGGTCGTCGCGCTCGGCAGGCGCTCGGACGGGAAGATCCAGCGCGAATTCGGGAATCGGCTCGCGGGCCATCCTGCGGTCTCCTTCAGCATTCGAACTTGATCGACTTGAGGGCCTCTTCGGCCGGGTCGACGGGAAAAGGGTGCTCCTCCAGCTCGAGGCGGATGCTGCGCTCGAGCACGATCTCACGGCCCTGTCGCGCAGCGTGCCCGACGCTCGGACTGTTGGGAAAGACGTCTTCGGCGTTCTGCAGCACGCCGGTCACGTCGGGCGGGTCGGCGAGGTGCTTCTCGGCTTCCCGAACGGCCTCTTGGCGGCCCAGCGTGTTGTCGAAGACGAACATCTCCACGCCCACCCGCGATCGCGCATCGCTCAACTGGTCGTAGGCCTGCGTGATTCGTTGGCGGGCGAGGATCCGCTCGCCTTGGTCGGCGTGCTGGTAGTCGACCTCCTCGAGTTTCTCGTCGCGAGCCTCGAGAAGCTCCCGGCTGGTCGCCGACGGCGAGACGCCCAGAATGTCAAACGGCGTCCGGCCGAAGTAGGGATTCTTGTCATCGGGCAGCTTGACGGGCATGGCGTGTCGTTCTCCTGTGATTCCGGCTCACGGGGCAGCGATCTTTTCATCAGCGTTTGAACAGCGCGGCCATCAATTCCATGGGCAGAGCGCCCCCGAAAGGCATGATTCCCAGGGCGCGCGCCGCGTCGGCCATACCCGGCACTTTGAACAGCAACGTGGGATCCAAATCCAGGGCCTTTTGCAGCGCCGTTCTGGCGCCCGCGATGTCCTGACGCTCCGCTGCCCGGTTTCCCTTGGCCACATAGTACTGAGCCGCCATCGGTCGCACTTCGGCGTCATTCTCCAAATCGGGCATGATCGACCGCGCGCGGTTGTAGTGGCGATCGGCCTGGCCCGAGCTCCTCGCTTCGAGCGCCTTGATGGCTCGGACGATGTACAGGACGGCATACATCCTCCGCGCGCCGACGTCGCGGAGAAGGTCGGGGTCGATTTTCTCGGCCTGCTGGTACTGCCGCTCGGCCTCGTCGAAATGCTGCTGGTTGAGCGCCTCGGTTCCTCGATTGAAGACGTCGATGGCGTAGGCCTTGCGCAGATCGCGGTTCTCCGGATCGAACTCGTAGGCGAGCTCGAACAGCGACGAGGCCGCCGCCTGGTTCCCGCCCTGCTTGACCTGGGCCGCCTTCTCGAGCAGCACCTTGGAGATCTGGGGGCGGATCTCGCCGTTGCGATCGATCGCTTCGGCGTATTCCACGTGGCGTCGGGTGTCGGCAATGGCGCCGAGGGCCGCATAGGCTTTGGCATATTCGACGTGCGTGTCGCCCAGACGCAGGGCCAGTCGTTTGCGCACCACATCGAGATGCTCGGCCTGGACGCGATCGCGGCGGTGGCGGCCGTCGTTGTAGGTCTCGAGATAGGACTGCCAGAACCCGTTCTTGCTCTCGAGAATCGCGTGCCACACGTGGCAGGCTTTCTTCCAGTGCGGGTCGGCGGCTCGCGTCTTGCCTCGCTCTTCGTAGGTGATGGCTATCCGGTGACACAGCACGGCGTAGTTGCGCAGGATCTTGGCGTTGTCGGGCTGCTTGCGGTGGGCCGCCTCGTAGGCGGCCAGGGCCTTCTCGCCCGCCTCTTGCCCCGCGCTTCCCAGCAGAAGGGCTGCCTCGATCGTCGCGTAGAACTGCCGCGTCTCCGGCGCGACGCCGCCGGCCAGCTCGGACGTCTTCTTCAGAAGCGCGGCGGCTTCGCGCAGCTTGTCGGCCCGAACCTGCTCAGCCGCCAGCGACCGAGCCACGTGATCGTGCAACCGGCGGGCTTCGGCCGACGCCTGCTTCGACGCGACCGACTTCTGGAGGTGGCTCAAGGATTCGGACCACCGTTTCTTTCGGGCGTAGATCGCTCCGAGGTACGCGTCGGCCGAGGCCGGCGATGCCCCGCGCATGTGCCGCTCGATGATCTGCTCGACGACCTCGTGGCGGCCCGCCAGGCTGCCGTAACTCACCGCCAGCCGGCAAATCGCCTCGTAGGCCGGGTGCTCGCTCACGGCCTCGTCGGCCAGGATCTCCTGCAACAGGGCGATCGTGCCGCCCCAATCCTCCTGGCGGGCGTGCATGCCGGCCAGCCCGAGCTTGCCGCTGATCCGTCTCTTCGAGTCGTGCTCCTGCCGGGAAATGAACTCCTTCCAGGTCCGTTCGGCCTCGGCGAGATCGCCCATTTCTTCCAAGCAGACGGCCAGTCCGACGACCGTACGGAAATCGGCGGGCGACCGCTCCCAAAGTTGCCGGAAGGTCTGGGCCGCGCGGTCGAAAAACTTCAGCCGGAAACAGGCGACCGCCAGGAAGTAGGCCGTGCGGGAATCGCCCCGCCGCAGCCGGTGCGCCTCCTGCAACTCTTCCAGGGCCCGAGGCAGCCGGTCGCGCGGGGCAAACAGGCACTTGAGCCCCAGCCGGAAGCGCGACTCGGCCAGGGCCGATTTGATCTCCTTGGCCTCGGTTTCCGCCCCAAGATCGAGGAATGCCTGGCGCGATTGGTCGAACAGTTGGATCGCCTGCTCGTAGGCTTCCCGGCCGAAGTGCCGCCCGGCAATGCGGCATGAGATGGCCGCCAGGTTGGCGCGGATTTGCCGGTTGTCGCCCCGGTTCATGGCCAGCGACGAAAGGTGCGCCAAGGCGTCGTCGAGCTCGTCCGACTCGGCCTTCGCCAGGGCAAGGTCGTAGACCAATCGCTCGCTTGTATTGCCGAGGCGGCGCGCCGATTCGAAGCAAGCCGCCGAAGATCGGTGGTCGCCGCGTGCGCGGGCGATGCGGCCGAGCTCGTAATGGGCATCGGATCGAAGCGCTTGGAGGTCGTCGGCCGCCAGGTCCGACGGCGAAGCCGACAAGGCCGCTTCGAGCGCCGTCGTTGCGCGAGCGTAGTCGTGCATCGCAAGCCGCGTCCGGCCCAGCCAGACGAGCAGGCGCACGTCGTCCGGTTTGCGGCCGGCGGCCGATTCGAGGATGGCCGCCGCATCGGCGAAGTCGCCTCGGATGAACGCCACGCGCCCGAGCTCGAACGCCAGGTCGGCGTCGTCGGGAGCTGCCCGGCGCGCCAGTTCGAACTTCGCGGCGGCTTCGTCCAGGCGGCGCATCGCGGCGAGCAATCGCCCACTCAGCCTCAGGGCGCGGTCTGTCCAGGCCGCGTCGGCCTCCAACGGCGAGGTCGTCTGCAGGGCCCGCGCGTGCTCGCCCAGGTTGGCCAGCGACGTAGCGAGGTGGAATCTGGCCTCGGGCTCCTCGCCGTAGGTCGAGAGCACTTGCCAGAAGATCTTGGCGGCGCTGTCGAAACGGTCGGATCGCAAGTGGCAGCAACCCGAATAGAACAGGGCGTTGCGCGAGCGGCCGGCCAGTGGAGCGAGAATCTTGGTGGCGGCCCGGTACTTGCCCGTCTCAAACCACGATCTTCCCAGGCGATAGGCGAACTCGTCGGTTCCGCTGAACCGGCAGGTCGAGGCAGCTTCGGCCTTGCGGACCCAATCCAGATGCTCGGCCGCCGACTCGTAGTCTCCTTCTTCGAACTCGATTTCGCCGAGAATGAAACTCGCCTCGACGTGGCGAGGCACCCGGCGCAGCGTCTCACCGGCGGCCCGCTTCGCCAGTTCGCGATTCCCCGCTTTGCGGGCTTGCCGGGCGAGAAAGCCGTGGTAGTCGGCCGATTCCGGCTGGATGTTCAGGGCCGATTGAACGGCCGCGATCGCCAAGTTCGTCTGGTCCGCCAAATCGTAGGCCCTGGCCAGGTCGAACCAGTAGTCGTCCCGGTCTTTGGCCAGCTCGGCGGCGGTGCGAAGATGCGCCACCGCGTCTTCGATCATCTGCCGCGGCGCTTCGCCCTTGGACGCGGCCTTCTCGGCTTGCGCCAGCGCCATCCGTCCCCGGGCGTGCCGCGAGGGATGATGGGTCGGGTCGGCCGCCACGGCGTGGTCGAAGGCCTGCCGGGCGAGGTCCCGACGCCGCTGGGCCTCATAGCAGCGGCCCAGGTACCAGAAGACCTCGGCGCCGGCCATCCCCAGGGCTTTGGCCTTCAAAAACCTCTCCACGGCCCGCCGGATGTCTTTCCGCCGAAGATAAGCCACCCCCAAATTCCGGTGCGGCCAGGCCAGCTCGCGGCCCGCGGGACGCGGCTTGTGGTAGAAACCCAGTACCGTGCTGCCAAATCGGATGCGCGCCCCGTCGCTGAGCACGACCGGCGCCCCGAGCCGCGTTCCCCGAGCCTCGCTCAGCCGCAGCGGCGAAGCGAGCCGCTCGCCGAGCAGATACGTGCCGCGCTGGCTTTTCAGATCCGTGAGCGTGCATCGGCCGTCCCGGGCGTCAAGACGGGCATGCGCAGGCGACACGTCGGGGTCGTCGACGTGAATATCCATCTTCGGGTCGTGGCCGATCGTGACCGAACCGCTCGCCGGAATCGAAAACTGCGTTCCCACTCCGGGCCCCTGCTCGACGACGACGCGAATCCCGGGGCCGGGGATCGTCGACGCCGTCGCGTTCAACCGTGCCCTCGCCGCGAGGTCGTCGTCGCCCAACTCCTCGCTGATACGCAGCCGATCTTCCAGGAGCGAGGCGACGTGGCGAGCCAATTCGGCGTCGACCTGATCGATCGGCAGCCGCAGGTACTCGACATAACAGGCCAGCGCGTCGGCACCCGTCTTGCCATGATGGAAGTAGGCCGAAGCCAGACACGAGGCAATCCCGACCCACGCAACGGGTGCCAGCTCCTTCGCTCGCTCCAGCTCGGCGACGCCCTCGTCAAGCCGGTTCTGGACGAGCAGCGCTCTTGAGCGGCCCAGACGAGCCCGGGCCAGCGCGGCCTGGAACTTCTCGCCGGACTGGCCCGAGGCGGAGCCGCGCAGCGCGAGCCGTTCGAGCTTGCGAATCGCCGATTGATAAGCCCGTTCGGCTTCCTCGGGGTCCAAGAACCAATAGCCGTCGGCTTCGTCCAGAAGCCTCGCGCACTGCCGCTGGACGCGTTCGGGGCGATTGGCCTCCTTGACCAGCCAAACGACTGCCGCCGCGACGGCGGCCAATACCAGGAGCAGGGGGAAGCTGACCAGCGAAGCGACCACGAGTGCCGACGCGGCGTTTCCCGAGTCGTCGTCGGTTTGGCCGGCCGAAACGGCGCTCGGAGCCGATGAACCTGTTAAGCCGGGTCGGGAATGTTCCGGGCGTTTCTCCGGGCTGGGCAGACGGTTGGCGGTCGGCCGACCGGCGTCGACTT
>Ga0334901_1002023_pt1 | contig 18481 bp, 14 predicted proteins | sample GraSluR3_MG_3_FD_207216 | JGI IMG/M metagenome (GOLD analysis project Ga0334901, IMG submission 207216) | Sludge microbial communities from methane-producing bioreactor in Wageningen University, Netherlands - Granular Sludge_15_08-R3 | ecosystem: Engineered > Bioreactor > Anaerobic >... | reverse complement strand
TCGGGACCGAGGACAGACTCCTTGTGAAGTTCAAAGACTTAATAAAAATGTGGTCCTCTGTCCCGGAATTATATCATCAAAAATCGATCACCTATCGTCAGTATAGGTGAATTATTATTAGGAGATACTGATGAAAGAATTACTCATAATTGGTGGAGTTGCGGCAGGGGCAACCGCAGCAGCTCGAGCAAGAAGAATTAATAACGACGTGAACATTACATTGCTTGAGGCTGGAGCAGACGTCTCGTTTGCAAATTGTGGATTACCCTATTATTTAGGCAAAGATATTACCTATAGATCTTCCTTGATACTTGCGAGTCCAGAAACTTTTGATGAACAGTATCGAGTTACCGTACATACGCATACAGAAGCGATTGCGATTGACCGAACAAAGAAAACAGTGAAAGCACGTAATACACAAACTGGCAAAGAGAAAATATTCTCATATGATGCATTAATACTTGCACAAGGTGGAAAGCCTGTAGTGCCACCCCTTCCAGGAGTAGATAAAAGCCATGTATTCCAACTTTGGACGCTTGACGATATGGATCGCATTGATCATTACCTTGACGAAAAGAATCCAAAAAAGGCCGTAGTTGTTGGCGGAGGTTTCATTGGTCTTGAAATGGTTGAAGCTTTGGTCAAAAGAGGTCTTTCGGTTACATTGGTAGAGATGGCTCCGCAGGTAATGCCGAATATGGAGGGTGAGTTTGCTGGTTTCCTTACCAAGGAACTCTTAGATTATGGTGTTACACTCAAACTTGGTATATCCATGAAGGAAGTTAAGGAAAAAAGTGTAGTTCTCTCGGATGGGTCTTCCGTAGATGCCGATTTTGTGCTGCTCTCTGTTGGTGTGCGGCCTACCTTGCAGTTAGCGAAAGATGCTGGTCTGGAAATTGGAGAATCGGGGGCGTTACATGTAGATGAGACTTTACAGACAAGTGATTCGGCAATTTATGCAGCAGGCGACATGGTAGAGATTGCTCACACCATTCATGGGAAACGTGTGCGTATGCCACTCGCTGGTCCGGCAAACCGCCAAGGAAGGATTGTAGGTGAAAACGTTCTTGGAGGTTCAAAAACCTATAAGGGTGTTTTTGGAACATCCGTAGTAAAAGTCTTCGGTGCAGTAGCTGGATCTACCGGAATGAGTCTCAAGATGGCACGAGATGCGGGATTCGATGCTGATGCCGTAGTTACTCACAAGAGTAGCCACACAGCTTATTATCCTGGTTCTGAAAAAGTAAGCCTCATGCTTATATGGGATAAGAAAAGTAAAAAAGTGCTTGGTGCTCAGGTAGCAGGTAGAGTAGGGGTAGATAAACGTATCGATGTGATTGCAACCGCAATTGCCGGAGGTCTTACTCTTGAAGATCTTGCTGAACTTGATTTGGCTTATGCTCCTCCATTTAATTCTCCCAATGGACCTGTAAATATGTCAGCATTCACTGCCATAAACCATGATACTGGTTTTAGCCCCTCACTTTTAGCACAAGACTTAGAGAAATTTATTCTTGAGCATGAAGCAATTGTCATTGATTTACGTGACCCCATCACTTATAGCAAAGCACATATGAGGGGAACAAATAATCTCAGTCAGAATATATTGCGTGAAAGTATTAAACGAATTCCGTCTGGACATCCTGTTTTGTTGCTGAGTGATGATGGACAGAAGGGTCATGTGGCACTGAGAATGTTAAAAGGACTAGGGATCGATCAAGTATTCAATCTGAGTGGTGGTTATACAAGTCTTGAGCGTCACGCTCGGGCAATCGGATTCGAACATTTGGACGTTGATCTTTTCCCTGTAGTACGTAAATCAGTGGAAGATCTTGAGAAAGGTATTTCAGAAACTGAAGCAGAGGTAGAAGAAATCGAGACAATTGCCGAAGATGGCCCCGTAATTCTTGATGTTCGAACACCTATGGAGTTTGCAATGGGTGCGTATCCTCATGCAATCAATATAGGTCTTGATAGCCTTACTCAGTGGGCAAAATCTTTTGAAGATAAAAATAGAAAGATTATACTCTATTGTGCATCGGGAGCTCGTTCAAGTTATGGTGTTCGGATTCTAAAACAGTTAGGTTTCACTCAGGTTGAAAACGGTGGTGGCTTGCACGATATGATGTCTCGTACATAGAGGGGCATTACAGTAATTTAAAAATTGGTAGAGCAACCATAACCAAAGTTGCTCTACATTGATTCCTGAGAGATTATCCTTTTACCGCTCCTGCCGTGAGACCTTCAACGAAGTATTTCTGTATAGCAGAGAACATGATGACTATCGGAAGAGTAGTGGCTGTTCCGAGTGCCATAATAGTGCCCCAGTCGATTTCTGTTGAACTAATATAATTTGCAAGACCAACAGTTAAGGTTTTCATTGTGTCACTCATAACAAGAACACTTGAAAGTAAGTATTCATTCCATGATAGAATGAACACCATGATACCAGCACTGAGGATACCAGGTATGCAAACCGGTAATATTATACACCAGAATACATTGAAGGCAGAGGCACCATCTATTATTGCCGCTTCCTCCATTTCTTTTGGCACTTTTCTGAAAAAAGGTATTAGAATCCATACACAGAACGGAAGGGTGAGTGTGAGATGCCCTAACACTACACCAGCGTAGCTAGAATTCATCCCCATACCGGCAATAATTCGATACAACGGAATCATGAGCATGATAGGAGGAATACAATATGCAGAAAGTATGGCTGCGGTGATGAATCGTCGACCTCTATAACTAAACCGAGCGAGACTATATGCACCGAGCGTCGCGATTACAATGTTTATTCCCATGGTACTTAAGGAAACGATGAGACTATTTATAAAATATCGAATTACCGTTGAATCGCTAAATGCACTCATGTACCAATGCAAGGTTGGTGTTTCGGGAAGAATCAGGGGAGGACTCTTGAATAGTTCAACAGAGGGCTTGAAAGAACTAGAAGCCATCCAGAAAAGTGGAAATCCAACTAACACCATTACCATAAGCACAAAAATTAGGTACCAGAAGTTTTTTTGAATGGAATAAAGGATTCCTTTTTTCATTCTTTGTCTCCTATCTTCCCGAATCGTTAGAAATTGTTTTTCTTACATAGAAAACTACACAGAGAAAAAGGCTTAAACCAAGGATAACTGATAAGCTGGAAGCATACCCAGTCTGAAAAGTACCAAATGAAGCCTGATATATCATAATGGGCAGATGGGTCGTGGACCCAGCGGGGCCTCCACCCGTGATGAGCCAGGGTAGATCAAAATACGTTGCTGTCCAGACAATACGAAGAACTACCAGAACTATAGTCGTATCTCTCAAATGAGGGAGTGTAATATGGAGAAAAGATTGAATTGTTCCAGCTCCGTCGACACTTGCTGCTTCATAAAGTTCTTTATCTATACCCTTCAAAGTTGCCCAGTAGATGAGCATAGGGAATGGATATGACCTCCATACATTTACTATTACGAGGACCGCCATCGCACTTCCCGGAATTGCTAATGGTGATTGTCTGTGTTCAATGAGACCAAGAGTTTGAAACCAGTAGCTAATGATACCATAATCCCCATTCATAACCCATTTAGTTACCAGTGCAATAGCAACGGCAGGAACTACATATGGAATGAGGAGGAAGCTGCGTAAACCAGTTCCAGAACTCTTTCTATTGATCATTAAAGCTATCATCAACCCGAGTGAGAGTTGACCAATAACTGATGCCACTGTCCACACAACTGTGTTTTTAACGTATGTAAGAAATCTGAGATCAGTAAAAATCTTTTTATAGTTATCAAAGTTGATGAACGAGTAATCTTTTTTTATCAATCGTGCATTCGTGAAGCTTAAGAAAATATTGTACAATACGGGATAGACTACAAATACGAGTAGAAAGGCAACCATAGGAATGATGAAAATAATTCCAAGCGTTTGTTGCTGTGGACGAAATCTTCTATCTTGGCGAATCAAACGTAAATTTCCCATGGCTCTTAGTCTCCCTCAATGATACAGCCCAGGTCAAGTAAAACAAAACCCGGGCATGTAGTAATTAGAATACGCTATTCAATAATTGAAATCTGTTCTTGTAGCTGTTGATCGATAAAATCTACGGCTTTAACCGAAGTCTGCATGCCAAGAGCTACACTCTGCAAGGCTTCTCCGAAGAATGTTGTTGCTTCTATTTGTGAAGACATCTGACTTAAACCATGTTCCATTCCATACCAATACCAATTACTGTTCTCAAATGCATCTGAAATAGTTGCAATTTGGTCTTGGAAGAGTGCAACAGAAGGACTTTGTTTATAAATCTCTAAGGCTGAGTATAGAGAGGGGAAGGCGAACATTGGTCGCGAAAGGGCCCGTTCTGCAGCTCTCTCTGATGTGTATAAACGATGAATGAATTCTTTTTTAGTTTCAATCTCTGTCGCAGAACCACTATTACTTACAACGAATGCGTATCCACTTCCAAACGAGGCAGGTTTATTACCAAATTGTCCTGGTAAATCAAAACACCCAAGCTTTTCTACCATTTCCGGGTTATTGTTCTGTGCCAATCCAATGACCGCTCCCATATCCAATGTCATCGCGACAGTTCCTTCAACTAAAGCATTTCGGTATTCATTCCAGGACCATTCGATTGAAGATGGAGGAGATACAGTCTTATAAAGATCAATCAAATAATCAGTTACTTCTACTGCTTTCTTCTTCTGCGATCCAAAAGTGTACTTTCCAGTTTTTGGATCAAAAGTAGTCACTCCTGCGGAATAGAGGAATTCATAGTATGTCTGAGGTGCAACTTGTACTGCATTCAAAGGAACCGGGAATCCATAAACATCAATCTTTCCATCGCCATCTTCGTCGATGTTTAGTTTTTGTGCAGCAGCTTTGAATTCAGCCCAGTCTGTCGGAATTTTTATACCCTTCTCTTGAAAAAGATCTTTTCGGTACCAGACAGAGGTGTGCAACGCCCAATCGGGAATTCCCCAAGTTTTACCTTCTGCGTTAAGAACGTGAAGGTACGATGAAATAAAATCATCTTTCCCAATTTTATCAATAACATCATCCATATTAAGAATGATATCCTGGGAATAGAGATAGGCAGTACCAGCAAAGTTTGTGTGCATGATGTCTGGAACATTCCCCGACTCTACTGCTGTTGCAAGTTTTGTGTACATGTCATTGAAAGAGATGGTGACCATCTCAACCTCAACCCCCATTTCTGCTGCTACTTCAGTGAATTGCTTTCTAAGAACCTTTGCTTGAGCATCGGCAGTAAGATTTGTCCAGATAACAATTTTCTTGCTTGCAGCGGGCTCTGCTGCTGTTTCTTTACTGCCAGCCGCAAATACCAAGGTACTCATCATCATGAGTAACACCAAAACTACTAGTGCCTTTTTCATATTTTTCTCCTTTTTATGAAAAATTTGAACCAATTGTTTTTAACATATGCGTTTGAATCGCATTTTTTTCACTTCATCTATAGTAGAGCTCCCTGTTCTTTGAGCTTTTTCTGAAGATGAGGAATATTTACTTCTCTTGTTTTTATGCCCTGCGATACCGCTATAGCTGCAGCCGTTCCTGCGGCTTCTCCCATTGCCATGCATTGAGGCATACAGCGAATGCAATTGGCTACAGGGGCCTCGTAACTTACGCATCGACCGGCAACAAGCAAACCCTCTTTTCCTTTAGGAATCATACAGCGATAGGGGATAGTCATGGACTTGCCTGGTTCGAGATTATACACATTCATGGTTATGCCATCAGGAGTATGAACTCCAGCAGGCATGGCACCTCTTCCGATACTATCCTCAAATTCCCTTGCAGATAGAAAATCATCAAGCGTAACTTTATAGTCACCAATAATTCTGCGACTTTCTCTTACTCCAAGTAATCCGGCAATAGCAGAAAGATATGCATGTTCAAAACCTGGGACATATCGTTTTAACACTTCAGAGACATCGTACAAGCATTTCTGAGAAAATATTTCTTGTTCAGCTTTTTCTTCAAACCCAGAAGTGCTATGAGATTCGATAGCTCCTGAGCAGTTAATGGTCACCTCCCCAGGATTTGGAGTTGACGTGAATATTCCAAGCCAATCGCGAAGATATTCGAGGTGAGGAGGAAGGTCTACACGCTCCAGTTCGTCGTGCAGACCAAAGTGCATGAAACCTGGAAAGGTCTTATACTCGCGCCATGCGGGAGGAACGTTACTATCCACGACAGGGGGATTTGCTTTGTAGTATTCTTTTACCCGTTCAAGATCGACACCAGCCATTCTTCCCATTAGAGTCATGGGCTGGATATCCTTTTTTGGTCTAATTTCGAAAGGAGCTCCTGACTTTGCCGCTACGATTGCATCACCAGAACAATCGATAACTACTTCTGCCCGAATCTCCATGAGTTCAGATTCTGAAACTACTAGAAGTCCTGTAACAGTGTCTCCTTCCTGCAGAACATCAATTACTGAAGTATCAAGGTAGGTGGAAAGATTTTTCTCACTGGCAACCAATTCATCAATTACTACTTTTGCAACTTCGGTATCATAGAGAAAACAAACATCAGTCATGGGATCGTCTTCAACGATAGCACCACGTTCCATAAGTTTATCTCTCAGTTCCCAAGCAATACCTTTTACAATAATTTTTTCTTTATCACTAAATCCTACCCATGCCCCTTGCATACCTACGGTAAATTGACCACCGAGACATCGTTGTTTTTCCACAATCAATGTTTTTGCACCGTTTCTAGCCGAAGCAAGACCTGCAATTACCCCCGCAGTACCACCCCCAGCAACGATTACATCAACTTTTCTTTGTTTCATATTCCACATCTCCATTTTCTAAGCGAGATACCCGTACTCTTTAAGTACTGCCTTTAGTGTTACCATTACATCAGAAGGTAGTTCAGAGATAACCGGCTTTCGACAGAATCCCGCATCAACTCCTCGGAGCTTCATTCCTTCTTTGATGATTTGAAGCCATGGAGTAGGCATTCCTTCAGCAGTAGGTTTGGTGAATAACGGTAGGTACGGTCTAATTTTCGAGAAATGATAAGCCATTGCTTCTTCCATCTTTCTCGCCTTTGCAAGGCGGAATACTTCAGTATTCTCTTTTGGGAAGAGGTTTCCTGTTCCACAAACCCAACCATCAGCCCAACAACTGAGACTTTCAACTGGACAAACATCATATCCATAGAAAATTCCAAAATTGTCATCGGTAAGATAACGGAGATCCTGCTGACGATATACATCGGCCTGCCGTTCCTTAACAGCATCAATAAACCCTTCGTTATACAATTTTGCCATAAACTCATCACTCATGAGACAAGTTGAATAATAGGGATTGTGATAGACCATTATTGGAATATCTATTGCCTTGCGAATTGTTTCGTAGTGAAGTAACAGTTCCTTCTCATTCGGAGCCATGTACCAAGGAGTAACTGCCATAATTCCATCAGCACCATCAGCCTCCGCTGCTTTAGACATGTTGACGACATCTTTGGTTCGATACGCACCTGTGGAACAAACGACTTTAATTCTACCATTTGCTGCTTTTACGGTGGCAGCGTTGACAGAAATCTGTTCTTCTGGTGTAAGTGCAATCATCTCACCAGTACTACCAGCAGGAATAACTCCTGTTACACCATTAGCTGCAAGAAAATCTGTACATTCTTTGATACCATTGAAATTAATAGATTCGTCGGCATTGAATGGTGTGACCATTGGGATATAGATGCCGGTTAATTTTTCTCTTCCCATAATGCATTCTCCTAATAATAATTCACCTATACTTACGATAGGTGATCGATTTTTGATGATATAATTCCGGGACAGAGGACCACATGCTTTCTAAGTCTTTGAACTTCACAAGGAGTCTGTCCTCGGTCCCGAATTTCCCTATTGGTTGATTAGGCCTTCGAGCCTCTTTCAAACGGGAGACTGGAAAACGGGATCCACTTTCTAACCCACAGGAGGTTTTCTTATGTCCATCGTCGCATTGGATATCGCCAGCAAGACTGCCACATTCTGCGTTCTGGGAACCCATGGGATCCGAAGCCAGGGTTCGCTCACCTTCGACCACGACGGATTCTCTTCCTTTTTTTCCAGCGAGCAGGTAAGTGATGCCTCGCTGTTCGTGATGGAATCCACCGGAGGCTATCACCTGCCGCTCTATCACTTTCTCTTGAACCACGGCAGGAAAGTTCGTATCATTAATCCGTTGCTCATCAAGCGATTCCATGACGGGCAAACGCTTAGAAGGACCAAGACCGATGCTCTCGATGCGGTTACCATCGCCCGGTATGCACAATCTCACATGAGCGCATTGGAGGAGGAGAGGATGCAACTCGACAGCGAAAGCAAGATGCTCGCTAGGCGCAGAGCCCGCAACGCCGAAGACCTTGCCAAAGCCAAGACTATCCTCAAGAGTGACCTGTCGGTGGCATTCCCTGAGCTGTTGCGCTTCAACGTCTTTATCAAGACCCTGCTGGAATTCCTGAGTGTCTATGGTTGTGCCAAGGATGTGCTCGCTGCCACTGAAGAACAGTTGCAACAAGCTCTGGATGTACAAAAAGGGCGAAAGAGTGACGTGGTTACCGTCCAGAAGATCCAAGAACTCGCCCGTATCTCTATCGGAGTCAGTTACCACGCCGCCATGGTTCGCGACAGCGCCAAGGCAGTGCTCGCATGCCAGCAGCGGGATGAGGAGCTCACCAAAGCCTTGGTAGAGCTCGAGCAGACCCTGCATCAGCGCCAGATGGAGATTCTCACCTCCATTCCCGGTATCGGCGAAGTGACTGCGTCTCATTTCCTTTCCGAGATCCCCGACATCACCCAGTTCGCCACCTACCAGAAGCTCATCGCGTTTGCCGGCACTGATCCAGGCATTTACGAATCGGGAAATACGTCCAAGCAGTTGAGAATATCCAAGCATGGTAACCCCGTGCTGCGAAAGTATCTGTACTTGATGGCTGACAGCTGCATGCGGCATAATGTCGTCTTCAATGCGTACTACCACAAGAAACGGGAAGAAGGATTCCCCCATAGGAAGGCCATGGTTGCGACTATGAACAAGCTCGTCAGGACGCTCCATGCCCTGTTGACCAAGGATGAAACATATTCTCTTTGAGCTGTGAAAAACCTTATTGTAGTTTTTCATTGTTTATAGTTGACTCCTTGCTCTGTATACCAACAACCACCACAAATCAATTTCTGAAAAATCTAAAGAGAGCCCTACAATATGGACATTTTTCCTAAAGAAAAAATCAATCCAAGCAACAACTTCTGTCTCCGTCAACCTGTCCCATAATTTATTCAATTTAAAATCTTTGTATTTCTCCCCAATATCTGTTGTTGCTGATTCTCTCAAGGTTTGTAAGTAACCTGCGTAATGGTCATAACCAAGCGTTATAGTGTTGTACTTCCTTGCTTCCCCGTGGATATGCCATACTGATTTGTGAGTTCCGCTCATGCTAATTCTTCTGAATACGCTATATTTATTTTCTTCAACAGGTCCAATATTATAATAACTATCATCATTAAAGATGACCTTTTCTATCATATAATCATAATTTGTTGTAAGAAAATCATTGACCCTTACTTTACTAAGCAAACCATGGCATTCATTCAGCTGAATATTACCAATCTCATCGCTAATAAACTGTTTGACATGTTTTTCAGTTATCAATTCATCAGATAGTATATCCGAAAGGATTTCTTCATAAAAAAGGGGAAATGGGGTTTGATGAGCTGCATCATAACTAATTTTATTATAGCATAATTTTTCAACCAATTTGGCAAGTAGGGATTCCCAACTATATCCTTCAGATAATCTATTTAACCCATTTCCCAACAATATGACATTATCCATCTATTAAAACTCCTTCGATAGATACCTCATGCGGATAATTCCTCAGCAATCATCTCAGCTTGTTGTAGAACCGTCTCTGTGGCAAGTTTCTGCATATCTGGTGGATAGCCATACTTTCTGAGAGTTCTCTTCACAGCGACCTTCAGTTTCGATTTCACGCTCTCTTTGATGGTCCAGTCGATTGAAGCACTGCCCTTCACCTTTTCGTACAGTACTATAGCCAATTCCCTGAGTTTATCCTTCCCCATTATCTCTTGAGCACTCTCGTTGTTCGCAATAGCTGTATAGAACGCATATTCATAATCGGTGAGTCCAAGCTCCTTTGGCTCTTTGTCCATTTCTTGGATTTCTTTACTCAACTTTATGAGTTCATCCAACACTTGAACCGCTGTAAGAACCTTGTTGTGATACTTGCGAATGGACTCTTCGAGCATTTCCATGAGTGATTTGCTTTGTACCAGATTTTTCTTACTACGTGCCTTTATTTCATCGTTGAGCAACTTCTTCAAGACTTCAAGAGCGACGTTCTTGTGCTCCATGTCCCTCACTTCCATAAGGAACTCTTCAGACAGGATTGAGATGTCGGGTTTCTTGATACCAGCAGCATCAAATACATCAATGACCTTCTCTGATACCAATGCTCTGTCTATCACTTGTCTGATTGCAGTATCGATTTCCTCATTGGTTTTTCCATTACCATTACCATCGAATTTGACTAACCGTGCCTTCACCGCTTGAAAGAATGCAACCTCGTCCTTTGCATCCATTGCCTGCTCATGGGGAACTGCTATAGAGAATGCTTTGGAAAGAGCTGTGACTTCATTCACATATCGTTTCTTTCCGTCCTCCAACCCAAGGATATGGTCCTCTGCAGCGAGTATGAGAGAAAGTTTCTCTCCTGTATCAGCATCGAAATAGTTCTCATAGGGAAATTCGTTGAACATCTGTGATACGACTTCCAGTTTCTCCAACATGAGCTGGACAGCCTGTTCTTGTGCGATAGCAGGGTCTCCCTTTCCTCCACTGTCAGAATAGAAGGAGAGAGCTTCCTTCAAATCAGATGCAATACCAAGATAATCGACAATCAATCCACCCTGTTTGTCCTTGTAGACCCTGTTCACTCGGGCTATGGCTTGCATGAGATTATGACCCTTCATGGGTTTGTCGATGTACATCACATGAAGGTTGGGAACATCGAACCCTGTTAACCACATATCCCTGACTATGACCAATTTCAAAGGGTCCTGTGGATTCTTCATCCTATCGGAAAGGATTCGTCTTTGGTCCTTTGTGGTATGGTGCTTTGAAATCATGGGACCATCAGAAGAGGAAGAGGTCATGACCACTTTTACCGCACCCTTACGCAAATCCCCATCATGCCAATCGGGTCTCAGCTTGATAATCTCTTCATAGAGTTCTGCTGCGATACGTCTGGACATGGTGACTATCATGCCCTTGCCATCGAATACTTCCTGTTTCAGGTCAAAATGGGTGATGATATCTTTCGCCACCAACTGCAAACGTTGTTTACTACCTACAAGAGCTTCCAATTGGGTCCATTTTGCTTTGGCTTTCTGGGAATCGGTGAGTTCATCCTCACCAATCTCTTCATCCAGTTCCTCGACCAGTCGTTTCCCTTCATCACTGAGCTTTATCTTGGCAAGTCGACTCTCATAGTAAATCCTGACAGTCGCACCATCTTCCACCGCTTGAGCTATGTCATAGATGTCCACATAGTTACCGAAAACTGCAGGAGTATTCACATCAGTATTTTCAATAGGAGTACCAGTGAAACCTAGATAGGTCGCATTGGGAAGTGCATCCCTCATATACTTGGCAAACCCATAGACCACTTTCTTACCAACGACTGTTCCATTCTCTTTGGCATCGATTGTCTTTGCACTGAATCCATACTGAGTCCTATGAGCTTCATCGGCAATGACTACGATGTTTTCTCGTTCTGAAAGGGTATCGTAGATATTCCCTTCTTCAGGTTGAAATTTCTGTATGGTAGTGAATACCACACCACCCGAAGCTACACTAAGAAGGCTCTTGAGCTCCTCTCTATTGTCAGCTTGTACTGGGGCTTGTCGTAATAATTGTCTAGAAGCTCCAAAGGTGACGAACAGTTGGTCATCCAAATCATTCCTATCAGTAATCACCACGATGGTAGGGTTGTCCATCTTCAGTACTATCTTTCCTGTGAAGAATACCATCGATAAGGATTTACCACTTCCTTGGGTATGCCATACCACCCCGCCTTTCCTATCACCTATAGGTGGAGTTTTGAACGCATTCTTACCATAGGGGACGGAATACTCAGCAGCTTTCTCAGGAATGGATTCTGCATATCCAGAAGCTCTCAAGGTCGATTCCACTGCTTTGTTCACTGCATAATACTGATGGTAGGCTGCCATCTTCTTGGTGGTTCGAATGGTAGTGATACCAGTCTTCATATCCTCATGCTTCATCTTCTCAAAGACGATAAAATGTCTTATGAGGTCGAGCATGGTTCGTTTGTTAAGCATGCCCTTGATGAGTGTTTCCATTTGACCAATCAACTTGGATGCTTCGGTAACACCATCAGAGGTCTTCCATGCCATGAATCGACTCATATCGGAAGACAAGGTTCCAGCCTTCGCTTCCAGACCATCAGAGATGACAAGGAATCCGTTGTAGGTAAAAAGAGAAGAAATCATTGCCTTGTAGGTTTGCAGTTGATTGAATGCAGATTTGATGGTGGCATTCTCATCGGCAGGATTCTTGAGCTCTATAACCACCAGAGGAAGTCCATTCACAAATAGAATTACATCTGGACGCTTGTTCACATGATTCTCAATAATGGTGAACTGATTGACTATGAGAAATTCATTGTTCTCTGGATGCGCAAAGTCTACTAACCAAAGAAGGTCTCCTCGCTCATGACCGTTCTTCGTATGGGTAACAGTCATTCCTTCAGTAAGCATCCGATGGAACGTTTCATTGTTTGCTATCAGGTCAGGAGAATTGATTCTCAGCAATTCCTTGTACGCATATTCATAGGTTGATGGAGGTAGATGGGGATTCAGCCGTTTGATTGCTGCTTTGACTCGTTCGGGTAAGATAGGCTCAGAGAATGAAGAGCGTTCAGGTGACAAAGAATCTGGAGCTATATCTGGACCATAGAGATAGCCATAGCCTAATCCTTCTAGTATTTGGATGGCGTGTTCTTCAATTTTATTTTCTGTAATCACTGACATAAATAATTACCTTTAAATTTCTTGTTGAATAAGTGCAACCATTTTTTCTATGGACTCTTTCAATTGGTCAATAGAAAAACCAATAGTTTGCATCTTTAAATTTTCTGGATGGTGGATGTTGTTTCGAATATATGTCTGAAGGGTCACTTTCTCTGGATTGCTGTTTTTCCCTTTATCATCTCTTACCCAAGTTAAAGTCTTAGAGAAACCTTTTCTCTCTAACCAACCGTCAAAATCGCTAAGAATATGCTTTCCAGACAAATATTGGAGATATCCATACAATTCGTTATGGAACTCAACAGTTGGTAGATTATAGGCAGAATAAATAATCTCTCCCCAAGTTGGACTCCAAGGTAACAGATTCTTTTCGCTTGAAATTTTTTCTGGTTTTGGGAACCCGCTGGGATTTTTACATATAAATACTCCAATTTGATTTAAGAATGGAGTCTTCAAGAAAAATGGCGAATGAGTTGCTAGGAAAATTTGTTTGTTCTTTGAAAGGTTCAATAAAGCTTCAAACAATTTGAATTGAGCTTTTGGATGAAGACAAATCTCTGGTTCATCAATAAAAAGAAAAAATGGTTTTGTACGGTCTTCTTTCTCAGGGTTCTTGACTAACTCTTCTGCATATACTTGCAATAAAGCCAAAGCAACAGAGCGTTGCATACCGCTCCCTTTTTCTCCCATAGGTGTATTGATACCATCATCAATTTCGATACAAGTATTTTTGAAAAATGAATCAACCTTTAATTCATTGAATCTGAATGTAATTTTTGCAGCTCCAAATTGTTCATTGAATATTTCTTGTGTTCTTTCTTCAATCTTTCTAAGCGATTGTCTTAGACCAGTATCATTACTATTAAAAGTTTTGTGAAAATATTCGCTAAAATCTTTGTATTCATTGGTTTCAGTAAAACTACTGGAAATTTCTTTTAACAGATTACCACAAATTGTTGAGCTTCCGAATGATGTCTCATCGTTAGGGTTGGTATCAGCCCATACAAAATTTGTTTCAAACAATTTTTTCAAAGGAGCATCAATTCCTGTTTCGTTTCTGTACTCTTTACTTTCTTTATCCCACAATTTTATAGTCTTGATGTCTGAAGTACCTCTAGAAGCCTTGATAAAATTATCCGATTCAATTTGGTACATATATTTTTTAAAAGTACTTGTTTTATTGGGTTGTGAAAATTCTTCTATTACATGTTCAATATCACCAGAAAAAGTTATTTCAACTAAGGCGTCTTTATCTATCAATTTATTCTTTATACTCTCTACTGGCTTTCTGGTACTATTTCTAAAGAAATCGATTGCTTCAAATAATGTTGATTTCCCAGTGTTATTTTCTCCAATAAGAATATTGAGGCCACTCCCAATTTCTCCATTAGGGATTGAAAAATAAAATTTTTCTTTTTCCTCTCCATAACTTTTAAAATTCGAAAGTGAAACTTCATTAATATACATCTCTATCCATCCTTCAATTTACATTCACCAGACATCAACTTTGGGAGTAAAAAATCTCTAAGCTTTTCTATTTCAATTATTTGCCTCGTTTTTATTTTAATCTTTTCAATTATTGGACCAGCAAATTCTTGGAATTTTTGAATCTTTACTTTTGGAGGTTCCGAAAATTCTAACGACTTGAAAGCACTTTTACTTATTTCTTCAAATGTCGAGCCGTTTGCAAAAGAATGAACATAATCCATGTTAGATTTTAGCCAATAAAATATATATTCCTTAGAAATACCTTTATTATCAATGATTGCAATATAACCTTGGTTGATGGCTACTGGGATTTCCGCAAAGGTAAGAACACCAACTGGAGCTCTTGATGTCATTAACAGTGTCCCAGCAGGTAGTAGCCCTGAGCTAATCTTTTCTAGTCCTTTTTCAGTAATCTTTCGTTCGGTGTCAAATAGATGAAGATGGGTCAACTTTGTAACATCTCTTGGGGCGGTCCAATGTATGTTTCCGTTCCAATATATAGGATTAGATGTACTCGGTGTAGAACCTCCTTTCACTGTGAGAACATCATTCAGCGTTTTTACTTCCCAATCATCCTTAGCCTCTTCGATGAACCACTGCCTGAACAGGGTCTCTGCCATTGCTTCAAGCGTCTTGTTCTGTCTGTGGAGAAGGTCAATCTTGTCATCTAGGCTTGATAACACACCTGCTATGGCTTTTTGTTCTTGGAGAGGAGGAAGATTAAATTTGTATGATAGTAAATCGCCAATTTTCATATTTAACTGAACAGAGGTTCCTGTAGAAATTCCATAGATATGACCAATAAAGTTTGGAGATTTGAAAAGATAGTATAAAAATTTTGATGTAACCAAATCATTCTTTGGGCGAATTCTTGCGAGTCCATTATTAAAAACTGAATTTAAATTTTTTTTAACTAAATAGACTATGCCCGGAGAACATTTCAGAAGTTTAGCCTTTTCAAGGTCTTTGCTTAGTACAGTAGAGTTTCCCCAGTTTTCATAATTTTTGTTTTGTGAAATATCTTGAATTCTTAAACACTTGACACCTGTATTTTCTTCAACGATAGGAGCTCTTCTTATAGCATCTAACCCTGTATTGGCTGTAAGAACTACTTCTTGCAATCTAATTTTCTTCCACTCACTCATACCAACTTCACCTTATCCAAATTCTCAAGAATGAGTTTGTTCAGTTGTTCTTCCTCTTTTAGCTGTTCTTCGAACTCAGCCTTTAGTTTTGTGAACCGTTCATTGAAGTCGAAGTCATCCTCTTCCTCTGCCAATCCCACATAGCGACCCGGGGTGAGTACATAATCCAATTCTTTTACTTTTTCTATTGAAGCGGAATTGCAAAATCCACTGATATCCTCATACTCACCATCTGGATTTCTCCATGCATGGTATGTGCCAGCAATCTTTTCGATATCGTCTCTGGCAAATTCCTTGGTTCTTCTGTTGATGAGATGTCCCATCTCTCTTGCATCGATAAACAGAATTTCATCCCTGCGATTTCTAAAGCCACCGTTTGACTTGTCTCTGCTCAAAAACCAAAGGGATGCAGGAATCTGAGTATTCAGGAACAATTTGGCTGGAAGGTTTACAATACAATCGACCAATCGTGCTTCCACCAATGCTTTTCTGATATCCCCTTCTCCAGAAGATTTAGAAGTCAACGAACCCTTTGCCAGAACAAATCCAGCTTGTCCTTTCGGATTCAAGTGATACAGGAAGTGTTGTATCCATGCATAGTTTGCATTCCCTGAAGGAGGCGTTCCATATTTCCATCTGCCGTCGTTCCTGAGTAAATCGCCACTCCAATCACTGTCATTGAACGGAGGATTGGCAATCACAAAATCTGCCTTCAAATCTTTGTGAGCATCGTTGAGGAACGAACCTTCGTTGTTCCATTTTACTTGAGAACTATCTATACCTCGTATGGCTAAATTCATCTTTGCCAGTCGCCATGTAGTCTGGTTGCTCTCCTGTCCAAATATGGAAATATCATTGATTCTTCCTTGGTGATTCTCAACGAATTTCTCCGACTGGACGAACATACCACCAGAACCACAGCAGGGGTCGAGCACTCTCCCTTTATAAGGCTGCAGCATCTCTACAAGCAGTTCTACTACATATCTTGGCGTGTAGAACTGCCCACCCTTTTTCCCTTCAGCAAGGGCAAATTCTCCTAGGAAATATTCAAACACATGACCAAGTACATCAGCACTTCTGGCTTTTGTGGTACCGATAGAAACATTTCCAATCAGGTCTATCAGACTACCAAGATTAGTTGGGTCGAGATTTCCTCTGGCATAAACCTTGGGTAATACATTCTTCAGTGAAGGATTTTCTTTCTCGATGGCATCCATTGCATCATCGACAGTCTTGCCAATAGTGGGCTCTTTTGCCTTGTTTTGTAGATAGGTCCATCTGGCTATCTCTGGAACGAAGAACACGTTCTCAGCCTTATATTCATCCCTATCCTCAGGATCGGCACCTTGGTTCTCTTCTTCCATGAGTTTCTGGTGAAGCTCTTCGAATGCATCTGAGATATACCGAAGGAATATCAAACCGAGAAGAACATGCTTGTATTCTGCAGCATCAATATTCTTGCGTAGTTTATCAGCTGCTTTCCATAACTGCTTCTCAATTGGTTCCTGAGTGGGTTCTTTCTTCTGTTTGGCCATGAGGTGAATTGCTCCCTATATGTAAATACTACAACAAAAAGATTGTAGCATATATTTTTTTAATTGCATTATCTAGATTTGGCTCATCAATATAGTTTTGGTACGGAAATGTATACCAAATCAAAGAATGCATTCAATTTCTTTGAAAAATCAAATAGTGCAACGAGATGTAGAGTACAATTCTTTTAAGTGTAAGAGGAGGTATAATATTGAAAAGGATAATTATTTTTATGTTTTTAATAATTGCAATATCCCCACTATTTGCATATGGCACTCAAGAGACTTGGATTACAGTTGGTGGAGAATATGGTCACTTCAGAGAGACTCAGTATCCATCAGGGGTTAAAGTAGAAACAACTTTAAATTCAATCGGAGGATATTCATCAAGTCGCTCGTTTGAAAGTGGAAACACATGGGGAACCTATATTCACAGTTCTATTCTAATTCCCCAAGGAGGCAAGATTGGCGTATCAGGCAGTTTCGCTGATTACTCCATGGAAGAAGCAGATTTAAAAATTCATCTTGGCTTTCTGTCCGGTCCTGTTTACAGAAGTCCAATCAATGAAGGGACAGACTTCTATTTTGCTCTAGGTCCTAGTCTACAGGAACTAATTGTGACTACTTCTTCAGCATCATCATTGAGTTTCATGCTCGGTGTTGGGATTGATATAGGAATGAAATATAATCTTACTGAATCTTATTATTTAGATTTTGGTGTAATTGCGGACTATTGCTTTGCCGCTCATACCTCCACGGCCTATCATGAGGGATGGAGCACGAATGATTATTCACTTATATCATTTAGGCCACACATAGGTATCGGGACCCACTATAAAACTAAATACCAAAAGGTTGAGTAGAATTGTTCTTATGTAATTTATACCTATTTCAATAAATATTTTTCATTAGTTCTATAATGTCGACTCCCAGAGGCATAATACTATCGTCACAAACTTGTCAATCGTCGGGGTACCCCCTCTCTTTTTCGACCCCCTCCCCCCTGTTCTTGAGTGATATTTAAAGGGTATGTAAAAGGGTATGTAAATACTGCATAACTATCGAGTAGTTTACAGTAATAAAGAATAAGCATAAAGTCTCCTGTAAAGCTAAATGCCTGTTTTTCTTTTTCATGGTTTGACCTCCAGTATTCTGGGTAAGCAGAACTCGGACCCGAGTTCTGCTTGCAATGCCATTCTTGGAGTTATCCCCCTGAGGAT
>Ga0334901_1002019_pt1 | contig 18510 bp, 16 predicted proteins | sample GraSluR3_MG_3_FD_207216 | JGI IMG/M metagenome (GOLD analysis project Ga0334901, IMG submission 207216) | Sludge microbial communities from methane-producing bioreactor in Wageningen University, Netherlands - Granular Sludge_15_08-R3 | ecosystem: Engineered > Bioreactor > Anaerobic >... | reverse complement strand
TGTTTTAGCCCCCTAAATAGTCGGACAAAATTATAGTTTAATAAATATAATTAATTTTGTCGTTATGGAAAAAAGAAAATTCACCGTAGATCAAAAATTGGCTATTTTAAAAGAAGCCTCAGAAAATGGAGTCACCGTAACTCTTGAAAAACATGGAATATTTCCAGCAACCTATTATCAATGGAAGAAGAAGCTTGATACGATGGGGGTTGAAGGGTTTAATCATGGTATGACACCAGAACAATTAAAGCGTATCCGAGAATTAGAAAAAGAAAATCAATTTTTAAAAGAGATTATTATCCAGAAAGAACTGGAAGGAAAAATGAAAGATGAGTTGCTAAAAAAGCGTTATGCCTTGGAGAAAAAAAGAAAATTGTAACTAGATATATTCTTCAAGGCATTCGGCGTGATAACGCTCTAAAAATAGCTAATATTAGCAAGCATCAATATTATTACCAGCCTAAATTTGGGAAACGAGGTCGTAGTATTTCTAAAACCACTAAAGGTCTTTCTGGAAATATTGAAAATGAAGTTTTAGTAAAAGATATTGAAAGAATACAAGAAGATCCAGACACAAATTACGGCTATATTAAAACGACATATGCATTGAAAATCAGAGGGTATCAAATAAATAAAAAGAAAGTTTATCGTTTAATGAAAACCAATGGCTTACTAAAAAGCAAGAACAAGATGACATCTAAAAACTATACTAAATATCGCAAAGTTCTACCCGAAAAGCCCTTAGAAATATTGGAAATGGATATAAAATTTGTATGGATTGAACAGTATAAAAAACATGCCGCTATTTTAACAATACTTGATACTTTTACCCGACACGCACTCCATCATTACATAGGTTATTCTATCAAAAAACACACAGTTAAACAGTGCTGGGAGCATATTATAATAAATCATCTTCAGGGCTATCACAAAGCTGGACAAAAAATAAACATTGAAATTAGAAATGACAATGACCCCCGATTTTCCGCAAAACTAGTACAGGAATATTTTTCAGAAAATTTTATCAATCAGGTTTTTACGCATCCATATACTCCGCAAGAGAATGGTCATGTCGAGAGTTTTCATTCTATTTTATCCGAACATCTTAATCGTTATATTTTTTGGTCAATAGAAGAGTTGCAACAAAATCTTGTTCTTTTCTATGAAAAATACAATAATATAAGATTACATTCATCAATTGCATATCTCTCGCCACGAATTTTTTGGGATTTATGGAACAAAGATTTAATTGAAAAGATAACTGATTATAAACAGAGAAAAACAAAGTTTAAACTAAAAATACCCTATGATGAAATAAATCAATATACGGGCAATATAGAGCCAGAGGATTGTTCCTTGCATAATAATATTCCGCACCGGAACGGTGCACCTTATTTAAATAACCAAGAGATGGTCAGCGCTGAATCATCTCACAACATACGGTTCAAAAAATCGCCGTCGGTTGTTCCTTGCATTGCAAATTTATAACATTATTTTGTATGTTTGCATCGAGTTTAGTAAATTGTCCGATTTAAAGGGGGTTAAGCCATTTAAATTTAATTAATTTTATACGGAAAAATGATTAAAAAACACTTAAAATGGAGATGTTAAAACCTAAAAACATACTTGTACTTGCGCCTCATACCGATGATGGGGAGTTGGGAGCTGGTGGAAGCATTGATCGGTTTATAAAAGAAGATAATAATGTTTTTTATGCTGCTTTCAGCACGGCAGAACAATCATTACCTGATGGCATGCCAAAAGACACCCTTGAAAAAGAGGTAAAAGCGGCAACTAAAGTACTGGGTATTCCTAAAGAAAATCTTTTTATATATGGTTACGAGGTGCGTAAGCTTAACTATGTAAGACAAGAAATACTGGAGCATTTAATTGTAATTAAAAACCAAGTAAACCCTGATTTAGTTTTAATGCCAAGTTTGCATGATATTCATCAAGATCATAGCACAGTTGCACAAGAAGGTTTAAGAGCTTTCAAAAACACTAGCATACTTGGTTATGAGTTATTGTGGAATAATCTTTCTTTTGACACAACGAGTTTTGTAAAGCTAGAAAAAGAAAATGTAGAGGCGAAATATAATGCATTAAAAGCGTATGTTTCACAAAAAAATAGAAAATATATGAGTAAAGAATTTTTATTTGCACATGCACACACGAGGGGTGTACAAGCTGGCTGTGATTTTGCTGAAGCGTTTGAAGTAATAAGATGGATTATATGATAAAAAAATCAATATTAATATTACTAGACAATCCATTTACTAATGATAGGAGAGTCCACCGGGAGGCAAGGACGTTATCTGATAAGGGATTTGATATTACATTATTAGCTACTCAAGAAAAAGGATTACTTAATTCAGAAGTTGTTGAATCGATAAAGGTGCATAGAATCTTCAAAAATGACATTTTTGACATAAAGAAAAGTTCTTGTTTTAAGAATTATGCGAAGAGCATTGTTTCAGAATTTGATTTTGAAAAAATTCATGCAAATGACCAAACAATGTTGCATCTAGCCATTAGAATAAAGAAAATCAAACCTGAAACTATTATTGTTTATGACTCACATGAGTTATTTAGAGCTTGGCCATTAAACACATCTGTCAAAGGTGTTAAGTATCTGAAATCTTTGTTCGTCAGATGGTGGTTAAAACGAAGAGAGGCACGGAACATTAAAGAAATAGACGGATTGGTCACTGTTAATGAATCAATAAGATTAGATTTAATTAAGCATTTTAAACTTAATATCCCAACTATTAGTGTCCGCAATATACCTGAAGTACAGAACAGCTGCGGTAGGTCTGGAATCTTAAGAAAAAAATTTGGTTTAGCTGCAGAATCCAAAATACTTGTTTATATTGGTGCGCACATTTATCCACGTAGCATAAATATTGAACAAGTAATTTCCGAATTTGCAAATAAGGCAAATGTGTTTATGGTTTTTATATGTAAATTTAATTGGGGTAAAGATGAAATTGAAGCATATTCAAAATCTATTGGCGTTAAAAACTTGTTTTTTCACGACTTAATTCCACCAGAGGATATCAATCTGTACTTAGCAGATGCTGATGCCGGAATTGTTTCATCATGGAACAAGAAAGATTTGTCATATTGGTATGGTTTGGATAATAAATTATTTGAGTATATGATGGCTGAAATACCAATAGTTGCTACTAGGCAACCAGAATATATTAAAATAGTTGAAGAGTTCAATATTGGAATATGTATTAATCCCGAAATTGAAAGCTACTTTAGTGCGTTCGAGGCAGTCTGTAGAAATCAAAATATGTACAGACAAAACATAATCAAGGCAAAAAAGTCAATTAATTGGGAAAACGAAAGTGAAAAACTTGTTGAATTTTATAGTCAAATAAGATGATAGTTTCTGCACATCAGCCACATTTTTTCCCATGGATTGGGTATTTAAATAAAATACATTTATCTGATATTTTTATGATAATGGACAACATGTATTTTACAAATGAAGGTTATATTGCTAGAAACAGGATTGTCGGAACAAAAGGGATACAGTATATTAATGTGCCTGTTCGCAAGCTACATGGTTTAAACACTAAAATTAGTGAATTAGAAATTGAAAAACGAACACGTGCGAATTGGAACACTAAATTATTACGAAAGTTAAAACATAATTATTATCAGGGTGAGGGTTTTGATTGTTTTTTTCCATTAATTGAAGATGTGCTCCTATCCAATTGGGATACATATTTTGAACTTTCTTACCAAATAATTACTGTTATCTTAGCTTATTTGAAAATAGATGTTACAGTTATGAAAGCATCTCGTAAAAATACAAAAGGCGCAAAAGAAAATGAACTTATTTTTAATATTTTAAAAGATAGTTCGTGTGACAGTATCTTATTGGGATTAGGCGCTTCAGTTAATTATGTGGACATTAATTTGTTGAAAACAAATGGATACAACGTTTATGGTCAAGAATTATCACATCCAATTTATCCACAAAAATCGAAGAATTTTATTCCAGGCCTTTCTTCACTTGATTTATTATTAAATGTAAAACAGCAAGCTGCAATTGACATTGTTAAAAATTGTGGTAGAATAAAAACCTTATAATATGAATACTAAACTAACTCAGGATCTTTATATTGAAGTGCATAATGATATGATTAACAAATATGGATTTACAGCAAAATCCTTATGGGGCAGTCGAGAAAGTCAATATGTTCGTTTTAATAAATTGCGAGAAATACTTTTAACGGAAAATAATTATTCTGTCATGGATTTAGGTTGTGGTCTTTGTGATTTCTATGAATTCCTTAATAGTAAGGGCGCTTTAAATCTAAGATATACAGGCTTTGAAATTAATGAAAAATTCTATAATGCAGCCAAAACACGATTCCCCGAGTTAGATATAAGAAATGGGTCTTTAGAATTGTTAAAAACACAAGAAAATTTTGATTATGTTATAGCAAGTGGTATCTATAATCTTGGCTCTAGCTCAGAGGACTTAATTGAATTGTTTGTTAGTCAATTCAAAGCATTATATGATAAAATAAATATTGGATTTGCTGTAAACTTTTTATCAATACATTCTGAGCAACCCGATTCAACATCAATTTATCATGATCCTATTAATGTCTTCAAAAAATGCTTGACAAATTTTTCGAAATATGTGCAAATTGATCAAACATATTTACCTAATGATTTTACTGTATTTGTTTATAAAAATAAGCAAGATGATTTTTAAATGAAAAAAGTCCTCATCCTAGCATACGATTTTCCGCCTTATGTTTCCGTAGGTGGTTTACGACCCTATTCATGGTATAAATATTTCCATGAATTTGGATTGTATTCGGTGTTTGTACCAGAACAATCCGTGTATATTTGATACATTAGTGTGCAAGTTCACCAAAATTGCTTTTATAAAAACCAAAATACATTAATAAATGCTTTTGTAAATAGCAAATAATGATTATACTTGTAAATAAAAAAAGCAAAAATGGAAACACTTTTACGGAAATCTCAACAAAAAATTCAAAGCATTTCACTTGCTTTCAAAAGGTATCTGTATGATACAATCAATTTCAATAACCGGCAAATATGCATTCTTGGGAGCAGAGGCACCGGTAAAACTACTTTGTTATTACAAATAGCTGCCTTTCAGAAGCATAAATCAACTTTATATGTCGCATTAGATGACCTTTTTTTTACTGAGAACTCACTTTACTTGCTTGCAGAAAATTTTGAAAAAAATGGTGGCGAAAGGCTTTTGCTTGATGAAGTACACAAATACCCCAATTGGTCACGTGAATTAAAACTCATTTATGATGATTTTCCAAGGCTACAGGTTATCTTTACATCTTCTTCAATATTGGATGTTTACAGGGGAGAATCTGATTTAAGCCGCAGGGTAATTACTTATACTTTAAAAATAATGTCTTTTCGTGAATACATGCAATTTCATCATAATATCCAGTTGCCGAAAATTACATTTGATAATCTTATTACATCACATGAAAGCATCAGCCTTGATTTGGCGAATAAAATAAAACCGTTAAAATATTTTAACCAATATAAAAGGCATGGAGCATATCCATTTTATAAGGGAGATGAAACCGAATATTATCAACAAATTCAACAAATCATCAATCTAATTCTTGAAATTGACCTGCCTGCAGTAAAACCCATAGAATATACCAATATTGCCAAGTTAAAAAGACTACTTTATGTTCTGGCTGTCAATGTTCCCTTTACTCCGAATGTCAGTCGGCTGAGTGAAAAAATCGGTTTACCCCGAAATACACTTGTGCAGGCTTTTCATTTGCTTAACAGAGCAGAACTTATTTACATCCTTTACAAACAATCAAAAAGCATTAGTTTGCTGAATAAGCCGGATAAAATTTGGCTAAATAATACCAATTTAAGCTATGCTATAAGCAACGGAGTGCCGAATGAAGGAAGTTTACGTGAAAGTTTTTTTATTTCGCAGTTACATGATTTATACAATATATCCATAGCTGAGAAAGGAGATTTTGTGGTTGATAACACATATATTTTTGAAGTTGGAGGTAAAAACAAATCTCAGAAACAGATCAAAGGCTTGAAAAACGCTTATCTTGTAAAAGACGATGTTGAAACCGGCGTATTAAATAATATTCCCCTTTGGCTTTTTGGGTTACTTTATTGAGCAGTTAATTACCTTAATAGTTCAGAAAACTAATACCTTTGCAAAAAGTAAAAATCAATGAAATGAAAAAAGTCCTCATCCTCGCATACGATTTCCCGCCATATGTTTCCGTAGGAGGCTTACGACCCTATTCATGGTACAAATATTTTCATGAATTTGGGCTGTATCCGGTGGTGGTTAGGCGCAATTTTATTTAGTATTCATGTTATTTATTATCTTTGTTTCTGGTTGTTAATTTCACCATGTTAACTGAGTAAACCTTATTATACCAATGATAGAAAATCAAACAACCGAAAAGACGTATATTGGAGAAATAGCTGGCGGTGTGCAAATAACGATGTTTAAGCAAGCCAAATTAATCAGTGGCGGAAATGACACTTTAAATGATACTTTAAGTGACACTTTAAATGATACTATAAATGAACGGCAAGCGCTGATTCTAAAAATAATTAACAGTAAGCATGGGATTACATTGCCCGAAATTGCAACCCAAGTTGATGTTAGTATTGCTACAGTGAAAAGAGATATTGATTTTTTGAAAGAAAAAAACATAATTAAAAGAATAGGTAGCCGCAAAAGTGGATATTGGCAAATTAATACTAAAACCCAATGAAAAAAGTCCTCATCCTAGCATACGATTTTCCGCCTTATGTTTCTGTAGGTGGCTTACGCCCTTATTCATGGTATAAGTATTTCCATGAGTTTGGATTGTATCCAGTGGTTATTACACGGCAATGGGGAAATAAATACGGCAATCATTTGGATTATATTGCGCCCGGAGAAAGCAATGAAACTATTGTTGAGGAAAGTGAAACAGGCACCATCATACGCACAGCCTATAAACCCAATTTATCCAATCGTTTGTTGTTAAAATATGGGGAAAAACGCTTTCGTTTGTTTCGTAAAGCCATTACAGCCTATTACGAATTTATGCAGTTTTTGTTTTTTATTGGGCCCAAAGCCGGGCTATATCGAGGAGCAAAACAGTATTTAAAACAGCATAAGGTGGATGCAATTATTGCAACAAGCGAACCTTTTGTTTTATTTAAATACTGCTCAAAATTAAGTTCGACCTATAAAACACCTTGGATTGCTGATTACAGAGATTTATGGTCTCAAAATGGGAACAGAAATAAAAATAAATTAATGCAATTGATTAGTTCAATTTTTGAGAAATATTACATTAATAACGCTTCAGCAATTACAACAGTTTCAATGCTTTTAAAAGAAAATATTCATAAATTAAAAAATAAAATAAAAATTCATATTATACCCAATGGATATGATACTGATTTATCTTATAAATTATCAGATAAAAATGTGGAAAACAAAAAATTACAAATAAGTTTTGCCGGGTCTATATACGATTGGCACCCTTGGCAAAATTTTCTAATGGTAATAAATGAATTGTACAAAAATGATAAAATAAAAGTTACAATATACTTATACGGAATAAACAAAGTACAGTTAGTAAAAGATTTTTGTAATAAGCATACAAAAGAAATCATAAACGAAATATCATTTATACCTAAACTACCAAATGATAAGCTATTCTTTGAATTAGCAAAAACAGACTTGTTATTACTTTTCAATGATTATTCGATTATGGGAACAAAAATTTACAATTATATTGCTGCTAAACGACAAATACTTTTCTGCTATAAAAATGATTCTGAGGCACTAAATCTGAAAAAAACATATTTCCCCATAAAAAAGAATGATATTCACAATCAGCATTTACAAGAAGATTTAATCAATGAAACAAACTCTGGTATAATAATAAATAATTCAAATCATTTACAAAAAGTTTTGCAAAAACTATATTTAGAACATAAAGAAAAAGGATTTATTGATTGTAATTCTGTGGGAATAGAAAAATATTCTCGTAAGCATCAAACTGAAAAATTAGCAGGAATAATTAAGAATAGTATTTTACAATTAAATTGTTCTAAAGTTTATCGGTAGCGTAACAAAGTCCTTCTTGAAACAGAAAGATATTAAAATATTAATTATTAATTTCATTTTTGGCAAAGTAAATTTAATATCCTACTGATAAAAAATTCATTAAATTTGTATTAAAGTTATCAGAAAGATGAGCAAAAACAACATATCGCCCAAAGACTTTTCACCGCATCTTTTTTGGGATGTGGATGTAGAACGTTTGGATATGGAGCAACATAAGAAGTGGCTGGTAAAACGTGTTTTAGACTATGGTTTAATGAAGGACTGGCGCTTATTATATGATTTAATGGGGGTTAAAGAAATTTCACTTTATGCAACACAAATTCGCGATCTTTCAGAAAAATCAATGCACTTTATTTCAAATATTTCAAATATACCAATAAATAAATTTTTATGTTACACCTGGAAACAGTCGAACCCTCAACACTGGACATTATAAAAAGAATTCAGGGATTTAAAGAATTTGAGAATCTACGGCTCGTTGGAGGTACTGGTTTAGCATTACACTTTGGACACAGGATTTCGGTTGATATTGATCTGTTTGGTGATTTTTCGTGTGATGATTTAACTATTATGAAACTGCTTAATAAGGTAGGACAAACTTCTATTATTAATCAATCAAGCAACATTAAAATATTTCAAATTGAAGGTGTTAAAACAGACATTGTCAATTATCATTACCCATGGTTGAAAAATCCATTGTTTTTAAATGACATTGTTTTAGCAGATATTGAAGATATTGCAGCCATGAAACTTAGTGCTATTACAGGCAGAGGCACAAAAAAAGATTTTGTTGATTTATTTTTTCTTCTCAAAAAATTCACTTTAAAAGAGATGCTTTCTATGTATTTGCAAAAATATCAAGATGGGAGTGAATTTTTAGTTGTTAAAAGTCTAGCATACTTTGATGATGCAGACGAGCAAGAAGATTGTCAAATGCTAATTGACGTAAATTGGAAAGATGTAAAAGCATATATAATTAGCGAGGTTCAGAAATACATTAAATCTTAATATACAATTACTGCCAAAACTTTGCAGCAAAATGAATAAAAAAGATATATTGCCCAAAGACTTTTCTCCGCACCTCTTCTGGGGATGTTGATGTGGAAAGCTTGGATTTGGAGCAACATAAAACTTACATTATCCGCAGAGCAAAAAAAAGATTTTATTGACCTTTATTATCTTTTAAAATGTTTTTCTATCCAAGATTTATTCAATTTTTACCTTGAGAAATTTGATGATGGTAATTTGTTCTTGGTTAAAAAGAGCTTGACATATTTTGATGACGCCGAACCAGATCCTATGCCCATAATGAAGGAAAACATTACATGGAAAGAAATTAAAGAATATTTAAAAATAAATGCACTTTCAATTATTTGAAAAGATTTCAGAAATTATTAAACCAACCACCTTTGTTTTAAGACTATATGGGACAGATAACTCTTCTCAGATTATTATAAAATTACTTGATAAAAACTAAACATTCTCGTAAGCATCAAACTGAAAAATTAGCAGAAATAATTAAGAATAGTATTTTACAATTAAATTGTTCTAAAGTTTAGTATTATATTTTAATTTTATCTTTTCCAAAATTATTGCAACCTTGAAAAGCAATTGATTATATTAAATCTTCACAATCTTCTCTCTGAAAATTCTTTTACCTGTATCTATCCGCAATAAATAAACGCCTGTATTTAACGAGTTTATATCTATTTTGGTTTTTCCACTTAAATAATTTTTAGTCAGCATTGTTTTTCCGTTTATGTCGGTAATGATAAGCGAGTAAAAATCACTTTGGCAAAAATCGATAGTAATATTGTTTGATGTAGGATTAGGATAAATCAAAACCTCATTGTTTGTGCTTAGCTTATCTGAATTATTATATTCTCCATCAATAGCAATGTCGTCAACATACAGATTAAACATTTGTTGTGCACTGTAACAGTGAAATCCTATGTAATAGAATCCTTCCTCAGCAACATTAAACTCTGTTTGTGCCATTTCCCATTGCATGTTAGTCAGATTTGGTAAATCAATTAATATTTCTTCCATTTCACTTGAAGAAGCATTATTGCCAATATATACCGCTAAGTTTTCGGGCCATTGATTGGACTCAATTTTATGATAAAATTCTAAAACATAGTCGTAATTTTGTTGTAAATAAATACACTTTGTAAAAAACCAATCGTCTGCGGGATTAAAGTCGCTATAGTCGTATCTTATACATCCATTGCTGTTGTAGCCTGAATTAGCGTCGTAGTACCAAGTTCTGTTGTCGTCGTTTGTGTTTTCTATAATATATCCTGCTAAAGAGTTTTCGTCATCAAAATTGTTAACATAGGGAATTGTACCTGCCTGAATATTTTCAAACTCAACTGAAATTGTATCGTTATTTTGATCAATATCACTATCCAAGTGAGTATAAACACTAAGAGTAAAAGTTTCGTACTCTGAAAAATCTGCAGGATCAGTAAATTGGTATTCTATATACTCACCTGGCAACACTGGACCTTGAATTATTTCTTCAACTGAATTTTCGCCATTTATTGAATACGAAACAGGAATATCACTTAATGTCTGAGAACACAGATTTCGGATTTTAACTACAACATTTCCTTCACCCATATTGCATTGGGGTTGTGGTTCTATTATTGCAATTACTTGAATATCAGGCTCAATGAGCTCAATAATTTCAAAATTATCAATAGACAAAACTAAATTATCCGGTTCGCTAAAACAATGAAAACCAATATAATGATGAGGATAATCGTTTACAGTGAATACAATTTCTTTTGTTTCGTCTTCGGAATTAATAAAACCAATTATAGAGTCCAAAGGCAGATACATATTTGATGAATTAGGGTAATTACCACAATAAATTCCTAAATTCTGGGGCCAGTGTAATCCAATTCCTGAGTAATCGAAACTTAGTTTATAAAGTTTATTTTCGTCAAGGACTAAGCACTTTGAGAAAAACCAATCATTAGCAGAGTTGTCGTTAGACGAATAATAGACATAATATGGACTCCAATTTTCGGAATTCGGAGTAAACTGCCATGTATTTCCGTCTTCGTTTGCATCTTCAATAAGCCAACCGGCATTGCTTTCTTCCGGCGAGAAGCTCATATTATAAGGGATATCGGCACACATTACATTTTCTACATATCCGGTAAGAGTATCATTCTCGTTATAATTATCGCAGCTAAGCGAAGTAAAAACTTTTATAGAGTATTCTGTACCCGGATTATTGCTAAAATCGTATGTATTTTCAAATTCGTAAATTATCGAAGATTGAGGGGGAATAGTTTCTGTAATAGTTTCGTTAACAAGATCGGTATTGTTGATTAAATACGAAATTGGAACATTTGTTAAAGCTTCGAGGCTGTAATTTTCAACTTTAACCGTAATCGTTTGTAGTTCGGTAAAAGTTTGTGAATAAGGGTTAACTAATTCCGTAACTGTAACATCGCAATCAACAGCCGGCATTATTTTGATTACTGCCTTATGTTCTAATGAGTACATTCCTGTTCCTAATTCGTAAAATCCACCTAAATCGTTCCATCCCCAATTGAAATGTAAATAATTGTTTTCGTCGTAACCATCACAAATCCACGCGTGTCCGTCAGGTAATTCGGTATCTTGCCCTGTGTAAAGTACAGGTCTTAAATTATCAATTTCATATTTAATTATGTCTATCCATTCATTATCAGAATAGTTGCTATGATAAACCATTTCAGCATTTTGAGAATAAGCAAAATACTCTGTAAAATTACTTGGAAGAACAGCTGCTCCCGAACTTGATGTTGTATAGTTCATTTCTACAGCTACCCCGCAATGGTACATAATGGTAGCAACTGCTGAATTTTCTTCGGTAAGTTGGGTTGGCATATTGTCCCACAAATATTCTGTTTCTTCAAAATTTGCTGAAAGTGTACCATATAAATAATGCTCGTATGAATGTGATCCTGTTCCGAATTGCGGATAACTCCAATATTTCATAATCATTGCCATAGCTGTAGCTACACAACCTGTAACTGTGTGTCCGCAGGGACCATTTTCGCTTTCGGGACACATAGAATTATAATAACATCCTTGTCCCCATAAGCTATTTATTAGAAAACTATTTTTTGTGTTACTAACTGAATAATTATTATCAAGGATTTTTTCCCATTCTTTAGTGTATAAGTTTTCTGATTTTTTGTATGAGGATAATTGAGCTATTTGTTTAGATTTTTGTTGGTACCAGAAACTTATATTTTCGGGTATTTCAGATAAGTTATGGATTCCTTCGAATGAATATGCCACAACAGGTTTTACAGCTTTATTCATTGCAACTGCAACAAATCCGGCAGGTTTAAAACTGTAAATGGCAATAGTGTTTACACCATTGTGCTCAATTAATCTCTCGTTTATAATCTCGACATTATTAATTCCCTTATTACTTGTAGAGTAAAAAGAATATGCCGCATTTTTTGCAGTTTCGGTTGAGATATTCTGTGCTGCAATTGCATTTGTAAAAAACGCTGATATTAATAATATGAATAAAATTTTGTAGCTCATATACTATAATTATTTAGTGTAGATGAACAAATATAGGCAATAAGTAAAAATAACATAACTAACCCGCATTATTCATACGATTAGCTTTGTGTAGCTGGTAGGCGTCGAAACTTGCAGATATATCCTTATATTTCAAGAGTTTTGCAACGAAGCAGATGCACAAAGATAATTGTAAGCTTTCTCAAAATTTGGCTAATAATAAAACCATAAGCACCGTGCCAATCCACAGACTAACAACTTGTTACGAGCCAGCCAATAATAATGCGATGAATAATGCGGGCTAAATAATATCAATCAATAGATGTATAGGCTTTAGTTTACGATATCATATAGTTATAAATTAAGCTTAGCCCCAAAATGGACAGATTAAATAAATATTGGTCGCTAAATAAACTTTAAACTTATTATTTAACAATTACGCAACACGATAAAGCGTTTTATAAAACGGAATTAGATTTTTTAAAATATCCAATCACTATCAAATTTTAGTCCTAATAGCTTTAAGGCTTGGTAGTTCTTTACCTTCGATATATTCAAGCAATGCACCACCGGCAGTACTAACGTAACTAATTTTATGTGCAAGTCCGTATTTGTTAAGGGCAGCAATACTGTCGCCACCACCTACTAAGCTGAATGCTCCAAAATCGGTGCTTCGCGAAACCGATAGAGCGATTTTTATTGTTCCGTTGCAAAAGTGTTCAAATTCGAAAACCCCCATAGGTCCGTTCCAAAGTAATGTACGGCTTCTTTCAATAACTTTTGCAAAAGTTTCAGCAGATTTAATTCCTATATCGAGTCCCATCCATCCATCCGGAATTTGGTTGATTTTAACATGTTTAATATTAGCGTCGGGGTCGAATTTATCTGCGATAATACAATCTGTTGGTAAATAAAGTTTAACATTACTACGCACAGCTTTCTCGAGGATATCTTTTGCTACATCAATATAATCTTCTTCAACAAGCGATTCTCCAACATGCCCTCCCATAGCTTTAATAAAAGTAAATGCAATACCACCCCCAATTATCAGGCTGTCAACCTTAGACATTAATGCTCTTATAATATCAATTTTTGTTGAAACCTTTGACCCTCCAATTATGGCAGTAAAAGGTTTTTCACCTTTAAATAATACTCTGTCGATATTATTAATTTCGCTTTCAACGAGATATCCTAGCATTTTGTCTTCTGGGAAAAATTTTGCGACCATATATGTAGATGCATGTGCTCTATGAGCTGTTCCAAATGCATTCATAATGTATGCATCACCTAATGATGCGAGTTTTTTTGCAAATTTCTCTTCATTTTTTTCTTCTTCGGGATAGAATCTCAGGTTTTCAAGAATCATTACTTCACGAGGCTTTAATGCTTTTGCCATTTTAGTAACTTCTGATCCTATGCAATCACCGGGGAATTTTACTTCTTGTTCGAACAATTTACTCAAGTAAGGAACTATATGTTTTACTGAGTACTTTTCGTTGAATTGTCCTTTAGGTCTCCCGATATGAGTCATTAGAATAACCGACCCGCCATCTGATAAAATTTTTCTTATTGTAGGAATTGCTGTAACAATGCGTGTATCGTCTGTAATATTAAAATCCTTGTCGAGAGGTACGTTAAAATCGACTCTCATTAAGACTTTTTTATTATAGAAATTATAATCATCTACACTAAACGATTGTTTAATAGCACGAATTGACGGCAATTTTTTACCTTCAAAGAACTCGAGTAATGCACCACCTGCGGTTGATAAGTAGCTTATTTTGTGTGCAAGGCTATATTTATTTAAAGCTACAATAGTATCTCCGCCTCCAACAACCGAGTATAGTCCTTTATCGGTAGCTCGTGCAACCGAAAGAGCAATTTTTTGAGTTCCATAACTGTAATGCGACATTTCGTATGCTCCCATAGGCCCGTCCCATAATACAGTTTTTGATTCATTAATTATTTCGGCAAATTTATCTGCACTTTTGTACCCAATATCTAATCCCCGCCATCCGGGTTTAATTTCATCAAGTTTACAGTGCTCTATATTAGCATCATTAGAGTGTTTGTCGGCAATGATGCAATCTTCGGCAAGATAAATATTTACATTATTTTCATTCGCTTTTTTCAGAATTCGTTTAGCTACATCAATGTATTCTGCCTCAAGTAACGAATCTCCAATTTCTAAACCTTTGGCTTTGGCAAAAGTGTAAAGTATTCCTCCTCCTACGAGTAAATTATCAATTTTGGGTAATAATGCTTCAACTATACTGATTTTAGTTGTAACCTTATCACCTCCGATTATCAAAGTAAATGGACTTTTTGCATCCTTAACTAGTTTGCCGAGTGTTTTCATTTCGCTCTCGAACAGATAACCAAACATTTTATCGTAAGGAAAATATTTTGCTATTGTAGCAGTAGATGCGTGATTTCGATGAGCTGTTCCAAAGGCATCGTTTACATATACGTCCCCAAGTTTAGATAATTTTTTTGCGAATTCTTCGTCTGCTTCAAGTTCTTCTTGATAAAATCGAAGATTTTCAAGCATCATTATTTCACCTGGTTTAAGATTTTTAGCAATTTCTACTGTATCTTCTGATAATACATCTTCGCAAAACATTATATTTCTGCCGGTAAGCTTTTCTACCATTGGCAAAATGTGTTTCAAACTCCTTAAATCGTTTCTTTGTCCCTTGGGCCTCCCGCGATGAGTTAAAATAATAATTGAACCACCTTCACTAAGAATTTTTTGTATTGTTGGTAGTGCTGTTCTGATTCTTGTGTCGTCAGTAGGTATTGCACCTGCACTTAATGGCACATTAAAATCAACACGAAGCAAAACCTTTTTGTCCTTAAAGTTATAGCTATCAAGATTATACATATGAAATAATATTTGTTTTTAATCAAATAAAATTAATAAAAGTTTTATTCATAATACTTGTTTTTAGAAAAGTGTTAATATGTTATAAAATATGAACTTATAAAATTTTAACTTTACGCATTATTAATATTAAAATATGAAATTTTCAGAGGTAATAGGACAGGAAGAGCTTAAATCGAAGCTTATACAAAGTGTTAAAGACAACAGAGTAAGTCATGCACAATTGTTTTATGGACCTTCAGGAACAGGTAAATTAGCAATTGCTTTAGCTTATGCTCAATATATAGCCTGTACCGATAAGCAAGAAAATGATTCATGCGGAGTGTGTAATAGTTGTAAAAAATACAGTAAATTAATTCATCCCGATTTACACTTTGTTTTTCCTGTAATTACACAACAAGGCAAACAATCGATAAGTGATAGTTTTATAAATCAATGGCGTGAAAAGCTTATTGATAATGCATATTTTACTTACGAAAGCTGGTTAGAAACTATTAAAGCAGAGAATAAGCAGGGCAGTATTTATAAGGACGAAGCAAAAGAAATATTACGTAAGCTAAATCTAAAAACTTTTGAATCGGAATTTAAGGTAATGATAATATGGCTTCCTGAGAAACTGAATACAACAGCTGCAAACAAGCTTTTGAAAATTATTGAAGAACCTCCTCAAAAGACTTTGTTTATATTGATCTCGGAGCATAGAGAAGAAGTATTACCTACAATAAGTTCACGCACCCAACCGATAAAAATCAGACGTTTAACAAATGATGAAATTGCTACCGCATTAAATAAGCGTGAAAGTATTGACTTACAAAGAGCTATGTTGATTAGTAAGTTAGCCGGAGGGAGTTATATCCAAGCTTTGTATCATGTTCAGGCAAGTGAAAGTAGAACAAATCATTTTAATTATTTTGTAAAACTTATGCGTTTAGCATATCAGCGTAATGTTAAAGAATTATTAGATCTTGCAAAAGATATAACCGATGAGGGCAGAGAGAAGCAAAAAGCATTTTTGTCTTATTGTTTAAAGATGATTCGTGAGAATTTTATTCTAAACAATAATGTTTCTGAATTGAATATGTTACTAGAACCTGAACAGGATTTTGCTAAGAACTTTTCAAAGTTTATTACTCAGGCAAATGTTTACAAAATAACAGAGGAAATAGAAGTTGCATATTATCATATATCTCGTAATGTTAATTCTAGGATAGTTTTAACCGACTTGTGTTTTACTATTATGCAGTTGCTTAGAATTAAATAGTAATATTTGTAAATAAAACTATTTGAAAACACCACCTCCGCCTTCTCAATTAGATAAAATACATCTAACAGAAAAACCACTTGAGAAGTTTTTATCACTTATATTTACATTTCCTGCATCTATATACAGGGCAGGTGCTTGTGCTTCGCTTCCGATATTAACGTTAGCAGACCAGAACGACGCCGATACTCCTTCGTTAAATACACCAGATGCTCCGTTGCGTTCGCCACCAAGACATAATTTAAGAGGAGAGTTGAATGCATCTGTATGATTAGTCCAGTTTTCAAATATTATTGCATCTTGCCATTCTCCTTGAGTTGGTGGTCTCCATCCGTTAGGACATGGGCAAGTAGGAAATATTACTTCATAACCCATCATTTCATCAATATACGCCCATCTTTCTGTCCACATATGATCAGTATTCCAATCATAAACATCATTTTCGTTGTATATAAAAAAACTATGCCCCGGTTGTACTCCGTATGGTGCCTGAATATCTATCACAGTACTCTGCCTATCTTGATGTCCATCGTCTTCTCTACCCCATTGAAATAAATCTCCAAATCCGTTAGCATCATTAAAAGTGGTTGGTACTGCATTAGCACCTAAATCTCTGTCTAGCCAACAGTAATCGCCATATTGCACTGTGCCATAAGTAACTAGTTCATTTTTATAAATAAAGCTAATATCATCACCACAAATAAACTGCTGCTCCGAAGGGGTATAAATCATTTTTTGATTACTATATGATGTACCCTCTTCGTTTGTTGCATAAGCACGAACATAATAAACCGTTTCGGCAATAAGCGGAGAAATATAAGATTCGAAACTACCCATACCTTGTCCTTCGTCAATTATGCCTTCGTTACTACTTACCGTAGGTTCGGGAGTAGTACTCCATACAACACCTCTACTTGTTATAGTGCCATATCCATTGTTAATAATACTTACAAAACATGTAGCCTCATTTGGTAAATCTGCCATAACACCTTCCAATAACACTATGGGCAAGGTAATATCGCTTTTTACACATCTCACAGCATAACCTCGCATTTCTCCATTTGGATTATTGTATTCATTATCTCTATATGTAGAATTCATATCGTATCCTAATTTTCGCATAAATGCACCTTCTTCATAAAAAGGAGGTGTCCATGTATAAAAAGCAGTTTCAATGTCGTGAAAACTACCATCATATTCTCGATATCCCGAAGGTAATGCAGAAAATCCGCTTGTATTAATAGCATCTAGATTGGGAGCCATCCAATAATCTGTCCCTATCTCTTTTAATTTGCCACCGATAAGTTCTCCGCGCCATCCAATAATATTTGTTTCAAATTCGTTAAGCCCGAGATAGACTTCTAAGGTGCTGAATTCTTCGTCTGTCATAATATGCCATCCTTCAGGGCAAAGTTGTCCTGATTGAACAGCAGTTAGGTTATAAAGCTTACCATAAGGCACTTCATAGTTTAGGGAGTCGTCGTTGTACCAACAATAAGCTGGATCGTACATGGTACTCCAAGTAAAAGCATCCGCAACTTGGTTTATATATCCACCCTGATTAGTGCTTGCAGTCCTTAGGTTTTCTGACATAAATTCTACACCATTTACGATAACGGAATTGTAAAAATTGCCATCATAGTCGGTAACTCCGGAGCCGGGAGTGTAAAGCAATGTTGCTGTAGT
>Ga0334901_1002013_pt1 | contig 18565 bp, 16 predicted proteins | sample GraSluR3_MG_3_FD_207216 | JGI IMG/M metagenome (GOLD analysis project Ga0334901, IMG submission 207216) | Sludge microbial communities from methane-producing bioreactor in Wageningen University, Netherlands - Granular Sludge_15_08-R3 | ecosystem: Engineered > Bioreactor > Anaerobic >... | reverse complement strand
TTATTTATTACCCTGCCTCCCTCATCTGCATTTGCCTTTGTGAATAACAAGGATAAATTCTGCTGATATTCGAGAACGTTAAGTATGGTCACAAATTGTTTTTGAGCGGTTTGGTGCTCCAAGGTTACCGGATGATAGGTTATCACTGCATAGGGTTTTTCCAATGAAAAATCAAGAATTTCTTCAAGTTCAGCTCGTGGGAGCAATGGTTCGTGTAGAACATTTTCTACACCGAGGGAACCCACATTGTATACACGATCAGGAGATTCTCCCAGTTGTATTACTCGTCTTCTATAATCTTCAGTACTAGTAAAATGTAAGTAGCTCAACTTAGTAATGGCATGCCGGAAGGATTCATCAAGTGCTCCTTCTGTGGCTTCTCCTCCATATAAGTGAGCAATGGGAATCCTCTCATTTGCTGCAGCACAGCATACGGCGAGTGTTTCATACCGATCACCAAGTACTATAAAAATATCTGGTCTCCGTTCTGCAAAATAATCGGCAAAGCTCATCATAGCTATGCCCATGGTTTTTGATATAGCTGAAGGAGAATCTGAGCTGAGCATAATATCTATCTTTCGATCTATTCGTATGCCATCCTGTTCAATTTCTTTATAGGTTAATCCAAATTCATGTGAAAGATGAGCTCCGGTAACTACAACTCGTACCTCTACGGTTTCATCTTTTAACAGTTGTTTGATTACTGGACGCAATAGCCCATATTCAGCTCGAGTTGCGGTCAGAATACTTATAATTTTCTTTTTCATAGTTCTATAAGTTCATCCTTTTCGAAATTTCGCTTGGCAGTTTTTCCAAGAATTTCATTCCATCGCATTGGACTTAAGCCATTTCCTGGTCTTTTTACAGTGATATTTTCGCTTGTAAATACTGTCTCTTTCTCAATATGTTTTTTTGCCACAATACTCTTGCGTGCAATAACCATATTCTGTTTTTCAGACACACTGGGACGTTTTTCACCATTGCCCATTGCCTTTTCTATGTTCCGTATGGATAAAACCATTGCTTTTAACTCATCGGGTTCTACGCTTGCCTTATGATCCGGCCCTTCCATATTCTGATCCAACGTAAAATGTTTCTCAATGACACATGCCCCAAGTGCTGCTGCTGCAAGTGAAATTTCAATTCCCTTTGTATGATCAGAATATCCGACTGAAAGATGAAACTCGCGTTGCAAGGTCCGCATTGCATTAAGGTTCACCTCTTCATAGGGGGCTGGATACTCAGTGGTACAATGCAGAAGTGTGATTGTTCCAGCTCCATGTTCTTGAAGCACCCTAAGAGTATCCCCGACTTCACTGAGCGTACTCATTCCGGTTGACAGAATAATGGGTTTATGTGTTTCGGCAATACTAACCAGATACGGATAATTTGTAATTTCTCCAGAGGGGATTTTCCAGTACGGCATATCTAGAGTGTGGAGAAATGCAATGCTTTCCAAATCGAATGGTGTTGAGAGAAACAGAATCCCCTGTTCTTTACAATACGCTGACAGTTCGGTGAATTCATCGTAGGAAAGTTCAAGTTGTTTAAGCATGGAAAGTTGATTTTCTTCTCCATGTGATTGTCTTGTCTGGTAGGCAGCCTTCTGTGCATACTGAGTAACCAGTGTTTCTGCCTTAAAAGTCTGGAATTTTATACAATCTGCACCGGCTTTTTTAGCTGCCTGCACCAGTTGTTTTGCAATGAGCATATTTCCGTTGTGATTTACGCCTGCTTCAGCAATTATGAGACAACTCACGTTTTTTTATCACCTTACAAGGATTACCATAGGCAATCACGCCATCTGGAATATCATGAAGCACTACACTTCCCATTCCGATGACTACGTCGTTTCCAATGGAAACGTTTTGACGAATAACACTGTGTGCTCCTATATGGGTATTTTTCCCCACATGAACATCGCCACAGAGGACGGCTCCAGGAGAAATATGGGAGAACGCACCTATACTGCAGTGATGGTCGATTGTTGCAGAGGTGTTGAGTATGGCACAATCTCCTACGATTGTACCGGCATTAATTACAACTCGCTTTCCCACAAAGATACCGCTACAGAGCTGAGTATGTGGGCTCACTTGTGCACTGGCATCAATAATGTTAGGAATAATAAATCCAATAGTAATACTGGTGTTAAACAGGTTCTTACGCACTACCACATTGCCGATACTGCCAAGAGACACGAAGGCATGGGTATACCCATGTGCAAATAGTGATTGCAAATCCTTATCTTCTCCCACCACGGGGACAGAGAGGATAGAAGCTGTTTCAGTTCCCTGTTTCTCAACTATGCCAATCTCTGAGTAGCTTTGTAACTGCAGGAGAGTGTCGATGATAGATGTACAATGTCCTCCACCCCCGAGGAGTAATAATTTATTATTCACTGGACTCTAACCTTTTTCGCATATTCTCCAGTTCTTCTAGCTGTCCCATATCCATCCACGCTTTCTCGCTTACCGGATACACTCCTACGTTTCTACCTGCATTGCGATACTGCTCCATAATCTCAGGGAAGCTGATAGATTCACCCTCTTTCAAGTTCTCAATAACTTCAGGCTCAACTACATACAACCCGGTATTAGTGAGAAATGAGAATTCAGGTTTTTCTGAGAAACTGTCTATATGACCATTGGTCGACATATTCACTACCCCGTAAGGTATTACTACACGTTTCACTGCACAGACCATGGTGATAATATTATTATCTTTTTTGTGTTGCCTGTAGATACTGGAATAGTCTGCATTAATTAAAATGTCACAGTTTGAGAAGAAGAAGGTACCTTCAATTTTTCCTTTTAAGAGAGACAATCCTCCACCCGTACCGAGGGGAGTCTGCTCATCGACAAAATGGATAGTATTGCTACTCGGCTCGTCTGCATAGAATGCTTTTATGAGGTTCTTCTTGTGGTTTACGATAACGTAAAAATCATGTGCACCGTATCGTGTAAAATTCTCCATGATAAGTGACAGTATTGGCGTTTCACCGATGGGAATTAATGGTTTGGGAAGAATCTTTGTATAAGGATACAAGCGAGTGCCAAAACCACCGGCATTAATTACGACAGGAAGATCCAAGTGAGTTTCCTTAATAATCTCTTCATCGTCTGCAAAGATAATTGACTGAACAACCCCTCGTTCATCAACGAGAGGAACTGCAACGATAGCGTGCTTCTTCATAATACTTTTTGCGGTATTACGATTCTCTATCGTTACATACTTGGGATTGAAAGTTGCAATATTTTTTACAGAGTCTTCAATATTTCCATTACGAACGAGATATCGTCGGATATCTCCATCGGTAAGCACAGCTTTCAATTTTCCGTGAGGTGCAATTAGGAGGATACGTCTTGCAGTTTCATCCAATTTCTCCATTGCCTGACGAATGGTACTGTCTTCCGAAATAAACAAGTTTTCAACAAATTCCATAATTATTGGCTCATCCTTTGTAAGCATGCAACAACACGTTCCATCTCACTCCTCTTGAGGTTCGTACTACAGGGAATATTCACAATGTGTTGCTGATACATGGTTGCTCGTTCTATAGTGTACGCATGGAACGATGTATATGGCAGTTGTTCATGTACTAATCCCCAGATGGGTCGACTCTGAATGTTACATGCTGAGAATTCTGCAATGACTTCACTGCGAGTGAGTGGGAATTGATCTTCTATGTACACCGAATAGAACCAATGATTCGAACGTACATCGGTTCTAAAGGGTAATAAGTGTATCCCGTTAATATTTTCTAAATTTTCTTTATAGAACTCGTAATTACTCAATTTTGATTGTATGAAGTGTTCAAGTTGTTCCATTTGTGCCAGACCAAGAGCAGCCTGCAGATTCGTCATACGATAATTATACCCTACTGCATCGTGAAGATAGTGTAATTCATCACTTTTAGCTTGGGTAGAAAGGTGTTTAGCACTCTGTAACAACTGCTCATTTTTGGAAACAATCATGCCCCCACCGCCGGTGGTTATAATTTTATTTCCGTTAAATGAATAGATTCCCATAAATCCTAATGTTCCAGCAAATGCACCTGCATAAGGTCCAGTCGTGTAGTATGTACCTATGGCTTCGGTTGCATCTTCAATAACCCGCAGGTGATACCGTTCGGCTATGTTCAGGATTTTTTCCATGTTAGCCATCTCGCCAAATACATGTACTATTATAATAGCCTTAATATGTTTGCCAGTCTGGTTATCTATGAGTTTATCACCATCCATGCTGCATTTCGTGGCACAGTAAGTTTCAAGTTTATCGGGATCTAAACAAAGCGTATCGTCGCAATCCATGAATATAGGTGAGGCACCTACATACATAACAGGGTTAACTGCTGCAATAAAGGTAAGTGTCGGCACAAAGACTGCATCACCATATTCTACGTTTGCCAGCATAAGGGAAAGGTGAATACCTGAGGTTCCATTCTGACAGGAAACCGCCCCCGGGCTGTGTACGTAGTTTGCAACAGATTTCTCAAAGTCGGTGACGTATGGGCCACCTGTTGAAACCCACTCTGTCTCAACTGCCGTATTCACATAGAGTTTTTCATTGCCACTGAGGTTGGGTACTGAGAGAGGAATAAATGAATCTTCCGACATATTGGTACCTTTATATGTTATAAATATCGGTTTTGTACTTCCCGAGATTATCTTTCATAAATTTTATCGTTTCCAAAAGACCTTCAGCCAATGAATATCGAGGAAACCACCCTGTAAGTTCATGTATTTTCTTATTAGAACCTAACAGACGATTCACCTCACTTTTTTCTGGGCGGAGTCGTTGATCATCACATACGATTTTTGCAGAAGGATTAATTTGAGTTATTAACTCTTGTGCCAACTCTCCTATGGATACCTCTTTCTGTGTTGCAATGTTAATTTCCTCACCAATCGTATCTTTCGATTTTGCAATTTCAATAAATCCCTGTACAGTGTCCTTCACATAATTAAAATCGCGAGTAGGAGTTAACGATCCAAGTTTGATTTCTGTTCTACCAGCTAGTAACTGCGTAATTATTGTAGGAATTACAGCTCGAGCGGATTGTCTAGGACCATATGTATTGAAGGGTCTTACAATCGAAACGGGAGATTCAAAACTCCTGTAGAACGATTCTGCGAGCCGGTCGGCACCTATTTTTGTCGCCGAGTATGGGGATTGACCTTGAAACGGATGCTTTTCATCTATGGGAACATACTGAGCTGTACCGTACACTTCGGAGGTAGAGGTAACAAGTACACGAGATGTCTCCAATTCTCTAGCGGCTTGTAATACATTCAGGGTTCCTTTAATGTTTGTGTCTACATACGTGTCGGGCGAATGGTAACTGAATGGTATGGCAATGAGTGCAGCAAGATGAAAAACCTCATCCATTCCTTTAATCGCCTCTTTAACTCCATTAGGATCTCTAATATCGCCTTGAAATATGTCGATTTCATCCAGCACTTCTTTAGGGAGCGTATCCAGCCATCCCCAGGTGTTGAATGAGTTATATAATACAAACGCTCGAACTTTATGTCCGTTTCGAATAAGTGCTTCGGTGAGATGACTTCCAATAAACCCATCAGCACCTGTAACTAAAATTTTTTTCATCCACTTTCTCTCTCATTTACAAGTATGCTTGTATTACAATAATACACAAAAAAAATATGAAATTGTACCCCAGTATCTTTCATGTCAAATTGAAAAGTTTACCGATGGAGGATATTTTGCTATCTCTTTAATCAATCCTTCGAATGTTTGAGTCACATGGTTTTCGTGTTGTGGAGTGAACTCCTCAATAAAAGTAATACATTCATAATTCCTAAAGTAGAGTGTTGCTGTCGTCATGTGTGATAATACGGTAATGGTGTTGTTATTCTTAAGTAATGTAATTAACAAAATTTCGGCAGGTATATCTCCTGGAACTACATAATCATATGAGTCATTCATAGATGCTGTTTTTTTTAGATGCGGGTGTGGTTTAAGAATCTTATAGTCGTAAGAAATACTACTTTGGTGATCTCGTATTTCCCACGATGAGATGTAAACAAAGACTGAAGAGTCACGAATATTTATAATTTCATTATTTAAATTTTTAAATAAAAATGTAGAATTCAATAAATGGGTAAGGAAAGGGAGTCTAAATGTTGAGACTATTTTTCCCCTTTCAAATGTTACATTTTTTTTATAGTAATCCGGGTTGTAGACGATGATTTCTTGTGTCCTTCGATTACCGCCATATTTGTACTCATTGCCAAATATTTTTGAATAGGTAATCTGTATAAATCCCTTTAATTTCTTATTTTCTTCAGCTTTTGTGTTTAAATATGTACCTACACCTTCTTCATAAATATGGATGGGAATCCTACCTAATCCCCAGTGAAGAATATCCATTTTTGCACCACAATCAGAATCTGTATAGATATCACTGATTAATTTCTTGTTTTTATGAATCCAACGATACGCTTGTGTTATGGATGGAAAAACATAGGTTGCAGACCATTCATGAGGAGACTTTCTAATTGCTTCATAAAAATCATGGCAACCATAAAACTTATCTACGAGAATTAATACTTTCTTACCAAGGATTTCAATATTTGTAACATTAATATATTGAATAATCTTAGTGACTATGCAAACAACAAAATTTTCATCGTGTCCATTTAATGACTGGCTATTCAATGATTGATCATGGTTCTGAGTAATCTTTTCTTCCTGCATACTATTTGCAACCTACTTCCATTTGATCTAAGTGTATGACGAATAAATTTTTTCACTTATCTAACCGTGTTTCCTTATTTAGGAATTTTTTGTCCAAGGTTCTGATTATGTTATATAATTGGGGAGATACCTTAAATATGAAAAACTTAATTTTATACGAAATTAAAAGTTGTTTATATGTTGGGTTCTGTATGATTTGAATATAGTTAGTCTTATATGTTGTAAGTATATATGGTAAATATTTTTCTTTATATATGCTGTTTGCATTAGTAATTAACATATATAGAATCGTACAGTGATACAGAATATATACAGAGGCGTACAACTTATATTCTGGTCGTAGCACGAAATCAAATACATACTTCCCTGCTCGAATTGTATCCAGCTTCCTTTCATTAAAAGGCCTATTCACCGTGCTAGCTTCATGATTTCTATAATAATATAAACAATCAGAGATTGTTTTTATTGAGTTCGCTCTCAAAAAAGATTCAACATTGAATATATAATCTTCACTTTGCGAAAACTGCTTGAAACGAAGATCCTGAATCGGTTCAAATCGAAACACCTTATTACAACAATAATCTAGTGAATTTTTACTTGTATAATAGTACGAGAGACAATCCTCATTATTTTGATAAAAGTTATCATAAAGTAATTTTTTCTGATAAATTACGCCATCAGAATTAGTTTTATAAACACTATATTCAATAATATCTGGATTGGATTCCACGATATGCTCATTCAATAAATAAAGGAGATTCTCTGAAACAGAATCATCACTATCTACAAATAATATATACTGACCTTGAGCTCGATTGAGACCAGCATTTCTGGCCGATGAAACCCCTTGATTTTCCTGATGAATAGCAATTATTCTTTCATCCTTATTTGTATATTCTTCAATAATTCCCCAAGAATTATCATCTGAGCCATCATCTATGATGATTATCTCAAAATCTAAATATTTTTGCCTTAGCACCGAATCTAAGCATTCTCTGAGATATTTTTCTGCATTATAGACGGGAATAATAATAGTGAATTTTTTTACCATGATTCATCACCACTTCCTATGGATAAAATATCGGGAAATAAATCTATACAATATTGGAACATGGAAGTAAAGTTCATAATTCAACTTATTGCTCAGCGATTGAGAAGTTTCTCTCATCTCTTTTTTAAAAAGTTCATATCTATTAAGAAAATCATTTTGTGATGCTTGATTTGGAAAGGTATGTATGTGATGAAAAATGCTTTTATATATACTAAAAATTCTATAACAATTTTTAGCTACTAAATTATTGGCTCCTATTTCCCTATAGAATTGGTTTCTTTCTTCGTGTGCTTCGAGAGCATCTAATCTATTTTTTAATTTAAATCCTTCGCCAACAATACTTTCCGGCCTCTGAAAATAAAAAACCAATTGCTCTGAGGTATATACTATCTTCGAAGCTCTGTAGAGAACTTTATAAACTAAAAATTCATCTTCGTGAATTTTCCCAACAGGGAATATTATTCCTTCAAATAACTTTTTATTAAAAAGTTTGCCCCAAGCCACAATCATTTGAAGATAATTTTCATCATATAATTGATGCAGTGCCTCAAGGTTAGTATAGGTTATAATACCATGGGAATTTTGTGACAGTCCTGATAGATTGTCAGATGAGCTAACTTTATAAAAATTACAAACTGAAATGTCCGCTTCATAATTTGTAAGCAGATTATATAGAACCTCAATATAGGTATTGTGTACCCAATCATCACTATCAAGAAATGCTAAGTACATGCCTGTTGCGTTTTCAATCCCAACATTCCTTGCATCGGACAATCCACCATTTTCTTTATGTACAACTTTGATTCTCCTATCCTTATGTGCGTATTCATCACAGATGTTTCCACAATTATCTGGAGATCCGTCGTCTATGAGTATGATTTCTAGGTTTTGATAGGTTTGATGTATGATAGAGTCAATACATCTATGAAGATATTTTTCTACATTATACACTGGAACAATTACTGAAATGGTATCGGTCATTAAATTCTCCATCAAAACTATGCTTAAAATACACTAACTTGATTCGATAAAAGTTTTTATTCTATCTACAACTCTTATTGAGGCATCCCCTTTATCTACATTACTTATGAGATTTAGTAGTTCTTGAGCTACTCTTTTTTGCTTTTGTTCGGTATTTTCTTCAATAACTTTAATGAGTTCATTGGTGCTTTTACAGATTGGGATTGGAAGGTGATAAAAAAAAGGCCTTAAGCCACGCTCATTGGCAAATTCATCAATATCTGTAGCGAATATATAAATTGCTTTCCCCATGAGTGCAAAATCAAAAACTGAACTAGAATAATCCGTGATTAATACATCAGATACGAGCAAGAGTTCCTGCATGTCCGGATAAAAGGAAGTATCAATAATTTTATCATCAAAATTGAATATCGTATTATAGTTTTGAGCATTTGGATGAAGACGTATCAAAATTACACATGAACCATAGTTTCGTTCAAAAACTGATAGAAGTTTTACAAAATCTAAGTTGTAAGCATCCCACGACCCGTTGTCTCTAAAAGTAGGAGCATATAGAATTATTTTCTTTTGATCAACAATTCCTAGTTTATGTCTTATTGCCTGTTTGAGCTCATTTTTGTTCATAACAAGAATATCATTACGCGGATATCCTGTTTCAAATATTTCACAAGGCGACCACATATTATCTCTGAACCATTGTGTCTGCTCTTTACTATTTGAGAGCACAATATCTGTATATTTATCTGTAATTTTACTCTGTTTAATGTAACTCGGATTTAACTTATCTTGGATCTCCCTTTCAGCGTATTTAAATCCATGTGTCCCATGCCAGGTTTGGATAAAGAGTTGTTTGCTCTTCTTAATAAAATATAGTCTATTTTTTACATTTGTAACAATGATTTGAGCTGTAGCTAATTCTATTCGAGCTCGAATACTGTTGAATGCTACTTTATTTATCCCATTCGGAAAGGTGTCTTCAGTGTTACCAACCAGCCATACCAATTTATATTCTAGCTTTTCACAAAGAATTTCATCCGCAATATATTTGGGATTACAGCCATAGCCTTTACCATTGAAATTATTAAATACAATCTTCTTTTTAGAGACAGGTAGGAAGAAAAAAATCAACTCAAGAAATTTGAGAAAAAGATGATAGATATTACGAACAATTTTATATACAGCTATATTAAATGAAATTTTCATGAATATATTACCTTTATTCTGATGGAAGGTATAATCTCAATATGTGTTGATAGAATGTTTGTGAACTTTCCTCATAGTTAATGTGATGATTCAATTTATGAAATGATGATATCTTAGAAATATCAATCCATCGCTGTTTACTATAGAGAGAATCTAATTCAAATTGAAGTGTATGTGGACTACAATTATTAAACATTGGGACTTGACTCCAGTCATCTTTGAAAGTACGAGCTGCCATCGCAAAGAAAATATGGAATAAAAAATAATCAATAAGATAGTCTTCCTTTTCCCAATATGCATATAATAATGCACGTGTTAGCAAGAGTATTCTTTGATTCGTTCGTGCTGCTATCAACCAACTTGATGCAACAGTGGGATGGTTATTGCTTTTTGTAAGGTCCATGTGTTTATACACAAATAGTGGCATAGAGCTGATATAAGATGTAATTTCTGGGGACGTACATAATACAGTAGCATCCACCCATAATCCGCCATATTCGCATAGAAGTTCAACCCGCAATAAATCTGAAAAGTGAGCTGGCTTAATAATGCCTAATTTTCGCTTTTGTAAAATCGGCTCGGGAAAACTTACATAATCAGCAATATTATCGTCAGAGAGAATTATCACATCCTTGTCTGGCATGTTCATCTTAATGGAATTTATACATGCCTTAACTAACGGTGGAGCATTATGATAACCTTGAAACCAGCAAATCCATACTTTATTTGATTTTTGGGGAGGATTCTCAATAGATATTTTATTTTTTAGTATATGATTATATTTTTTAGATAGTTTTCGATAGGCTGAACATCGTTCAATAATTGAAACAGAATATTCATCAGGGACATAAAATATTCTAATCTTTTTAAACACTCTCCTCCAAAAAGATTTTTCACGAATTGCTTTATAAAAACTATGTATGGAAATATCAAAGTGGTTCATTAAAATTCCTTTCTTATCGTCTATCTAATAGAAGACTCTTGAGATAATAATACGAAGCATTTTTTGTGATAACTGATAAAAGAACATAAGAAATTATACCTACGGAGATTTGCACTAAAAGCAATACTAAATTTGACATCTTAAGAAATCCGATTACATAGACAATAAAGCCCATTCCTAACGATAACAATCCAGCGGACACAATATCCTCAAATTGTTCGTGATATAAATAATTAATGTATTTTCTTAACTGTAAGGTATTTATAAAAACTCCATAAAATGAGTAGATAACCATAGTAACGGCAATTGCAAAAACACCAAACCTTACTCCAATTAGAAGAAGCATTAAGTAAATCGGCTTTTTTACAAATTCGAGTTTGAGTAATACATCACTACGGCCGATTGCCTTTATGGATTGCGAAGAAACATTACCTAAAACAGAACCTGCTGCAGAAATACAGAATAGTTGCAAAAAGATGATGCTACTACTCCATTTTTCAGTTAATACAACTAAAATTAAAGGCTTTGAAACTATAGCTAAACCAGCAAGCATTGGGAAGACAATAAAGGCCAAGAGCTGGGTTGTTCTCCTTGTCATCTGCTTTACTCTATCTATATCATCGTTCACGTTTGAAATTGCCGGAAATAGAACTGAAATTGCTGCTGTTGTAATATTCGTAGTAAAAAAATTTGGGAATTGTTGCCCTCTGTTATAAAAGGCAAGATCCCTAGGTAGGTATACGCGCCCAATAATTAAACTTCTAAGTTGATCAAAAAAAGTACCGCTTAGATCTGCAAGTAAAACTTTCCATCCAAACCGGATTAATGGTCTAGCTGCATTCAATGAAAATTCAGCTCTCGGATACCATGGAACTGTTATTGCTAAAACGAGGGTATCAACAAGAGTATTCGTAAAATATTGTGCGATTAATGCCCACACTCCAAATCCATACAATGCCATTGCAATGCCAACAACCCCAGAAAATATTGTTCCAAATAGAGTTGACCAAAAAAATCGTTTAAACAACATATGCCTTGCTACATATGCATGTTGCATCGAGTTATACACACCTAGAGGTAGTCGTAGTGAAAAAACTCGAATTATATTTACGAGTATTGGTTGGTTATAAAAATTTGCAATGATAGGAGCACAGAAAAATAATATTAGATAAACAACTATCGACATCATAAGACTACAATAGAACATTGTAGAAAAATCGAGCCGATTTGCATCCTTTTTTTGTATCAAAGATGTGGCAAAACTACTCGTTACAAAGACATCAGCTAATGATATAAACACAAGTACTAATGCTACAAGACCATAATCATTTGGTAATAAAAGTCTTGCAAGAACGAGCGAAATAAAAAACTCCACACCCCGTGCAAGAAGGCGCTCACTTAATTTCCAGATTATTCCAGATATTACAGAGATTTTCAGTTGTGAATCACTCATCAGTAAATATCTCCTAACAATATGCAGAGCTGAAAATCAACGCCAACGGAATGTTTATAGTTTATCAAATCAATATTTTCCCATTTATACAAATAATGATTATTATTGTTCAATTTCTTGGAGAACATTCAGTGTTCTTTTTATTCCCGATTCAATCGAATATTTTGCGTTCCATCCTAATCGCTGAATTTTACTTCCATCGAGTCTTGCCTTTGTTGCGGTGCTATACCCTGCACGTTCAAGTGAATCAGGGGATTCATGTACTACTTTTTTTCCAGAGAGAGTAGAAATGATTGTTGCTAAATCCTTTAATGTAATATCAGATTTTTCGTCAGCAATATTATATGCTTCTCCATTTTTTCCATAGAAGAAAACCGTTAATAGTCCAGAAATTGCATCTGCTACGTATGTATAAGAATAAAATTGCGTCCCGGAGCTCTTTAATACTATATCTTTTCCATTAACACCATTTTTTATAAACTGAGAAATTGCCTTCGTATCTGTGTTTTGCATAGTAGGACCGTATGATCGCGTGAATCTTGGAACCACAATGTCTAGGTTCTTTTGGCGAATGTACGCCTGGCAAAGGGCTTCACCGCATCGCTTACTCTCTGGATACCCAGCACGTAATGTATTTGAATCAATGTATCCACAGTAGTGTTCATTGAACTTTTCAACATCGCCTCTATTTTCACCATAGACTTCGTTGGATGAAGCAAAAATAAAACGTGAGGTATGGTGTGCACATGCAAATTCCAGCATGTGGTGAGTTCCAATTACATTAGTGTTAATAGTCCCAATAGGATCATTAGCATAAGCAACAGGATGAGTGTTACTGGCAAGATGGAACATAAAGTCAATAGTCGTAAAGCCGTCGTGATTGAAGGGCTTGTTTATATCAAAACAATTAAACTGAAATAATTCACTATTCCAACAATATGCAAAACGTGCTCTGGCTTTATCCTCATCTCTTCCTAGTATATGCACTTTGCAATTCAAGTCAGATTTATTTTTGTTCATGATTACATCTACTAAGAAACTGCCCAGCAACCCAGTAGCGCCTGTAACACATACAGACTTATCCTGTAACTGAGACCAAGGAAAATTGAGATGAGAAACGTATGTAACATCCTCTTGATATGTATTGTTTTCAAAAATTTTCATGTATAGTATTCAACCTTTCTATTTTAACCAATTATCTTTTTCCATTCGTAAATAGGCTTTGAACATTTCTAAATCATCTTTTGTTGTGATTTTAATATTCTTGTCTGAGCCGACTGCAAAATACAATCTTTCACCAAGTTCTACCATCATAGTATTTGTGTAGGAAGACCCATGGACTCCTATTCCTTTGGAGTATGCTTCATGATATTTTTCATTCAAAAGTCCAAATTTGTATGCTTGAGGTGTTGAAACTCTGCGAATTGTTTCTCGAGGTATATATTTCACTGTAGAATGTTCATCGTCAACCACAAAGATTTGTTCATTATATGGTAGGGAAGTAACAGCGTTGCCGTACTGACTGCATTTAAGTATTACATCGGTTAACACGGTTTCATCAACAAGAGGCCGAATACCATCATGGATGATAATTGTGTCATCTTTGCTACATATATTTTCAAGATTATATACCCCATTTCGGATGGATTCTTGACCAGTGGAACCACCAGAGACTATCCATTTCAATTTTGTAATATTGAACTGATTCGCGTAAGCCCACACAACGTCATGCCAACCATCAATGCAAACCAACTCAATGGCATCAATCTGTGGATGCTTCTGGAAACCTTCCATAGTGTAAAGTAATATGGGTTTATCATACACATTGATGAATTGTTTTGGAATATCTAGCCCCATTCGATTTCCTGAACCACCTGCTATGATAATTGCTACTGTCATAAACCTTTCTCCCTCCTACATCGCCAACCGCATGAGAAAAATACCATTCTATTTTGCTATACACAAAGAAAACAGCCATATAACAGATCCGAGACACATATTGCCATTTTGTTTTTCCTGAATCTTTCATATGGATGCAAGATTTATAGGTTTAGTTCTCTCCACCTAATGATTGCCTCTAGCCTATTCAAATCATCGGGATACGTGATTTTTTCAAAATAAGGAACATCAAAGTTTAAGTAAACTTTTGATGTTTCTGGAAGCTGTTGAATCGATTCTGTGAAAGTAGACTTTGAATCAAAATAACGGTCAATTAAAGGGAATCTAAATCCTTCAGGTGGATTCAAGGTATAGTAATCAGCTCGATTAACTACCCATTCTCCATAGTGACCTAGGCTATCTGTAATCCTTCTGGCACAAGCTACTGCATCATATTCATTAAGCCATCGAAACGTGTTGTCCAGTACAGCTGTTTCGAGTAATGGTCGTACGGCTTCTACTACTATCAATTTTTCACATGAACTATGCTCTCGAATATAGTCAAAACCATTTCTCTTCGTGATATTCAACTCCGATCCACTCAGTGCAACATCTACTCCATAGACTTCTCTCAATTCGTCATGGTAAGAGAAATCTGCGACAACTACAATGGCATCAACAAATTTACATTTCTTACACGCATCAATAACATATTCAATAACTGGTTTACCGTTCAAGCTTTGGTATTGCTTCGGCGTTTCTCCTCCAAAACGTTCTCCTAAACCTCCAGCGGTAATCATTATAATATTTTTATCAGCCTTTTTCATTCAATTATGCTCCTGAATTCTCGGTTTGAACAAAGGGTCCTGTACCACCAGTAATTAAAATTGATTTGTCATTTAGCATTTTTCAACCTTTTAATATTCAATAAATTTTAGGCAAAATATCGTTAAGATTTCATCAAAAGATTCTTAGCTTTGCATCAAAATTCTCCTTCCTGGATTTATGTGAATATTAATTCACATTATTACTATGCTCAATCATATATACACAACCAAAAAAAATAAAAATTATTGCGATATTTCGTACTACTAACCTAAACACAAAACTAAACTTTACAATCCGAAAAGATTGCTCGTTTACAATCTTTGCTTTGAGGAGTTGTAGTACTATCTCACCTTATCCAACTGCCGAAACATATTGTTGGTAGATAGTAGTATCGCTAGTTTGCAATAAAAAAGGGCTTGCTCTGGAAAGATTCCAGTATCACCCTTTTTTTGAGTTGCTACAGCATCCAATAAGTAATGTAGTAAAACTCATAAAATCGTCATATAGAAAATCCGCAATCTTACTACTCACTGTACCGCTCCACTACTGCATAACCTATCGTTACGAGCAAAGATACCATATTATGGGGACGCACACAATGAGAACAGCCCTATTGTAGGTTTGTTACACGTATTACAGCACTTTCCCTACCCGCCTCACCGTCTCATGACTTATATGGAGAAAGTTGGCAATGTGTTTTAGGGCATATCCATCTAAAATAGCAGTTTTTATGAAGGTGTTTCTTAGCTCACGTATACGTAGGTCTCTGGACCCCGAGACGAGTATGTTTCTGTAGTGCTGAGCAGAGTGCTCAGAAAGAAATCGGTCGAGTAAACAAGAAATTCGCTCTTCAAGTTCGTTATCAGTATCATCACCAGCAGTAAAACCGGTCTCCTGTGACCACGAATCATGTTCAGTACACTCTTTGTATCGCTTTAAAGCGATAGTGCTATCCGGTGAAAAATGTAGGAGCAACGCTTTTCGGTCAATTAACCGGGAAGCTCCCTGTAACACAGCTTCATGTCCACTCCACCGGTAACGCAACAATGAATCGACTAATCCTGCTTTTAGCGGGTTTCGAACAATGTAGCGAACGATGCTGAAAAACTTGTGAGGCTCGGTAATGAGGTAACTTTTATACCGACCTCCATAGATGGTGCCAATTCGGTGATATCGTTGATTGTAGTACAAAGTGTAGTTACGATTTATGTACCACAGTAATTGTGCGAGGGGTTGATCTTTAACTTGGATAAGCAGGTGGTAATGGTTATCCATGAGTACATAGTGCAACAGTCGTGCTTCATACAGGTGCAGTGCAGTAGTGAGTATCTGCAGAAACTCCTGCTTATCCTGAATGTTCTCATAAATGTAATTTCGATTGTTGCCTCGTTGGATTACGTGATGTATAGAATTGGGGAAATCTTCTCGTGGTCTTCGTGGCATTCCTAGGGACCTCCGATACTGTGCCACTTTCCGTCTGTACGATATTCTATGGTGTGTGCAAGTTCTAAGGCAGCAAGGCGTTCCATAATCGTAGAGTCATCACCACTTGCACATCCTGCTGTCAGTTCAGCGGTAGTGGCTGCTTTATTGTGCAGTTGCTTCGTGATGAACCTTTCCAGATGTTTATCTTGTGTGAGCTGCTGTGTGCTATGGGGACCTTCCCTTGTAAGTGAGCGAGTAGTAATATACGCTCTGGCACCTTCTGCCAGCAACTGATTCGTTCCCAAACTCTGTGGCTCGAGAAGACTATTAGGAACAGAGAGCACGTGTTTTTGTTTTGCAAGTGCATTACGAGCTGTATCCATACTGCCACTATTCATTCGAGCTTCAACTACCATGAGCGTGTGACACCACGAGGCAAGCAGATGATTTCGGCCAATGAATCGGAATGGTAAGGCAGCTCTACCACAAGAATATGGACTTATTACAGCACCTGTTTGAGTTATGCGTTCCATGAGTTGTGCATGAGAGGCAGGTTGAGCTTTATGTAATCCACAGGGGAGAAATGCATACGTGATACCACCATGGGCTAAGGTCTCCTCATGAGCTAGTGCATCTATTCCGAAGGAGAGGCCTGAAGCAATAATTTGGTAGTTATCGACAGCCTCCTCAACAGCAATTTTTGTTATGAGCCGTCCATACGAGGTACATGAGCGGGAACCTATAACCCCGAGTATAGAATTATGGGAACAGGCCAGGGTTCCACGATAGTACAGCACCAAAGGGGAATCGGCATGTGCGTGGTAAATTTGATTATACACTGTGTCGTGAGCACAGAGAATCTTCACTTGGTATTGTTCATTAGTGTGTAGTACAGTCTCTGCATCTTTAAGGTTACGCTGCGACCAGACGGAACACAGTTTCTGTTCTCGAAAACGAGTCAGATTTCCTGCTGATGAAGAATTCTGGAGTAACGCATCAGCAATGGTATCTACAGTTGCGTGGTAGATTTCCTTTGGCGATGCAAAGGCTTGCATGAGTTTTCGTTTCACAGCAAGCGACAATCCAGGTAATTCATTCAGCCAAACCCAGTAGAGGGCATGATTATCTGTAGTGTAGCTAGACATGGTGCATCTCCCGCTCTAAATCACGCGAGAACAGAGCGTGAAGGAGATGGATGCGTTGTATGTAGTCACTACCGTCAATATCTGCAAAAGTTCTAGCAAGTTTAATAGTTTTATACCGGGCACGTACAGATAGATGGTCCTGTTCATAGGTTTGTTGGAGTAATGATGCACAGGCATCGTCGAGGGTGCAATAACGTCGAAGATGTGTGCTAGTCATTTCTGAGTTCGTGGTGATTGCTTCACCGCCCTTACGGAAACGAAAAGATTGACGTTCGCGAGCAAGGAGTACCGATTCACGTAATATAGCAGAACTGACCGACCCATGAGTGGTATGACCATTACTGAAAGCAACTCTCCCCACATACTTCTGCATATCTATGCGATCTAATACAGGACCAGAAATGCGTTGCCGATAGGTTTTAATTGCGTAGGGAGTACAGGTGCACCGATTCGTTCCAGCATATCCGCAGGGACACGGATTCATAGCAGCTACGAGCATGAAGTTAGCTGGATATCGATTCGTGCGGTTCACTCTGCTAATAGTCACTCGTCCCTCTTCGAGTGGAATGCGTAATGACTCAAGCGTCTTTCTACTGAATTCGGGTAGTTCATCAAGAAATAGCACGCCTCGATGTGCTAGTGTTACTTCACCTGGTTTTGCATAGGGGCCACCTCCAATGAGTGCATTGGCAGACATATTATAGTGAGGGGAACGGAATGGGCGTGTCTCTTTCAGTTCATGCCCATCAAGCTCCCCGGCAATACTGTAAATTGAGGAAACCTCTAAGATTTCTTCTTCACTCATGGGAGGGAGAATGGTGGGCAGCAGACGTGCCATCATAGATTTACCACTTCCCGGGAGGCCTACAAGTAAGAGATTATGGTTGCCAGCCACAGCAGCGGCAAGATAGGGTAAGATATCTTCGTGTCCAACAACATCG
>Ga0334901_1002009_pt1 | contig 18569 bp, 13 predicted proteins | sample GraSluR3_MG_3_FD_207216 | JGI IMG/M metagenome (GOLD analysis project Ga0334901, IMG submission 207216) | Sludge microbial communities from methane-producing bioreactor in Wageningen University, Netherlands - Granular Sludge_15_08-R3 | ecosystem: Engineered > Bioreactor > Anaerobic >... | reverse complement strand
GTCTTTCATCTCTGGGGAAACCCTGGTCAGACGAGGTCAGATCATCCGGGATGCTGAATGGGAGGCCCTCCAGCGCTATGGGCTGATTCAAGCCGGCAACCGCTTTCAGGATCTTATCGGTGCAGGTGTATTGACAATTCTGATCGGGTTAATGATCGGGCTTTATTTTCACGAACAGCAAGGCAATGAGCAATATTCTGTTAAAGCTCTTCTGTTGATTTCCTTCACATTTCTATTGTTTCTCACCATTGCCAGATTCGTGATTATTGATCGAACCATTATGCCGTATGTCTATCCCCTGGCGGCATTTGGATTGACCTTATCCATCATCTTCAACTTTGAAGTTGCTGTGATCTTATCAATTAGCCTCGGAGTTATGACAGCCTATGGAACACCCAGAGGATTCGATCTCACAATCTTCTATATCCTCCCTGCAATCATAGGGATGCTGTCCATTGGAAAAGCAAGGCGGATCTCCACCTTTTTCGGATCTGGTATCGCCATTGGCACGGCTGGTATTGCCGTTATCCTTGGCTATCGTTTATCTGATTCTCTCACAGATTGGATTGGAATTGCCACCTTATCCGGTGTTTCATTAATCAATGGCGTCGGGGCTGCTGCCCTTTCTTTACTCTTGCAATACTTGTTTTCTCAAATTTTGGGAACAACAACCGCCCTGCAATTACTCGACACCTCCCGGCCAGACCATCCTCTGTTGCAACGGCTTTTGAGAAACGCACCCGGCACCTATCAACACTCCTTACAGGTTTCAAATCTGGCAGAACAAGCCGCCGAGGCCATCGGTGCTGACAGTTTACTGGTTCGAGTTGGCGCGATATTTCACGACTGTGGAAAAGCACAAAATCCACAATTCTTCATCGAAAACCAGATTCGTGAGAAGCTGGACCCACACGATGATATTGATGCAGTTACCAGCGCCCAAACCATCATCAGCCATGTGCTTGACGGTGTTGACCTGGCTAAGAAATACCGGCTTCCAAAGCGGATTATCGACTTCATCCGGGAGCATCATGGAACTCAATACACACAATACCAATACAATCAGGCTGTGAAACAAGCTGGCGGCGATACCAGCCAGGTGGATATCTCTCTCTTCACCTATCCCGGCCCAAGGCCCCAATCAAAAGAAACCGCATTGTTAATGCTTGCTGATGGAACAGAAGCAAGAGCAAGAGCTATTGTGCCAAAGGATGAAGAAGCCCTGAGGCAACTTATTGAAGATGTATTCAATTTCGTTGAAAAGAACAATCAACTTGACGACACGGACCTTACACTGCAAGACCTTCAAAAAGTTAAAGAGTCGTTTTTCCACACATTAAAAGGCACCTATCATCCCCGGGTAAAATATCCCGCTCTTGAGAAATCCAATACGAAACCCGTTAATAAGATTGCTGAATCCACCCAAAAAGCCATCAAATAATGATCAATATCCAGAAAAAATCTTCAGGAATGCCAGATGTAGACGAAGGCCTTCTCAAGAATGCCCTCCAAAAGACGTTCTCATATCTTAAAGAGCCGGATATGGACCTTACACTTCGCCTGACCGATGATCGAGAAATGCGGCAATTGAATCAGGCATTCAGGGACGAAGCGAAGACAACCGACGTCCTTTCGTTTATCCATGATGTGACCGATCCCGAGTCGGGTAGGCTGTATTTAGGCGACATTATCATCTCAATTGACCAGGCTAAGAAACAAGCCGATGAACATGCCCACACCTTAGATAATGAATGCGCTTTTCTCGCCATCCATGGCGCATTGCATTTATTCGGTTATGACCATGCCGACCCCGAAGAACAGAAAGAGATGTGGCGTTTACAAGACCTTATTTATCATGCTCTTCTCGGTGAAGAAGGGCAGGAAGGAGAAACATGAAATACCCGCCCTCTCAAAGAACATTAGGGAAAACCCTTGTTATCCTTTCTGTGCTGGGAATCCTATTTTCTCTTTCAGGTATAGCTGGCCTTTGGATCACCAAGCCCAGGCTTCAGGCTGGGTTGATGGAATTTGTTGAGATTCTTGACAACACGCTTTATACGACTTCAAATGGGGTTAAGTTACTTCATGACACGCTCAGTCAGTCTCAAACGGATCTTGAAGAGGTCTCATTGTCACTGGGTACGCTCAGAAGCACGCTGGAAAGTGTCACCGCCTCATTGGATATCTCTGCGACACTTGTCGGCGATGATATCCGGCTGACAATTATCCAGACTCAGATCGCGCTGTCATCCGCTGCGTCAGGTGCGAAAATCATAGATGACACCCTTTCACTCATTGATCGGATTCCCTATATCGGAGCCGACTATAAACCTCAGGTCCCGTTACACATCAGCCTTGAGCAGGTCGCTGGCAGTCTGGAGGAGATCCCAACCGCCCTGGAGTCACTTGAAAGAACCCTCAAGGATACATCGACAGGTCTGTCTTTATTATCGGAAGATCTTGTTGAGCTTTCAACAGACATCGCATCCTTATCCGATGACTTGGGAGATGCAGGTGAAGTCCTTGAAGAATATGCCCTGATCACGCAAACTGCCTTGGAAAAGATTGAAACTCTACGGTCAAAATTACCGTGGAATCTTTCGTTAATCAGCATTTTCTTCACAGGCATGTTATTATGGTTGGGAATCGCGCAGGTCAATGGCATTTTGCAGGGGCTGACCTTTTGGCGCGGAGAGCAGGAAGTTGTCAATCTTGCAGATTTGAGTCGGAACGACTGAACCAGTTTGGGTCACACCAATCACTAACAGGAGTTTTTATGAAACACTTTCTTGACCTTGCAGATTTTTCTGCGGAAGAAATCAATGAGATGCTGTCCCTCAGTCTCAAGCTAAAGCGTGAGATGAAGGAAGGGCGTTCACGTCTGCTTCTCAAAGACAAAGTTCTCGCCATGGTATTCCAAAAGCCCAGTCTGAGGACCCGGGTGAGTTTTGATATGGCGATGCGCGATCTGGGTGGTGATGCCCTTTATCTCTCGCCACAGGAAATCGGACTGGGCAAACGGGAATCAATCGCGGATATTTCCAGGGTATTATCCGGATACGTTCATATCGTGATGGCGCGCGTCTTTGCCCACCAGCACATCCTTGAACTTGCCCGGTGGTCAAAGGTGCCCGTAATCAACGGTCTCAGTGATTACAATCACCCCTGCCAGGCGTTGGCGGATGCCCTCACCATTAAAGAAGAATTCGGAGACCTGAAGGGTTTGAATGTCGCATATATCGGCGATGGAAATAATGTTGCGGTGTCGCTGATGAAGATCGTAACAAAACTGGGGGGCAATTTCATAATTGCCAATCCCGAGGATTACGACATGCCTGAAGATGATATCGAACAATCGAGAGAATTTGCAAAAAATACCGGCAGTTCAATCATCTTGCTACGCGATCCTCAGGCTGCCGCCGAAGGTGCCCATGTTATTTATACGGATACCTGGACCAGCATGGGACAGGAAGAAGAAGCACAAAAGCGAGAAAAAGTCTTTCCTCCCTACCAGGTCAACGATGAGTTGTTGAAATTAGCAGATCCAAAAGCAATTGTGTTGCATTGTCTGCCCGCCCACCGTGGGCAGGAAATCACGGATGATGTGGCAGATGGTCCCCAATCCCGGATTTTCCCCCAGGCCGAAAACCGGATGCATGCCCAAAAGGCGATCTTAGTCACTCTATTACCTGGAGACGATCCTGATGCAAAATAGTGAGCATTATATCTATCTGGAAGAAGAATACGGAGCCCATAATTATCATCCCCTGGATGTCGTCCTATCCGAGGGTCACGGCGTGTGGGTTTACGATGTGGATGGCAATAAATACCTTGATTGCCTGAGCGCGTATTCAGCATTGAATCAGGGACACAACCATCCAAAAATTAAACAAGCCATGATTGATCAGCTTGAAAGGCTCACGCTGACCTCCCGCGCTTTCCGAAACGATCAACTCGGTCTCTTTTACAAGAAACTGTCGGATATGACCGGGTATGAGATGTCCCTCCCCATGAACAGCGGTGCAGAGGCTGTTGAAACGGCCATTAAAGTTGCCCGAAAATGGGGGTACCAGGTTAAAGGGATTCCACGCTACGAGGCGGATATTATTGTCGCAGAAGGCAATTTCCATGGCAGGACGACAACCATCATCTCATTCACATCCACAGAAGAGTATAAAGCCGATTTCGGCCCCTTTACCCCGGGGTTTCCAATGGTCCCCTATGGCGATCTAGAGGCATTGAAAGAAGCCATAACACCAAGAACAGCTGCCATCATGATCGAGCCGCTGCAGGGTGAGAATGGGATCATCATCCCGCCCGAAGGCTACCTGAAAGCTGTAGAAATCCTTTGTAAAGAAAACAATATCCTGCTGATTGCGGATGAAATCCAGACCGGGCTCGGCCGGACGGGTGCATTATTTGCCTGCCTGCATGAGGACGTCCGCCCGGATATTACTGTCATCGGCAAAGCATTATCAGGCGGGTTCTATCCCGTGTCTGCGGTCCTGGCAGATAAACCCATCCTGGGGCTGATCCAGCCCGGCGAGCATGGGTCAACATTTGGAGGTAATCCCCTCGGTTCAGCAGTCGGTATTGCCGCTCTGGAAGTGATCGAGGAAGAAAACCTGATTGAAAATTCCAGAGAAATGGGACAGTATATCCTTGACTATTTGGAAGAAGTCCCCAAGAAAAACATCCGGGATATCCGTGGAAAAGGGTTATTGATCGGTGTTGAACTCAAACATGAACTGGGCGGCGCTCGGCGTTTTGCGGAAGTCCTGCAGAAACGCGGAATTCTGGTAAAAGAGACCCATGAGCACATCCTTCGGCTGGCACCACCATTGATCATTGACAAAGAAACCGTGGATTGGATGCTGCCGATCCTGCGGGAAGTTCTTTTGATGGATTGACGAACTGAACAGGGAGAGATTCAATGGAGCGATTCGCAAAAATTGTATGCACCTTAGGTCCAAGCAGCAATACCAGAAAGATGATTGTAGCCCTGATACGGGCGGGGATGAACGTTGCTCGCTTGAATTTCTCCCATGGTACGCATGAAGATCATGGCAAAATAATCGACCTCATCCGCAGTATTTCAAATGAAATGGGTGTGACCATTACCATCCTTCAAGACCTGCAAGGCCCCAAACTGCGGATCGGTAAACTGCCAGGTGGAATAATCCACCTCAAGGCAGGTGACAGGGTTGTCCTGAGTTCAAATGCAGCGTTGATATCAGAAAAAGAAGACATTTTCATTCCTTTCGAAGTCCCTGATTTACACAAGGCTGTCGTTCCCGGAAATCACATCCTGATGGATGATGGCCATCTGGAACTTGAAGTCCGATCCATCTCCGGGGATAAAATTGAAGCTGTTGTTGTTCTGGGTGGTGATCTGAAATCAAACAAAGGCGTCAACCTTCCAGGAGCTAATCTGACCTTTCCATCTTTCACGGAAAAGGATAAGGAAGACCTTCAGTTTGGCCTGACAAAAAAAGTTGATATGGTAGCCATCTCGTTTGTGAAAACTGCCGATGACATTCAGACGGTGCGCCAGGCTATTGAAAAGATGACTTCTGACAGCCGTACTCAGAAAATGCCCATCATCGCTAAACTTGAACGTCCCGAAGCGATGCAGAACCTTGTTGAGATTGTTGAATCAGCAGACGGCGTGATGGTGGCCAGGGGAGATCTCGGTGTGGAAATGCCACCGGCGGGTGTGCCAATCGCTCAAAAAGAGATCATTGCCTGCGCCAATGCGCACGCCAAACTGGTCATCACCGCTACCCAGATGCTTGATTCAATGATCAATAACCCGCGACCGACCCGGGCAGAAGCAACGGATGTGGCTAATGCAATCTTTGACGGCACAGATGCTGTCATGCTTTCCGGTGAGACAGCCGCCGGCAAATATCCTGTTGAAAGTGTTCAGATGATGGATTCTATTGTTCGGAAGGCGGAAGATAACCGTCAACGCTGGGGGCAGCCTTTTTCAGAAGATAATCAGCCCACAGAGAGCGATGCTGTTTCAATTACAAGAGCTGCCAAAGAGCTTGCGACCGACAGAAATGTTGAGGCAATCATTGTGTTCACCCAATCCGGAAAAACAGCCCGGTTAATGTCCAAAGCAAGACCGGATGCCCCCATCCTGGCCTTCACACCCGACCAGATCACCTGCCAGCAGATGAGCATGTATTGGGGTGTTACACCGCTGCTTGTTCCTTATGCGGATACCCTGGAGACAATGATCAAACATGTGGAAACAGCTATCATATCGACCACAGATTTGCAACCCGGTCAACAGGTGATCCTAATCTCCGGTTTCCCAGTCGGCGCATTCCGACAGCCTAATCTTGCGCTTTTGCATACATTAGGCGAAATATAAACACAAAGGTTAACAAAAACAGAGGAAAAAATCTCCTCTGTTTTTTTCTTTGTGATCTATGAAATTCACACCATACTCTGGTTAATGCGTTCCAAAGTTTCTGCGGAGGGCCTGAGTTTATCTGCTCCAATCCGGTTCAGGGGCTCTTCAGTCAGGTTAAGAAAATCATATAGCGAAGGCTGGTTCGGATCGACATAGATCAAACCGGTCACCAGCCAGTTATTGTTTTCCGCTTCTTCCAGGATTTTCAGGGCCTGCCATTTATCGGTCGGGTCATAGTCGTGCTCGAGCTTTTTCAGGATGACAACTGATCCGTCATGCAAAGTGACCTCTTTGGTTTCACCCTCCTCAAACTCATCCAGAATGATGGCATTGCGGGTTGGAACATACGAAATATCATGCAGAGGGGCTTGATGCTGTCTGCCCCACTGATAGGAATGTAAAGTATCTTCCCTGTTATTGAAACTCACACAGGGACTGATGATGTCGAGAACGGAAGTCCCGTTATGGCTGAGAGCTGCTTTGAGTAATTCACGCACCTGTTTGGGATCACCGGCAAAGGACCGGGCAACAAAACTTGCATTTCCAATCAAAGCCTCTTTGGCAATATCGATCGGCAGAAATGGGTTTTTTCCCTGATGTTTTAATTCAAGTCCTTTTTCTGCGGTGGCTGAGAACTGGCCTTTGGTCAGTCCATAAACGCCGTTATTCTCAACAATATAAACCATGGGCAAATTACGTCGAATCAAATGCTTGAACTGACCCAACCCGATACTCGCTGTGTCGCCATCCCCTGAAACACCAAGCACTTTCATGGTCGTGTCTCCAAAAGCTGCGCCTAAGGCGAGAGACGGCATCCTGCCATGAAGGCCATTGAAACCGAACGATTGGCCCAGGAAGTAGGTCGGACTCTTGCTTGAACAGCCTATGCCACTGAACTTGACGATTTTAGTAGGATCAAGGTCCATCTCATGGCAGGCTGAGATGATCTGGGCCGAGATGGTATTGTGGCCGCAGCCGGGACAAAGCGTTGAACGCTCACCCCGATAATCTGAGCGGGTCAGACCAATCTGATTGACATCATTTCTGGCATCAGTCATGATATTCACGCTCCTTTTCAACAACGGACTCGATAACATAACCGGCAGTCATAGGCAATCCATCAATATATGACAGAGAAATCAGTCGGTGAGTCATATCACAATAATCCAGCGTAAGGATTTGGTGAAGTTGTCCATCACGGTTGAGTTCCAACACATAATTTCGATCATGCCCCCGGACAAATTCCTCGACTTCAATGGAGAATGGCAGCGCTCTGATCCGCATGAAATCCGTGGATATCCCCACTTGTAATAGTTTATCCTGGGCTTCGATTACAGCATGCTCTGTTGAACCCATAGCGATCAGGCCAATCTTCGCGCCCTCGAATTTCCGAACTGCCGGCTTCGGAAGCCGCTCTCTTGCATTTTCAAACTTGAGCTTTAAGCGGTCAAGGATCCTTCGCCAGACATCGGGATCCTCACTGTAGTTGCCAAATTCATCGTGGCCAGTACCACGGGCGAAATAAGGTGCCCGCTCATGCCTGTTCCCCATCACGGTCCTGTAAGGGACGCCATCGCCATCCAGGTCCACATACCTCCCCCAATCTTTTGTGATCTTATCAAGGTCCTCTTCCCACAAGGTTTTTCCGCGGTTGATGGGCTGATCGGGATATTCAAATTTCTCCGTCATCCAAAGATTCATCCCAAGATCCAGATCGCTCAAGACTATGACAGGCGTCTGGAATTCCTCAGCGAGGTCGAAAGCCTGCCAGCCGAAATCAAAACATTCTGAAACGGAGGAAGGGATCAGAATCAGGTGGTTCGTATCGCCGTGCCCGAGAAAATAGTTAAGGGTGAGGTCGCCCTGTGCAGTCCGCGTGGGCAACCCGGTGCTGGGGCCGACACGCTGCACATCCCAGAGCACTAAGGGCACTTCAGAATAATAAGCCAGACTCATGTATTCCGTCATTAAGCTTATTCCAGGGCCGGAACTGGCTGTCATCGAACGGAGACCCGCCCAGCCCGCCCCAACAGCCATGCCAATTGACGCCAGCTCATCCTCTGCCTGGACGATAGCGAAGTTGTTTTTACCCGTTTCAGGGTCCTTACGCAATCTCGGCGCAAAAGTGACTAACGACTCTGCCAAACTGGATGCCGGCGTAATCGGATACCACCCGCAAAACTGGAAACCACCGTAAATTGCGCCTAACGCGCCAGCCGTGTTCCCATCCGTCATGATATAGTCATCAAGCGGTGGCATTGTCTCCACCCTGTATTGGTCCTTTTTCTCCAGATTGTCTTTTGCCCAATCAGCCGCCAATTTGACAATCTCAAAATTTGATTCCGCTACAGTTTGTTTCTTATGGAACTGCCTTAGCAGCACATCATGGAGAACATCAAGGTCAATCCCCAGCATTTGAGAAACCACGCCAACATAGATCATATTCTCCATATAATCTCGAAGATCGCGGGGGACATTTGCTTCCTTAATAAGGTCCTTGACTGCCATGGGATAAGCAACAACATCCTCACGGTGGATGGGCATGTCAATATGATCCGCATAGAAGACCACGCCCCCCGGGACGTCGTAATCCAGGTCCTTCTCAAATGTCATCGGGTTCATCTGGACAATAATATCGTCGTGGGCAACTCTTGCCAGATAACCGTCTTTGGAAACCCTGATGGAGAACCAGGTTGGTAAGCCCTTAATGTTTGAAGGGAATATGTTCTTTCCGGATACCGGGATTCCCATGTGGAATAGCGAGCGTAAAAGTGTTGAATTTGCAGTTGCGCTTCCTGATCCGTTGACAGAGCATACTGTCATGCAAAAATCGTTGACTTTGTCCGCTTTTTGTCTGCTGTTTGCCTGATCAGGTTCGAAATCCTTTTTCATCCGGACTCCTTCCAAAATCCTATTCAAAAGGTATTTTTAGGTTTTTTTGCTCTCTTTGAAAGAGCAAATCCATATGTGCAATCAACGCCTGATAACCGGAAAGGAAATCATTGTTTGTAACTGCGTCCACCATCTGCTGATGATAGCTCCAGACCCTTTCCAGGTATTTTTGGTCCTCGTAAACGTTTAATCCAACCGCTTCATAAATATCCCAATAGGATTCCAACAGCCCGATCACAAATTCATTTTTAACCCTTTTGTAGATCGTCAGGTGTAGTTGCCGGTGTTCACGATGCGGGATCTGGACGGGATCGGAATTTAGCTTTTGAAAAGCCTGGTTTATGATTTGATTGAGTTCTTCTATATCTTCCGGGGTCAGGCTGCTCACTGCCTGATACCAATAGGACGCTTCCACGTGGTTACGCAAATCTGAAAACTGACGGAACATCTGCTTGTCCACACTGACCGCAAAGGCAAGGCTCTTTGTGACGGCCGGTGCAAACGAATAAGGGAGGCACTTTATCCCAATGCGGGGTTTGACATCAATCAGACCAAGCGCTCGGGCAACCTGCAATTCCTCTCGCAGCGTGGAAACGCTGATTTCAAGCGTTTCACTTAATTCATTTATGCTGGCAAGCGATTCAGCACCATGAGTCGATTCGTTTGCAAGGTGAGTCAGAAAAGTTGATAAGAGGTGGGATAATCCTGATGGAATCATTGTAAAAACCTAATTAATCAGATTAATCATATAATTGATTTATCAGCAGTATAGCACAGCCAGCCAGCCACGTCAACATCGATTCCCAATCCATATTCCAGGGGATTTATTAAGCTGAACCCGCCAGGGTTAGGTGATACAATACAACGCTGCATGAAACACAGCAGTAATTCACCACTGTTCAGGATGCATCAATGGATCTTATTCATACGCTCGCAAAAGGTCTGGACCTTCCCTACAACAAAATAAAAAATACCGTTGAATTGCTCGAAGGAGGAAATACCGTACCCTTCATTGCCCGCTATCGTAAAGAAGTGACCGGGGAACTGGATGAAGAACAAATTCGAAAGATCCAGTCTGAATTAACCCGTCAGAAGAACCTTGAAGATAGGCGGCAGACTGTCCTTCAAAGTATCGAGGAACAGGGGAAATTAACGGCTACTTTGAAACAGAACATTGTCAATGTTTCAAATATGACAGAATTGGAAGACCTCTACGCCCCATACAAGCCCAAGCGGCGTACCCGGGCCATGGACGCCCGTGATAAAGGTCTTGAGCCTCTCGCTAAAATGATCCTCGATCAGGAGATAACTCCGCAGAATCTTGATGAACTTGTTCAACCGTTTCTGACCCAAAAGGTGAAGGATGTTGAGACTACAATCGCCGGCGCAAAGGATATTGCCGCTGAGGTGGTTTGTGAAAATGCGGCCGTCCGCAAAATGACCCGTGAGAAATATTTGCAATTCGGACGGATAACCGGCAATAAACGTCTTGATGCATCTGATGAACGCAAAACGTATGAGGTTTACTATGATTTTTCTGCACTCATAAAATTTGTAAAACCGTACCAGATCCTGGCGCTCAACCGGGGCGCAAAGGGAAAAATATTAAAGGTCGGATTTAGTCTTGATGAAAAAGAATGGTGGTCTGCCATTTGTTCTGCCTTCAAGTTTGATCAACGGTCGATCTTCTTCGAATTGCTGAATGAAGCGGCTAAAGACGGTGTCAAGCGGCTTTTATTACCTTCGATTGAACGGGATATCCTCCGTCAGCTCACCGAAGATGCTGAAGATCATGCCATCCATCTATTTTCAGAAAACCTGCGGGCCTTACTCACACAGCCACCCCTGGCAGACCAGACCATTCTGGCGATTGACCCCGGCTACCGAACCGGGTCAAAGATCGCTGTCCTTGACCCGTTTGGCAAAGTCCTCACAACCAGGACATTTTATCCGCATCCACCTCAAAACAAAAAAGACGAAGCTGCTGAAATTCTCAAGGCCTTGATCGAAAAATATCACGTGAATCTTATTGTTATAGGTAATGGAACCGCATCTCGTGAAACCGAACTACTTGTCGCAGAAATCACAAAGCACCAAAGGGGATTGAATTACACCATCACCAGTGAGGCTGGCGCAAGCGTCTACAGCGCAAGCAAACTCGCCCGGGTAGAATTCCCGGATCTCGACGTCAGCATCCGAGGCGCTGTTTCCATCGGCCGCCGAGTGCAGGACCCCCTGGCCGAACTCGTGAAAATCGATCCCAGGTCCATTGGCGTCGGCCTCTATCAGCATGACATCAACCAAACAAAACTATCTGAAGCACTCGATCAGGTCGTTGAATCCGTTGTTAACGCAGTGGGTGTTGAAGTCAATTCTGCTTCGGCCACGCTCCTCACCCACATCGCCGGGATTGGGCCTGCCCTGGCCGAAAAGATCGTCGAACATCGGGAGGAACACGGACCTTTTTCTGACCGTCAAGCCCTCCTCGCTGTCGCTGGGATGGGTGCTAAAACTTTTCAGCAGGCAGCTGGATTCCTGCGAATTCGAGATGGGCACAATCCGCTGGATGCAACCGCGATCCATCCCGAGAGTTATCCCATTGCAAAGAAAATCCTGGAAAACCTTCAGCTTGACATCCACGCAGACCCACAATCACGGATCCAGGTTGTTGAAAAGGCCAAAGCATCTCAAATGCTTCAAAAGCTTGCAGATGACCTCCAAACCGGCCTTCCTACACTCGCGGATATCCTGGATGAGATTGCCCGGCCCGGCCGCGACCCGCGCAAAGATCTGCCCAGGCCTTTATTGCGCAAAGATGTGCTCAGCATGGAAGATCTTTCATCTGGGATGAATTTACGGGGTACAATACGAAATGTCGTCGATTTTGGCGCGTTTATTGATATCGGGGTCAAGAATGATGGATTGCTCCACCGCTCAAGAATCCCCAAAGGAATTCACTTGCAGATCGGGGACATCGTTGACGTTCTGATCCTATCCGTTGACCATGACCGGGGCCGGATTGCCCTGGGCATGGGAGAAAGAGACCCGTAAATGACTTCACAGACAGCCGAGGGAATCTCTGAATTCAGCTTTGCAAAAAAATACGAATCCAATCTGAGTTCCCCTATCCGCTGGATCCTCTCCCACTCTATCCACCAATGGCCCTTTATCTTGATGGCCTTGTTCGGCGCCATCAGTAATGCTGCGCTTGCTAGCCTGATCCCAATCTACATTGGTCTTGCTTTCAACGAAGTTCTCAGCACCCAGCCATCAATGGCCGTTATTGGACGCTATGCGTTGATCCTAGGGATTTCTCAAATCCTTCGGGGATTTCTCCAGTTTGTCCGAAATTACGGCTTTGAAATCATCGCCCAAAAGGTTGAACGTGTAATCCGCCAGGAGCTCTATCTCAATCTTCTGGGGAAAAGCATGACCTTCCACAACCTCCAATCTGTGGGTGATCTGATGGCGCGGGCTACCAATGATGTCCGGGAAGTAAATTATATGTTCAGTCCCGGATTTAACCTGGTGATCGGTTCTCTGAACTTTCTGTTTATCCCGCTTATCGTAGGGCCATCCTATCACATCTCGTTGATCATCACACCTGCGGTGTTTATCGTTCTCTACCTGCTGGCGCTCTGGCATTATCTGACAATCCTCAACCCGGTTACCAGCGAAGTGCGCCAGACCTTTGGGCAACTCAACAGCCGTCTTGCCGAAGCAATTGACGGTGTGGAAGTGGTCAAAGGGAGTGCCCAGGAAGATTCTGAGATCGATCTCTTTAACGAAAACGCAACAGATTATCGGGACGCATCAATCCGCCAGGGTGATATCGAAAGTCGTTTCTTGCCGCTCCTGTTATTGGGTATCACCATGGCTGCCGGTCTTGCGCATGCGTTATTTCTCATGCAACAGGGACATCTCAATATCGGTGAAGTAATTGCCTATTTTGGGACTTTATCCTTATTAGGATTCCCCACATTTGTATCCCTCTTTGCCTATTCTCAAATTTCACTGGGCATTGCGAGTTCAAAACGTATTCTTGAAACGATGAACACGGAAAATTTATTGGATCAGAATATCAACGGACATGCACAACCCATCAAAGGGAAGGTCGAATTTCAAGGTGTGGTTTTCGCCTATGAAGGTGATGACCCCGTACTCGAGGAAATCAATATCTCAATCGAGCCAGGGCAAACCGTTGCTATTGTGGGACAAACGGGATCGGGAAAGACTTCTCTCGTAAAACTGATCAACCGTACCTTTGATGTCAATGCTGGCGCTGTTCTTGTTGACGGTGTTGATGTTCGGGACTGGTATCTTGAATCCCTTCGGAACCAGATTTCAACCATTGAACAGGATGTCTTTCTTTTCTCGCGTTCAATTGCGGATAATATCGCCTTTGGCAAGCAGGACGCTTCCCGCGAAGAAATCGTTGAGGCTGCCAAAGAGGCGCAGGCGCATGATTTTATTCTGGGATTTGAACATGGCTACGACACGGTAATTGGTGAACGGGGAACCACCCTCTCAGGCGGCCAGCGTCAACGTCTTGCGCTCGCCCGGGCTTTTCTGACCTCACCCCGGATCCTGATCCTGGATGATTCCACCAGCGCGATTGACAGTGAAACCGAGGATAAGATCCAGCAGGCCATCTTCAGGGCGGCAGAGGGAAGAACCACCCTGATCATCACCCACCGGCTCTCGCAAATCCGTTGGGCTAACCAGATTGTTGTCATGCGCAAAGGCAGGGTGGCTGCCGTGGGAACGCATGAAGAACTTATGAAAATATCGAAATCTTATCAGAGAATATTCAGCGAGTAATTATGGGTTTCTTTTCAGGCCTTGATGCAGAAAAATACGACCGTCAATATTCGGACAAAAAGCTCTTAAACCGGATCATTGATTATTTTCAGTCACAATCCAACCGTCTGATTATTGTAGGAGTGACGATTGTCATCCGTGCTGTGATTGAAGCTTTCACACCTGTTGTTGTGGCGCGTGGGCTTGATCAGGTGACCCAGCAAACGTTAACTGCCGGATATATTTTTCTTCTGACCGGCATCATCCTGGTCCTTGGAGTCTTGAGCTGGCTGTCCAACTTGCTCAGACGCCGTTATTCAGCCCGGACCATTGCCGAACTGATCCGCCAGCTTGCCACAGACGCCTTCAAGGCATCCGTCCGGCAGGACCTGTCTTTCCATGACACTTTCTCATCCGGCAAGATCGTTTCCCGGATCACGTCAGACACGCGCGAGTTCGGCCAGCTGGTCACGCTGACAACGGACGTCCTCATGCAATTGATCTCATCGATCATATTGGCTGTCGTCCTGCTACAGACTGAGTGGCGGTTAGCCCTCGCGGTATTTTTTCTGATACCCCTGCTTCTATTCCTTGTCATGCAGTATCGCAATGCAGCCCGCAAGGTCACCCGGGAAGGGATGCGGGCCATGGCAAATGTCAACTCAACCATCAAGGAGACTGTTAGCGGAATTGCCATTGCCAAGAACTTCCGCCAGGAAGAATCAATCTATAAGGAATTTGATACTGCCAATGAAACTTCGTACAAGGTAAACATCCGCCGGGGTTTCATCCTTTCCATTGTTTTCCCCATTCTTCGAACAATTGGCGGCATTGCAACCGCGCTGCTGGTCTACTTCGGTGCGATGTCAGTTCTGGAAGGTTTTGTATCTGCAGGCGCTTGGTACTTGTTCCTTTCCACCCTGGATAGTTTCCTTTTCCCTGTGATGAGTGTTGCTTCCTTCTGGACTCAGGTTCAATCCGGTCTTTCAGCCGCTGAGCGGATTTTCGCATTGATCGATGCGAAACATTCGGTTGAACAGGTGGATAGAATTTCTGCGGGTCAACTGCAGGGTCTGATAGATATGAACCATGTTCATTTCAGCTATACAAAGGATGAGCCTGTCCTCAAGGACTTCAACTTGCATATTGACCCCGGCGAGACACTGGCACTTGTGGGGCACACCGGTGCTGGTAAAACCTCGATAGGGCGTTTGATTGCCCGTTTTTACGAATATCAGGCCGGTGAGATCCTAATAGACGGCGTTGACATAAGAAAATATGACTTACTTGATTTGAGGCTTCAAATGGGGATTGTGTCTCAAAGCCCCTTTCTCTTTTCAGGCACCATAGAGGAGAACATCAGTTATGGCTGCCCGGTTTGCGATAGGAATGCTATCTACGAAATTGCGAATAAGATCGGTGGAGGTGAGTGGCTCGACACGTTGCCAAACGGGCTTGACACGGAGGTAGGTGAACGCGGTTCGCAGCTTTCGATGGGACAACGCCAGCTTGTGGCATTGATGCAGGTCCTGATCCAGAAGCCCTCGATTTTCATCCTTGATGAAGCGACTGCCAGCATTGATCCCTTCACTGAAACCCAAATCCAATCGGCTTTGGACCTGATCCTGTCTGAAACAACATCCATCCTGATTGCACACCGGCTCTCGACAGTCAAATCCGCCGACCGGATTCTGGTCATGCAAAACGGTGACATCATTGAAGAGGGAAACCATGAAGCTCTCCTGGCGCAGGGCGAACATTATGCCGAACTCTATAATACCTACTTCCGGCACCAGTCCCTGGACTATGTGGAAGAATCAAAAAAATATGTCAGGAAATAAGAATCCTGATGCTCTTATCTGCCCATAAATTCACCTGAGGAAATAGGTTTTTGTTTGTTGACCGCACCTTTCCTTGACTTTTGATGGGGGTGCTTTTAGAATCAAATTAGACATACGTTGGATGTTAATGGGAAGAGCTCGTTTCTGGAAACGACACCGAAGGGGCAAGGCCAAACGGCTGAAACTCTCAGGTAAATTGGACCCATTAAACAGACACCTCTGGAACACCAGCGATCGATTCGCCTTCATCCGGAATCACAGGCAGGATGATTGACAGAGGACTAATTCTACATAATCCAAAATATCTCATTCAATAGGAGCTTAACATGAACATACCAAAGGAATTAAAGTACGCCAGGACCGATGAGTGGGCCAAAGTCGATGGTGATGAAGTTGTCCTCGGCATCTCAGATTTTGCGCAAGACCAGTTATCAGACATCGTTTACGTTGAACTAATGGTCGAGGAAGGTGATTCAGTGAATAAAGGCGATACGGCTGCCACCATTGAATCGGTCAAAGCCGCTGCTGATGTCAACTTCCCATTATCGGGATCAATCATCGCTGTCAATGAAGACCTTGCAGACGCACCAGAGGTGCTCAACAACGATCCCTATAATGCCGGCTGGATGGTCAGGATCAAACCTGACGACCTGTCTGAACTCGATGACATGATGGATGCCGACACTTACGCTGCAAACATCGAAGAACGCGAGGGATGATGTTTACACCTCATACCCCCCAAGAAATTGAGGAGATGCTGGGTGTTATCGGAGTTGGATCTATTGATGAGCTGTTTACAAAGGTTCCGGAAAAATATCGCTTTCCGGAACTAAACATGTCAGCAGGCCTTACCGAGTTGGAGATCTCATCCGTGCTCAGGGAAATTGCTGAGGCTAACGCCTCGGCGGATGACTTCATCTCATTTTTAGGGGCAGGCGCCTACAACCACTACATCCCCGCCGCTGTGGATATGATCCTGCGGCGCGGTGAGTTCTATACCGCCTACACCCCCTACCAGCCGGAGATCTCTCAGGGCACCCTGCAAGCCATCTTTGAATTTCAATCTCTGATGACCGAATTGACCGGCATGGATGTTTCCAATGCCTCCCACTATGACGGCGCTACCGCCGCTGCTGAAGCCGCGAACATGGCGTATCATTTCTTCCGCGGCAAACGCAAGAAAATCGTCCTCTCCCGGTCCGTCCACCCCCAATATCGTGAGACCATCCGGACCTACATGCAGGGCTTTGATGATGTTCAGGTCCTGGGGGATGAACAGGCTGTTGGTACATCTCCAGACCCGGGAAAACTGATGGCTTTGATTGACCCCGACACTGCTTTGGTAATGGTTCAATATCCGGATTTCTTTGGCAGGATTATTGACTACACGAAGGTTGTTGAGGCCGCCCATGCCCAAGGTGCATTGGTCGGTTTTGTCTTCAATCCAACGGCAATGGGGATGCTCAAACCGCCCGGTGATTTTGGGGCGGATCTTGCCGTTGGCGATGGGCAGCCACTGGGCATTCCCTTATCCTACGGCGGTCCCTATCTCGGGATTTTTACTACCAAGGAGAAATATGTCCGTAAGCTGGCTGGCCGGCTGGTCGGCGAGACAGTGGATAAAGAAGGTAAACGCGCGTACGTGCTGACCCTCACCGCTCGCGAACAGCACATCCGCCGGGAAAGGTCCACCTCCAATATTTGCACCAATCAAGGATTGATGGCCCTCGCGGCAACTGTCTATTTGAGTCTCCTCGGGAAGACAGGTTTCCGACAGGTGGCGGACCTCTGTTATCAAAAAGCTCATTACGCGGCAGAGAATATCGCAAACCTGGAAGGATACGAGTTAGCCTTCCCGGAGACACCGTTCTTCCATGAGTTTGTCATCAAAACGCCTAAGCCAGTCGAGGAAATCAACTTTCACCTTCAACAGCACTGGATCCTCGGCGGCTTTGATCTCAGTCAGGAGTATCCGGAACTGGAAAACCATATGCTGGTTGCTGTGACAGAGAAGATCACAAGACACGACATCGATGATTTCGTCCAGGCATTAGAGGAGGTGGGGCATGACTGAGAAGACAATTTACGAGTTATCCCAACCTGGTCGCAAAGGTGTCACCTTCCCGGAACCGGATGTTCCATGTACAGAACTCCCAGCAGGATTCAAGCGAGAATCTTTAAAGTTACCTGAACTGTCAGAACTTGACGTCGTCAGGCACTTCACCCATCTCTCACAGATGAATTACGCCATTGACAGCGGCTTCTACCCATTAGGGTCCTGTACGATGAAATACAACCCGAAGATTAACGAAGAAGCTGCCCGCATACCCGGGATGGCCAACACGCACCCCTTACAGCCTATTGTGAGCGTTCAGGGGAACCTCTATCTGATGTACCAGCTACAGGAGTGGCTCCAGGAGATCAGCGGCTTTCACAGGGTCTGTCTCACACCTGCTGCTGGCGCACAGGGTGAACTGGTCGGAGCGCTTATCATCAAGAAATACCATCAAGTCCGCAAGGATAAGAAAAGGGTCAAAATTCTGATCCCTGACTCTGCCCACGGTACTAACCCCGCAACATCTTCGATGACAGGCTTTGATGTTATCCCCATC
>Ga0334901_1002007_pt1 | contig 18571 bp, 17 predicted proteins | sample GraSluR3_MG_3_FD_207216 | JGI IMG/M metagenome (GOLD analysis project Ga0334901, IMG submission 207216) | Sludge microbial communities from methane-producing bioreactor in Wageningen University, Netherlands - Granular Sludge_15_08-R3 | ecosystem: Engineered > Bioreactor > Anaerobic >... | reverse complement strand
CACTGTTGGCAGAAAATGATTTTGATAGGCACGTAAAAGACCAATTAAAGCGTGCTTCTTTTTCTATAATGTTGAATATCGCCGAAGGTTCATCACGATTTTCAAACAAAGACCGAAGGTATTTTATGATTATAGCTCGTGGCAGTGCTTTTGAGTGTGTTGCTATTTTTGATTTTCTGAAAGATTCATCAATGATATCGTCTGAACATTATGATTTGTTTACAAGCAAGTATGAAGAAATATCAAAAATGCTGTTTTCTTTAATCCGGAAATTGGAAAAATGAGAGCGAGAGTGAGAGTGAGAGTGAGAGTGGGTACAGAGTGAGAGTGAGAGTGAGTACAGAGTTAGAGTGAGATCGAGAGTGAGTACAGAGTTAGAGTGAGAGTGAGTACAGAGTGTAATATGTTACCAATTAAAATAAACTAAACTCAACAGGTAAAATGTAATTAACGTTTACAGTATCTCCTTTATGTATGCCGGGTTCCCATTTTGGCATTTGTTTTACAATATTAATTGCCTCTACATCAATTATAGAATCAACACTTTCAAATATTGTAGGATTTAATACATCTCCATTTTTAGTTATAATAAATTTAACATAAACAGTCCCCTCAATATTTTGCTCTATTGCTAATTGTGGGTAGTCCATAGTTTCAAAAATAAACTTGTTAAGAGCAGATTTCCCGCCTGGGAAAACCGGTTTTACTTCAACACTATCGTAAAAAATGTTTAAAGGAATGTCTTCATTATCTTCCATTTTAGTTTCTTCTAATATCTTTTCGTCAGCAATTTTATACCCATTATTTTGTGTGGCTGTAGCAAAACACTCGTTTTGTTTGCTTGTAATTGTTTCTTTGGCAGTTCTATCTTGAGAATATGTATTTACAAGTTCTGTATCTTCATCTAAAACAGCAGCTTTGTCTCTCTTTTGATTTGCTGAAATTTGGCTGTTTTCTTGTAGGGGCATGCCTTCTCCAATATTATTTTCGGCATTATCAGAAGCATTACTGATTGATTGATTATTATCAAATAATCCTCCATATAATCTGGTGCTATTTGTATCGATAATTTCAAATTCGTCTTCTTCAAAATCTATGTTTGCTGTTGCGTCAATAGGAATGTTTTCTTCAGTTTCTTCCGTTTCTCCTCTTAATATCTGAGTAGAGCCTGAGCTAGGTGAAGCTTCGGTATAGCCAGTATTTTTATTTACAATATTTCTATTGTTAGTTGACAATTCTGTCTTTGTTATTCTTTCTTCTTCAGTAATTGTTTTTGCTTGCGATAATGATTCTTGATCAGAATTTTGTTTTGTATCTTTTTCAAAATCTTCAGGTTCAAATTTACTTATTGATTCTTTGTTAATGTTTTTTGAATATTGATTGATAATAAAAACGGAACCTAAAGCAGCAAGTAATAAAACAGCAGCAGCTATGCTTCTAAGTGGTGTAAAAAAGTGCTTTTTCTTTTTTTGTTGGATCCTATTATCTATCCTATTATTTAGGTTTTGGACATTAGCTGAAAAGGTGCCGGATTTTGAAATTATTTTTAGCCCCTCAGCTACGTCAGAACATATTTCACATTCATCAAGATGATTACTAATTATTTTTGCTTTATCTTCACTTAAATTACCGGAGATATAATCAAGTAATTCTTGTTCAGAAAAGCATTCGCCAGGTATATTTATATTTTTTGTGTTTTTACTCATTATAATTTTCCATCATAATTTTTAGGTTTCTTTTCCCGTTTTGGATATAGCTTTTTACTTTTTTTAAGTTATATCCTGTTATTTCAGTAATTTCAACATAAGATTTTTTTTCTATATAAAACAAGGTAATACACTGTTTTTGTTCATTCTTTAATTTTGGAATACACTTTTCCATTAATTGCAATTTTGATTCTAACCAATCCTTGTCTTGATACAAAAAACCGTCATCTTCCATAAAATCTTTTTGTTCTGCACCGAATACTCTTGTTTTACTCTCTGAGTATTGCTGAGCTCTTAGCTTAAGTAAACAATAATTGCGAGTAAGTGTATGCAACCATGATTTAAAATTAGAAATTTCGTGTTTAAGTAATTTTTCAAAAAGTTCTTCGAAAATTCCCATTACTGCATCTTTAGCAGCGTCTTCGTTTTTTAAGTATTTTATGCTTATTGCAAAAACAAATCCTGTATATCTTTTAAATAAAACTCCGATAATTTCGGGGTCATTATTGCGATTATACAGTTTGAGTAAATCATTATCGCTTTTATTATGTAATTTTCGATTTGGCATTATAATAGTCTCTCTACTAAAATAATGAAGTATTTGTGTATATTCTTGATTATCTTTTTAATTATTTTTTGTTTTAGGAATTTTATCAATTCTTTTTTGATGTCTGCCCCCTTCAAATTCGGCGTGTAAAAATGCATCAATAATATTACATGCTTCTTCGGTACTAATAAATCTTGCAGGAAGTGCACAAATGTTTGCATTGTTGTGTTGGCGGGCCAGGCTTGCAATCTCGGAATTCCAGCATAAAGCAGAGCGGATTCCTTGATGCTTATTTACAGTCATATTAATTCCGTTTCCGCTGCCGCAAATTGAAATTCCGAAAGCACATTTGCTTTGTTCAACAGCTTCGGCAAGTGGATGAGCAAAATCAGGATAGTCGGCACTTTCTTCGGAGTATGTGCCAAAATCTATTATTTTAAAATTTTTACTTTCAAGATACCCAATTAAAAATTCCTTAAGTTTAAAACCGGCGTGATCGCATGCTAAGCCAATAGTTTTCATAATTAATTATTTATTTGTGTTTTTCTTTTTCTGCTAAGCCATCTTGGAGCAATTATTATTCCTAGAAATAAGTACGGATAGTAGGTAACTAATCTCCACATCATAACCATTAGACCCATAAAACCGGCTACCGGAATTATATCTGCCATATAGCTACTAAACATTACCTCAACAAAACCGCTACCGCCAGGTGTTGGCATTACCATCATCATTATCCACATTACCAATTGTCTTGCAAAAATTAAAAAATGTTCTGATACTGTAAATAAATTTCCTACACTCAGATTTGGTAAGCCAAAGGCAAGCGACAATAATAAAAAGTTTAATACCCAATATCTGGCTGTCCAAGAGAAAAAAGTTGCTGTAAATGCTTTAAGCCAAAACTTTATTGATTTTGTTTTTAACTCATCTGAAGCCATAATAATGTCATCGCCGGCTTTTTGAGCACCATTTTTCCATTTTTTCAAAATTTTTAATTTAAAAATTCCTAAAAGTATCCTTTTTATGCTTTTGGGTTTTATAAATAAGGCATAAGCCATTATTAAACACCATGTTAACTTTAAGCTATATCCTGCAATAGCGAAGAAAAAATAACGATTATCCAAGATGTTCCCGGAATCTGTAACAAAAAGTCCGCTCTTATAAAAGACAAAAAATAAAATGGGAAACATTAAAGCAAAATATAATTCATCTAAGAAAGAAGTTGCCATTACTACCGAAGCACTTTTACCTGCCGAAAAGCCTTCTTTCCATAAAAAATAAGTAGCTAATCCTGTGCCTCCAATAGCCGATGGAGTAACAGTGCTGGCAAATTCCCATAACATTATTATTCTAAATGACTGTTTCCAAGAAAAAGATTTTTCCGATAAAATACGTAATCTCAATATGTAACCAAAATCGCGAGTAAACATCATTAAGAAAGCAAAGATCATCATAATAATTACCCCCCAACTAAATGATAAAATGTTGAATAGTTCAGGGTGAAAATCTCGCATTAATAAATATACAACAACACCAATACCTAGTAAAGTAGGCAATATTACACGTACTGGTTTTATTTGCTTCAATACGTTTTTATTAGGTTCTTTCTTATTAGGTTCGTTTGTCATAATTAGTTGTGCAAACTTATGAAAAATATGAGAAGTTTTAAGTCTGTATGGTCGAACAAATTATATATTTTATTAAACAGAACAGTATATTTATTTCTTATCAACAATTTAATTATTTTTATCAAAAATTTATTTAATGTCCGGTTTTATTGCAATAATTCCTGCCCGATACGGAAGCAAACGGTTCCCTGGTAAGCCATTGGCTATAATTAATGGTAAAATAATGGTGCAACGTGTTTACGAACAAGCACTAAAGGTATTTAATAATGTTTATGTTGCTACTGATGATGAGAGAATATTAAATGCGGTAAATGATTTTGGTGGTAATGCTGTAATGACAAAGAAAAAGCATACAAGTGGTACCGATAGATGTGCCGAAGCTGCCGAGATAATTATTGCAAGTAATAATATTGATTTTGATATTGTTATTAATATTCAGGGAGATGAACCATTTATTCAGGTAGAACAACTAGAGGAAATAAAAAAATGCTTCAGAAGTAAGCGAACACAAATTGCTACACTCGTAAAACCAATTAATAACAAGGACGATATACTTAATCCGAACAAACCTAAAGTAGTAATAAATCAAAAAAACGAAGCTATTTATTTTAGCAGAGCTGCAATACCATTTATTAGAGGTAAGCAACAGAGCAGTTGGATTGCGAAGCACCTGTATTATAAGCATATAGGACTGTATGCATATCGTTACGATGTATTAAAAAAAATTACTAAATTGCCAACAGGTTTACTCGAAAAAGCCGAATCGCTTGAGCAACTTAGATGGATAGAAAATGGCTATAAAATAAAAGTAGCATTTACCGAACACGAGAGCTTATCGGTAGATACTCCTAAGGATTTGGAAAAAATCCGCCAAATGGGATTATTTTAATATGAATATTGCTGTAAATACAAGATTACTTATAAAAGATAGGCTTGAGGGTATCGGGTGGTTTTCGTATCATACTCTTAAAAGAATTGTGCAACAGCATCCCGAACATCGTTTTTTCTTTATATTCGATAGAAATTTTGATGAGGATTTCATTTTCTCGTCAAATGTTACTCCTATTGTTGCCGGATTACCAACAAGGCATCCTTTACTGTGGTATTTATGGTTCGAGTTTACAGTTCCTCGTGTACTTAAAAAAATTGGGGCAGACATATTCTTATCAACCGACGGTTATCTTTCGCTTAGTACTTTAACCCCACAAATTGCTGTAATTCACGATTTAAATTTTGCCCATAATCCTGAGTATTTACCATTTCTTACAGCAAAATATTATAATTTCTTTTTCCCGAAATTTGCCCGAAAGGCTGTACGTCTTGGTACTGTTTCAGAATATTCTAAAAATGATATCGTAAATACTTATAATATTGAACCTGATAAAATAGATGTCTGCTATAATGGTATCACCGAGGTATTTAAACCGCTAAGCAGTAATGAGAAACAAAAAAAACAAAATGAAATTTGTAACGGTAGCGAATATTTTGTGTTTGTAGGTGCTCTAAATCCGAGGAAAAATGTTTCGGGCTTGCTAAAAGCTTTTGATATTTATCAAGAACAGGGTGGCAATAAGCATCTTGTAATTGTTGGTGATGCTATGCACAAAACTGATGATATTAATAAGACTTTAGAACAAATGAGTTCTCGTGATAAAGTCCATTTTGAAGGAAGATTAAACTTAGAAGATTTAAGCCAAACTCTCGCTTCAGCATTTGCAATGGTATTTGTACCACATTTTGAGGGTTTTGGTATCCCATTAGTTGAAGCTATGCGTTGCGAGATTCCTATTATTTGTTCTGATACCACTTCTCTTCCTGAGGTGGCAGGCGAAGCTGCTTTGTATTCTTCCCCAAAGGATCTTAATAAAATTGCCGATAATATGCTTCTTCTCGAAAAAGATAATGAATTAAGACAAAAGCTTATTGAAGCAGGAAAGATTCAGCAAAATAAGTTTTCGTGGGATATATCTGCCGATAGGCTCTGGAATTGTATCGAAAAAGCAGTTATGTAATAATAATGTTATTAAGCTGTTTGCAAAATAATAGGATAGAAGCCGGTTGCGACGAAGCCGGTAGAGGATGTTTAGCAGGTCCCGTTTTTGCTGCTGCTGTAATATTCCCTCACGATTACCAAAATGATATTTTAAACGACTCAAAAAAACTTAGCGAAAAGAAACGTAATATTTTGCGATTACAAATAGAGAAAGATGCTTTGGCGTTTGGTGTGGCTATGATTATGCCTTTAGAAATTGATGAAATCAATATTTTAAATGCCTCTATTAAAGCAATGCATAAAGCAGTAGGTTTATTAAAAATTAAACCGGAACACTTACTAATTGATGGCAATAGGTTTAAATCATATTTAGATATTCCACATACTTGCGTAATTAAAGGCGATGGTAAGTTTCTTTCAATTGCAGCAGCTTCTATTTTAGCAAAAACTTATCGTGATGAATACATGCTTAATTTAGATAAGAAATATCCTGAATATTTGTGGAGTAAGAATAAGGGATACCCAACCAAAGCTCATCGGGATGCAATAAGATTAATTGGTAGCTGCGAACATCACAGGCAATCGTTTAGGCTATTAGAAGAGCAATTAAAGCTGGATTTGTAGTTTAGCAAGAATACATATAAGCATACAGAGATGTTTTATTACTGATTTTACGTAATTTAATCGCTATGATTTGAAGAGAATAATTTGGGGTCTATTAATGGTAATATTGCATTATTAAGAATAGTCCCTTTAAATTGACTAGCCATTACTCCACGACATGTAGAAATTGATATTGAATTAAGAGTGCTAACAACAGGCTCCGGTAGAGTAACTTTTTTTGTTTTACTATCACAGAATTCTGAAAGCTCTTTGATATTAAATATGCACTTGATTTTTATTGTGCCAAGTTTGGTTTCATTATTTTCATGCATAATATCAACCTTAGGTATTACAAAAACTAAGTTTTTATCAAGCACAAATTGTTGTTCTAAATTAATGTTAAAATGAAAAGTGTTAAGAGGCATTAGTTTATTGTCGAAAGGGAACAAACTAAAATCTAATGTTTCTATTGCAATTATTTGTAAACTAATATCTATATTGGTTTTGTTTTTAGCCATAATTAAGATTTTAGCAGTAATTACTAAGGTTATTGTTGTTTATATGTTCGTTTATTTGAGTGTTGTAATAATGGGATAGAGGATTAGCATGAGTAGGAGGTTGAGTTTTGTCCATGTTAGTTGTGTCAACAGATATTGTAATCTCAGCTTTAAAAATTTCGCTTTGACAGTTTTCTACAGTATCAATATTGATAAGTTTAACACCTAATTTTCTGCCAATGTCAAACAAAGTATCACTATTGAAATTATGTGTTCCACTTAACCACTTTGTAATTACAGAGTTCTTTTTGCCCATTAGTTCAGCAAATTGACTTTTATTTAAGCCTTTTGCTTTCATTGAATCATCTATTTTGGTAGCCAAAAGCATTCTTTCTTCAATTCTCTTTGCTTCTTCCGGGTCTATAGATTCAAGTAATTCGTTAATAAGATTGCTGTTGTATAGTTCTGCTTTTTTAGTTTTCATCGTCATAAAAGTTTAAGTTTCCTTCTAAGTCCATTCCATCGTTAGTAAAACAGATTTCACCTGCTGTTGTTCTGTCCTTTATCTCTTTTGATAATCGTCTTAAAAAATAGTTTGCTTCGGTTAATTTGTCATCGTCTTGAAATGTCCTAATTTGTTTTGATTTAGGAGCTCCGTTTCCTAATATTATTAAATTCATACCATATCGAATACAATATAATCTGAGTTTACTTTTAGGTTTATCATATAGTGCACATACTCCATCTCCTAATGTCCCTTCTTTTATCTTAAAGAAATGTTCTCTGGCTCCTGTTTCATTACCTATAGTTTGTAAACGTATTAAAATGTTTTTTATTTCACGTGAAGATGAAGAAAGATTGTTTTTTATGAATTGATCAAATAGTGTTTCATTAGTGCTTAAATCTTTAATCGTGTACACAGAAGCCTCTTTGCCACTAAAATTTGTAAGTTTCACTATTCTGTATTTCATTTGATTATGTTTTGCAAAAGTAATAATAAATTTCACTTATAAGTGAAATATTAGCACAAAAATGTTAATAAACACGTTATTTTATCTTTTTATTAGCAATTCACCATCATTCCACCAAATAATCCGCCAACAACTCCGCTTGTTTTAATACTGTTTCGGTGGCAAGTTTTTGCTGGTCGGGTGGGTAACCGAATTTACGTAAGGCTCTTTTTACCATTACCTTTAATTTGGCTTTTACGCTTTCTTTTAATGTCCAGTCTATACTTGCGTTTTTCTTTACAGTTTCTACAAGATATATTGCTAAATTTCTTAATACTTCGTCGCCTAATACTTGTTTTGCACTTTCATTATTTGCAACTGCATCGTAAAATGCAAGTTCATAGTCAGTTAATCCTAATTGTTCGCCTCGCTTATCGGCTTTCTGTATTTCATTTGCTAAATCAATCAATTCCTGTATTACTTCTGCTGCTGTGAGAATCTTATTTTGATATCTTTTAATCGAGTTATCTAACATTTCCATTAAACTTTTACTCTGAATGAAGTTTGTTTTACTACGTGATTTTATCTCGTCATTTAGTAGTTTTTTTAGTGTTTCCAAAGCTAAGTTTTTATGCTTCATATTCTTAATATCCATAAGGAATTCTTCGGATAATATGGATATGTCAGGTCTTTTTATTCCCGCTGCATCAAATACATCTACTACTTGCTCTGAAACTAATGCCTCATCAATTACTTGACGAATGGCTGTTTCTATTTCTTCATCACTTTTACCTGCACCGGTAATGTCAAATTTAGACAGTCTTGCTTTTACTGCCTGAAAAAATGAAACTTCATCTTTTACATCCATTGCCTGTTCGTGAGGAACTGCAATTGCATAGGCTTTTGTCAGGGCTGTAACTTCATTTATAAATCTTTTCTTTCCATCATCAAGACTTAAAATGTGCTCTTCGGCTGCAAGAATAATCTTTAGTTTGGTTCTTGTATCTGCATCAAAAAAATCTTCGTACTTAAAACCATCATTTTTAGTAATGTATGGAACGTCTGGATCTGCAGCTAATTGAAGATATGATTCTGTGTGTTGTTTAATTGGTTTTTCGAGGAACATTTGAGAAACAACTTCAAGCTTTTCCAACATTAAATCTACAGCTTGATCTTGTGCTATTGTTGGGTCTCCTTTACCTCCACTATCGGAATAGAAAACCAAAGCATTTTTTAGATCTGCTGCAATCCCCAAATAGTCAACAACTAATCCTCCGGGTTTGTCTTTATATACACGGTTAACTCTAGCAATTGCTTGCATTAAGTTATGACCTTTCATTGGCTTGTCGTTGTACAGTGTTGTAAGTGATGGAGCATCAAAACCAGTAAGCCACATGTCTCTAACAATTACCAGTTGTAGTTCATCATCAGGGTCTTTCATTCTGTCGGCAAGTGCTCTCCGCTGTTCTTTAGTTGTATGGTGCTTTTCTATTTCAGGTCCATCAGATGATTGAGATGTCATTACTACTTTAATAACTCCTTTGCTTAAATCATCATTATGCCATTCGGGTTTTAGTTGTATAATTGCTTTGTATAGTTCAGCTGCAATTCGTCTCGACATTGTTACAATCATAGCTTTACCATCAAATACTTTTTGTCTTTCGGTGTAATGATGCACTATGTCTTTTGCTACATTTTTAATTCTGTTTTCGCTTCCAATAAGTGCTTCGAGCTGTGTCCATTTGGCTTTTGCTTTTTGAACATCAGTTAAATCATCATTCTTTAATTCTTTATCTAGTTCTTCGATTAGTTTCTTGCCTTCTTCGCTAAGATTTACTTTTGCCAGTCTGCTTTCATAATAAATTCTTACAGTTGCACCATCTTCTACAGCCTGAGCAATATCGTAAATATCAACATAATCGCCAAAAACAGCAGGAGTATTAACATCATTACTTTCTATTGGTGTGCCTGTAAATCCTAAGTAAGTAGCATTGGGTAAAGCATCACGCAGATATTTTGCAAATCCATAAACAATCTTTTTTCCAATAACATTCCCTTTATCATCTTTATCGTCAACAGTTTTAGCCTTGAAACCATATTGAGTGCGGTGTGCTTCATCAGCAATAACAATTACATTTTTACGTTCAGTTAAGGTTTCATAAATATTGCCTTCGTCTGGCTGAAATTTATGAATTGTTGTAAATACAACTCCACCTGATGACACTTTTAATAATTCTTTTAAGTGTGTACGGGAATCTGCCTGAACCGGTGTTTGTTTTAGAAGAACTCTTGAAGCTGCAAAAGTATCAAACAATTGATCGTCAAGGTCGTTGCGGTCGGTGATTACAAGGATGGTAGGATTATTAAGTTTTTGAATAATCTTTCCTGAATAAAATACCATTGACAAAGATTTACCAGAGCCTTGTGTATGCCATACTACACCAGCTTTTCTGTTTCCAGATTCGTTTGATGCTAGAATACTACTTACAACGGCTTTGTTTACGGCATAGTATTGATGGTATGCAGCTATTTTTTTTACTGTTTCTATTGTTGTAATTCCATTTTTAAGGTCTTCTCTTTTGTTTTTTTCGAATACAGTAAAATATTGAAGTAAATCGAGTAAAGTTTCCTTATTTAATTGTCCTTTAATTATTGTTTCGAGTTCAGAATCGAGATGAGAAGCAAGTTTTTTGCCGTCAGTGGTTTTCCAAGACATAAAACGAGTGAAACCGGCAGATAAAGAACCAGACTTAGCCTCTAATCCATCAGAAATAATTAAAAGTGAGTTGTAGGTAAATAGTGAAGGAATTACGGATTTATATGTTTGTAATTGTTTGAATGCAGAGTGTATTGTTGCATTTTCGTCAGAGGCATTTTTTAATTCGATAACTACCAAAGGAATTCCATTGACAAATAGAATAATATCAGGGCGTTTGTTAATTCCTTCTTCGATAATTGTAAACTGATTAGCAACAATATATTCGTTGTTTATAGGATTGTCAAAATCAATAAGCCAAACTAAATCGCCTCTTTTATCTCCATCTTTTTGATAAGAAACATTTATCCCCTCTGTGAGCATACGATGAAACAACTCGTTGTTTGCAATAAGGTCGGGAGAATTGATGCGTAATATTTCTTTAATAGCATCATCCTGAGCATCGGCAGGGATTTTAGGATTTATTCTTTTAATAGCAGTTTTAAGTCTGTTCAAAAGTAAAACCTGTTGGTAGTTTTCACGCTCGGGGTTTGTACCGTCAGGTGCAATTTCGGGAGCATAAATATAATCGTAACCCAGGGCTTTGAGCTGCTCTATTGCAAATTGTTCTATGTGGTCTTCAAAGAGTTTGGTCATGGTTTAAATTTTAAAAATCATAATCATCTGGTTGATACCATTCCTCAATTAGTTTTTCTTTCTGCATATGGATAACAAAACCTGGAGCATCTTCAGTAAGATGACTTCCATCATCAAATGGTCCTTCACCAAAAGCACGAGTTACGACAATTGCATCGAATAATTCAATAAACATTTTAACAGCTTCTCTGCCAAGACCATAACCTTTAAGAGGACAATACATTCTTGATAAACGAAATTTATTATCAGGATTCTCATCTAATTCCTCAAAATAAAACACATCAGCAGAACCGCCTAATTGATTTTCACCTTCCCAAAATGAAATCTCGTAGTAGTCTGCATCACATTTTAAAGTAATTATTCTACCATCATCAATTAGGAAATCTCTTTCCCATTCTCTTGCTTCAATTATTTTGCTACCATAGTTATATTGTCAGTTTTATTTCTCCACTAATTAGTTTTGGCAAAAGTGTGTCGCGGAGATTTGATAAGGTTTCTATTTGATTGTTGTTAAGTTTAATTTTACTAAAAACACTTGATGTTACTTCATTGAATGCAATTACTTTACTTGCAGGATATACAGGAAAGGAAAGTGATTTTAAGTTAGCTTGGTTTATCTTAGGTTGAACAGCTCCTGTTACAATGTTTTCAATGTTCTTTTTACTTAGATAGTTTAAAATGAAGAAGTTGTTATAAGGCTCTTTTGCAGTAATAACATGAGTGTGATTGTTAACCCAGAATTTGCCTGTTGCATATTGTAGGATTGGATAACCTTCTTCTGTTTTTACAGTTCCGTCTTCACCCATTAAAATATATTCACCATCAAAAATAAAGTCATTAACGTAATCCATGATTTTTGCTGCACCGTAATAGGGGTACATTTTACCATCCTTCATTTTATCTCTCTGCATTTTGGATAATGGAACTCTTTTATTGTCAAAGATTTCAATAACATCACCTAACATCCCTTCCTCCCAATCCTCCTCCGCTTCTACCACAAACCACTGTCTAAAAAGAGTTTCTGCCATTTGCTCAAGTGTTTTGTTCTGGCGGTGTAAGAGGTCTATTTTATCGTCTAAACTCGAAAGGATTGAGGCGATGGATGTCTGTTCTCTAAAATCAGGAACGATAATTTTCAAATTTTCAATCATTCCTTTAGTTAATGCTCTGCGAGTTGCACCAATTTCTGAAATTGAAAGCAAGCGATCTTTGATACTTTGCAGATAATACAGTAAAAAGTCAGAATTGAGTTTCTGACTATCACTCCTTACGATTGCAACATGCTGATTAACTCTTGCTGGTAATACTTTAATGGGAACCTTACAGACGCGAGCAACGCTATCCCCAGTAATATTCAGTAAAACATCATTCTCTTTTACAATTACATTTTTCAACTCATGTGCTTGTTCATTATCGATAAAAGCTAAACCACTTTCAGAAAACTGAAAATCTAAAACATTCTGACTTCTTATTAAAGAAATACCTGTTTCCTTATAAGATTCTCCTCCACCACGTGGAGTAGCACCACTACCTATTTTTACGCATAAATCAATTAGCTTATGTTCAATCCACTCATTCATTGGTCTTAATCTTTGAAAGGTTCGAAGTAGTGTATGTTTTAGTACACGGTTTAGTTATCATTATCGAAGATATTAATATACGGTTCAAAAATAAAAATTCGGTTTCGGCTTTGCCCAGTAAGCTCTTTCAAATATTCATTTTCCTGCATCTTTGATACTAAATCGTTGGCAGCTTTATAGCTTAAATTACATGTATTGGCAGCCTTCTCAATAGTAACAACAGGGTCTTTAAACAAAGCTGTTAATAGGATTAAAGCAGAATTGCTTCGTCTTCCGAAATTGGATCGTATCTCATTTTCAATGTGTTCCTTTAATTTAATAATATTCGAGAGTGTATTTACAGCTTGAGTTGCTGTTTGTTCAATCCCAACTAAAAAGTACTTTATCCACTGCAACATATCATTATGAGTACGAACTCGACTTAAATTATCGTAATACAATCCTTTGTTTTTATCAAAATAGAGCGATAAGTACAGTAAAGGTTTATCTAAAATTCCTTCAGAAACAAGAAATAAAGTAATCAAAAGACGTCCGATACGTCCATTCCCGTCTAAAAAGGGGTGGATGGTTTCAAATTGATAATGAACAATAGCAATACGCACCAATGCTGGTACATTTATCTCATTATTGTTCAAAAATTTCTCCAAATCGCTCATTAATTCGTTAACGAGTTGATGGTTTGGTGGAATAAAAACGGCATCAGCCAACGAATTGCCACCAATCCAGTTTTGGCTGGAACGGTATGTTCCAGGAAGTTTATGCTCGCCACGTACACTTTGAAGCAAGATTTGATGAGTTTTTTTAAGTAATCTTGATGAAATGGGCAATTCTTTTAGCTCTGCAATAGCCTCATTTATTGCTCTAATATAATTATTTACTTCCTGCCAATCGTTTCTTCTTTCAGGACGAACCTCTTCATATGGCAATAAGGCTTCGTCCATATTGGTTTGCGTTCCTTCGATACGACTGGATATTACCGCTTCTTTGGTGACATGTAATTGAATAAATAGGTCTATGTTAGGAACCAATCGCGCAAAAGAATTAAGTTCACCTAGTCTTATAGCAGCTTTTTCTATCAAACTGTTAATAATAGGAGTTTTCCATATCCACTCATCATTTATGCAACTTGGCACGAAATATTTGTAACCTAATTGTTTTTCAAAATGTCCTGCTTTATATTCTTCTAATTCAATCATAATTATAAATGTAAAATAAAAAATTGGTTATTTTACTTTTAATCACAAAAGTAAAATATAAATTATCTTGTTTTACTTTCGTCATTTCATTTAATCTTTAAAAGGTTAGAGGAAATGATTTCGTTTAAACGTGCTTCTTCCTTTATTTGTTCCTCAAACTCTGCTTTTAGAGCTGTGAACCTTTCGTTGAAGTTAAAATCATCTTCATCGTCGGGTAAGCCAACATAACGTCCGGGTGTGAGCACATAATCAAGTTCTTTTACTTTCTCAATAAATGTAGAACTGCAGAATCCAGCAATGTCCTCATAAACTCCATCAGTATTTCGCCAGTTATGATATGTTTGAACAATTTGTTGTATGTCTTCGGGAGCAAACTCCTTTGTGCGTCTGTTTATTAAGTGTCCAAGATTTCGGGCATCAATAAATAGTATTTCGTTTTCACGATTACGATATTTGCCATTGGTTCTGTTTTTACGCATAAACCATAAGCAAGCGGGAATTTGAGTATTTAGAAATAACTTTGCAGGCAGATTTACAATACAGTCAATTAGTCCAGCATCTATCAGGTTTTTGCGAATCTCGAATTCACCACCAGATTTGGTTGTAAGTGAGCCTTTTGATAAAACAAAACCTGCTTGTCCTTGTGGCGACAAATGATAAAGGAAATGTTGAATCCATGCATAGTTAGCGTTACCTGCCGGAGGTGTTCCGTATTGCCAGCGTGCATCTGTTCTTAATAATTCTCCGCTCCAATCATCATCATTAAATGGTGGGTTTGCAATTATATAATCTACTTTAATATCCTTATGTTCGTTCTTTAGAAATGAACCTTCGTTGTTCCATTTAACAAGCGAGCTGTCTATACCACGGATGGCAAGATTCATTTTACATAGTCGCCATGTAGTTTGATTGCTTTCCTGTCCGAAGATTGTAATATCATCAACTTTACCCTGATGTTGTATTAAAAATTTCTCTGACTGAACAAACATACCACCAGAACCACAACAAGGATCCATAACTCTACCGTTATATGGCTCCAACATTTCGACCAATAATTCTACAATACTACGTGGAGTATAGAATTGTCCTCCCTTTTGACCTTCGGCAAGTGCAAATTCTCCAAGAAAATATTCAAATACATGTCCGAGAATATCTGATGTGCGTTCTTTATTTTGTCCGAGCGAAATATTAGAAATTAAATCAATTAGACCACCAAGATTATTGATGTCGAGGTTTCCACGGGCAAATACTTTAGGCAGCACTCCTTTAAGCCTTGGGTTTTCTTTTTCGATATCGTCCATAGCTGAGTCCACCATTTTCCCAATTTCAGGATTTTTGGCATTGTCTTGCAGATATGTCCAACGAGCTTTTTCAGGCACAAAGAAAACATTTTCGGCTTTGTATTCATCCTTATCTTCGGGATCGGCACCAGCATAATCACCTTCACCGGCTTGCAACTTAGCATAAAGATTTTCGAAAGAATCGGAAATATATCTAAGAAAAATTAAGCCTAAAACTATATGCTTGTATTCAGCAGCATCAATGTTTTTCCTTAGTTTGTTAGCAGCCGCCCACATCACTTTTTCGATGGGTTCCTGTTTGGTAGTTTTAGCCATATAAATTGCATTAGGTTAAAAAGTATTTACTATTTACATAATGTTTGTAAATATAAAACAATAGAAATAGCTAAGCAAAGAAAAATTGTAATTGGTATTCGAGATACATTTTAATTAAATATTTTTGAAAATCAAACGGGATGCATCACAGGCAATCGTTTAGGCTATTAGAAGAGCAATTAAAGCTGGATTTGTAGTTTAATGCAGTAACAATAAGCTAACAGCCATTAATGCCATTCCTGCAATTATTCCATAAGTAGATAGGTGGTGTTCTCCATATTTTTCGGCTCCGGGGAGTAATTCATCAAGCGAAATAAAAACCATAATCCCTGCAACGGCAGCAAATAGAATTCCAAACAAAGTATCAGTTAAAAATGGCATCAATATTAAAAAAGCGAGTATTCCCCCCAATGGTTCTGACAGCCCTGACAAGAAAGAATATTTTAATGCTTTTTTTCTACTTTGAGTAGCGTAATAAATTGGTACTGCCACTGCTATTCCTTCAGGGATATTATGTATTGCTACAGCAAATGCAATAGGGATACCAATATCGGGAATAGTATAGGCCGAAATAAAAGTTGCAATCCCTTCGGGGAAATTATGAATAGTAATAGCAATGGCACTAAGCACTCCCATTCGTTTTAAATTTCGCTTTTTAATCTCCTCTTCGTTCATTTGTTCAATTAATCGCATTTCGTGAGGATTCTCGAAACTTGGAACTATCCAGTCGATTAATAGTATTACAAGCACTCCGCCGAAAAATGCCAAAAGGCTTATCCAGTTACCAAGATTTCCATGTGCTGTTGTTAATAGTTCAAAAGATTCGGGAAGAATCTCTACAAATGATATGTAAATCATTACTCCGGCAGAAAAACCCAATGAAAACGAGAGAAGTTTTGTATTAGTTTTATTTGCCCAAAAAGCGATAAGGCTGCCAATACCGGTACTTAAACCTGCAAAACTTGTAAGAGCTAGTGCAAACCAAATATTATAAGTTTCCATTTCAAACATTATTCAATATTAAAAAATTCTATATTCAAAGTGCTTTCAATTTGCTTTTCTAGCTTATTAGGTAATAAAGGAAATAAATCTAAACCTGTTAATTCTTCAATACTATCTATTTTAACAGAATATTCGTAAAAATTGTTTTTAGAATGTTCAATATTTGGAATAATAAATCCAATGGCGCATTGTATGCTGTTGGTGTAAACGAGTATTGCTTTGTAAAAATGTTCAGGTACAGAGACTTTATTTTCTCCAATATATTTCAAATTATCTTTCAGTACTGGTCCTGTTATTACATAGATTGTGTCAAATTCGGCAGCCCAATCTCTTACATTTGATTCTAAGCGATTCCAAATGCTGCGATTAAAACTTGCAATTTGTGGGCTCATATTGCTGTAATAAAAAGATTCTTCCTGAGCTACAGAGTCAAAAGACATATCTCTTGATGGGGCTAAGTGCCCTCTGTCGTAACCGCTTTTGTAATAATCATTATCGTTTGCACTTTCTGTGAAAATCTTAGGATCTGTTCTAAATTTATTTGAACGTTTTACATTTTTTTTTAGTTGATTTGATGTTAATTTATATGCAACCCAAACTGCTTGTTCGTGCTGTTCAGAATATTTTAAGCTGTAATATGTATGATAAACAACTGTGTCGGTTTTGTACAGCATTGGCATTTCTAACTTAGGAGGCATTACTGAGCTTTTACATGAACTCAGTATTATTGTTGTATATAAAAATATCAACCAAAGATATAGTATGTTTGTTTTTATATGCGATTTGTAAAGTTTTAGAAACATATATTGAATATAAAAATACTTGTTAAAGCTAATTGTTTTTTCTTAAAGATACAATAAGGGGAAAGTGGTCGCTATAGTCGATATGTATTACTTTATGATTAGTACAAATAAATTCTTTAGGATAAAAAACGAAATCTATTCTTTGAGTAATAAGACTTTTTTTCCATGTATATCCAGGTTTTCGTGCTGCTTTTGTATAAGAGTCTTTTAGATTAGCTTTAATAGTTGTATATGTGTAAGAAAACGGATTATCGTTAAAATCTCCGCACACAATAACCGGATAAGGTGAGCTTTTAATGTTTTTGGCTAAAGTATTTGATTGCTGTGTTCTAATTTGAGATGATTTTATAATTTTTTTGAGTACAGGAAATAATCCATTTACTTTACCGTCTTTAAGTCTGTCAAGATTAAGATTGTCAATTTCGTTATAATTATCTTCGTTAAAATACATACTTTGCAAATGACAATTGTATATACGGATGGTATCATCTAAATATAATATATCAGTATATATAATCAGATTATGAGTATTCTCGAAAGTGATTTCCCCTTTGTTTACAATAGGATATTTACTAAAAGTTGCAATGCCAAAATGCTGATTGCCAATAGGTTCGATAGAGGTTGTGTAATAGTTATAAGGAGCATTGAGTTTTTCAGTAAGCACTTGGGTAGTAGGAAAATAATCATTTGACGACCAGAAGTACTCCTGGAAGCAGGCTATATCGGGATTTTGTGCTTCAACGAAAGAAAACATTGCATCTTTTAGATTATCTTTTTCTCGCCAGTTGTAGAGATTAAATAATCTAACATTGTAGCTTAATATTTTTAAATCGTCATTTTGGGGGCTTAGTTTTCTGAAATATCCTTGAATCGGTATAAGTCTAATAATCAAAGGGCTACCAATAAGAATAATAATTAATGCGATTATTGCGATTTTGCGATTTATAAAAAGCCACAGTATAAAAAATAATTGTATTAGGCACTTTGATAATATCAATAAATGTAGTAATATTGTGAAATAAAAGTTTAAAATATGGAGCAAAAGTTTAAAAGCATGACGATTTTTGATTTTCAGAAGAAATTTCCAGATGAAAG
>Ga0334901_1002006_pt1 | contig 18573 bp, 12 predicted proteins | sample GraSluR3_MG_3_FD_207216 | JGI IMG/M metagenome (GOLD analysis project Ga0334901, IMG submission 207216) | Sludge microbial communities from methane-producing bioreactor in Wageningen University, Netherlands - Granular Sludge_15_08-R3 | ecosystem: Engineered > Bioreactor > Anaerobic >... | reverse complement strand
TTTATCAACTTCGGTCGGAGCTGAGCTACATTCTGTGAACCATGAACAAGAAGAGCCGTGTGCGTAAATAGCGCACGCACGGTTCCGTGAGGGGACAGAAGATGTGAATCGCTGTCCTACTCGACTAGATTTTAAGGAAAATAGTATAAGTGCAACTAAGTCTTCGCCTTCGTCAGAGGCTAGGCGAAGCCAAGTTTTCTAATAAATATTTGTGACAAATATAGAAATAAGCGGTGCACATGTTAAAATGGAAAACGAGACCACTGAGAAGGGTTGTATTTGATGATTAAAGCAATTGTGTTTGATTTTGACGGAGTGATTTTAGATAGTGAACGACTCATGTATTTGGTTATGCAGAACATGTTTCATCGATACAGAGTGGAGCTTCCGCTCAGCATTTGGAGTCAGGCAATCGGAACACAGCACGGATTTGACTCCCTCGCCTATCTTGAAGAACATGCCCACGTGAAGATAGATAGGGAAGCGTTTCAAGAAGAACGTTACACTTTATTTAATCAACTGGTGGACAGGGAAGATGTGCTTCCCGGCGTTAAATCGGTACTGAATCAAGCACAGGAGCTCGGCTTGAAAATCGGACTGGCAACGAGTTCAAAGGGCGACTGGCCGCGCAAGCATCTCAGCCGGCTGGGACTCTCCGATTATTTCATGAGCATTAAATCCTCGGATGATGTTCAAAAAGTGAAGCCGGACCCCGCATTGTACAATAAATCTTTGACCAGCCTTGGCGTGAATCCTAAAGAAGCCATTGCAATTGAGGACTCTTTCAACGGCTCGCTTGCCGCGAAACGTGCCGGTATGTACTGCATTGTCGTCCCCAACGCTGTCACCAAACAAATGCCGTTCGGTCATGTCGATGGCAGCTTCAATTCACTCCAAGATGTATCTTTGGAAAAACTTATTCGTTATTTTTCGCCTGAATTAAGAAAAAAAGCATAAAAAATTTTTTTACGGGAAGGCTCTGCTTTCCCACTTAAAAGGTATGACAGCGTTTTTTTCTGTTTTGATATATAATGTAAGTGGAATTATTTATGATCAACTGAAAAGCTTTAACTTAAAATGGGGTGAACACATGGGTTGGAAAACGGTATATGAGAAATGGAATTCCGATGCGGCTTTGGATCCGGATTTGAGAAAACAACTGGATGCAATTGCTGAGGATTCTGCGAAGCTCGAGGATTGCTTTTATACAAATCTTGAATTTGGTACGGGCGGTATGCGCGGAGAAATCGGACCGGGCACAAACCGCTTGAATATTTATACGATCCGCAAAGCGTCGGAAGGCTTGGCACGTTATATTCTTAATGCTGGGGAAGAAGCGGTAAAAAGAGGCGTTGTGATTGCACATGATCCGCGTCATTTTTCTGCAGAATTCACATTGGAAGCAGCCAGGACATTAGGCGCTCACGGGATCAAGACGTTTATTTTCGATGCACTGCGCCCGACACCGGTTTTATCCTTTGCCGTGCGGTTCTTAAACGCTTTCTCAGGTATTGTGATTACGGCAAGTCATAATCCGCCTCAATATAATGGCTATAAAGTATACAATGAATTCGGCGGCCAGCTTCCGCCTGCTGAGGCTGATGAAGTGATTCGCTTCGTGGCATCTGTAGAAGACGAATTGGCGGTGCAAGTCGCGGATGTGGATGAATTGAAGAAAAACGGTGTTCTGGAAGTAGTCGGAGAGAGAGTTGACCAGGCTTACCAAGAGAAGGTAAAGACGCTGTCGCTTAATCCGGATGTCATTCAAAAGGTCGGCTCCGACTTGAAAATTGTCTACACGCCGCTTCATGGAACTAGTTATCATCCAATTGTTAATGGATTAAAGAACTGGGGCTTTACCAATGTAACGGTCGTGAAGGAACAGGCAGAACCCGATCCGGAATTTTCAACGGTAAAATCACCGAATCCCGAAGAGCACGCAGCATTCAAAATCGCCATTGAATATGGCAAGAAGCTGGATGCAGATCTTCTGATCGGTACCGATCCGGACTCCGATCGACTTGGCGTTGCGGTTAAAAATGATCAAGGTGAATACGTTGTTCTGACGGGCAATCAGACCGGCGCGGTTCTTTTAAACTACTTGCTCTCACAAAAGAAGGAAAAAGGACTGTTGCCGAATAACGGCATTGTAGTCAAGACGATTGTTACCTCTGAAATCGGACGGACAATCGCGGAGGCATTCGGCATTCCAACGATTGATACATTGACCGGATTCAAGTTCATCGGCGAGAAGATCCACGAGTACGAATTAAGCGGCAAATACAGTTTCTTGTTCGGCTATGAGGAAAGTTACGGTTATCTGATCGGCTCCTTTGTACGCGATAAAGATGCAGTTCAAGCGGCACTGTTTGCTTGCGAAGCTGCAGCCTATTTCAAGTCGCAAGGCAAGTCATTCTATGACGCGCTTCAAGATGTATTTAAGAAATACGGCTATTTTGAAGAAGGACTTGAATCGCTTACGCTAAAAGGAATCAGCGGTAAAGAAGAAATCAACTCGATCATGAATGATTTCCGCAATCAGCCGCCTGTTGAAGTGGCTGGTGTTCCGGTGGCAGTGATCGAGGATTATAAGAAATCCGAAGCGGTGGATGTGGTAGCAGGTACAACGTCGACGATTGAACTCCCCGTATCCAATGTTCTGAAATATAAACTGAGCGACGGTGCATGGTTCTGTCTGCGTCCGTCCGGAACAGAACCCAAAATTAAATTCTATTTTGGGGTCAAGGGCAGTGATGCCGCTGATCGTGACAAGAAATTTAATGCAGTGAAGAAGGCAGTTATGGACCGGGTACACAATCTGGTTGGATAATGTGTCTATTGAGATGAGCACTAAGGCATTTATGATTCACAAGAATTATGTATATAATTAACATAGAATGATTGAAAAGCATTCGCAGCAGAAGTGACGGAATAAAATGGTTAAAGCCATTTTATTCTGCATGCGAGTGCCTTTTTTACGGAGGGATTTCTTTTGCCTTAATTAATGATTCGAATGTTAAGAGTGAAATTTATAGGAGGAAAAAATGAATCAGTTACAGCAGGAATTAAAAAGGCGTCGTACATTCGCCATCATATCTCATCCAGATGCCGGTAAAACGACGCTGACTGAAAAGCTGCTGGTGCTTGGCGGTGCCATTCGAACGGCAGGCGCGGTCAAATCACGCAAAGCCGAAAAATTCGCGACTTCAGACTGGATGGAACTGGAGAAGAAGAGGGGCATCTCGGTGACCTCCAGTGTCATGCAATTTGAATACGGTGGCTACAAAATAAATATTCTTGATACGCCTGGGCACCAGGATTTCAGTGAAGATACGTACCGAACACTGATGGCTGTCGACAGTGTAGTTATGATTATCGATGCGGCAAAGGGTGTCGAACCACAGACCATCAAATTATTTAAGGTCTGCCGCGACCGGGGAATTCCGATTTTTACATTTATTAATAAGCTTGATCGACAGGGCAAAGAACCACTTGAGTTGTTCGAAGAGATCGAGAATGTGCTCGGTATTGATTCGTACCCGGTTAACTACCCAATTGGCATGGGCCAGTCATTCCGTGGAGTCTATGACAGGCAGGAACATAAAATTGAATGGTATAACGATAAGAGAGAACGTCAGGTTCAAGCGTTAAGTGAAGTGGATGAACTGTCTGAACTATTAAAGGACACGGTCGACGATTATACACTCAATCAGCTTGAAGAAAATTTGATGCTGTTGGATGAGGCAGGAAACGATTTTGATCTGGAAGCTGTCAAAGCAGGCAAGCAGACACCGGTATTTTTCGGGAGTGCGATTTCAAGTTTCGGTGTACCGACCTTTCTGGAACATTATTTGAAGCTGGCACCGCAACCGCAGCCGCGTCAGTCAAGTGAAGGCATTATTCAGCCGGACGATCCTAATTTTTCCGGATTCGTGTTTAAAATTCAAGCGAACATGAATCCGGCACACCGCGATCGAATTGCATTTTTGCGTATTGTTTCCGGTAAATTCGAAAAAGGGATGGGCGTATATCTCGATCGGACCGGCAAACAGTTAAAGCTTGCGCAGCCGCAGCAATTCTTTGCTGACAGTCGTGAATTGATTGATGATGCGTATCCGGGTGATATTGTCGGACTCTATGATACCGGATTTTATCAAATCGGTGACACTGTGTGCCGGTCGAAGGATACATTTAATTTCGGCGCACTCCCGCAATTCTCCCCTGAACACTTTGCTAAGGTGCGCGCGAAAAATGCGATGAAGCAAAAGCACTTCTTGAAAGGCGTCAGCCAGCTCGCTCAAGAAGGCGCCATTCAGGTGTATAAAACGCAATATGAAGAGACGATCCTAGGTGTGGTCGGGACACTGCAATTCGACGTTTTTGTCTATCGAATGCAGGCTGAATACGGCGTTGATCTTGATATTGAACGTATGCCGCATCAAGTGGCGAAATGGATTGCTAATCGAGAGGAAGCAGATGCGCTTCGTCGTAATTCCAATAATCTGGTCGTTTCTGATTATAAGGACCGCCCAGTTATCATTTTTGAAAATGACTTTTCTCTGCGCTGGTTTCAGCAGAAGCATCCGAAAATCGAGCTTCGCGATTCCAGTCATAATATGTAAGAAAAAAAGAGCCGGGGGGCTCTTTTAAATTATAGAAAAAGGAGGAAGAGCATGCTAAATCAAGAAGACTATTGGAACAGTATTGCAGACGAAAAACAATTTACGACTCCATTTCAAATTGATCTTTTTTCTAAATATGTAGATAAAGGCGCGAAGATACTTGACTATGGTTGTGGTTACGGTAGAACTTTGCTTGAGTTAAAGGAGCATCAGTTCACTCATTTATTTGGTGTTGATTTCTCGGAAGCAATGGTTAAACGTGCCCAATCAAATGGCAGCAATGATATAAACGTCGCTTTAATTACAAGCGGTCAATTACCTTTCGAAGATCATACCTTTGATGCTGTGCTATTATTTGCTGTTCTTACTTGTGTTTATAAAAATCAAGAACAGGATGCCATTCTAGATGAGATAAAGAGGGTTCTAAAGCCCAACGGTATCATTTATATTAATGACTTCCTATTAAATAATGATGAACGAAATTTATGCCGCTATAAGAACTATGAGAATAAATATCAAACCTATGGAGTGTTTGAACTCTCAGATGGTGCAGTCTTGAGACATCATAGTGATGAGCGTGTGAAAGAATGGAGCGATTCTTTTGAACGTCTGGAGTACGAGAAGGTCGTCTATACAACAATGAATGGACATCGTTCAAATGGATTGGTTTATATTGGAGAATTGGTGAATGACTGAACGATCAAACCTGTGTATGTCACGATTAATTTTTAGCAAGTAAAAAAAGAGGCCCCCTCTAAAGTCATTTTTCGACTTTGAGGTGAGCCTCTTTGATTATTTATAGCTTTTTATTTTCCTACTGTATTGCTGAGTTCTTTGCGAACCTCGTTGGCTGCTTCCACCATGTTCTTAAGCGCGGGGATCGTTTCTTCGGGACGGCGTGTTTTGAGGCCGCAGTCCGGGTTGATCCAGACGATTTTAGGATCAAGCACCTTAAGCGCGCGTTCTGCGTAGGACTTCATTTCTTCTACGCTAGGGATACGTGGGCTGTGAATGTCATAGACGCCTAGACCGATGCCTTTTTTGTATTCGAAATCTTCAAAGGCAGAAATGATTTCACCATGGCTGCGTGCTGCCTCAATTGAAATCACATCGGTATCCAGCGCGTCGATGGTGTCGATGATTTCATCAAATTCCGAGTAGCACATATGCGTATGAATTTGTGTGTCATTATTAACAAATGATGTTGCCAGCCGGAATGAATAGACGGCATCATGCAGATAGCCTGGTTTCTTATCTTCCTTAAGCGGAAGACCTTCTCGAAGTGCTGGTTCGTCAACTTGAATCATGCGGATATCCGCTTCTTCAAGTGCGTGCACTTCTTTCTTTAAAGCGAGCGCGATTTGGTTGAAAACAGCTCCTTGACTGATGTCGTCGCGGACGAACGACCAGTTGTAGATCGTGACCGGTCCGGTAAGCATACCTTTTACCGGCTTATTTGTCAGTGACTGAGCATAGGCGCTTTCCTTCACCGTCATTGGATCTTGCCATGATACATCTCCGAAGATCAGCGGTGGTTTAACACAACGTGAGCCATAGGACTGAACCCATCCGAAACGCGTAAAGGCAAATCCGTTCAGCTTTTCTCCGAAGTACTCAACCATGTCGTTTCGTTCGAATTCACCATGGACGAGGACATCAATTCCGAGATCTTCCTGAATTTCGATCCATTTCGCCGTTTCATCTTTAATAAATTGCTCATAGCGTTCTTCGGACCATTCGCCGCGTCTCCAATTACGTCGGGCCTGACGAACTTCTTTCGTCTGAGGGAAGCTCCCGATTGTTGTTGTCGGCAGTGGTGGCAGATTGAAGGCATCGGCTTGCACTTGCTGACGAAGTTTATAAGAGCCGGGGCGTGACGGCAGTTCCTCGTCTAATTGATCAATTTCTTTTTGAACTTCTTTATTGTTGCGGTGTTCGGATTGCTGTAGTGTCTGCAGATCTGCACTGTTTTTCTGAAGGGCACCATAGATGGCGGCTTCGCTTTCATTAAGCCCTTTCGTAAGGTAAACGACCTCGGTCAACTTTTCATCGGCGAAGGAAAGACCGTTCAGAAGCACAGGATCAAGATTGGTTTCATTTGAGATCGTGACCGGTACATGGAGCAGGCTTGATGACGGTGTGACCCACAGATTCTCGTGATACTTAACTGATGAGAGCAGTGTCTGCAGTTCAGTAAGTGTCGCCTTTAAATCTGTCTTCCAAATATTTCGACCGTCTACAACGCCTGCAGCCAGTACCTTGCCTTCAGGGAATCCATAGGCTTTGATCGATGCCAAATTTTCTTCTTTGCCGTAAACAAAATCAAGACCGATACCGTCAACGGGCAATTGAACGACAGCTTCGTAATCATCAATCGCCTCAAAGTAGGTTTGCAGAAGAAGCTTCAGTTCAGGCACACCATTTTTAATAAAATGGTAGGCTTTCGCGAACGCAGCAAGATCTTCTTTGCTCTGTTCCTTGACAAGAATAGGTTCATCGATCTGCACCCATTCAGCCCCGGCTTCTTTCAGTTCTTGAAACACCTGTACGTACAATGGAAGCAGTGCGTCAAGCAGTGTATTAAAATGATCTGGATCATAACCCTTTGACAGCTTTAACAGCGTCACCGGTCCGACAATAACGGGCTTGGCGACGATACCGAGCTCATTCTTTGCTTCATTAAACAAATTAAGAAGGCGGTTTTCCGTCAGATAAGGTTTGGTTTCATTGCTGATTTCCGGAACAATGTAGTGATAATTTGTATTAAACCATTTGGTCATTTCCGATGCTTCTGAATTTTTGTTTCCACGAGCAATTGAGAAGTATGTTTCAAGCGATAGTTCTTTTTCATTTGATTTAAAGCGGTCGGGAATTAAACCGAAAAGAACAGCCGTATCAAGGACATGATCATAAAGGCTGAAATCTCCAACGGGAATCAGATCAACTCCAATGTCTTTTTGTTTTTTCAAATAGCTTAAGCGCAGTGTTTTAACCGTATCTAGAAACGTTTCTTTCGAAATTTTACCGGCCCAAAATTGCTCAAGTGCCTTTTTCCATTCTCTTTTTTCGCCGATTCTCGGGTATCCGAGATTCGCACTTAATACTTTACCCATGTCTTCATCCTCCTGTAATCTGCATAACAAATTTTTCGAGGGGGAAAAACAAAAGGCCTCTCTATTTTAGAGAGGCCTGAATTATCATCCGCACCCTCTTATCTTCCAAGATTCTAAAATACCAATCTTGCTGGAATTAGCACCTTTTCATAAAATGAAAGGTTGCCGGGCTTCACAGGGCCAGTCCCTCCGCCGCTCTTAATAAGAGTTTAATTAAGTTAATTTGAATACTAACATGAAATTTGGGATTCGTCAATGCTTTACTTCGACAACGCAAGTGGATTGAATCATTTATAAATAGTTTAAAAACAGCAAGATCTGCACGCAAAACATATTCACATTTTCACTTCATGTGACGATAAAGAAAGTGAGTATGTCTCTCAAACATGAACGAACAGCAGCGAAGACACAATGAGGGTGGATACGAAATGAGTGAGCAATTTAATCGAGACAGATGGCTGGGGGAAGTGAAAAAGCAGATCACTGATCAATCGATCACAGACCATTCCGTTCTAAAACGGATTCGACTGGAACAAATTAATAAACTGGATCTGCAACTGTTGAAATGGATGCGCCCCTATCTTTTGAATTATTGCGCCAATATTATCAATCAAATGAGCCATCATGCACTCGATTTATATAAAATACAGAGCACGGTTCCGTCTCAAAAGACAAAAGAATACTTGAAAAATATGTATGCAGAACAAACTCGGCTTCTTTTTAACGGATCGCTTGATCGGCGTTTTTTAGATTATTGTGAGCAAAACGCAGCTTTCTTTCTTGATCAGGAGCTAAGTATTGCAAATCAAATTGCTCTTTTTAGCATATATCGTCGAACGCTTACAGAAGTGATCGAACATGAGGCCAATCATCCTGAACAGGCATTGTTTCTGTCCGAATCTCTGGATAAATTCCTAAGTCTGGAGCAGCAATTGATCCTGGAACGTTATCAGCATTTGAAAAATGAACGTGAACTTGAAAAAGAAGAAGTTATTCGCTTTAGAGCCTATCATGATGTACTGACCGGGCTTCCCAATAACTTGGTGGCAGAAGAATCGGTTGTTGATTTGGTCAACGGATGCAAAGAAACCAAGCAGTCGTTCTCATTACTGAAAATAAATGTCGACCGATTAAAAATTATTAATGAGATTTTTGGACGGCAAATAGGGAATGAGCTGTTGATTGCTTTATCCGGGAGAATGAAGGGTGCTCTTGAAGGTTTCAACGCAGAATTATATCGGATCAGCAGTGACGAATTTATGATTATATGCAGAGATTGCTTGAATAAACGCGGCTTGATACATGTCATCGAAACGTTATTGCGGACAACCGAACAACCCTACCATATCGATGGAAAAGAGATCTATGCAACATTCAGTATCGGTATCTCACAATTTCCGTATGATGGAAGTTCGAGTATGCAAATAATGGCAAGTGCGGAGGCAGCATTAAGAGAGGCGAAGAAAAGCAGCAGAGAAAGCTTTTTCTTTTACAATAATGAGCTTCACCAGAAACTGCTCATGAAGCTGAATACGGAGAATGAACTGCAATCCGCATTATATAATCATCAATTTGTTTTATACTACCAGCCCCAAGTCGATGCATGTACCGGGGCACTGATTGGTGTTGAGGCTTTGGTTCGTTGGGAACATCCGGAGCGCGGCATCGTGCCTCCAAGCGCATTTATTTCGGTTGCTGAAGAAACAGGAATTATTCGTGATATTGGCTGGTGGGTGCTTGACGAGGCCTGCCGGCAAATGAAGAAGTGGCAGGATCGCGGTACTCCCAAAGTACCGATTTCCGTGAATCTCTCTTTCAATCAATTTCATGATGATTCGTTAGTGAAACGTGTCTGCTTCGCGTTAGAAGCTAGCGGCCTTCAACCTGAGTATCTTGAGCTGGAGATTACTGAATCAACGATGGCAGAGGATTTGGAACGATCGATCAGATTATTAAAAGAAATTCGGGCACTGGGGGTCGGCGTCAGTCTTGATGACTTCGGCACGGGATATAGTTCGCTCAGCTATTTGAAGAGTCTGCCGATCAATCAGTTAAAGATCGATCGTTCATTTGTGCTGGATATTGCGCAAAGCAATCAAGATCAAGCGATTGTGACGGCAATTGTTTCGATGGCTGAACATCTATGGATCGATGTTATTGTTGAGGGAATTGAGACAAAGGAACAATTGCGTGCGATTGAATCATGCCGATGCCGGGCAATTCAGGGCTACTATTACAGCCGTCCGCTTGCCGAAAACGATTTTTCAGATAAATATTTGGCATAAAATAATTGTCTATAATGTGAACGGCCCCTTTTTTAAAGATAGAGTTGGTAAACTAGTTACAGAGTTAGTTCTACTAAAAAAGTTACTTATAATGATTGAGATCGGTTTTCCATCGTGATTGAACCACGAGGGGGATTGGAGGGGCTTGAATGCCTTTATTAAAAAGAAACGAGAAAAAAATGTCGTGGTTAAAGAAGGCAGAATCGGAAGACGTCCTCATCGACATCTCGGATGCGGGTGTGGCTGAGAAGCTTGAGATGCTGCATATCAATGAATATGACCTTCAAATTATGAAAATGATGAGGCCCTTTGTAGAAGAGAAAATTGATCGGATGGCATACGAATTTTACTCTAGTTTTACCCAAATTGATTCATTAAGGAAGATCATTGAAAAATACAGCACTGTAGAGAAGCTGAGCAAAACACTTGCGACGCATGTCATGGAACTTTTTTCAGGTGTCATAGATGAAGCATTTCTTGATCGCAGGTATCGTGTCGGCATCATGCATTATCGCATTGGGTTGACTCCTCCCTATTACATGGGAACCTTTCAAAATCTGCTCTCAAATCTGATTACCATTGTCTTGACTCATGTTCCAGAGACCAAAGAGGCAGACCGTGTCATTCGGTCCATTAATAAAATGATCAGCTTTGAACAGCAAATTGTTCTTGAGGCGTACGACAAAGAGTATGATAAGATGTTGAAACGGGAGTATGAAACCGGACGTGATGATCTACGTACGGCAATCCTTCAGGTCAGCAATCAGTTGATACATTTGTCTGAGCAAAGCGAGCAGTTGGTTCGGCACTTGCTCGAACAGTTTAAGATTGTTCGTGAGAATTCAAGAAAGCGGAATCAGATGTCTCAGGATGCAAAACAGCATGCTTCAGAGGGGCAGAAGCAGTTGGAACAGCTCTTTGTTGAAGTGATGGCTGCGAGCAGCTCTGTTCAAGAGATGGGAAAAATGGTCGGTGAATTGGAAAGCTCATCAAAGCAAATCGGGCAGGTAACTCTGTTGGTTAAGGATATTTCTGAACAAACCCATATTTTGGCAATTAATTCGGCAATTGAAGCAGCTCGGGCAGGCGAATATGGCAAAGGGTTCACTGTAGTCGCCCAGGAAATTCAAAAATTGGCAGAGGAAACGAATCATGCGATGGTTCAAATTTCCGAGTTGATTAAAAAATCAACGACGGTTACCGGTGAAGTCGTTGTTTCTCTTGATAAAACGACATCGATTATTAAAAAAAGCATGGAAGAATCTATGCATACGGGCGAAAGGTTTGAATTTGTTATTGAATCTGCAGATCAAAATAATGCACTCTCCGGAACTACGGACAAGAGCATCGACGAGCTTGCGTTAATTACCGATCAATTAAGTACAGGTGTGGAGACCTTGATCGTTTCGGCTGAACAATTAAAAAGCCAGTTGTAATTCAAAATAGAACAAGTTAATCTCATAAAAGAGAGAGAACATACGAAATCTATCGTGTGTTCTTTTTTTTCTAGGCTCTGTTAAAAAAGATGTTAATCCTCATAATTTATTGGCTCATTCGTAAAAAAACATAAGATTTTCACACCTTTTCACTTGTGGAAAGGTTTGCTTTGAAAACGTAAGAGTTAGGCTATTGTAATGCTGATTTTTGGAATTCGAAAATTATTTTCTGTACAATAGAATTAATGATTGAACAAATCGGAAAACTGTGGAATCGAGGTAACTTATGAATTCGAATAGTGAAGCACATCAAATGATTTCAGAACTCATTGACCATGTGGAAACAGTTGTTGTCGGAAAAAGAAAAATTGTAAAGTTGATGACGATTGCACTCGTTGCCGGTGGTCATGTATTAATTGAGGATATACCCGGGGTTGGAAAAACCGTGTTAGTTCGTGCCATTGCGAAATCAATCGGAGCAGATTTTAAACGAATTCAGTTCACACCGGATTTGCTGCCGTCGGATATCACTGGTTTATCTATTTACAATCAAAAAGAGGCACGGTTTGAATTTCGTCCGGGACCATTAATGGGTAACATCATTCTAGCTGATGAAATTAACCGCACATCGCCTAAGACCCAATCGGCATTGCTCGAAGGTATGGCAGAGAGACGTGTTACCGTTGATGGGATCACAAGGCAGCTCCCCAAACTCTTTTTTGTCATGGCAACACAAAATCCGATTGAATATGAAGGAACGTATGCATTACCGGAGGCTCAGCTGGATCGCTTCTTATTAAAATTATCCATTGGCTATCCTTCTCGAAGGGACGAGCTCTCGCTGTTGAATCGGACGCCCGATCAAAACCCGGTTAACAGTTTAACCCCAATTCTGACTGTGGACGAAGTTCTTCAACTGCGTCACCGTGCCGCTTCCGTCTATGTTTCCGAGGATATGAAAAATTACTTAATGGACATTGTTCAGACGACTCGCGAACACTCAATGATCGCACTCGGTGTGAGCCCTCGGGGAACCATCGGCTTGCTTCGGGCAGTTCAGGCCTGTGCATTTATTGAACAGCGTGATTATGCGATTCCTGACGATGTCAAGACAGTGGCACCTTATGTTCTCGCTCATCGCATCATTCTTAATCAAGAAGCTGTTTATGAAAATACGGATGCATTTTCAGTGATTCAAGAGATCGTCCGCAAAACGAAGGTTCCGGTGGATATGAAGGAATTCGTTAAATGATTGGTACTTGGCTGAACAAAAGAATGTTGCGATCGATTTTGTCTGTAGCCGTTGGATCAATTATCGCTGTTTTCCTATTCCTGTTTGCATTCGCACAGGGAGGGTTCCTTAGCTGGTTTCTTTTCTACACATATGTTCCCCTTGTCCTTTATCACTATTTGCTTTTCTTGTACCCATTTCAGTCAATTAAGACCGAACGCATAATTAACGACCAGCGCTTATTTGCTGGAGATACACTCTATTTGACTGTTCGTTTGAAAAGACGCTGGGCTGTTCCTTTTTTTCTTATGACTATTTACGAACGCTCGGATCAAACGTCCTCAATTATTTCAACGAATAAGGCAGAATTACTTGCTTGGTTCACACGAGAGAAGAGCTTTCCACTTGCGGCAGAGCATATGCAGAGAGGAACGTATCATTTAAATACAATCATCTTGGAGCTTGGAGATCCTTTTGGATTATTCAGACGTACGGTTCTGCTTAAGAAGGCAACGGTCGTCTATGTCTACCCAAGGGTGCGGCAGCTTTCAATGGCGGAATTAGAAATGCCACGACAAGGTGGATATGCCTCATCTCAAGAGACGGACTCGGCAAACTTTTCAGGCGTTCGTGCTTACCGGCCTAATGATCGTCCTTCTTGGCTGGACTGGAAGTCGGCGGCCAGAACCAATGCCCTTGTCACTAAACAGTTTGAACCCGAGCACGAACGAAAAGCTTCTGTTGTTTTGGTTTCGCAAAGGCAAGAGGATGATGAACGCTTTGAAACAGCAATTTCTTATACTGCATCTCTTGTTAAATCATTGCTTGGGCATGGATTTACCGTCCGGCTCACGTATCGTGCAGGAGAAGTGCCATTAGTCCTTCAAAGTAACACATCGCAGAGTTTGAATGCTGCCTATGCGGCTTTAGCAAAGCTTACCAAGGATCAGGCGCTGGAAATTGTAGATGTGCGTATGTCTGGAAAGAGACGTTATTTAGGCTATGCTGTCACTACCGATGCACGGCTTGCTGAAGCGATCGGTACCTTTGCGTCGAGCAACAAACAACAGCAAGTCATGTACTACATTTCTGATAAAACTGACAAAAGTGGCCTTAACCGTTTTAAATCCTCTTGGTTTAGGTTCAGAATCATTGAGGTAAATGAAGGCAGGTGAATACTTTGAGTGAGCGACTATTTATAAAATTGACAAATGCAATCATTTACGCGTTTGCTGGTTTTCTCTTGTGGCTGTGTGCGAAACCGCTCATCGAACTGACCATCCTGAATTCAAGAGCACTGCTCATTCTTTTTATCGCAGTGATGGTGCTGATGTTTTATCTGAAGTTTCCGGGATGGCTTTGCGCGTCGGTGTGCGGGCTGATGATTCTGCATGCCGTGCACTTTTATTTCTTTCCTAATGATCCATTGCTGAGTTTCGATTGGCTTATTCAGCTTAGTACTGATATAGGGGCGAATATAGGGCATCTCTGGCAAGGTGAGATGGGGCAGTTGACGGATTTATTCAGTGCCTTTATGTTCTATATTCTTTTCGGCATGATAACCTTTGCTGTCAGACATTGGCTGCGAAGAGGCAAGCTTGTTTTTTTTGTAATCCTTGCGATTATAAGCAGTGTGCTCATTGACACATTGACGTTTTATAATGGCAATAAGTCAATTGTAGCAATCCTTGCGACTGCACTTTCTATGCTCAGTATTTACAGATGGCAGCTTTTTTCATTAAATCATTTCGGAGAAAAAAAGCTGAAGAATACTTTGCCTTGGTTTGCTATACCGGGTGTTGCTATTGCTGTTCTGTTAATTGCGGGTTTACTTATTCCAAAGCCAAACAGCCAATGGACTGCTCCATCAAGCTATTTGAGCGGATTGGGATTTACGTTTTTTCAAAACGGCTCTTTTTTTTCGGGAAATCAACGAATCGGTTATGATGAAGATGACACAAGTCTCGGCGGATCCATTAGTATGGATCAAACCCCACTGTTTACAGCGGCGGTGAGCGGAAATCCGGGCTATTGGCGAGTAGCGCACAAGGATCATTACACCGGCCGCGGCTGGAGTGACAGCGATCACTATTATTTACTGGCATCTGATCGGACTGCATTTTCTACGATGCTGTCCTTGTATGGAACGCAAACGAAAACAAACAATCAGACGGCAGTTCTTCACTTTGAAAATTCGAGTCCGGCAATCTTGCCCTATACCGGTGAACCACAGTGGGTTGAAGTGCCCGGACAACGTCTGAAAGTCGAACAGCTGACCGGTCAGCTGCAGACTATCGATGAAAAAAAGGCGACTTCAGAAATCTTGGATTATGCAGAACCTGTCTATCAAACAGATGTCCTGAGGAGGACGACTACCGAACGTGATCCTGAGGTGATCCGGGATCGTTATCTTCAAGTACCACAGGATTTGCCGGTTCGCGTGCGCGAACTTGGACAACGTTTGACAGCGGGGAAAAGCAATCGGTACGATCAGGTGAAAGCGGTCGTTAATTATTTAAGGTCGTCACGATTCAAATATTCGACGGACAATATTCCTCGACCATCTCGTAATCAGGATTATGTTGACCAGTTTCTTTTCGAATCGAAGGTAGGATACTGCGACAATTTTTCAACGGCGATGGTTGTCCTGCTTCGATCGGCAGGAATTCCTGCCCGCTGGGTAAAAGGGTTTACTTCGGGCGATTATCAGCAACAGCTTCAAGAAAAGGTCAACGGCAAAACGGTCAATTTGACCCAATATCAAATTACCAACGCAGATGCACATTCGTGGGGAGAGGTTTATTTTCCAGGGAGCGGCTGGGTGACATTTGAGCCTACACCTTCATTCAATGATCCGAGTCAATTTGCCGCCAATTCGTCAAACAGCGGATCATCGCAATCAAATGCTGATCAGTCATCTGGAACCTCGGAAACAACCGAAAATCAGAAAGACGCCTCATCACAGAAAAACGATGAGACAAATCAGCAAACAAAGGACAAGGCCGATCAGCAATCAGAGAAAGTTCAAAAGAAGAACGGTCCTGTGAAAAAAACAACCGGCCTCATGATTCATTGGCAGTACGTCGGCCGGATGACAATGATTGTCCTGCTTATCGGTGCCATTGCTGCCTTGTTGACACGAAAAAAGTGGCTTCGTGCCATTTATATAAGGAAAGTTCAAAAGAATCCGCTCAGTAGTACCCAGGATTTCCAGAAAATGTACCGGATGCTGCTCCTATTACTCCAGTTTGATGGGATGAAACGTTCAGAATCTGAAACTTTGCGTGAATATGCAGAACGTGTGGGAACGAATGCCGGAGCAGAACTGTTGCGGCTCACGGAGCGTTATGAACAAATCATTTATTCGAACGATCACCAATTAACATCGAATGATTCAGAACACATTCGCTCACTTTTAAATCGCTGGCTTCTCAGTCAATCAAAGAGAAAACATGCAACTTCAGTAGTCAAACGCAAAAAGGGATAAGTCAACCGGCTTATTCTTTTTTTACGTCACGCTTTTTCTGCATCATTCATTTGGTGATGCTTTTCTAGGCATTTGCCGGGTATAATCCGGCAGGCTAGGTTCATATGATGAAGAATAAAGTCATTGCGCCTAGCTAGCGGTTATGGCACAGAAAGGATGCTGCGATCCGATGAAAAAAGATGATCATAAAGAGCTTGAGCGATCGATTGATGAGATTACGGAGATTGCAGAAGGATTCGGACTTGACTTTTATCCAATGCGGTATGAAATTTGCCCCGCGGAAATCATTTATACATTTGGTGCCTATGGCATGCCGACTCGATTTTCTCACTGGAGTTTCGGTAAACAGTTTTACAAAATGAAGCTGCAATATGACTTGGGATTGAGCAAGATCTATGAATTAGTCATCAATTCCGATCCATGCTACGCTTTTCTGCTCAATACCAACAGCCTGGTTCAAAACAAAATGATTGTTGCCCATGTACTGGCACATTGTGATTTCTTTAAAAATAATGTCCGATTCATCAACACGAGACGCGATATGGTTGAAAGTATGAGTGCAACTGCGGAACGAATTCATAACTATGAAGAGCAATACGGAAGCAAGAACGTAGAGAAATTTATTGATGCAGTACTGGCAATTCAGGAGCATGTGGATCCGCGTATTATACGTAAGGGCGACTGGCTGGACAGCAAACCGGGTAAGCCTGTGAAGAAGAGGAAAAAACCATTGTCACAGTATCAGGATCTGCTCAATTTGGATGACACGGATAATCGTGTTGAAGAAGAAACGGAAGACACCAAATTCCCAAATCGTCCGGAAAAGGATCTGTTGTTTTTTATTGAAGAATACAGCAAGGTGCTGGAGGACTGGCAGCGGGACATTTTGACGATGCTTCGAGAAGAGATGCTGTATTTCTGGCCACAGCTGGAGACAAAAATCATGAACGAAGGCTGGGCCTCCTATTGGCACGCGCGTATCATGCGAGAACTTGATCTGACATCCGACGAGGCCGTCGAGTTTGCCAAGTTGAACGCGCAGGTCGTTCAGCCTTCACAGCAAAGTCTGAATCCTTATTATCTCGGTTTGAAAATTTTTGAGGATATTGAAGAACGTTATAATCATCCGAATGAAGAGATGGCTTCATTCGGCGTGCAGGAAGGCTCCGGTCGGGAGAAAATTTTTGAAGTAAGGGAACTTGAATCTGACCAGTCATTCATCCGAAATTATTTAACTAAAGGGCTCGTACAACGAGAAGACTTGTTTTTATTTGAGAAGAAAGGCGACAAATACGCCATAACAGACAAAGATTGGAAAAACGTTCGTGATCAGCTTGTATCCATGCGTATTAACGGCGGATTTCCTTATATCGTTGTTGAGAACGGCGATTACAGAAACAACGGTGAATTACTTCTAAAACATCGCTATGAGGGAACGGAGCTCGATGTTCGAGATCTTGAAGGCGTTCTCAAGTATCTTGTGCAGCTGTGGGGGCGTACCGTTCATCTGGAAACCTATATTGAAGATCATCCCGTCCTGTTCAGCTTTGAAAATGGTGAAATGAGACGAAAAAGATTAGATTCTTAAATACAATTTGATTGCATAGTTAAAAACAGTTTCCCCATAAAGAGGAAACTGTTTTTTGATGACTCAATCTTTATTACCTCTTAAAACCCTCTTCACATTTCTCTCCTAAACTTGATTATAGGAAGCCAATCATGCTAAGGAGCTGAGCGAATTGAGTTTCGTCCGAAAACACAGCATTAGATTAGTCAGTCTTCTTTTTATTGTATCCATGCTTTATATCCCAATGATGATCCATCCTCCGGTAACACCTCAAATAACGAAGAATGAGAAGCCATTGATTGCTAGTGAAAAACTGGATCAGGACTCAGACTTCAATGACAGCAACGTAATCATTCAAAGCGAACGAAAAAACTTTGTCTATGCTCCGATTATTAAATAGATGCAGAGAATATAAGCGTACAAAATGATTTATTGTCTTAAGCTAGATGTATATTAGATAGTAAAAAGTTTTAAAGACAAAACGAAACCAACATCCTGATATGTATTCATGTAACCCATGTCTTTCCTAAATTGTTTGTTCTTTCAGTAAGTGTCAACTTTAGAACAAACAAACTAAAATCGTTCGTCGAAACTTTGTACACACTCCCTTCATGGTATGAATAATTACCGAATTTTCGGCCCAATTATCTTAAACATAAAGTAACACCTAAACATCATGTAACCATGATGTTTTTCATATTTTGAATCAGTAGCTTTGCATTAAATTAATATCTATTTGTCAAGTTATTTTTAGATAAAAGCCAAATGTAATATATTGTAATATATGTAAATATTATCTTTATTTGTCTATAAAAAAACCTTATAATTAGGT
>Ga0334901_1002005_pt1 | contig 18579 bp, 11 predicted proteins | sample GraSluR3_MG_3_FD_207216 | JGI IMG/M metagenome (GOLD analysis project Ga0334901, IMG submission 207216) | Sludge microbial communities from methane-producing bioreactor in Wageningen University, Netherlands - Granular Sludge_15_08-R3 | ecosystem: Engineered > Bioreactor > Anaerobic >... | reverse complement strand
AACCGTGTCTCTGAAAGGAGTAAATCCGCGATGAATGGCAACAATATTTTTTATTCCTGCCCGGTAAATGCGTTCAACTGCTCCGACCCAAAGCTGAACATCGGGATTTACAGGATTTTTTATCATCACAACTGTATTGCTCCCTTTAACAACATCTGCAATTTCCTGTACCACAAAAGGGCTTGCAGTGGAGCGTGCGCCAATCCATATTACATCGAGTCCCGCTTTTAGTGCCTCTTCGGTGTGCAGTGCATTGGCTACTTCGGTTCCTACGGGCAATCCGGTTTCCTTTTTTACCATCTGCAGCCATTTCAGGCCAATGGAACCAACACCTTCAAACGACCCCGGCCGGGTGCGGGGTTTCCAAACGCCGCCACGATAAACAAACACACGCGGGTCTTTGGCCAGCAACCTGGCGGTTTCAAGAGTTTGCTGTTCGGTTTCGAGGCTGCACGGTCCTGAAATAAGCAGCGGGTTGTTAATGTGGGGAAGCCACTCTTTTATGGGGTTAATTTCGAAATTTGTACTCATTGCTGTTTTGTATAAAGTTTTACAATTTTTTCTTCATTTTTAATAAAGTGCGGATTTTCACCATCGAGGATGGTTCTGATTTTATTGGCGTTTAAAATAAGTTCTTCCAGCTTATCGAATTCGCTGTTTTTCATACAGTCGCGAAAGTGTTGTAAATGCTGAATATAAACATCCAGAGAGTTAACCACATAGTGGTTGTTTTGTTCAAAAATAGGTTTCCACATCGAACATGAGCTTTTGGCCAGCCTGACTGTTGACCGAAATCCACCACTGGCCAAATCGAAAATAATATTGCGGTTGGCTTTGGCCTGAACGGCATTGGCAAGTGCAAAGGCGGCTGCGTGGGGCAAATGGGAAACAAATGCAGTGCTGTGGTCTTGTTCGTCAGCCGACATGTAAGCGATGTCCATTCCAAGTACCTGAAACATTTTTTCGATGAGCGCCAGATGCTGTGGACCGGATTCCTCATGGTCGCAAACTATGGCAATTTTTCCTCTGAACAAATCGTCGGTTGCCGCAGCAGGGCCCGAATTTTCGGTTCCCGACATGGGGTGTGCCGGCACAAACTGCTTTCTTTTGGGATGGTTCTTAATTGAATCGGTAATTACCTTTTTGGTTGAACCCATGTCGGCTACCGTGGTGTTACGATCAACTCCGTCGAGAACAGCGGGTAGTACTGCAAGTTCCTTATCAACCGGAATGGCAATTATAACCAGGTCGGCATTTTTTATTCCTTTTTCAAGCGGCTCAATCCGGTCAACCAACCCCAGCTTTACTGCTTCGCGGGCATGATATTCATTGGAATCGACACCAGTAAGCGCGGTAGCAAATTTTGTCCGGCGTAAATCTTTCGCCAGCGATCCGCCAATTAATCCAAGTCCGATAACTGTTACTTTCATTTCAGTTTCTTTTATAAAAAAAAGGCCCCGGAATTTCCGGGACCTTTAGCAAAATATTCTTTTACATTTAACAATACTCTACTGGTTGATCCCGCTTTCAGAACCAAAATAAAAATACCAGTAAAAATAAGTATTGTTAATTGTTACATTCATTTTCTTACAATTTGGAAGCAAAGATAGCTATAATTTTTAATTACGAATTATTTTTTTTGCAAAAACCTGTTTCCCGTTTTCCTTTACTACCAGCAAATAAAGGCCATTTGGACCATAGTCCATCTTTATTTCTGAAGATATTTTACCGGATACATTTGAAAAATTAACGGTTTTAACCTTCTGGCCGTAAGAGTTGTACACCTCAAATTGAATTTGTTCTGTGTAACTGTTTACTTGTGCATCGACACGAAATGAACGGGAGAACGGATTGGGATATACCACAATATTTCCGGGTGACAGCAAGGGTTGTGGTGTTGAAACAGGGAATTGTATCCGCAGGTTGTCGATGGCCCACCCCCATCCGTTGGCATAGGGATCGGAATACAGTCTGAAACGGAAAAGTACCGTATCGCCGGAGGAAAAGTTGCCATTCTCAAGCAGACCAATTTGCCTGTTCACAAACAGATCGGGGTTTCCGGCAGCTGTTGAATTAATTCCTGTTATGGAGCTGTTATATTCCTTTTCCCATGAATCATTAGCTCTTGCGTCGTATCCGTCGGCAACGGGCAACCAGGTTTCGCCGCGGTCTTTACTTCCTTCAACAATCACATAATCCCAAAACTCGAAATCGCCGAAACCGGTATCTTTATCTCCGGGTTCAACCAGCACAATTTCATCAAAACTCATTGCCGCATTTTCATTCAAAATCACAGGATATTTCAATAGTGTGACAAAATTAAATTCTGCATCGTCTGTTTCCGGACTTGGGTAGGGATGAGGACTGTGCAAGGCCCCGTTTTTAAATCCATCTTCTGTATAAATATCGAAATCAAAAAGCACGAAATCAGACGTGGGATTATCGAAATCACTGAAATAATCGCCAACCGGGTCATACATTTTTTCCACTTTAAAAGCATAACCTCCATTTTCGGGAATTCTTCCTGTATTCTGAGCAGCGGAAGAGTCGGTTGCTGTCAGCGAATATTCAATGATGTCGCCATCGTTTAACCGATCGGCATTTAACGGGAATTCAGAGGAATAAAGGTTTGCCGGACCAGGTGAAAGGCCGAACGCAGGTTGCGGCTGTCCGTTGATGGAATACTCCGCAAAAACGGTATCGACACCGAGATTGTCATCGACCAGTGCTTCTATTCTGAGGCGTTTCCCGGTAATAAAATAGTAAGGAATTGGCTCGTGTTCGATTTGCGGTGAAATCATGTCGGGTCCGAAATTCAGCGTAAAAAACTCAGCCGGTGCTTCTGAAGGATTTTTAAAAATTCTGCTTTTATCATCTGCCGCACTAATGTAGTACTGAACCAGGCCCTCTTCGAAATCAGGACTCCATTCGGCTTCAAACATTCCGGATGTATTCAGTTCTAAAGGAATCGAGTCGGTGTGGGTATTAAAAGTATCTGACGACGGCACCACAAACAATTTTGCCGTATCCAACGGAAAATCACTGGTAATCTTCACCTCAAAACGCACAGGTTGGGCCGATTCTTTGTCTTTTACGGGAATAAATTCCAACAACATGTTTTTCCAACCCAAATCTGCCAGAATTCCCATGGTAAGCGGGCCGGGATCGTGAATTGCCTCTCCTCTGCCAAACGAATGCGTCATTAAAGCATTGATGTCTTTCGAGGGATAAGTATTATCGTTTAAATGATAGATGCTCGAACCGTTGTTCCATGTTAACGGTGCATAAAGCCGGGGCCTTACATTGTTATTCTCTGCTCGTGCAACCGGGCTGTTGGCATACAACAAATTGGAAACGAGCGCGTTTCTCAGCGGCTGAGAAGGATTTTCGTAAATTGTGGAATCCACAAGACGCGCGCCGTTAAACCGTTCCACCAGGCAGTCAAATGATGTAACGTCTCCATCTTCCCACCAACCGTAACCACCCAACTGACCGCTGACATAGAAAAATCCTGTAAAACCCAGCCCGTGGCACATCTCGTGCAACACCACCGAAACAAAATCATACATTAAAACCGGCGTTTCTCCATCTGTTCCAAAATACCAGTTAATATCTTCGTTAAAATCGGCTACTATATCAGGGCGTTCGGGTCCGGTAAGCGCTTTGCCCACTATTTTTTCGGCAAGTGCAATCGGGTAATAAATTTCCCTGCGCGGTGCTCCTTCAAAGTTTTTTTTAAAATCGGACGGAGCACAACTGCCCAAAACATTTTGTCCTTTGCGCCGCCAGTTGGCTTGAACATGAATCGGAACAGGCGATTCTATTAGCTGCTCCAAAATGCTTACGGCATATTCAAAAGCCTGCATTGCCTCCTGGGGGAAAAGACTGTAATCCACTACAAAGTCAGATTTCTTTTCGCCCGACTTCAATAAATTCATCACCTCTTCAGGTGGTGGAGTAAAACCCTTTTCAATTTTATCAGATGCATAACATACCGGCGGAGCAGGAGCATTCATTTGCTTTTGCCACAGTTTTTGCCCGGCAGCAGAGATCGTTCCCGCCAGCATTATCAATACGACAAATACTTTTAGCATTTTTCTGTTTTATTTCAAACTATATACAAATGTCGTTTATAAAAGTTTGAAAATAAAATAAGTTGAACAATCTCCGCCCTGCATTTCAAAAATTTGACAAAAAAATTAAGAAGCCGGAATTTACTTCCCTTTTTTTGAAGTGAGGAGTTTGTACATAATAACGGTCGAGGTAACAAAACCTGCAAACGATGCTCCAAAAACTACAATTAATAATGTTCCCATATTTAAAACTATTAATATATTGATTATAAACTATTTAATTTTTCACTATTTTATTGGAAGAAACAATACGATTTCCATTGCTGATATTTACCACATATATTCCGGGACTTATTCCTGATAAATCGATTTGTTTTTTTGATGAGAAAAATGGTTCAATTCCGGTTTCGCGCCGAATTGTTTTTCCAAACAAATCGGACACCACAATTTCTACCGGTTCATTTCCATTAAGTTCCGACCATTCAACAAAAAGATGGTTTTTGGCGGGATTGGGATAAACCTGGAAACTGCCTGTTGCCAATAGTTCTTTTGTTCCAGTCTGCAATTCCTGAATTTTCAGGTTATCCACAGCCCATCCAAAGCCATTCACCGATTTGTCGGAAACCATTCGGAAACGGAACAACACCGTATCGCCGGTTTCCAACCCAGTGTTTTCGGTGAGGTTAATGATGCGATTTACAAACATACTTTCGTGAGGTTTGGCCTCAGATGTTTGGTTTAAAAAACTATTTTTAAAGGCAGAATACCAGGTTTCATTTATTCCGGAATCATACCGGTCGGTTAACGGCAACCAGCTAACTCCTCCGTCTTTACTTGCTTCCACAAGCACAAAATCCCACAATTGCGGCTCGATTTCGCGGCTTCCCGGCTCCACCAACACCACCTCATCGAAAGAGAATTGTCCGTTGGGTTGAATAATTACCGGGTATTTTAATTGTGCTGTAAGACTATGCTTTTCCTGTTCAAGCGCCGAAACAGGATAAGGATTTTGAGTGTGCAAAACATTTCCTGAAAAACCGTCCAATGCTGAAATTGTAAAATCGGAAACTGCAAAGTCATCCCCTGCTCTGTTAAAATCGGAAACGTAACCCGTAACTGGTTGATAGGGCGAATAAATTTCCACTTTTTGAAAGCCCAACGCAGGGAATGAGCGTTTGTTCCCTCTCGATGAATTGTCGATAGCGGTAAGGCGGTATTCCAGCAAATCATTGGGTTTTAGCTGATCGGGGAATTGCAGCTTTCCCGCATATAAATCATTTTCAAGTATTTCGAGTGAAAAGGGCTCCTGAGGTATTCCGTTAATTTTATATTCTACACTAACCGATTTAATGCCTAAATTGTCTTTGGCTTCAGCACTCAACGCTATTTCCCGGGCCGCACCGGTAATAAATTTCACCGGGTTGTGAAACAGGTCGGGCACATAATAATCGGGGCCAATACGCAAGTTAAATTTTTTTGCCGGTGTTTCAGCCGGGTTTTTAAAAACACGACCTCCGGATGTTTTTACTTCAATGTAATACTGGATTTTCCCGGTTGCAAAATCGAGGGGTAATTTTCCTTCAAAATTATAGGCTGTTCCGGTTTGTTCCAAAACTGCTGTTTGCTGCGTTGAAAAATTATCGGTTGAATAAACGATTTTTACGCTCGAAAAATCTTCATCATTCTCTGAAATCACTCCCATTTTCACCGGGATTTCAGCCACTGCTTCTTCCATGTCTTTAAAAGGTTCAAATTCGAATTTAACCGAGCTCCACCCGAGTTCAGCAAGAATATTCAGTGTTATTTCGCCCGGATCATGTATGGCTTCACCCTTACGCGCCGTGGGTGTCATCAGGCTATTCTCCCGGCCATAGGTATATCCTTTAAGGTGATAAATGCTGGAACCATCACTCCAGACCGAAGGGGCAAAAACCCAGTCGATTGTGTTGAACTGGTTTGAAGAAGTTGTTTGGCATAACTTCAGGTTTTCTGAAGTAAGCTGTTTGTGCAGTTCGGTCGAAGGACTTTTGAATAATGATTTATCGGCAATTTTCTGATTTTGATGATTAAAAATATAATAGTCGTAAATGCTGGGAAGATTATTGGTATTGTTGAAAAATCCTTTCCCGTCGGCGCCCTTCAAAAAACCCGAAAATCCGAGGCCGTGTGTAATTTCATGTAAAACAGAACTTACGAAATCATATTGGTTGGAAGGTGTGTTTCCATCGGTTCCGAAATACCATCTTATGTTGCTGTTAAACTGGCAAATAATGTCGGGTTTTCCTGCATTCAGTTCCTTTCCGCTGATTTTTTCGGCCAGGGCAACCGGATAATAGGTATCGCGCTGGGGGGTGCCGTTAAAATTACTGAAAAAAACAGACGGACGCCCCTGCGCCATAACATTGCTGCTCATTTGCTCCCAATGTGCTTCAACATGCACCGGTACGGGCGAAATAATTAATGATTCCCATATGGAAACCGCATACTGAAAAGCCCTTTTCGCGTCTTCAGGAAAATTATGGAAAGAAACCTTAATGGATGCCTGAGGTGTTTTTGCCGATTTTAACCGGTTAAATTTTTGCGGCGGAGCAACAAAAGTTTTGTTCACCTCGTCAACCGCTATATTAATAAAGCTTTCAGCGGGGGCAGTTGAGCTTTTATACTGTTCCTGTGCCTTAACATTGCCAACAAAGGCAATGAAAAGAGCCAAACGAAGCGTCCACTTCATTGTATTTCGAAATTAAGGTTTGTAAATCAAGGACTAAAGTACAACTTAAAGTAATTCGCAGCAGAAATTTGATGCTGAAATAAAGTGGTTCAATTTGCTGAAACTGCATGGGAATTTTGCTGACTTTAAATCAGCTTAAGTTGCTGATTGCGAGTACAGCCACATTTGAACTAAATTTAATTCGATTTTTTATTCCGATAAAATCAATCAGTCACAAAAAAAATTAATATTTTTGTGATAGTTGAACTTATTAATAATCAATAGGTTTTAGTTACATATTTCCGAAACATAAAATCAATTTGGAGGATGCTCAATGAAAAAAATCCTTGCAATAGACGACAATGAAATAAATTTAGTACTGTTAAATCAAATCATTAAGCTGTATTATTCTGATTTTACTTTTTTGCAGGCCACCTCTGGAAAAGAAGGTATTACCCGGGCCGTCGAAGAAAAACCGGAAATTATTTTACTCGACATTTTAATGCCGGAAATGGATGGATATGAAGTATGCGAATATTTAAAAAGCAATTCAGCGACCCGTCACATTCCCATTTTAATGATTTCGGCCCTGGGACAAAACCCCATAGAACGCACCAAAGGACTTAATGCCGGAGCCGATGCTTTTATCTCCAAACCATTTAGCCAGGATGAGCTGCGGGCGCAAATCGATGTGGTTTTGCGTATAAAAAAAGCCGAGGATTTACTGCGAAAAAGAAATGAAAGCCTTGAGGTTCTGATAAAAGATCAAACCACAAAATACCTGCAAAGCGAAGAGCGGTACCTGCAAATTTCAGAACATGCACTTGAGTTTTACTGGGAAGTTGACTCCAGTGGAATTTTCAGTTATGTAAGTCCGGTTATTGAAAAAATACTGGGCGAGAAGCCCGAAGACATTATCGATGAGACAGACTACAAAACACTTTTTCAACTGAAAGCGCCAAAAGGGAAAAAATCTGTCATAGAAGACAGCTTTCAGAATCGCTCGAGTTTTAACGATTGCGAGATTGAACTAAAAGTAAAAAATAAAGAAAAAATCTGGTTGTCGGTTAGCGGTTTTTCAATCTTCGATAAAAAGAATGCATTTTACGGGCTGCGCGGAGTTTGTTACGATATTACCAAACGCAAACAAGCCGAAATTGCGCTGAAAAAAAGCCTGAAACAAATAAAAAATTACCAGAAAAAACTGAAAAACCTGAACACCGAACTTACCCTTGTTGAAGAAAAAGAACGCAGAAGAATTGCGGAAAATCTGCACGATAGCCTTGGGCAAACCCTGTCGCTCGCTTTCATTAAACTTTCTTCCCTTGCCAGCGAGAAGTTTTCGCCCCGGGTGGAAAAAACTTTCAATGAAATTTCCGATTTACTCAACAAAGCCGTTTCTGAATCGCGCACATTAACCTACGATCTCAGCCCTCCCATTTTGTATGAACTGGGACTTATTCCGGCGTTTAAATGGAAACTGGAAGAGATAGAAGAAAAGCACCGCTTAAAAACCCTTCTTAAAGGTGAAAACCAAAAAATTGGAATCAGAAAAGAATTTAATATTTTTCTTTACCGCATTGTGACCGAACTGCTCAATAATGCAATTAAACATTCAAAAGCAGATTTGATCGAACTGGAAGTAAAAAAAGAGAAAAAATATTACTATATTTCAGTACGTGATAACGGAACAGGTTTTAAGAAACAGCGGAACAAAAAAGCCACTTTAAACGGGGGTTTTGGTTTGCTAAGCATAACCGAACGGCTCGACAGCATAAAAGGCCATTTGGAAATAAAGTCAGCTATAGGAAAAGGAACAACGGCAACAGTAATTATACCAACAAGCGAAGAATTATAAATTATGGCAACAACAGTACTAATTGCAGACGACCACCAATTGTTCAGGGAAGGATTGGTGAACTTAATTTCCTCAGCTCCTGATGTAGAAGTGATAGCCGAAGCCAAAGACGGCAGGGAAGCCACTGAAAAGGCGAAAAAAATTAAACCCGACATAGTACTGATTGATATTGGAATGCCTGTGATGAACGGTATAGAGGCGACCCGGATTATTAAAAAAGATAACCCGGGTACTAAAGTCATTGCGGTATCTATGCATTCCGACAGGCAGTTTGTTAAAGGCGCACTTGAATCGGGAGCCGATGGGTACCTGCTAAAAAACTGTACTTACCGGCAACTTATCGATGCCATCCAATCAGTTATTTCGGGTAAAAAATACCTGAGTGACGATATCACCGAAATGGTTATTCAAGGTTATCTCGATCCGGAAGATAGCTCTTCCGACGGGCAGGTTGACCTTTCAGAACGGGAGTTAGAGGTGCTTAAACTTTATGCCGAAGGAAAATCGACCCGCGAAATCTCTGAAAAACTCTTCATCAGCGTTAAAACTGTTGGAACACACAAGCAGCATATTTTTGAAAAACTCGGGCTGAAAAGTAATGCCGATATGGTAAAATATGCCATTAAAGAAGGATTAATTCAACTTCAGTAAAATCTGCTAAAGCCCGGAATCGTTTGCCACGCCCAAAATTCCCAGGTAAAGTAACTTTGCCGCATCTTCCATTATTTCAGGAGTTAAAACATTTATTTTGTCGAGCGGATGGTGGTAATATACCGGGAAAATCGAATTGCGGGTCCATAATGAAAAAGTTGGAATGCCGGCATTTTCAAATAAAGAAGCATCGGAACGGGGTCGCCCGTAATTTTTTCTTTGCGCTGAAGCAGCCATTTCCCGGTGTAAATAATTGGTATTAGCCGTTTCAAAATGCCTGAAAAGTTCAGGATAACTTTTCCCGTTCGAAACAAAAAATCCGGTTCCGTTGCCCACCATGTCCAGGTTAATCATCATCACAGTTTTTTCGATTGGAAACAAGGGATTTTCCACGTAATAACTGCTGCCGTACAATCCGCACTCTTCGCCGCCAAACAAAATGAACATCACTGAACGTTTGGGTTTCACATCCGATTGTGCCAGTGCTTTTGCCGCGCCCAAAATATCGGCAACACCCGATGCATTGTCGAGCGCCGAAGGAAATACCTCTCCCAGGTAACCCTGTCCGTCGAGGTGTCCGCCAATTATTATCACTTCCTCTTTTAACACCGGATCTGTGCCTTCAATCCACCCCACTACATTACACGATTTCGCATCAGGGAAATGTTTGGTTTCGGCAGAAACAGTGACTTTCTGACGCGGATCCAATGCAAAGGAAACCGGTTTTATTTCTGCCAGTGATTTTTTTACTTCACTGTAATTTTTCCCCGCATCCTTAAAAATTTGGCGGACTACTTTTTCATCAATGTGCACATATACAAAATTTTCGAGATAAACTGTATTCGGATTGGCAATTTTTCCTACATAAAGCAATCCCGCTGCGCCATGTTTCACCGCATTTCTGAATTTATAGCGATGATAGGCATACGGCGTCCATTTTGCCAGGGTGGAATCATTTTTTGTATAAGGTGTTCCCGATTCCATTATAACAATTTTCCCTTCTACGTTTACATTTTTATAATCATCATACTCCAACTCCGGGGCGGTTATTCCAAATCCCACATAAATTAATTCTGCCGTAACAGTTCCCGGCGCCGAGTTCGAACCCGGGAAATAATCTTCCGGGAATGTGTATTCCGTCTCATTTTTACCGTTCAACGTATAAGTAAAACTCCCCGATGAATACACCTCGGTAAAGGCATTGGGGAAATACTGAAAATAACTGCCATTGCCGGCGGGTAAAATTCCCCATTCTTCCAATTTCCCGGCACACCACCGGGCGGCTTCGAGGTACCCGGGCGAACCCGACAAACGTCCTTTATATTTATCAGCAGTTAATGTGTCTGCAAAATTCAGAATTTCATGACTTGAAATCGAGTGAAAGCCCCGGAGAAGGTCTTCATTTTTTGTGTCTTGTGCAAAGGAGTTAAAAAATAAAAACAGGTAAAGCAGAACAAATAAGCCGACATTATTTTTCATAATCTATTAAATTTTAGGGGCAAAAATAGGAAACCTTGCCCGAAAAACAGGAAAAAAATTCAGCCCTTGGTTTTTTAACAATAATTTTGTTTTGGGCATAAGATGTAATTTTCTGAACCTTCCAGTGTAACACAATGTTGTATTGAATTTTGCATTAAATTTTGGTAACGGAAAAAATGAACCAAAGAAAATTACATATTAAAGCATCGCTAATCGGCACGTTGTTTCTAACCATTTATGCCTTTTTCCATGCGATGTTAAAGCGCCGCTTTTCAGTGCACTGAACATTGAATGCATCCGCCCGCTGAATAAAAATAAAACTGTTGTTAATCAACTGTTTATTCAAAAAAAGCTCCGGGATTACCCCGGAGCTTTTAACCTTTTCAGCTCTATTTAAACCCAACCAATCAGATAGTTAATAATTCGCCAAAAAGGGTTGTTTTCAGGAAATTAAAGCAGGCTTAAAATCTCAATGTCCAACTGAATATTTGAATTGGCCGAAACTGAAATATTATTCAGTAACAAGCCACCAATGGTGCTGTTTGCATTTAATAATCCTTTAAAAGTAAACTGGTTTTCACCGGTTTTTTCGTAAGAAGCCAGGTGCACTTCATAATCGCCTTCTTCCAGGAACGAAAGGTTATAACTTCCGTCCGGCTCAACCTTTGCGCTTGTAACAGCTTTGGCAAACATTACTTCACTTTCGCCGCTGCCAGTCGTTTCGGCTGATGCACTAAAATCGCCCTTTTTGTAAATAAATACATAGGTTTTAGCATCGGCATCGAGTGTGTTTTCAATTTCACCCGAAACTTCTCCACACTCATCTTCTGCTACTACCCTCAAAGCATTTTTCAGTTCTGCTGAAGTAACAAACTTATATTCAGCGGAGGCTGTACCTTCCTGGTTCCGAACCACTGCTTTACGCAAATCGAAATCGATAACCACCGAAGTTTCAGCCCCTTGTGAAACATCAAACGCTTTTGAAACAGCAACTTCGCCAGATGCAGTGGCCTCTGCAAACAGATCGTGCTTCGCATCGTCATCGGTAAGCACGTAACAACCCGGTGCATTCCCCGAAGCATCGGCCTCCTGGTCGAGCACAAGTGTAATCTGGTTGTACGATTTGGCGGCTACTTCTTCGCTCAACAGCAGTTTCGTGTTGCCATTCTGATAGGCCGAGATTTCAATGGTTTGTTTGGTGAAACCCTCCACCGACTCTCCGTCAATTTTTACATCAGCAACCGTCACAAAAGTCCCCTGAATATTTAGATCATCAGATGGTGCATCGGTTAATTTTACTGTAAGTGTTCCTTTTTCAGCACTGTCGGTGTCGTCATCCTTTGAGCATTGCACAAACAAAACCGCTGAAATCAAGGTCATCACTGCAATAAAAATACTTCTCCTTTTCATAGTGTTCTTTTTTAAAATGAGGTTTTAAATAATTAATTATTTTACTTCAATTACTGCGTACTTGGTAAGCTTCCAGAATTCTTCCGGATCTTCAATTTCAAGATAGGCTATTAAATCGTCCTGGTAAACCAAACGGTAAGAACTGTCGGAATGTTCAGAAATTACTTCTGCTTTTTTGGCATAAAGTGGAATGGTTTGCGTACTTCTGATGTCGAGTTCTGTAAAATAATTTTCATTTAAGTTTTTGTTGAGGGTCTTGTTTTTACCGAGAATTCCCAGAATTCCACCTTCCCGCGTAACAACACCGTTTTCCTTCAATTCTTTAAAAGTACCGAAAGTCCAGTAAGCTTTATGAAGCTGTTCGTCCATTTGCTGAAGTTTTTCCGATTTTTCCACAATGGAATCGTTCATAACGCTGATGGAATCGTGCATTACCAGGATTTCCTGTGTCATTTCGTTCACTTTCATGTCCATTTCAGCCAGCTGAAAGTCTTTTTGTTCCAGTTCGCGTTGCAGTTGAACCACCACTTCGTTTTGTTCTTTTAAGTCGCTGGTGAGTTTTGCAATTCTGTTTCTGAACGAAGAAAGTTCAACATTCGATGAGGCCAGTTTTTCATTTAGCTCTTCAATTTTTTTCTCGCTTTCCTCGAGCATGGTATTCATTAGCGCAATGTCTTCAATAATCCGTTCTTTCTGATCCGGACTGCCTTCCTGTTGCTCCAGTTCAAGCTGTCCGCGCTTGTTTTTAATGAACGTGATATTTTCTTCAATTTCACTAATCGTACCATCCAGGTCATTAATTACAGAATCTCTGGTTTCAATTAACGCGTCCAGTTTGTTTTTTTCAACATACAACTCGCTAATTTTTGCGTCTTTATTGAGAACGATAATGAAACCGGTAATTGCGACCAACAGAACAATTGCTCCCGTTACAATATTCCGGAGCAGTGATTTTTCCCATTTTTTTGAATTGTCTTCATTAATACCTTTTTTCATGGCTTATCCTCCTAAATTAGTTTAACACTTCACCGGCTTTTGGAATACTTTGTTTTTAATTTACAATTCCTTTTACCGGAATGACAGGTAACCAGCCAATTAAAATGCCAGAGAACGGCAATCAACTCATCTGGCTAATTTTCAAGGTGTTAAAAAATAAAATGCCGTGAATGTATTATTCCATTTGATAATATTTTTATCAAATTGATAGACACCGGGGTTCCATTCAGATAAATTTTTAGTTATTCGGAATCTTTGGATTTTTTCATCATACGGTAAACAGTTGCAACACCAATTCCAAGTTTTTCGGCCACAAGCGCTGTGTTGTTGTTGTATTTTCCGAGGTACTTTTTTAAAATTCTGAGGTTGTATTCCTTTAATGTCAATTCCTGTTCGGTAATGTCGGGCATAAGCATTTCGTTTTCCAGAATGATGTTTTCGCCGGTAATTTCGTCGTTGTCGGCCAGAGTAATGGCCAATTCCATAACCGATTTCAATTCTCTGATATTTCCCGGGAAACTATAAGCCAGAAGTTTATCAACAGCTGATTTGGACAGATTTTTAGCCGGAATTCCGTTTTCGGCACAAAATTCATGAATAAAATGTTTGGCCAGCAATACCACATCGTTTCCCCTGCTTCGCAAAGGAGGAAGTTCGATGTGCAGGCCGTAAAGGCGGTAATACAGGTCTTGCCGGAACGTCTTTTTCAACACCTGTTCCTGCAGGTTCTGATGCGTTGCCACTATAATCCTGCAGTCGGTTTTTACCGGCTTGTTGCTTCCAATGCGCACAATTTCTTTTTCCTGAAGCGCTCTTAGCAGTTTAGCCTGCAGGGCAACGTCCAGTTCGGCAATTTCATCCAGAAAAAGGGTTCCTCCGTGGGCTTCTTCAAACCTTCCGATGCGCCTGTAATTAGCGCCTGTAAAAGCGCCTTTTTCAAAACCAAACAGTTCGCTTTCGATTAAATCGTGTGGAATAGCAGCTACATTTACCGCAACAAACGGTTTGTCGGCCCGCGAAGAGTTGTAATGAATTGCTTTGGCCACCAGTTCTTTTCCCGTTCCTGTTTCGCCGGTAATGGTAACCGTAATTCCGGTGCGGGAGGCTTTTTCAATTAAACTGTAAATTTGTTGCGTTGCACTGCTGTTGCCCACAATGGTATTCTCGTAGCCGTACTTTTTTTTCACCTCGCTGCGCAACGAGATGACTTCGCGTTTCAGCCGTTGCCCTTTTCTAATGTTTTGAACGGTATTAAGCAGCCGTTCGCGGATGTCGTTCGATTTTACAATATAATCATAAGCGCCAAATTTCAGCAGCTCGACCACCACCTCAATTTCACTCTGTTCTGAAATCAGAATCACCTGAATATCTTCGTTTCCGGCTTTTATTTTTTTCAGCATTTCAAGCCCTTTAATGTCCGGAAGCCGGTAATCGAGGGTAATTACATCAGGTGCTTTGTGTAAATTATCGAGGCAATCTTTGCCCGTTGTGAATGATTCAATGTCGTAATCGGGATTTAAAGAGAGGTTATGCACGAGTAGCCGGTTGTACCACTCATCATCTTCAACAACAAATATTCTGAAAGGTTTTTCGTCCATTTTTTGGTAAAATTAAGCCGGGTTTCTTTTAAATTAATTGTGGAAGATAGCCATTTTTTTTTGAGTTAAAGCAATTGAAAAATCAGGTTTGTTTCATTTCCCAGTTGGTTAAAAACTGTTTTAAAAATTCGATGACTTCGGCTGTTTCAGTTTTTACAGCGGCAAATAACTCCATAATTTTGTTTTCACCGGGATTTATTTCCGAAATGTTTTCGAGCATTTTAAGTTTTTCGTAAAGTTCTTCTGCTTTTAAATGTTTGCAGGGCGCTGCCATTTTGTGTGCGGTTTCCGAAACAGTTTCCCATTCTTTTTCGGCCACTGCTTTTTCGAGGGTTTTTAATCCGCTTTCTGCAGTTTTGAACCAGAGCAAAATCATTTCTTTAAAAAACCCGGGATCGCCGGCTGCAATTTTTTCCAGGTCATCAGGATTAATTTTGGGATCCGTTTTAACGTTTTTATCCGGTAATGCGGGATTCCATACTTGAGCAACAACTTCAAACAGTTCTTGTTCAGAAAACGGTTTAACTAAAAAACCTGCCATTCCAGCCTTTTTACTGGCCTCCTGGTCGGCAATACGATCAGAAGCCGTAACTGCCACAATACGCGCATCCGGTTTTTTTCCCAGGATTTCCCGCGCAGCCTCCAGCCCGTTTTTCTGAGGCATGCGCATATCCATAAAAATCAAATCGAATGTATTTTTCAGGGCCAGCGAAACAGCTTCACTGCCATTTTTTGCCTCCTGGTATTTTACCCCCCACTTGTTTAAAATATTTATTAGCACAAACCGGTTAAAGGTTTCATCATCGGCAATCAGAATTTCCCTTTTTTTAAAGTAGGCCGGAATTTCCGGTGCAAAAAATGTTTCGTGGGTAATTTGCGACGGGTCGCCTGTCAGAAAAGGAATTGAAACCGACATAGTGGTGCCGGCGCCAGGTTCGCTTTCAACCGAAATGGTTCCATCCTGCATTTCCACCAGTTTTTTGACAATGGCAAGTCCGAGCCCTGTTCCGCTGTATTTTTTTCCCGAAAAATTATCTGTTTGTACGTATTCGTCAAAAATAACCTGCTGGTTTTCTTTGGAAATTCCGATTCCGGTGTCGGTAACTTTAAAGTGGAGCCACGTTTTTTGGGCATTGTCCGATTCTGCTTTTACCTTCAGTTCAACCTTTCCGAAGTCGGTAAATTTTACGGCGTTCCCCACCAAATTGATTAGAATTTGTTTCAGCCGCAATGGGTCTCCCAACAGGGCTTCGGTAAGCGGTTCTTCGGGTGAGTAGATCAATTCAATTCCTTTATTTTTTGCTTCCGGTTCCTGCACTTTTGTAACTTCTTCAAAAACTGAAGCCGGCGAGAAATGCACCGACTTGAGTGACAATTTATTGGCCTGAGATTTTGAAAAATCGAGTGTGTCGTTAATAATCGATTTAAGGTGGCTGGCTGACTGGGCCAATACCGCCAGTTGTCGGTTAAAAGAGTCTCCCGGAGTCTGGGTGTGCAACTGCTCGGCTATGTTGTAAATGGCATTTACGGGGGTACGCAATTCATGGCTAACATTGGCAGCAAACTGTTCCTTTGCCCGGGCCAGATCTTCAGCCTTCTTTTTTGCTTTTTTTAAAGCACGCTGGTAAGCACGGGTTTTTCGCTGGTAATTAAAAAGCAGAAAAATAACAGCCAAAAGCAAAACCACCGCCGCCGCCGAAAACATAGCCAACCGTTTGTAGGTAATTTGAGCCAGGCGGTGTGCTTCTTCAATTTTTGAAAAACGCTTCCCTGCTTCGTATCGCTCTCCCCACTGAACCAGTTGGTTCAGCTTTTTCCCGATTTCTCCGTTCCGCTCAATTAATTTCGATTCGAGAATGTTAATCTGGGAATCTTTTTCTTTCATCGACGACTCAATATCCTGAATTTCATCCCTAAGCTGAGTTCTTTCCAGGTTTTGTTCAACGAGTAAAGTATCGAAAGTCACTTTTCGTTTACCGAAAATTCCCTTTAAAAAACCTTTTTCCTTCGATTCTGTGATAACGGTATCAACCGGTGTAACTTCGAGTTTTGAATAAATTTCGCTGAATGCAGGCGCTTTACTCTGCGCTGAATTGTGCAAATCGAGAATTCCCTGCCAGATATCAATTTTCTCGAGGGCGAGGGTGTGAAAGGAATCAATCATTGCAGCATATTCCGGCGAATAATTATTTTGCAGTTTTTTAAGTTTATTTTTTACAACTTCGCTGGTTTGCCGGTAAGGTTCCAGGTTTTGTTTTTCGTTGGTTAGCACGTACAATCGCACAGAATTCTCGATAGTAGCTAAATCAGAGGCAATATCTTTAATTACAAAAAGCTGATAATCAGGAGTCGCTTCCTGTTGCACCGAAAAAACAATGTTTGAAAGACTTTTATAGGCCAGGTATCCGGTAGCAATTACCGAACCGGCAATTATAACAGCCAAAAGCGTAACCTGAACTTCAATTCTTAGTTTTGCCATCCAGTCAGTAATTTACAATTATCTGATTTCCAAACCTGCCGATTTGATTACTAAACGTAAACAATCTTTATTTGTTGAGTGCCGGTTCAAATCTTTGAAAGCAAATAAATAAATTTTCAGGTTATTTCCCGCGGGCCAGGTCAATTCCCATTTTCTGCCCTTTGTAAGAAGCATTTGAGAAAGCGCTCAGAATCTGTTTTTCGTACCGTTTGTCCACCTCGAAAAAAGAGAAATTTTTCATCACCTCAATCGCGCCGATTTCCGCACTTTTGTTGGGCAAATGCTCATTCACCAGGTCAATAATCTTCCGTTTGTTGATACCGTTTTTCTTTCCGAGTGTAAAAAAGAAGCGCGAAAACTCATAATTATTTCTTTTTTTGCCGCTTCGGCTGTTTTGACTACCTTTTTCAAAACGGTCGTCTCTGTTGCGTTTTCCACGTCTTCTTTTTTCATTTGGCTCAAAATCCCGCTCGTTGTGTCGCGATTCATCTACATTAATGTCGGGCGCATTTTCGTAATATTTTAAAAAGCGGTTAAACTCTACCGAAACAAACCGTTTAATCAAATCCTCGCGATTGAGCCACGAAAGCTTTTTATAAATCACCGGCATAAACTGTTCAATTTCTGCCTCGTTCACCTCAATTCTTTCCATCTTATCGATGAGGTTGAACAGTTGTTTTTCACAAATTTCCTTTCCGGAAGGAACCGTTTTTTTTATGAACGTTTTATTCACTTTTTTTTCCACCTGACGCAATTTCCCTTTTTCGCGCAGGTGAATCATGGTTACCGAAATGCCTTTTTTCCCGGCCCGTCCGGTGCGTCCGCTGCGGTGAATATAAATCTCCGGGTCGTCGGGCAAATTGTAGTTGATAACATGTGTCAAATCATTCACATCGAGGCCGCGGGCAGCTACATCGGTAGCTACCAGCATTTGCAGGTGTTTGTTTCGGAAACGTGCCATCACATGGTCGCGCTGTGCCTGCGAAAGGTCGCCGTGGAGTGCATCGGCATTGTAACCATCCTGCATAAGTTTGTCAGCTACTTCCTTGGTTTCGGCACGTGTGCGGCAAAAAATTATACCGTAAATATTCGGATTGATGTCAGCCACCCGTTTTAGCGCAATGTAGCGATCTTTGGCATGGATTAAATAGTAGTGATGTTCCACATTCTCGGCGCCGGTATTCTTTTTCCCCACCGAAATTTCGTAGGGATCATTCATATACCGGTTGGCAATGGAAACAATCTCTTTGGGCATGGTAGCCGAAAAAAGCAGGGTTTGTTTTTCTTTTGGCGAAGTTTCCAAAATGGCGTCCAAATCGTCTTTGAAT
>Ga0334901_1001997_pt1 | contig 18648 bp, 17 predicted proteins | sample GraSluR3_MG_3_FD_207216 | JGI IMG/M metagenome (GOLD analysis project Ga0334901, IMG submission 207216) | Sludge microbial communities from methane-producing bioreactor in Wageningen University, Netherlands - Granular Sludge_15_08-R3 | ecosystem: Engineered > Bioreactor > Anaerobic >... | reverse complement strand
AAAATGAATGGTAAAATCGCTTAAATAGACGGAGAAATTACCCTTATTGAATCGAAAAACGTAAAAATAGAGGTTTTTTCTCTGAATAAGCGGAAAAATTACCCTTATTTACAGGCAAAACAAGCACCATGGTGTATATAACCGGAAAATCTCCGCTTATTTTACTTGTTACTTAATGAAGGACCGGGCGCTTTTGCCCGGTTTTTCTTAGCAGGGGAAGCAGCGTGAGCGCCGCTTCCCCCGTATTTGTGCTTGGAGGCGATTGATGCTCAATACGTTTTTCATGCATGGGTGAGATGAATCACGTATAATTGAGAGAAATAGTTCACACAAAGGGGTTTACGATTCATGCATAATGCAGTCATCAGTACTTTGTTGAATCATCGTTCCATTCGCAAGTTCAAACCACAGCCATTGTCGGAAGAACAAATAAAGTTGCTTGTTTCATGCGCGCAGGCGGCATCTACGTCAAGTTTTACACAATCCTTTTCCATTATTGGCGTTGAGGATCCGGAAATCAAGAAACAGCTGCGCGCCATCTCAGGAGATCAGCCGTATGTTGAAGAAAATGGTTATTTCTTTGTCTTTGTTGCAGACCAGTATCGTAACAAAAAGATTGGTGATCAGAACGGAGCGGATACTTCGGTATTGGACACAACGCAAAGACTCACAGTTGCGCTTGGTGACGCTGCTTTTGCCGCTCAGAATATGGCTGTAGCCGCCGAATCCATGGGACTTGGAATCTGCTATATCGGAAGTATTCAGCGCGACATCGAGAAGACTGCGGAACTTTTGCATCTTCCGGACTATACGTTTCCGGTATTCGGCCTTGCGGTAGGCTATCCCGATCAGAATCCGGAAAAGCGGCCGCGGCTTCCGTTTGAAAACATCTTCCATAGAAATGTATATGAAGAGAAGGGAAACGAAGACGCATTAAACCAGTATGATCAAAAAGTCGCTGATTACTACCACACGCGGACAGGCGGCCGCCGTGACGAAACATGGACAGAACAAATCACGCATGGTTTGTCAGTGCCGCCACGTCTCGCTCTGAAGCCGTTTTTGGATAAGCATCATTTGGGCAGGCGCTGAGTGATGAGCGGTCAATCGTGGATGGCGATTGTCTTAAGAATCGTCGCAATGACAGGTGTTCAGTTTATCTCTTTGATCGGAGCACTTTTCATCGGCGGTTTTATTCTCGGATTTCTTGAGAGACAGGCAAATGGACGGGTGATCCATGCGTTCGGCATAAAGGGCATCTATTATACTGCCTGGTTGGGCACGCCGATTCATGAACTGAGTCATGCCGTTATGTGCTTGATCTTTCGTCATCGTGTGACTGAAGTCAAATTGTTGCAGGCGGTGGATACCGATGGAACGATGGGCTACGTGCGTCATGCATATAATCCAAACAGCCTTTACCAAAGGATTGGTAATCTTTTTATTGGTGTAGCACCGCTGATCGGCGGCAGCTTGATCATCGCGCTTTGCGCGAAATGGATGACTTATGATTCATCGCTCGCCTTCTTTGATTGGTCTCAGGCTCCGCAACAGTTCTCGTTCTTTGATTTGCCTTCATGGACAGCGCTGGGAAAAGCAATTCTTCAAATCTTTCAGAGCCTGTTTGCTGTGTCTAATTACAGTCATCCTGCTTTCTGGCTGTTTGTTTTAATCGCACTATGTATCTCATCGCGTATGTCGCTGAGCAACGAAGACATCCGTGGTGCCGGGAGCGGGGCAGGCGCTCTTTTTGGACTTCTGCTTGTGGCAAATGCGCTCAGCGTACTGCTTGATCCGGCACTGCATATGCAGATTACCTATTGGATCGGACGTTTTAATTTTTTACTTATGGTCATGTTAAGCTTGTCCGTATTTTTCTCATTGCTTGTCTTATTAATCAGTCATTTGCTGTTTCTTACGGTTGGACGCAGGTGATTTCTAGAAAATAAAAAGCTGTTTTTAGTAAAGGGGGCTGTACAGTGATCTATAACGGATACATCGGTACCTATACAAAAGGAAAAAGCGAGGGCATTTATTCATTTGCTCTTGATACGACGCGCAAGAAACTTGTTGACTTGCATGCAGTCGCGAACCTCGGCAATCCAACCTATCTTGCGATTAGCAGCAATAACAATCATCTTTACTCCGTAGTGAAAAGAGGATCGGAGGGTGGAATTGCTGCTTTTACCATTGACACTTCGGGGGCACTTGAACCCCTCGGTCAAAGCCTGAAGACGGGCGCTTCTCCTTGTTATGTGAGTGTCGATCGGGAAGACAGGCGTATTTTGGATGGTAATTATCACGAGGGTACGGCGTGTGTATATGCACCTGATCCAAATCGAGGTGTTCGGTTAAAGGCGGAGATGAAGCACGAAGGATCAGGAGCAGATCCTGTTCGTCAGGAGGCGCCGCATATTCATTTTGCGAAATTTACCCCTGATAATCGTTTTGCGGTTACAGTAGATTTGGGGATTGACGCGCTGACAACCTACCATCTGACTGAGGATAGATGGATCAAGCAGAGTGAACTGAACTTTACGCCGGGCACCGGACCGCGTCATTTGGTGTTTCACCCGAATGCACCTTATGCTTATGTGATGACGGAGCTGAGTTCCGAAGTGATTGCGCTGCATTTTGACGAGAAGAACGGTAACTTTTCCATCATGCAGACAGTAAGCGCACTGCCTGCTGATTTTAAGGGACACAGTCAAGGTGCAGCAATTAAGATCAGTGCTGATGGGCGTTTTGTTTATGTGTCAAATCGCGGGCACAACAGTATTGCAGTATTCCAAATTGATGAGGAAAGCGGAAGAATTGCACTGATCGAGCATGCGGATACGATCGGAGACTGGCCGCGGGATTTTGAAATCGATCCAAGCGGACAATTTCTTGTTGTCGCGAACCAGAATTCCGAGGATCTCGTCTTGTTTGAGCGGGATATGGTATCTGGCCATCTGAGCTTACTCGATGCAAAACTCTCGGTTCCGTATCCGGTATGTATTAAATTTATGCATGTGTAAGACTTATTGAAGCGTGTCCAATTCTTCGTTAACTTTTTGTTCTATTTTTTCAAGACAGGCATCGATGGTGTTCGCAAAAACGCGTTGCCCATTAACCATTGCGAACGGTTTTAAACTGCACATGCCGCATACGTTCAGGCAATCGTAGTTCATCACTGCGACTTCCGGGTGGCGGGCTATTTTTTCTAAGTGCTGAACGGTCAGCGATCCATAGTCGCATACTTCAACAGTGACAAGGCCTAAGCCTAAACCTTCGTTCATGATCAAACCTCCTTGCGCAAGCATTACTTCTATTTTAGCGATGTTTGGTATCCGAAATCAAGGAACGTGCCATAACGCAGAAATTCCGAAGTGAACGAAATCACTTCGGAATTTTCATTAATGTACAGCTTCGGTGTCGAGTGTCTTATTATAAACGTCGGAGACAAAATCCCAGTTAATGACATTGAAGAAATTCTTAACATATTCTGGACGCCTATTCTGGTACTTCAGATAATAGGCATGCTCCCAGACATCAAGGCCAAGCAAGGGAGTTGCACCGTCCATGAGCGGACTGTCCTGATTCGGTGTATTGGTTACCTTCAAAACATTTTGCTTCGTGACCATCAACCAGGCCCAACCGGAACCGAATTGGCCGGTGGCTGCATTAGTGAAGGCTTCTTTGAATTTTTCAAAGCCGCCGAGCTGTTTATCAATTGCCTCAGCTAGCGCGCCGGTCGGTTTATTCGATCCTCCGGGAATAAGGACCTTCCAGAAAAAGCAATGGTTGTAGTGACCACCGCCATTGTTTCGGACTGCGGTTCGAATATCCTCCGGAACCTTATCCAAGTGAGCGATCAGGTCGGTCAGCGAGTTGTCTTTTAATTCCGGGTGCTTATCAAGGGCAGCGTTCAGGTTCGTGACGTAGGTCTGATGATGTTTGTCGTGGTGAATCATCATCGTTTCTTTGTCAATGTAAGGTTCCAGAGCGTCAGGAGCAAATTCGAGTGCGGGCAGTTCAAAATGACTCATAAACATCCTCCTTTTTACCAAATCGTTTGCCAACCCCAATTCTATTGAATCAATAATCGGCATTCTAAGCAATTAATGTGCCTCGAAACCTGCACTTCTATGTATCGATGACTATATGGATAAAAAAATGCGGATCCAATTGGACCTGCAACAAATTTCCGATCATTAAACACGTATGCCCGCACGCTTCATCAGTCGCTCGATTGCGATCTCAGCTTCACTTAAAACAAACGTTTGATCAATGGTTTTCATCTGTCGATTTTCCATAACAACGCGACCGTCAATGATCGTGGTTTCAACATCCGAGCTCTTGGCTGAATAGACAATTCGTGAAATCGGATCGGTGCCGAACATCGGGTTGCAATGGAAGTTATTGAGATTCAGTATGGCTAAATCGGCTTTTTTTCCGACTTCGAGGCTGCCGATCTCATGTTCCATGCCGACTGCTTTAGCCCCTTCAATCGTTGCCATGCGAAAAATGTGTTTGGCATTCATTGCCGTCGGTCCGTTTGCCGGTTTGTGAATGAGTGCAGCGAGCCGCATTTCCTGGAACATATCCAGATTGTTGTTGCACGGCGCGCCGTCTGCACCAAGACCGAGATTAATGCCTAGATCGGCCATTTGCGGCACTTGAGCAATCCCTGAAGCAAGCTTGAGATTGGAACCCGGGCAATGGCTGACATGAATGCCTCGTTTATGAATGATTTCTTTTTCTTTTTCGCTGAGCCAAATGCAATGGGCGAGGATCAGGCGTTTGCCGGCAAGCCCAATATGGTCAAGATAGACGATGTTGCGCATGCCGGTATCGTGCTCAACAATAGCAATTTCACCGCGATTTTCCGATGCATGTGTGTGAACAAAAACATTATAATGATCGGCGAGATCACGTACTTGGGTGAGCAGTGATTCAGTACATGAGATGACAAAACGCGGCGCGAATGCGTAACGGATTCGTCCGTTGTCATGACCGTTCCATTTTTCAAGCAGATCGACACTTTCGCGAATGGAATCATCCGTTTTCTCCTGGAGGCCAAGTGGCACGTCGCTGCCTTTATCCATCATGACTTTTCCGGACAGCGCACGTATCCCGCTTTCAGCAATTGCCTGAAATGCTTCGCCCGTATGATGTACGGTTTCCATATCGACAATGGTTGTCGATCCTCCAGAGATCAGTTCACCGATGCCGAGCAGTGCAGACAGATAAATTGATTCCTTATCATGCGCGGCTTCGAGCGGCCAAATACGTTCCCGAAGCCAGTCCATGAGTTCCAAATCATCTGCTTTTCCACGAAATAAGGTCTGGCAAAGGTGAATATGGGTTTGAATGAATCCGGGAATAATTGTTCTGCCGGTTCCGTCTATGACGCGATCATTCGGTTTGGGCTTTACAATTGTACCCACGGACTGGATGCGATCGGCTTCAATGACAAGGTCTCCATGAGTGATCGTTTCCTTTTGATCCATAGTGACAATTTCGGCATTTTTAATAATTGTTCGTTTCATTTCAGCCATCTCCAATTTGAAGTGTAGAAAACATTAGAAAACTTGCCGATTGGCAAGCCTTGGCGTAGACAGAGGCTTAGTTGCGACGGCCATGGACGGCCCAGTGTCCGGCTTGCCACAGGACGTGGCGTTATGCCGGACCACTTATACTATCTACCTCATCTTTTATATATAATTATTTTCTGATAGTAAAAAAAAGGCTACGAAAAATATGCGAACATATTCTTCGTAGCCGGGAATTTACGGTTCCCAGGTAGAAACCCTTAAACCGTATTATTAAGGATATACGAAAACAGAAAGGATGAAGTTTACGTAGTTAATAATAAGCGAATATGGAGAGATCGTCAATTATAATGTCAGCAAATCTAACAATCGGTATTCTTTAATACAGTAAATCTGACAAGTGATGAAGGAATTAGAATAATTAAAAAAGAACGATGGTTTTTCCAAGGATGTGCCTGACATTATTGCTGTACTGCAATAAAGAAATAAAACTGGATATTCATGAACAATAGAATATTCAGATACATGACATAGGAATTTATAAAGTACACAGCGCTCAATTTATATTATGATAGAAATAGATGTTTTTCATGTAAGGTTTTATTCCGTCACATGTGCTAAATTGTACTCAGCCTAACAAGGAGGGTTTAACTTGTCTGTATTGCATAAATTTCTTGATGAGAATATGGTTCAGGATTCATTTGAAGATACTGCTCTTTTGGAGAAGTACTGGTCTTCAGATTGGGGAAACCCGAATGCGGTTGGAAAGGTAAGAAAGGTATTTGTTCACCGTCCGGGAAATGAGGTCCATGAATTAAATAAAGCGAAGTTCGAACCGGAAGCCGGAGCGAGGATTCTTCGCGACACAAGTGGAAACATTGTCAGTTACAGCTTAAGCAAGGAGCCGTTGGATCTGGTGAAAATGCAGGAGCAGCACGATCGGATGACTAATATTTTGAAGCGGGAGGGTGTTGAGATTATTCCGCTTATTGAGGACGATCAACTGCTAACCAATAATCTATTTGCACGTGATGTCGGCATGGTGATTCCCGGCGGTCTGATTTTGGCGCGTTTCGCGTTGAAATTCAGATACGGAGAAACGCGTCGTACACTCCAGACAGCTGCTGAAATCGGTATGCCGGTGTTGGCATCTATTCAAGGCAAAGGCTTTGTGGAAGGCGGCAGCTTTATGGTATTCGACCGAAAAACGGCGATGGTCGGGCGCTCTATCCGCGTGAATCAGGCAGGTATCGATCAGCTGCGTGCCATTCTTTCTTGGCAGGGCATGGATCTTGTGGTTGTCGATCTGCCGTCCAGCATGATCCATCTTGACGAAGTATTCAATATGGTTGATGTCGATAAGGCACTTGTTGATCCGACGAATCTGCCGCATTGGTTCCTGCAGGATTTGCAACAACGCGGTGTCAAACTGATTTATACAGATCCGCTCGATCCGCCAATGACAACGAATTGTTTGTGCCTTGAGCCGGGAAAAGTTCTGTTTACGTCTCTTGGTGTCCGTACCATTGAGGCACTTGAAAAAGCCGGCGTTGAAGTCATTGCAATTCCTGTTGATGAATTGAATAAAATGGGCGGAGGTATCCACTGTTCCTCACTCGTGCTTCAGCGTGATCCGGTGGAATAATTCAGTAGAGAAGGTGGATTCTAAATGTATGAGGTCATTAAAAATTTGCCGGAAGAAGAGCAGATTGAAAAAATAGCGAGAGACCTTGTCAGCGTGAAAAGTGTCAACGGCACAGATGGAGAGTTTGCAATGGCAAAGGAACTGGAAACGATTCTCCGATCCTTTCCCTATTTCAAACAGCATCCAGAGAATGTCTGGACACAGGCATTGGAAGATGACAAGCTGGGCAGAAAGAATGTCTTTGCATTCCTTGAAGCCCCAATTGAAAAGAAACAGACCATCATTTATCATGGTCATATGGATACGGTCGGCATTGACGACTTTGGCTCCCTTGAAGCGCATGCGCTGGATCCTGATTACCTTCAGCACTATTTTTCCAAATATGAAAAAGACAGTGATGTGCAAAAAGATGCTGTCTCCGGAGACTGGCTTTTCGGCAGGGGTATGCTGGATATGAAAAGCGGCGACGCCGTCCATCTGAGTAATCTTCTCTATTATTCAGAACATCCGGATCAATTGAAGGGCAATCTTCTGGTGATGTTCAACCCGGTCGAAGAGAATGACCATGAGGGTGTTATGGAAGCAACGCGAGAGCTGATCCGCCTGCAGAAGGAACGGGGGCTTGAGTTTTTGCTGGCCATTAATGGTGACTTCAACAGTCCGCTCTATAAAGGTGATTCGCGGCGCTATATCTATACAGGTTCGGCAGGCAAGCTGCTTGGGTGCTTCTATATCCGCGGAAGAGAAACTCATGTCGGTGAGACACTTTCGGGCATTGATCCGACACTGATCGCGAGCAAGGTCAACAATGCGTTGAACAATAATATGGATTGCGCCGAGCAGATTTCTGATGAGGTCATTCTTCCTCCGTCTTGTCTTTTTTTAAGAGACAGAAAAGCATTCTATAATGTGCAAACGGCAGGAACAACGCATCTGTATTTTAACTATTTTCTCTATGAACGCACGCCGAAAGAAGTGCTTGCTCAATTGAAAATAGTCGCGAAAGAGGCTTGTGACGATCTTGCGTCATTTCTTCAGAAACAATATACTATATTCTCGAAGAACTGCGGGCTTGAAGGACAAGCACCGGAATGGTCGACTGATGTACTGAGCTATGAAGAATTCGTCGAAGAGCTCGCTCAGAAGGGGGTTCCGGTTGATGAAATCACGGATCAAGTCGTTCAGGCGAATCCGGACGAAGATTTTCGGCAGGTCAGTTTCAAGGTGATTGAGGCACTTGAAAATCGTTCCGGAGACAAACGTCCTAAGGTGATTATCTTTTTTGCTCCGCCGTACTGCCCGCATAATTATCTGCGCGATGAGGTTGCGGCAGAGAAACGTTGCGATGAAATCCTTGATCAGGTTCTGCACCAAGCTGAGAACGAGACCGGCGAGCAATTTGCCAAGAAACGCTTTTTCCCTTATCTCGCCGACAGCAGCTACCTTGCGATGAGTGAGACGGCGGAAGAAACGGCAGCGATCATTGGAAACTTCCCTGCATGGGGCAAAACCTACAGTGTACCGCTCGACCAGATTCGCGAGCTGAACATCCCCGTTCTTGACATGGGCGTCTATGGTAAACGGGCGCATACATGGATGGAACGTGTCTACAAGCCCTATTCATATGGTGTGCTTCCGAAGCTGATCCGTTCAATGACCGAACAAGTTTTTGCAGATTAAAGAAAACGTTTTTAATTCCTTAACAAGGGAATCAACAATAAAAAAAGAGGCGAATGATTAATGATGAAAAAAATGGGTTTAGTTATGATGGCTCTGCTGCTGATTGTACTCTCAGCGTGCAGCAGTTCAGGAAGCAGTGATTCAAGCAAAAAGAAAACAATTGTCATGGGCACGAGCGCCGATTATCCGCCGTTTGAATCGGTAGATACGGCAAATGGAAACAAGATTGTCGGCTTTGATCTTGATTTGGCAAAGTATATTGCTGATCAACTTGGCTACAAGTTGGAAATCAAAAATCAAGATTTCAATGGTTTGATTGCTGCGTTGAATAGTAAAAAAGTCGATTTTGTTATGGCGGGTATGGTGAATACACCGGAACGAAGAAAAAATGTTGAATTCTCTCAAACCTATTTTAATGATTACCAAGTTATCCTCTCCAAAAAAGGTGCTAAAATCAATAGTGTAGAAGACCTTAAAGGCAAGAAGGTCGGTGTCCAGCTTGGTACGACTCAAGAGACACTCGCTGTTAAATTAAATAAAACAATCCCTATGAATATTCAGAGATGGGACAAGCTGAATGAAATGGTTGAAGCAATGCGTGCAGGTAAACTTGATGCAATCATTACGGTAAGTTCAGTTGCTTATGGTTATACAAGCAAAGACAAAAATATGCATCAATTTAAGGCAATTGTGGACGGAAAACCTGAATCGGATCCAATCAGTGCAGCATTTCCAAAGAAAAGTAAGCTAGCTGCTGAATTTGATAAAGCGATTACTAAGGCTAAGAAAAATGGAAAACTTGATGAACTTGTTAATAAGTGGATAAAAAATCAGTAATCGAATTGTTTTATCCAAGGGGTGGAAAAGGACAGAATGAATGAATTAATCAGTGGCTTTAAACAAGTAGTTCCTTCAATCCCGTATATCGTCAGCGGTATCTGGGTTTCATTAGGAATTGCCGCTGGTGCAGCCATTCTTGGCTTTATCGGTGGTATCCTGCTTTCCTTGTGTAAGATTGGTCGAATCAAATTGTTGCGTGGACTAGCAAATATGTATACTTCTGTTTTTCGAGGAACTCCGCTAATCCTTCAGTTGGCCATTGCATATTTTGGCATTCCACAAATTTTTAATATGGGCGATGTTAATCCTCTGACATGTGCAATTTTGACTTTTGGTCTGAATTCGGCAGCTTATATGTCTGAAATCATTCGCGGAGGAATAAATGCTGTCGACAAAGGTCAGCTGGAGGCGGCGAAAGCATTAGGTGTATCCTATTGGCCAACAATGAAGGATATTATATTGCCTCAAGCAATTAAAAATATTTTGCCGGCAATCATGAACGAATTTATCACGTTGACAAAGGATACAGCCTTAGTATCGACAATAACTGTAACCGAACTAATGCGTCGTTCACAAATTGTTGCAGCTAACATTTACAACTATTTTCCGCCAATGCTTATTTCACTAGTCATGTATTATATTATCGTAATGATCTTGACCTATCTTGGTCGTCGACTTGAAAGGAGGATGCGCCGCAGTGATTGATGCAGAACATATTTATAAAAATTTTGGCGATATACATGTGTTGAAGGATGTTACCTTGCAAGTTAACAAAGGTGAAGTAGTCGTCATCATTGGACCATCCGGCTCCGGAAAATCAACCTTTCTGCGCTGTATCAATCTTCTTGAGCATCCGACCTCGGGTAAGGTCATGGTTGATGAGGACAATTTGACTACGATGAAACCTAAGCAGGTGATCAAAGTACGGGAAAAAGTTGGTATGGTTTTTCAGCACTTTTATCTTTTTCCACATAAAACCGTACTTGAGAACTTGATTTACGCACCGATGAAAGTTAAAGGACTCTCAAAAGATGATGCGGTCAAGAGAGCAGAAGAGCTACTTAATAAAGTTGGGCTGCTTGAGAAAAAGAACCAGTATCCGAACAAACTTTCAGGCGGGCAAAAGCAACGGGTTGCCATTGCGCGCTCGCTTGCAATGGAACCAGACTATATGCTGTTTGATGAACCGACCTCGGCACTTGATCCGGAAATGGTCAAAGAAGTGCTCGATGTTATTCAGTCACTCGCTGAATCCGGAATGACGATGATTATCGTTACGCATGAGATGGGGTTTGCCAAACAGGTGGCCAACAAAGTCGTCTTCATGGATGATGGCAGGATTCTGGAATCCAACACGCCTGAAGCCTTTTTCAGCCATCCAAGCACAGAGCGTGCTCAGGATTTTTTGGAAAAGATTCTTTAATGGATGGTATTCCAGTTCTGTTCAATTAAACGGATTAAGTGCATGGTTTTCTGATCACGCAGCTTGTGCGTTGCAATCACAAGAGAGGTTTGAATTTCAATCGGTTTCTTGTTTAAAGGTATTTCATACAACTGGCGTGAAGCCAGTTCTTTTTTAACAAGATTGCGACTGATTAACCCAACGCCGATGTCATTCATAACAGCACTCTTGACCGCTTCCAGGCTGCTGGATTCAATGATTTTAGTCGGATGGATGCCGTTTTCCTGCATATAGCTGTTCATTTGTTCTTCAAACGGGCCGGCAATTTCATATTTGATGAACGGATAGCGTTCAAGGAGTTCGCGGTCGGCATACTGTTCAGCCAATGTTTGCGATGCGATCAGAATTAAATCTTCCTTCTCTGAGATTTTGACATTTGTGATGCCTGCTTTCATATAAGATCCTGAGATGACGCCGATATCGAAGCTGTTGCTGTTAATGCCTGCGATCACTTTGTCACTCGTGCATGACACGAGTTTGATTCCGATTTCGGGATAAGCATCAAGAAACTGCCGGATAATCGGTGGAAAGTAATGCGTGCAGAAGGTTTCCGATGCTGCAATGGTGAGCTTGTTTGCTGTCTGATTTTCTTCGTGCAAAGCAGCATCCATTTGATCCAGGATGGGGAAGAGCTGGTCCGTATAGTGTTTTACGATTTCTCCATGAGCAGTAAGAAAGGTTTGCTTGCCGATTCGGAAGAAGAGTGAATGACCGATTTCTTTCTCAAGCGCGCGGACTTGTGCCGTGACGGTCGGCTGGGAGAAATTCAGTTGTTTGGCGGCTTGTGTGAAATTCAGCAGCTCTGCTGCCACCTGAAAAGTTTTTAATTGTCTGAGTTCCATCGTTCATTCCTCCAGTGAGTGATCGAACAAGCACGAATTTTGACGCAGTAAAAGTAAATAAACGATTGTTTAAACTCATTATATAATATTGTGTGACATAGCGGCCTTTTGATGAGGATCTTCTAAATTTTTATTAAAAAGAGGTATAAGTAAAATGCCGGAAAAAAGCATGTATGAAAAATCATTAGATCTGTTTCCGCCGATTGCGTTGCGTGCAACGCAGCTTGGCGTTGTCAAAGGCGAAGGTGCCTACGTGTGGGATGAGAACGGGAAGAAGTATTTGGACTTTGCCAGCGGTGTTGCGGTTGTTAATTGCGGCCACAACCATCCCTATGTTGTACAGAAGGCTAAGGAGCAGATGGATCAACTGATTCATGGCGGTCATAATGTTGTTTATTATCCTTCTTATATTAAACTGGCTGAGAAAATTCTCGGTCATGTTGGCTCAGATTATAAAATCTATTTTTCGAACAGCGGGGCAGAGGCTAATGAGGCGGCGATTAAGCTTGCTAAGCAAGTCACCCACCGTCCCGGCATTATTACGTTTAAGCACAGCTTCCACGGACGGACACTTGCGACAACGACGCTGACAGCTTCAAATGCGAAATATCGTCGCAACTATGAAGGGCTGCTGCCGAGTGTTTATTATGCGGACTATCCCTATGCAACACGATCCGGTCTGACTGAAGAACAGGAAGTGGCGCGCTGCCTGAACTCACTTAAAGAAATATTCCATGATTTGATTGAACCGGAACAGGTGGCCTGCATGATTATGGAACCGATTCAAGGTGAGGGCGGCTACATTGTTCCGCCGAAGTCGTTCCTGCAAGCGATTCGCAAAATTTGCGATGAACATGGTATCTTGCTTGTGTTCGATGAGGTTCAGACCGGATTCGGGCGCACGGGTAAAATTTTTGCCTATGAAAATTTTGACGTGAAGCCGGATATTATGTCACTGGCAAAAGCGATTGCCAATGGTTTCCCACTTAGCGCACTGGTGGCCAAACGCGAGCTTATGGATCAATGGCCGGCTGGGACGCATGGCGGAACCTTCGGCGGCAACCCGGTCGCGTGCGCGGCCGGTGTCGCAGTCTTTGAATTGCTTGAAGGAGGACTTGTCGATAATGCAGTTGAAGTCGGCTCCTACTTTAAAGGGAAACTGCTTGAATTTGCGAAACAGCATGACGAAGTGCTTGAGGTCAGAGGACTCGGCCTGATGATCGGCATTGAGTTTGTTGATCATGACGGAAAACCTGATGGCGACCTCGTTGCTGCGATTCGGGCCAATGCGTTGAAAAAAGGCTTAATTCTGCTTAACTGCGGCGTCGATCATAATGTGATTCGCTTTATTCCACCGCTGATTGTGACCAAGGAACAAATTGACGATGCCTTCGCGATTTTCAGTGAAAGTTTCGAAGCGGCGCTTGCAGAGGCTGCCCAGAAAAATTAAAGAATAATGGATTAAACATAAAAAAGCGGAATCCCCATTTGTTGGGATTCCGCTTTTATTACTTTCGTGTAAAGAACTGGATGATAAACAGGATGGCTGCGGCGACAAGGAGCAGGTAAATGATTGCTCCACCGACTTTAAGCAGCAGGAGTACGAGCCAGATGAGAAACAGAATGACGATCAGCGACCATATAAGGCTGAGCATGTTTATTCCTCCCTCGTATTATAAGTTTTGAAGTTAATCGTAATCCCTGTTCAGCTCGGGTACTGCGTGATATCCTCTAGTTGTTCATTGGAATGGATCCAACTGGACTAGGCTTGTTCCTCCTGTAGTTTTTTTTCTACGTTTTAAGTCTGCCGCCCAGGCAACTGCCGGATATGCTGACGCACAAGATGTAGCGGTTGTGGGCTCAACTCATCAGAAGCAGGATGAGGCAGCTTTGAACGCGCAGCCAGTGTCTACTGATCGCGAGGTCGCGTTCATGCAGTTGTAATTAGGGGACATCACAGAGTATCCGAGCTTATTCCAAAATTGATCAGGAAAGGAGGTCCTTCCCAATGAAACTGTTTGTTGGTATTGATGTGAGTTCACAGAAACTGGACGTTTGCTTTTTGGACAGTGACCAAAATAAGCTGATCCAAAAATCCTTGGCGAACAATCTTATCGGTGCCGGTGCCATTAAGGATCTTGTGTTAAAGTTCCACTCAGCCGCTCACTATCAACGGGTGGTGATCGGCATGGAGTCCACGTCCATCTACAGCTTTCACCCGGCCGTATTCTTTCATGAAGATGCGGCATTGAAGGCACTGCCTTTGGATGTCGTCACCCTCAACCCAACGATGATTCATCGTTATAAAGGGCTTTTTGATGAGGACAAGACCGATACAATTGACGCCTTCCGTATTGCGGACTTTCTACGTATTGAACGCTACCAAGTGCCAGTGATCAAAGAGGAGAAATATGTCGCCCTCCAGCGCCTGACACGAACCCGTTATCAGCTGATTCATCAAATGACTGAATGTAAACAGCACTTCTTAGAAAATCTATACTACACGTGCAACACCCTGACTCAGGAAATTCCGACTTCTGTGTTCAGCGCATCGATCATGGACATCCTAAGCGATTCACTGTCTTTAGATGAGATTTCCCAGATGAAGTTGGAAGACCTCGCTGAACGCCTAAACAAGGCAGGAAAAGGACGGTTCAGTGATCCGGAAAAGCTGGCCAAAGCCATTCAGAAAGCGATACGGGATTCCTACCGCATTGGCAAAGTTCTTCAGGATTCCGTTGATGTCGTGCTTGCCACCTATGCCCGTATTATTGCTGGATTGAAGAAACAAATTCAGACGCTAGACAAGAGCATTGAGTCCCTGTGCGTCATCATATCGGAAGCACGGAGTCTCATGAGCGTTCCGGGAATCGGTCCGGTATACACGGCCGGTCTGATTGCCGAGATTGGCCAAATTGACCGTTTTGACAATGAGGCTCAGCTGGCTAAATATGCCGGTCTCTACTGGAAAGTTTCCCAGTCCGGAAATTTCCAGGCAGAACGCACGCCACGAACACACACGGGTAATGAATATCTTCGCTACTACTTAATTGAAGCTGCCAATTCAGTAAAGCGATGTGACCCTGTTTATCGAGCCTATTACCAGAAGAAATTCAACGAAGTTCCTAAGTTTCGTCATAAACGCGCACTCGTACTGACAGCAAGAAAATTGGTTCGGCTGGTGGACGTGCTGCTTCGCGACCACTTGATTTACACCCCAAAGGGAGGTGGGCTGGCCGACAATCAGTAAAATCCGCCTCCTTATCGCCTTCAAAATTTTGGTAATTTTGAAGGCTTAGATTAGTGTTGTCTCTTTTTTCAAACGTCTGTGATAAGTAAAGAAATTAATCTTATTTAGGTCTTGACTTAATACCACAAGACTTTTAGATTAGTATGAGCAAAAGAATTGTGATTCATCACATGAAAATCGAAAAGACACTGATCATGAGAATGCCGATTACGGAAAGCATGCAGCCCATGACGGTATAGGTTTTTAACGTGTCCTTGATGTTCAGATCAAAGTACTCCTTGAACAGCCAGAATCCGGGGTCGTTGACGTGTCCGCCGAATACACTGCCGGCACCGGTGGCAAGAACAATGAGGGTGGGACTGACTCCGGTTGCTCCGACCAATGGGGCAGCAACCCCGGCGGCAGTAAGAGCAGCAACTGTGCTGGAACCGATGCAGACACGAATCAGCACGGTAACCACCCATGCCAGAACGAGCGGCGACAGAGGAGAACCCTTGAAGAGATGGGCGACATAATCACCGACGCCGCCTGTAATCATGACTTCTTTAAGCGCGCCACCGGCTCCGATAATCAGGAGCAGCATTGAAATTTGTCGGATCGCTTTTGTAATTGTCTTTTCCACATCTTCCATAGTGCGCTTTTGCCGGATGCCCATGGCATAGAGTGCAAACAGGACGCTGATCATCATCGCACCAGGCGGGGATCCGATTAGTTGAATGATTTGATCAAGAAGCTTTGGAAATGAGATCAAATCGGTGACCAGTGTTGCTGAAATCATCAACAGGACAGGAAGGAGACAGGTGAAGATACTGAGTGATAAAGACGGTACTTGATCATCATCAAAATGTCTTTTCTTATCAAGCAGTTCCTCGTTTCCGGAATGTGTGTAAACTTTAGGCATCAAACGGAAAAGCAGCCGATTCAATAAGGTGCCCCCGACAATGACGGCCGGGATGGCGATGCACAGGCCAACAAGGAGCACATAGGCCGTATTGGCATGATAGCTTTGAACAAGAGCGGTTGGTGCCGGATGCGGAGGCAAAAATCCATGAGTTGCCATCAAAGCGGCAATCATTGGCATGCCCACATAGAGCAGTGGTACGCCTAGAGCAAGTCCGATTTCAAAAACGATTGGAAGCAGAAGAACTAGGCCAACCTCGAAGAATAAGGCAATACCAATGATGAATGAAGCAAAGATTACTGCTAACTGAATACGCTTTTTACCGAACTTTTTCGCAAGCGAGATCGCGATTCGGTGCGCACCGCCTGCATCGGCAACAAGTTTGCCAAGGATGGCGCCGAGCCCGAAGATTAAAATGAGATCGCCGAGCTGCTCGCCAATGCCTTTTTCGATAACAGAAATAATCTTTGTAAGTGGCAAGCCTAATCCAAGTGCAACAAGAAAGGAAACAATGAGCAGTGAGATAAACGTATTGAGATTAAACTTCATAATGAGTATGAGTAATACAATTACGCCTAAGGCGACTATAAGTAATGGCAGAAAAATCACTTCTTTTTAAATTTTTTTGGTCATTTTTTCAGTCATTCATGTGAATGAGCTTTTGATGAACCTGATGTAAAAGCCGAAGTTATTTTAATGACGCGGTGATTGTAAATGGATTGAGAAATTAATTTTCATAGCAAAACGAATTTATCCTGATCACGAGAGTTCCAATCCCTGCTCCTTATGTTCTCTATACCCGCATTTCAGCAAGACAAAACATGTCCGTAAAAAAACTGAAAGGATGCGCTGCGCAGCAAGAAACGATAGAATGAATGAAGAGATTGCGCGGAGGTGATATCAGTTGAACATAAAAACGATTATGCTTGACTTAGACGGGACGACTCTGACACCGGATAATCAAGTGACTCCTGAATTGAACGGTTACCTTAAGAAACTCAGTGCGCACGGCAAGAATGTATTCGTCGTCACGGGACGTTCGGAGGTTGATGCGCTTAATGTACTGCCCGATGATTTTCCGGCAGCCGGAATGGTTGCTGCAAATGGAATGACTGTATTCGCGGGAACGGCAAAAATTTTTCAAAGCGTCCTGCCAAAAGCACTTGTCGAGCACATGCTTCATTACTCGGAACAGCATAAGATGTACTATCAGCTGCATCCGGTCAGCGGAAGAAGAACGATTCTAAGCCGAGATAGGCACTATATAATCAATGAAATTAATGATAAAAGGCCGGAGTCGGTATCGGTTAACGAGTGGCTGTCGCGAAGGCAAGCGGTGCTTGAGGACATGGTTTGGAAGGAGACGCTGACTGACGACGAATTGGCACAGATCGTCAAGATGTATTTTTTCAGCGAAGATGTAGCGAAAATGGATGCGTGGAAGAATGATTTGCGCCAACTGCAGGAAAAATTCGCGTTTGACTATTTTTCTTCGTCACATAACAATGTTGAATTAGTAGGAAAGAATATTTCAAAAGCGAGCGGAATTCGAATCTTACTGGATCATTATCATCTGTCTCCCGACAATGCGCTTGCGGTTGGTGATGGAGAAAATGATTTGCCAATGTTTCAACTAGCAGGCCACTCTGCCGCTATGAAGAATGCCCCGGAGCATGTAAAGGAACAGGCAGAATGGGTGACTGACGCCTCATATGCTGAAAATGGGCTCTATAAATTTCTGTATCATACGTTTCATTAGGAAGGTTAGGAATGACGATCACCGTGTCGTCATTTTTTTGTTCCAAATAAAGAAAGTATAAGATTTTACCCCATATTTAAACGAATAAACCAGTGTCTTGACCGAGAATCAAAGCGGAGGTGCGAGACCCCGCAGATTTATGCTTGTCTGAGGAGGCTCGCGGTGCGCCCGCGGTCGCGCTCAGTTGATGCGAGCAACCGAAGCGATGATTCAACACTGTAAAGACACAAACCAATCACACATGGCTGGAGATTAAAGACCGGGCGCTTTTTGCCCGGTTTTTCTTACAAGATAAGAAAGTATAGGATTTTGCCCCATATTTAAACGAATAAGCCAGTGTCTTGGACGAGAATAAAAGCGGAGGTGCGAGACGCCAGCGGTCGTGCTCTGTTGATGGAGATTAAGGGCAGGGCGCTTTTTGCCCGGTTTTTCAAGGAGGGAATGTAATTTATTTTGTGTAAATGAATGATTTCTAGAATGATCGTTAAAGCTATTTGTGCTCTTACCTGACAGGGGGATAGAGCGCTGCTGGAGAGCAACTCGAGCACCTGTCAGGGTTCAGCTGAAAAGGGGGAGAGGATCACTCTCTTCTTTTATTTTGCCCCTTTTTAGGAGAACTTAAAGCGTTAAACTCAAACGTCAAAACTCCTTGTCTAGGAGACCGGATGTAAAGCGATCCCCAAACATGATGCGAAGCTGTGCCCTACATTCAATCCATCCTGGGATTGCCAA